>ERZ1292633.3208-Hain-H41-02um-R1-3208-length-16118-cov-4_pt1 | contig 16118 bp, 11 predicted proteins | sample MGYA00564406_ERZ1292633 | MGnify/ENA primary metagenome ERZ1292633 (study PRJEB36523, sample SAMEA6512639) | groundwater metagenome | collected 2019-01-08 | study: AquaDiva: Metagenomics assemblies of 32 groundwater samples | reverse complement strand
TCATCAGCAAAAAAAATGCCGGGCCGTATTTTGATCGTCCATGTTGTGAAGTCAGAGGAATGATCGGGCATGGCCTGAGCCGTTAGCGGCTTGATTTTGACCGGCCGCGCGAGATGGTCGTACACAAAGGGCGATTCGAAAATATGTGCCATGACGATACGCGAGTACAAATCCGATGTCGCCACCGGATCAAAGCTGGTTTCAGCGGCGCGGAAGGCGTAGCGCAACACCTTCGCTGGGGTACTCGCTTGTGTTGGGGCTTGTGCCTGCAAGGTAGGGAGCCACAACGCCAGGGTAAGCCCAAGCAGGGCAGGCTTAAGATACTTCATATACACATTCATCACACGGCAATTTCAGGGACGCTTTAAGGTGTTATCAATGTCGACGTATTCCCACCAGTTGCCCCAAAATACGGGGCGACGGTAGCCAATCACCCAGGGATAATACATATCGGTGTGCATGCGGTGTACATGCATTTTGTAGGGCATATAGGCTACAGCAATGCGCTTCGCCTCCTGGAATAAGGCCTCACGCTGCGGTCCATCAGGCAAGCCTAACAACTCCGCGTAAATGCGGTCAAAGTCGGCATTGATGAAGCGAGCCATGTTTTGCTCCCCCACTTGCCCACTATGAAAGCGTGCCAGACTGTCAATGCCATCGGCTTTATCCCCAAGCGCCGCTAGCGACCACGACATCAGTTTACCGGCGCGAGCGGCCTTAAGATTCTCTGGCCATTTTGCCGTCTTGAGCACCATTTTGATACCAATGGCGGTGTAGTCCTTGGTCAGTATCTCCTCCAATGCGCGTTGTGTGCTGTCGGGAGTCGTGGCGCGCTCAATCACCAAGGGCGAGCCGTCGGGCATATCGCGCCAGCCATCGCCGTCACGATCCACAAAGCCATAAAGGTCCAGCAAGGCCTTGGCTTTTATTGGGTTGTACTCGCTCATTTCAGACTTGAAACTAGCGTCATAGCCGGAAGTGTGTGGGGTAATTGGCGCTTGCGCTCGAATCGCTTGTCCACGCCTAACTAATTGAATTTCGCGCTCGACGTTCACTGCCAAACTCAAAGCGCGCCGTAACGCCACCTTTTCGGGCGTGTAACCGCCCACGGTCGCATTGTCCATATTCCAGAACTCATAAGTTTGATCTGGAACGATGATCCGTTGAGCGGCAATACCCTTACGTGCCAAATTGGGGGCCACATGGCCCTTGGGGTAAGCGATGTTGATGAACTCTTGTGCCACCCGCTCAATCACATCATGCTGCCCGCCCAAGAAGGCGAGCCAGCGCGGTTGCTCCTCCTCAATAACCGCCACTTCAACCCGGTCAACCATGGGCAAGCGGCGCCCCTTGAAGCGTGCTAACAGCGCCTGGCCCTCGGCGTCATCAGGGTTCGGTTCAGCATCGTAATAGCGCTCCCGATAAGTGGGATTTCGCTCTAGCGTGATCAACGAACTGCGCCTCCAGGCCGCCAGTTTGAACGGCCCTGTTCCCACGGGGTGTTGCATGATTTTGTCGCCGTAATATTCGACGACTTCACGTGCCACAGCGCCATACAAATCACCAATGGCCATGACTGCCGCAAAGCGAGGGCGCGGCGCATCCAGTTTTATTTGCAGGGTATAGCGATCAAGGACCCGTAGGCCCTCGATTTCACGATCATAGTCAAACCCTTTTTTCTGCTTTTGGGCTTGCTCACGAAGGGCCGATAAACCAATAATGCCACTTTGCTCAATCTCGCCCCATGCCGGACTCTTGTGCCCTGGGTCAGCAAAACGCTTCAGACTATAGGCATAGTCTGAAGCCGTGAGCTCTCGCTTTTGACCTTTAAATGCCGGGTCGTCAGCAAAGAAAATGCCGGGCTTTATCTTGAATGTGAAGGTACGAAAATCACTGGATACTTCTGGCAGCGCCTGTGCCGTTAGCGGTTTCAATTTGATGGGGCGCGCCAAATGATCGTAGGCGAGCAAGCCCTCAAAAATTTCGCTCGTAATGATTCGAGAATAGGTGTCATTGATTTGCGCCGGGTCAAAGCCAGTTTCGGCTATGCGAAACGTGTAGCGCAGCACCTTGGGTTCACTCTGCGGTACTGGAGCTTGGGCCAGTGCCAAATTCAACATAAGCCCCAAACCCGATAACAGCAATACACGTTTTATAGACTTCATATTAACCATTCAAGCAACAGGCAATAAGACAGTGTTCACGAAGCGCAACATCGGACTCAGTGCTTGGCAACTGGCGTGCGGTTGCTGTCAATATCCACATAAGGCCACCAACGCAAGCTAAATGGTGGCCTGCGGTAGCCAATTAGCCAGCCTTGCGACATATCGTTGTAGATGCGGTGCACATTGGCTTTGTAGGGCATATAGGCGACTTCCAAACGTTTGGCCTGCAAGAACAGGGCGTTACGCTGCGGTCCATCCGGTAACACCTCCATTTGGCGATAGAGCGCATCGAATTCGTCGTTCTTAAAATGTGCCAGGTTCCCATCACCAAACATTGGGCTGTACATGCGCGAAAGCACGTCCTGCCCGTCTGGCGCGTTGGCGGTACCACCCATCATCCAGAGCATGAACTGTCCGGCCCGAGCCGCCTTCATGTTCTCGGGCCACTTGGCGGGTTTGAATGCCGTTTTCAGGTGCAGCGCCTTGAGGTTGCGACTGTACAAGTCGTCGTACTGGCGAGATAAAGAGTCCGGCTGCGTGAGGTATTCAATGACCAAGGGGCTGCCATCAGGTTGCTCACGCCAGCCATCGCCATCACGATCTTTGTAGTTGTATAGATCTAACAGGGCATTGGCCCGGGCCGGGTCGTAGTCACTGTTTTCGCTTTTGAAAGCGGCGTCGTAACCGGAGGTGTTGGGCAGCAACATCGACTGAGCAGGCACCGCCTGCCCTCGCCGCACGCCTGTGATCTCGCGGTTCACATCCACCCCTAGGCTGATCGCGCGGCGCAAGGCAATCTTTTCAGGTGTGTAGCCACCCACCAACGGATGCTCCAGATTGAATATCGTAAATGACACGGTGGTACCTAGCACACGGTGCAGTTGCATGCCGCGCTTTTGTAGCTTTGGTAACAGGTGCCCCTTGCGCAAGGCCTCTGTCACGAATTCGGGCGGCAGAATCTCTAGAAAGTCGGCATCCCCATTCAGGAACGACAGCCATCGCGGCTGGCTTTCTTCAATGATGCCGACCTCGACCCGATCAATCATCGGTAAGCGACGACCTTTGAAGCGCGCCAAAAGCGCTTGGCCTTCGGCATCGTCCGCAGCGGGCTGAGCCTCGTAGTAGCGCTCTCGATAGGTCGGGCTGCGTTCCAATACGATCATTGAAGACCGACGCCACTGTTTAAGCGCAAATGGCCCGGTGCCCACGGGGTGTTCACCGACTTTCTCACCATAAAAGTCAACCACCTCGCGTGCCATCGCCCCCGTTACGCTGTTAACCGCTAAAGACTCTGGAAAGCGTGGGCGCGGCATTGCCATTTTGAATTGAATGGTATAGCGATCCAATGCCCGCAAGCCCTCAATGGGCGCTTCGTAATCGACGGGTTTCTTGCTTTTTTCCGCCTTCGCTCGCAACTCGTTCAAGCCCAGCAACTGAATCTGCTCAAAGCTCTCCCAATACGGCGCTTTGTTGGCTGGGTCTGCATAGCGCTTGATACTGTAAACGTAGTCTTGTGCCACCAACTCGCGGCGCTGGCCTTTAAACGCGGGGTCGTCCTGGAAGTAAATGCCGGGCTTGATTTTGACCGTCCAGGTTTTGTAGTTGTCGCTAGGCACCGGTTCGCCAACGGCTGTATTCGGTACGATTTTGTAGGGTCGATAGAGTGGGTCGTAGTCATACAGCGCGTCAAAAATATGCGCGACGATGGCGGACGAATACTGGTCGCTAATGGCAACAGGGTCAAAACTCGATTCGGCGATTGGAAACGCATAACGCAATGTTTTGACGGATGCAGGTGTAGGCTCAGGCGCCGCATGGGCCAAACCCACCACCAAACCTAGCGCCAACAACAATTTCTTGAACTTCATCTTTCCCCCTGAAAAATAGACTAGTTTTTGAGGCCTGGATCGATGTCCAGATAGCGCCAAAACTCGCGGATAAACACATTGCGGTCATACCCGAGCACCCAGGACTGAGTGATGTCGGTATAGATGCGATGAACATGCACTTTGTATGGCATGTAGGCAATCAGCAATTTCTTGGCCTCTTCGATGGCTGCTTGCCGCTGAAGGCCATCGGGCAGCACACGCTGCTGATCAAAGATAGCGTTGTACGCGGGCAGGTCAAAGCGCGCGTGGTTTGCCTGTCCCTTATGCGGGCCGTAGCCCATGACCAGAAAGTTGGTACTGTCTGGCGTGCTGGCACTCCAACCCACACCCCACATTTGCAGCTTGCCCGCCCGCGAGGCTTTCAAGTTCTCGGGCCATTTGGCGATTTTGAATTCGATTTTCACGCCAATGGCATCCATATTGATTTGCCACTGCTCAGCAAGCTGGCGGTATTCAAGATCGGGTTGAGAATAGTAAGTCAGCTTCAACGGCGAACCGTCCGGCAATTCGCGCCAACCATCACCATCACGGTCAGCATAGCCATACAAGTCCAGCAAGGCCTTGGATTTTTCGCGTGAGAATTCACTCATCTCTGACTTGAACTTTGGATCGTAGCCGAAGGTTTGCGGCCCCACAATGGACTGCGCTGCAATCGCCTGCCCGCGTCTAACCAAATGGATTTCACGATCCAAGTCGACCGCCAAGCCAATGGCGCGGCGTAGGGCAATTTTTTCAGGGGTATAGCCACCCACCACCGGGTCTTCCATATTGAAAAACGACACCATCACGTCGGCACGCGGATAACGCACCATCTTCATCCCCCGTTTTGCAAGGTTATGGGCCAGATGGTTGTGCGGCAGTGCTTGGTTGACAAACTCGTTGGGCACTTGCTCAACCAGCTCGGCCTCCGTACTAAGGAAGGATAGCCAGCGCGGCTGACTCTCTTCAATAACGGACACCTCCACGCGGTCTAACATCGGCAAGCGGCGGCCTTTGAGTTTGGCGGCGATGACCACCAGATCAGGCCGGTCGTCGGGTGGGTGCTCGTCATACAACACCTCACGATAGTTCGGGTTTTTAGTGAGCGTAATGAGCGAGCTGCGCTTCCAGTTGCTGAGCACCCAGGGCCCAGTGCCAACGGGGTGTTGCATGATTTTGTCGTCGTACTTTTCGACCACTTCACGCGCCATCGCGCCGGTGAAGGCACCGTCACAAAAATTCTGCACAAAGCGCGGATCACTTTCCGCGAGCTTGACTTGAAAGCTGTAGCGGCTCAGCGCTTTTAGACCCTCAACCTCTAGGTCGTAATCAAATGGTTTTTTGCTTTTGATCGCTTTGTTGCGCACTTCGGACAAGCCTAGCACCTTGGCTTGCTCAAAGACGTAGAGCTTGCCGCTCTTCCAGCGAGGGTCGTAATGGCGTTTGATGGCATACACATAATCAAGTGCCACCAGTTCGCGCTTTTTACCGCCAAAGGCTGCATCATCGGCAAAGTAGATGCCGGGCTTGATGTGAAAGGTGAAGGTTTTGAAGTCGCTTGACACCTCAGGCATGGCACTGGCGGTGGCTAAGCGCATGCGCGCCGGACGGGCCATGAATTCCCATTCCAGCGGCGCTTCAAAAATGCCTTGCGCAATGGTATTGGAGTACAAATCCGTCACCTGCGCGGGGTCAAAGCCGGTTTCTGCCACGCGTATGGCATAGCGCAGCACCTTGGGCGCGGAGATGGTTTGCGCCAAACTAGCGAAACTAGGCAAGGCACTGAGCACGGCACCCAGCACGAGTGCCACGAACTTAAGATTTGGTTTCACTTCACACTCGATTGAAGACGAATTCCTTGAAAACTCACCCCAGAGACGCCACGCAACAACGAGAAAACGGCATTGCCGTTTTTTCTCCGATTTTCTCTGCGTCTCTATGCCTCTGTGGTGGGTTCCGAATTTGGCAGCCTTTTGAGCCGCGCAACGGGTGCGAAGTCTAAGGCCAATCCGAAATCGGGAAAACGCGGAATGTCCCAGCATGGCGGCGACCCGTATCTGGCTTAGACTCGCGCCTGCCAGAATCAGCGACCGGGCTATCCGCCAAACGGTCGCGCTTTTTATCATTATTTGTTTGGGGAGCTGCAATCATGGCGGCCTATTTGATACGGCGCCTGTGGCAAATGATACCGACCTTGATCGGTGTCGTGCTGCTGGTGTTTTTTCTGTTCAAGTATTTTGGTAGCGACCCTGCCACGATTCTGGGTGGCCAAAACGCCACACAGGCACAGATTGAGTCGATTCGAGAGCAACTGGGCTTGAACAAGTCCGTGCCCGAGCAGCTTGGCATTTACCTCAAGCAGGTGGTCACGTTTAACTGGGGCAAAAGTTGGGCCACGGGTGAGGCCGTGAGCAGTTTGTTTGCCAGCCGGCTGTCCGCCACCTTGACGGTGATGACGCCCATCCTGCTGCTAGAGGTGCTGCTTGCTATCCCGATCGCCATGTGGGTGGCCTATCGGCGCGGCAGTTTGACAGACCGCAGCCTGATGATCGTCACCACCGTGGCTGTATCCATTTCTTTGCTGGTGTATGTGATTGTGGGCCAGTATGTGTTCAGCTTTTTGCTGGGTTGGTTTCCGGTGCAGGGTTGGAGTGACAGCTTCTGGAAGAACTTGGTGGTTTATACCCCGCTGCCCGTGCTGCTGGTGTCTATGGTGGCGATTGCCCCTAACACGCGGTTGTACCGGACGTTTTTCCTGGACGAAATTGGCCAGGACTACGTGCGCACTGCTCGCGCTAAGGGCCTGACAGAGAAAACCGTGCTGCTCAAGCATGTACTGCGCAACGCCATGATCCCGATTTTGACCAATCTGTCGGTGGCCCTGCCGGGCGTTTTTGTAGGGTCTTTCTTGATTGAGGTGTTCTTTTCCATCCCCGGATTAGGCCGTGAGGTCTTGCTCGCGGTGAACCGCAGCGACTACCCGGTGATTCAGGCCACGGCCGTTTATTTGGCCATGCTGACGATGGTGGTCAATCTTGCTACCGACCTTCTCTATAAAGCTGTCGATCCAAGGGTGGTCCTCAAATGAGCGCAGTGTTAGCTTCCTCAAATATGGCTGCCGTGGCGCAACGCTCGGAAAGTCTTTCGCAAGCGGCTTGGCGGCGCTTCAAGACCGATAAGGTTGGGCTTGTTTCGCTGTTCATCGTGGCCGGTTTCATCATCTTGGTGGTGCTGTCTGGCCTTGGATGGGTGGCCAACGGCTGGCAGACCGAGTTGGGTGTGCCTAACGCGCCACCGACCTTCATGGGCCCAGCGCCTGCTGAAGACACCGGCGTGATTGCGCAGCCCAAAGGCCCGAACGTTGACCTGACCGATATCGACCCGCTCGCGCCACGCTACAAAGAGTGGGCCGAGCGCGCCAGCAAGTTCAAGACGGTTGAAACCGTCAAGTCGCAAACCCTGCCTTTTGGCGGCGACCGCTTGGGCCGCGATGTGTTGGCTAAAGTCACCAAAGGTGCGCAAACCTCGATTCTGGTGGGGGTGCTGGCCGCTTTGTTGGCGGCCTTTATTGGCACCGTGCTGGGCGCGATCAGCGGCTACTTCGGCGGCAAGGTGGGCGACTTTTTGGAGTGGGTTTACAACGTCTTCACGGCGATGCCCTACATTCTTTTGATCTTCGCGTTTGCGGCGATCTTCAACCGAGGCATCACGTCGGTCGCTTTGATATTGGGCTTAGCAGGCTGGACGGGCATTTACCGTCTGGTGCGCGCCGAGTTCATGAAGCACGCCAGCCGCGAATATGTGCGCTCGGCTGAGGCGATTGGCGCATCCAATGCGTCGCGCATTTTCAAGCACATTTTGCCCAACGTCAGCCACGTCGTGCTGGTGCAACTGAGCTTGCATGTGGTGGCCTTTATCAAGAGCGAAGTGATTTTGTCGTACCTCGGTCTTGGCGTTTCTGTGGATGAGGTGTCATGGGGCACCATGCTGGCTGAGTCACAAGCCGAATTGATCTTGGGCTATTGGTGGCAATTGGTTGCCGTGACCGGCTTTATGGCCCTATTTGTGACGGCATTTGCGCTGTTCACCGACGCCCTGCGCGATGCGCTAGACCCCAAATTGCGTGGTCTTGAATAAGAAGGAATGAGCATGCTTTTAAGTATTCAAGACTTGTCCGTGCAGTTCCGCATGGGCCGAAAAGATGGCGCCATGCAGTATGCGCAGGCCGTGGGGCGTGGGGCGCAGACCATTAGCTTTGACATCCCTGAAAACAGCACGGTAGCGCTGGTGGGGGAGTCCGGGTCGGGTAAGAGCGTGACCGCCATGTCGATTCTGAATCTACTGCCCGACAACGCACAACGCAGCGGCAGGATCATGTGGTATGGAGCCCCAACGACTGCGAGTACGCCGTCTACCCCCCAAGGGGGTGAGCCGATCTTGAGGCGGCCTGGCGATCGGCAGGGCCAAAACCTCGTAGAAGCCACTGCCGAACAACTGCAAGCGGTGCGCGGGCGCGACATCGCCTGCGTGTTCCAGGACCCGATGAGTTCACTTAACCCGGTGTTCACCGTGGGCCGCCAGATCAGCGAGCCGCTCATCAAGCACATGGGTTTGAGCCCACGCGCTGCCATGCTGCGCGCCCAGGAGTTGCTAAACGAGGTGGGCATGCCCGACCCGAAGCGCCGCTTGAACAGCTACCCGCATGAAATGTCGGGCGGCCAACAGCAGCGCGTCATGATTGCCATGGCGCTGGCTTGCAGCCCCAAGCTATTGATTGCAGACGAGCCCACCACGGCCTTAGATGTGACGATCCAGCGCCAGATCATGGAGTTGATGGGTAAGCTCAAGTTAACGCACAAAATGAGCATGCTCTTCATCAGCCACGATTTAGGCGTGGTCGGTGAGATTGCTGACCACGTGGTGGTGATGCGTAGCGGCACCATCCGCGAGCAAGGTTCTGTGCAAGATATTTTCAACGCCCCCAAAGACGCCTACACCAAGGCCTTGCTGGCCTGCCGCCCTAGCTTGGTAGACAACCCCGCGCGTTTGATGGTGATTGACGACCACATTTCTGGAGCGGCGAACGCTCACCAAGGCAAGGCCAAAGATCCGCAGGCTAAGGTGGTGATCGAAGCGACGGCGCTGACCAAGAGTTTTTGGCTACGCAGCGGCGTTTTTGGCCGCAAAGAGTTCAAAGCCGTGGGCCGCAACACAACGGGAGTGAGCTTTAAGCTGCGCAAAGGCCACACGCTTGGCGTTGTGGGTGAGTCGGGATCAGGCAAGACAACGATGGGCTTAGCCCTGCTGCGCTTGCACGAGCCGAACGGCGGCAAAAGCACCGGCCAAGTCGTGTTCCACGGGGCGGATGGGCAACACGATTTGATGAACCTGAGCAAGTCGCAGTGGTTACCCATGCGCCGCCGCGTGCAAATTGTCTTCCAAAACCCCTACGCCAGTCTGAATCCACGCTACACCGTCGGCCAAACGCTGATGGAGCCGATGCAGATTCACAACATTGGGGCCAACGATGCCTGGCGTTTGCAACGTGTTCGCGAGCTGCTACTGAAAGTGGGCCTGCCGGAAGAGGCCATCCACAAGTATCCGCATGAGTTTTCGGGTGGCCAGCGCCAGCGCGTAGCCATTGCCCGCTGCTTGTCATTAGAGCCCGAAGTGCTGGTGCTCGATGAGTCGGTGTCTGCTTTGGACGTCTCGGTGCAGGCGCAGGTTTTGAACCTCTTAAAGGACTTGCAAGACGAGTTGGGCCTAGCCTATATCTTCATCAGCCATGACTTAGCCGTGGTGCGTTTCATGGCGGACGAAGTGTTGGTGATGAAAGACGGTGACGTGGTCGAGCAAGCCAGCGCCACGCAAATTCTGGCCAACCCGCAGCAGGACTACACCAAACGTTTGCTGGGCGCGATTCCGCGGGGTTACCAGGCGGCAACCGCTTAATCGAGTCCCACCAGGCCGAGTCGTTCAAGGCGACACGGCGAGCATGCGTTTTTGCCAACCATGCTCATCGTGATCACCTTTTTTGCTGGTGCTTAAATATTGAGCAGGGTGAGCTATACACCCTGGCCCCATTTCAATTGAGTAGGCTCACCAAGAGAGCAAAACGTGAAGCGGCTGGTTGGCGGGCACACATACAGCACTTCGGTAATAAGCAGCAAATTGCCGCCTCATTCACCTCACCAAGCGGCCCGCAAACCGCTACATTGCAAGCTTGCCCATTGACGGCAACAAGGAGCTTGCATGCCCGCATGGTTAATCCGGTTGAATGACTTTTTGCCCATTCGCTATTTGGTTTGGGGCCTGTCGATAGTTGGCGCAGTGCTGGCCGGCTTGTTCTGGCTAGCCACTGGGCAAGGCATGGTGGTGGTGGCTACTTGTGTGGCACTGGCTTTGCTGGGTTTGCGTGACGTGCGGCAAACCAAGCGCTCCGTGCTGCGCAACTACCCGGTGATTGGTCATATTCGCTACACCTTGGAGTTCATCAGGCCCGAGTTGCGCCAGTACTTCATTGAAAGCGATGTTGAGGCCGCGCCGTTTTCGCGCCAACAGCGTTCTATTGTTTATCAACGCGCCAAGGGTGACCCAGATAAACGTCCGTTCGGCACGCAAAAAGATGTCAATGCCATCGGGTACGAATGGATTAATCACTCGCTCACGCCTACACACTTGCCCACGCACGACTTTCGCATCACCATTGGGGCGACGCGCACTCAGCCTTATCTGGCCAGTGTTTTCAATATTTCAGCAATGAGTTTTGGTGCGCTGTCTGCCAACGCGATTTTGGCCCTGAACAGTGGGGCCAAAAAGGGAGGCTTTGCTCATGACACGGGTGAAGGGTCAATCAGCACCCATCACCGCCAGAATGGCGGTGATTTGATCTGGGAAGTTGGCTCAGGCTATTTTGGTTGCCGCAATGAGGACGGCTCCTTCAGCGCAGAAAAATTCCAGGCCAACGCCCGTGATCCACAAGTGAAAATGATTGAGGTCAAACTCAGCCAAGGTGCCAAGCCGGGTCATGGTGGCGTTCTGCCAGGCGAGAAGGTAACGCCTGAAATTGCAGCAGCACGAGGCGTCGAGGTCGGCGTCGATTGCATCTCGCCAGCCTCACATAGCGCGTTTTCAACCCCGATTGAGTTGCTTGAATTTGTGGACCGCCTGCGCAACTTGTCTGGTGGCAAACCAACCGGCTTCAAACTTTGTATTGGGCACCCCTGGGAGTGGTTTGCGATTGCCAAGGCCATGCTGCAAACCAATGTCTTGCCGGACTTCATTGTTGTTGACGGCGGCGAAGGTGGCACAGGTGCGGCGCCGCTTGAATTTACGGATCACGTTGGCGCACCACTGCAAGAGGGTCTGCTCTTGGTGCATAACACCTTGGTTGGCTTGAACCTGCGTGATGCCATCAAGATCGGTTGCGCGGGCAAGGTTGTTAGTGCGTTTGACATCGCCAGAGCCATGGCTCTAGGAGCCGACTGGTGCAATAGCGCACGCGGATTCATGTTCGCGCTGGGCTGCATCCAGGCGCAGCATTGCTCTAGCGGGCATTGTCCCACCGGCGTTACGACGCAAGACCCGCATCGACAGCGTGCTTTGGTCGTGACCGACAAAGCAGAGCGCGTGTTTCGCTTTCACAAATACACCTTGCTGGCGCTGAAAGAATTGGTTCAGGCGGCGGGTCTACAGCATCCCCATGAATTTGACGCTGCGCATTTGGTACGACGCGTGTCAGAGCACGAGGTGAAATTGCTGGTCAACCTGCTGCCCAGCGTTGCTCCAGGTGCGTTACTGCGCCATGAGATGACGCACAATGTGTTCAAAATGTACTGGCCCATGGCCTGCGCAGAAAGCTTCAGGCCACAAACTTTTGCACCGGCGCAAACCAGTAGCGCGGTGTTGAATCCGGTCGAAATTGAGCATTAATACGGGTCAGTAGCTACCCTGTCCACCCCGCCTCGGGGGATGGCAAGCAAGCGCTCACGCGCCACAATTCAGGCATTGGCGAGCGTCGTTGGGATAGCTCGCAAATCCAAGATCGTTCAGAGTAGTTGCCCGCCCTCATGCCTGCTGTTTTTGTTGTACGACGCACGGCGCAAGCCGTCGAACGCGCCTGCGCGAGCATGCAGGCGGAACTTGAACTGCAAGTGGTTGGCCGTGCCGATCATCTAAGCACAGCCTACCGTGCTTTACGTGAGTTGTCGCAAACACATCTGCCACATGTACTGGTTAGTGATCTTTGCTTGATTGATGGCAATCTGCCCAAACTACTGCGGGTGATGAAAGCCGATGGACATCAGGCCAAAGTCTTGGTCATCGCGACCAGTGCCGACGATGCGCTGCTGTACGCGACCATGCGTGCTGGTGCGCACAGCTATCTCATTGAAACCGCCAACGAGCCCACGCCTAACATTGCAAGCGCCATGACCGATATGTTGGCCGGCCTGGCGCCAATGTCACCCATGGTCGCGCGTGAGGTTTTGCTGTCGATACCGCTACCTCGCCTGCCTTGGCGACGCCTTTCGGATTGGGTTGAACTGTCGGCAATTCTGGACCGAGAGCCCGTTTCGACAAACAGCATCTTGGCAGGCGGCGCTGAACACCTGCTACTCAGCGCTATCGCTTATGGTGTGTTGATTGACGAGATCGCACAACGAACCAAACGCAGCAAACGTGATATCGCGAGACACGTGGGACGAATATATGAGATGCTGCACCAGGCAGACTAGACCGGTGGCTGGGTATCCAGAAAACTTTGGCGTGCAGCAAGCTTTTCATACAGCCGCGCCAAATTGGGGTGCGGTTCACGCCAGTTAATTTGCGGGAAGCGAAAGTCCATCCAGCCTAGCGCACAGCCCACTGCAACGTCAGCCAGTGAATAGTGGTTGCCTGAGCACCAGGACTTGTCCCCCAGACCGCTGGACATCGCTGTTAGCGCACCATGCACCTTGGTCATTTGGCGATTGATCCAGACCGCGCTACGCTGCGCCTCAGTGCGGCCAGCGTAGGTTTGCTCTAGGCGCACAGCGATCGCGGCGTCTAGCATGCCGTCCGCCAAGGCTTCCCAGGTGCGCACCTCGATGCGCTCACGGCCGCGCTCAGGAATCAATTTGCCCACGGGCGATAAGGTGTCTACGTATTCGACAATCACGCGAGAATCGAACACCGCACCGGTAATCGTATCTTGCCCGTCCATTACCAAACAGGGCACCTTGCCTAAGGGATTGACGCGCAAAATGTCATCGCTGACCCATACGTCTTCCAGTACGAATTGATAGTCGAGCTTTTTCTCGGCCATAACGACGCGAACTTTGCGCACAAAAGGACTGGTTAGCGATCCGATGAGTTTCATGTTTGATTTTTCGAAGGCAGTTGAGGGAGCGGCCTGACGTTTCCTTGAGACGATTCTATAGAAGGACAAGCGATCTCACAGCAGGTTTGCAGCAACACCACAAAACGCCCCCCTAGAATGGGCGGCAACCGCCATTCAACCCTGTCTAATTTGATCGACGCTATGAATATTTCTGAGTCTGAGGCACTCGCCGCCCGCGGTCCACGCGGTATTCAGAGCGTGGAAGTGGGTGGTACGCTGCTCATTGCCTTGGCGCACCGGGGCCGCGCGTTGCCGCTGAAAGAACTGGCCAAGGAAGCCGGCATGGTGCCAGCCAAAGCCCATCCCTATTTGGTGAGCTTCATCAAAATTGGCATGATTGAGCAAGACACGGCCACCGGCCACTACGGTTTGGGGCCACTGGCCTTGCAACTGGGCTTGATCAGCTTGCAGCAGTACGACCCCATCCGCCTGGCGACACCGCGCATTGAAGAGTTGGCCGCACAAATCAATCATACCGTTGCCATCTGCGTCTGGGGCAATCGTGGCCCCACCGTGGTGCGCGTGGCGGAGGCGCCGTCTGCCGTCCATGTCACGATGCGCCACGGCACGGTGGTGTCATTGCGCAACACCGCGTCCGGGCGTTTGTTTGCAGCCTATCTGCCCAGCGACGTCGTGCGCCAAGCCATGGAACAAGAGGCGTTGGCTAGCGGCTCAAAGGCAGTCGCCGCGATAGACGCTGAATTCGAAAAAACGCTACAAGACACCCGGCGGCACCGGCTTAGCCGCATCGCAGGCACCGTGGTGCCTGCGCTTAGTGCAATGGCAGCGCCGGTTTTTAATCAGCATGGCGAGCTGGTGCTGGGTATTGTGGCCATGGGGCCTGGCTCGCTGTTGGACCCTCATTTAGACGGCAAGGTGGCGCGCCCCTTGCGCCTTGTTGCAGACGAGTTATCACGCCAACTGGGCTGGCGCGAGCCGATGGCCGCTGCGACCCGGTAAAATCCCGCAGGCTTTTCGTTCCTCCCACTCCTTCTTTGCTGCGCCGTGCGCGCCCGCTTGCCATGACTTTCGACCCCATTTCCGCCCTTAGCCCACTGGACGGCCGCTATGCACGGCAGCTCGCCGCGTTACGCCCCTTGCTGAGCGAGTACGGCTTGATGCACGCCCGTGTCAAAGTGGAAGTTGAATGGTTTATTGCCTTGTCAGACGCGGGATTTGCGGAGTTCAAGCCTTTGAGCACCAAAGCTCGCATCGAACTGCGATCTTTGGTGACGAACTTCAGCGAGAGCGATGCGCAGGCCATCAAAACCATTGAGCGCACCACCAACCACGATGTGAAAGCCGTGGAATATTGGATCAAAGCTGCTTGCCAATCGAGTGCAGAATTGCATGCGGAGGTCGCAGGATCAAGCGAGTTTGTCCACTTTGCTTGCACCAGCGAAGACATCAACAATACCAGCCATGCCTTGATGCTCAGCGCGGCGCGCAGCCAAGTCATGCTGCCGGCCATTGATCAAGTGATCAGCACCCTAAGCGGCATGGCGCATGCGATGGCCGGTCTGCCGATGCTCAGCCGCACCCATGGACAAACGGCCAGCCCCACCACGGTTGGCAAGGAGATTGCCAATGTCGTTGCGCGATTGCATGCCGCACGCGAGCGCATTGCGGTTGTTAAGCTAATGGGTAAGATGAACGGAGCCGTTGGCAACTACAACGCTCATCTGGCCGCTTGGCCCGAGCATGATTGGGAAGCATTTGCCCGTCAAGTGGTCGAACAAAGCCTGGGGTTGACCTTCAACGCGTACACGATTCAAATCGAGCCGCACGACTACATGGCCGAGTTGTTTGATGCGTTCACGCGCTGCAACACGATTTTGATCGACTGGTCGCGCGACGTCTGGGGCTATATCAGCCTGGGTTACTTCAAACAGCGCACCGTGGCTGGTGAGATTGGTTCATCAACCATGCCCCACAAGGTCAACCCTATTGACTTTGAAAATGCCGAAGGCAATTTCGGTATGGCTAGTGCCGTATTGACCCATCTGAGTCAGAAATTGCCCATCAGTCGCTGGCAACGTGACTTAACGGATTCAACCGTGCTGCGCAATATGGGCGTCGCGCTGGGCTATAGCCTGCTAGGCTTGACGAGTCTGCAAAAAGGACTGCTCAAATTGGAGGTTAACGCCACTCAGCTTGACGCCGATCTTGAAAACGCCTGGGAAGTCTTGGCCGAGCCGATTCAAACCGTGATGCGCCGGCATGGCTTGCCCAACCCCTATGAGCAGTTGAAAGAGTTGACGCGCGGCAAGGCAATCACCCGCGAGGCCATGCACGCCTTCATTGATGCGCTGGCGCTGCCCGCATCAGAGCGCGCCCGCCTCAAGCTGCTAACACCACAAAACTACGTGGGCGACGCCGAGCGCTTGGCTAGGAACATTTGAGGACATTTGATGAACTTCATCGACAATCTATCCCGCGCTGAGAAACTCAACAATTCCATGCTTTGCGTGGGCCTTGACCCAGACCCCGCACGGTTTCCTGCCCCTTGGACGGGCGACGCTAGCCGCATTTACGACTTTTGTTCAGCCATTGTTGATGCCACCAAAGATTTAGTCATTGCGTTCAAGCCGCAAATCGCCTATTTTGCCTCGCACCGCGCAGAAGATCAGTTAGAGCGCTTGATCGCGCATATCCGTCGTGTTGCGCCGCATGTTCCGGTGATCCTGGACGTCAAGTACGCGGACA
>ERZ1292633.3207-Hain-H41-02um-R1-3207-length-16119-cov-6_pt1 | contig 16119 bp, 5 predicted proteins | sample MGYA00564406_ERZ1292633 | MGnify/ENA primary metagenome ERZ1292633 (study PRJEB36523, sample SAMEA6512639) | groundwater metagenome | collected 2019-01-08 | study: AquaDiva: Metagenomics assemblies of 32 groundwater samples | reverse complement strand
AAAACGGCGGCGGTTACGTTCTCTTCGACGAGTTCTGCGCGTGGAAGGCGAAACACCCGTAGGCGCGAAACATACCCATATTTTACCTCTCTCGTACTGTGAATCTCACCACGCCGTGTCTTTTTACCCACCTCTCTCGGGCCGAACGACATTCCCACACTGTGCATCTCCGTGTTGCAGGGGTTGATTTGAGCGAGGTGGCGGGCCTTCCGCCTCCACCTCACTCCCTTTTCCTCCGCGCACTTCACATCACAACAGTATTCATCGGCACCTCTCGTTACCTTCTACATGTTCGATTCGGTGTTCGTTGTCAAATGGTCATATGTGTATTGCTGGGTCTTCCACCACCACGTGTCACTTTCTTACCTCGCGGAGATTCCGCGGATGCGTGATGAGGACGCCCAATTATCCGTTGCTCCACTCAGTTCGCGGCACAGAGAACAACAGAACACTCACCCCAGGAAGAGGAAGTGGCCGCACCAAAGCGATCCCTCTACCGCCGCCATCCATCGTCATCGCCATGCACGGCGGCCACTCCGACTCCAACAACCGTGCCGCTGGCCGCGGGGGAGGCGCAATCCGTGGGGGAGGCGCGATCCGCGGGGGTGGCCTTGCACGATTTTCATCCTTCCGCGGTGCCGAAAACACTGGTCAAGGAGGCGATCCATACTTTTCCGTGACTGGGCTCTCCACGGCGCAGTCTGACCCCGACGAGGACGCCACGGCGGCAGCAGAAGGGCTCATCACCACGGCGGATGGCAGCGCCCCGGCCCGCCGTCGCCTCTCGGCAGCCGGCGTGGGGATCCCCACGGCCGCGGCGGCCGCTCAATTTAACGTTCTCGATGATGCCCGCGAAAGCGTAGGCGCCGAGCTCGGTTCCGTGCCCGTGAACGAACAGCAGGAAGTGGTCGCGCTCGTCAACTTCTCCACGCGACTGGATGACGACGATATTCGGTTGTCGTTGCTTCTCGACCACGACGACGTCGAGGAGGGCATCGAGGGCCGCCTGGAGGGCGCCGCCATGTACGCAGTGCACGCGGCGCCCGGTGCCGCGGACCGTGGCAGCAGCAGCCAAGGCCACGGCAAAGTGGCCACCACGGTGGTCCGCTTTTCGCGAGAGAAGGAACGGTCCTTTACCCTCTGGTACGTTTGCGAAGGCTTCACTCGCCCCTACGCTGCGGTCGCCGCAGGGTTGCTCTTGCGCACGGCCATTGCCGGGTTGGTACCATGGATAGCGGGGGGCGGCGACACGCTGGCGTCGCCGACGCCCACGGCGGAATGGGTGACGGCAGCGGGCCTGCTAATCTACCTCGTTGGCCTGGTCCTGATTCGCCGCTACCACACGGTTCCCGACATCATCGCGGATTACATTGAAATCAGTTTTGGTGTCATCGTGAATGTCGTGGGCGTCGTTACCTTGATCACGTACCGTGAGCGGGACACCACGCGGCATTGCCTGCCCACCGCGTTGCCCTTCGAATTTCAAAACATTACATTGGCTTCCTTGCAGTCGACGTTTTCGTCCGAACCTTCCTTCGTGCCGTCGTCGGCCGCGGGGCTCGGCACCACCTGCGGCGGCAGCGTTTTCGTGACCGATGCCACGCTGATACGGCTCGGGAAAAACGCCGTGCCCAGTCAAGGGGCCGCCCCGTGGTGTCCCACACCGCACTTCGCGTCTCGAGACATGTGGCTGTACGTTGTGGCGTTGCTGGCCCTTCCAGTGCGCGCGGCGGTGAGTGTGCCGACGGCCGGGCTCGCGATCATCGTGGCGTTCCTGTCCACGGCGTTGTCCATCGGCAGTCTGTCCGACTACACGGTGCACGAGGCGACGAGCGAGATTGTGTGTTTCATTGCGGCCATTCTCGCGTGTGGGAGCGTAGCGCTCTACGCCGAGATCACCGACCGACGGCAATTCGACGTGGCAAGCCGCGCGCATGAGGAGCGCAAGGTGTCCCACGCCAAAATTCAGCAGCTAGTGCGCATTGCCCACGGGGCGCCTCCGATCGATCCGCTCTTCTACGTCGCGACGGCCACCAGCCAGTGGGGGGTCGATGATTCCCCCGCCACCACCACCTCCGCCCCACCTCCACCTTCTGGGGGCCGTGGTGGACCTCCTCCTGGCGGAAGAAACGTCCCCTTGAAGGGATCACCACGTGCGGCTCAAGCGCCAGCAGCGATCAACATCATCCGCTGGCGTCACCCCGTGCCCGTCCAAGCGACCCTCGCGTGCCTGGAGTACCACCTCGAGCCGTGCGCCGCCATCATGCTGCCGCGGGAAGTCATGATGATCGCCTCGCAGTGGTTCGTGTGCCAGTGCGACCGGCTCGCGCTGTTCCGCGGCCTCTGGAAAGTAGGCGCCCTCGGCGACCGATATTTGGCGGCCTCGACGGCGCGTGGCCACCCGATGCGCGTCGCTCAGTTCGCCTATGACTGCATGCAGATGTTCGGGGAGCACGGGTCCGTGACCATGCTCGTCGCCGAACACGTTGTTTTGCGCTACGCGCGTGCCGTCGATCAGGCGTCGACGTTTCGTGCGGCGGTTCACACAGGGGAGATCGTTCCCATCGAACCGACATCGATGCCGTCGTACAGGGTGAACGTCGGCGGGCCGGGCTTCGCCATCCTGCAGGAGATTTGCGTGCGCACGCCCCACACCTTCGTGGTCGCGAGTGGGCAGACCATTTCCCTGATCCCCCATGCAGCGGAGCGCATCGCCCACCGGATGATTTCACTCAACATTCGCAAGACCATTGTCGTGCTGCACCGCATATCGAAGGCCCCGCAGACGCTTTTTGGCCCAACCGCGGCGTCCACCGGTGGCCCGATCGGAGCGTCGGCGGCGGGTGCCTCCCGGGCGACCGGGGGAACTGCTGGCGCCGCGGCGGCGCTGGATGGTGCCGGATGGTCTCGGCAATCAGGAGGCGGTTCGTTCGCGGCGGCGAATTCGCTTCTCCTTGGCTCTCACCGAGCCGATTCCGATCCGCTGCTTCTCGACGAGTCCACACTACGCGGCGGCGCGGCGGCAGCGGTCACGCCAGGAGAAAGGTCTCAGCGCGGCGCCGCCCCCGGCACCGTGACGAGCAGCGCCCTGCCTCCCGAGTCGCCGTTGCCGACGGAGCGTGTGTCATCCTCCAGTTTCGCGCCCGAAAGGCCTTCGGGCCTTCAAGGGGGTGCGTCGTCGTCCTCACAGCTACTGTCCTGCCGGGCTGATGCGCGGTGGTACCGCGATTTATCGTTCGTATCCACCGCCGCCCTCGACTTAGCACTCAAGCTGCAGGCCAACCCATTCGCCAAGGCCTTTCAGCCAACACGGGCTTGTTGGCTGCTGGCCACGTTCGTTGCCCCGCTGTGGGATCCCGCGAGGCAAGCCACACACCACCACGTCACCGTGGATGGGCGGCCAAGCGATCCCAGAGGCGGGGAGGAGGGATGGAATGGCCATACCTCGCTGCCAATGTTGCCTGAGTTGGAAACCCTCTCCTCGTCCGCGGCCGCGCCGAGTGGCGGCGCCATTGAGCCGTCGTCGAGATCGGACGCTTCGCGAGAGAGTTGGCGCCTCCTCGACGCTCGCAGGCGGTCGGTGACGACATTGCCCAGCGTCGGTGCTTTGGTCTTGGCGTACACCGTGGTGTCCTATGCCGGGATGTGTAGCGTCCACTCGACCCTGTGGGGCATGCTGGCGCTGCTGGTCCTGTGCGCTGTCGTCTACGCCGCAAGTGTTGCGCTCCGCGCGTTTCCGCCGTGGTTGCACTTCCTGTTGCCACGGTGCCTCGCGATCTGCGGCTTCATTATCTTCCCGGCCATCCTGGCGGCCTCGACACCCAGCTACCCGCAGTCGGTTTCCGGATGGCGAAGTAACCTCACGTATTTTCTGACCACGAATGAGTCGACCCTGCTGCCCGAATCGGGTGCTGTGGCGTCTGTGGGATCCGCGGCGGCGAACGCGTCTTCCACCCAGGCCACTCTTTCCCTCGTCGCCACATTGCCTGCCACGTCGCGTATTACCATCAATCTAAATACGGCGGCGTTCACCTACGTGAATCGCCGCGGCATTGTGGGCCTGGTGACGTGCCAAATCCTGCTCACCGACGTCGATCCGTGCTGGACTTGCCTGTCGAAGCGACTGTGGATGGTGCTCCACGGCGTGCTTTGCGTCGTCGAGTTGATCCTCGCCGTTCTGCTCAAGAGCGCGATGGGAGCGGATAGCCATCCTCTTCACACATGGTGCTTCGTCGGGGGCATGGCGCCCCTCTACGCCGCGCTCCTCGTGGCCGCCGATTTCCGGCAGCGCTACCGCTTCATGCTGCGTTCGGCGATGACGATCAGTCAGCGGCACACGATGGACGCGATGATGCGGGCAAAGGAGCTTCTACGAGCGTCCCTGCCGCCCCACATGGGCGACGCGGTGCTGCAGCGGCAATCGCTCGACCTCACAATGGCGGACGACCGCAACGCCGCGTTTGCCGCGCTTCACTTCGACCAGCCCGACGTCGACGCCATCATCGCAGTCGCCGCATCGCAGGTCGCGGCGGGAACGCCGCCAGGCGGTGCGTCGCATGACTTACAATCGATCGTCGGGAGTAACGCCCAGTTGCCGAGCAGTCGACGCGAGCATTTCTTGCGACTCGCCGCCAGCGCGCACTGGGTGCACGAACGCCTGGTCTCGATCGCACACCAACTGCACGGCGATGCCGTCGTCTGCTTCGCTGGGGACGAAGCCAGCGTCCTGTTCTGGCGCTGCCCGGTGAAGCATTTGACCGAAGCCAATGCCGACGCATTGTCCGCCGGTCGCCGAGGGGGTGGAGGGGTTGACGGTGGCGACGACGAACTCGATGGAAGAATGTTTACCGAGTCGCGCACCGTCTTGGCGCTGCCCAAAATGATCGTGGATCCGCAAAGTGGCTCCTCGGATGGGTCGGATGGCTCCTCTGGCATGCCCTCCACGGGCGTGGACGGGATCCAAGCCCAACACGTCGCCCTCTTGGTGCTCCTCCTCGTTCGCTTGTGCAAAGCTATCCGCGAACAGCCTTCGACCTTGGCGTACGAGATGGAGGGGGCGACCGAGCCGACGTTGTACCGTCCTCTCGTACACCGCTGCGCCATCACGGCCGGGCCGGTGCTCGTCGGCCTCGCCGGCGTCGGCCGCATCTCCGCACTCACCGTCGGGCCTATTTCCGTGTCCGTTGCGTGGCGGCTCGTCCGAAGCCGCGTCCCGGACGGCTGCCTCGCACTGCAGGATACGGCGTTTCGCTTGTTCCAGCAACTTTACTCGAGCTACGCCGCAGTTCAAGCCCAGCCACCCTTGGACTTACCGAGTCCAGGGGACATGCGCCATGTGCCGGCGGTCGCGAGCGGCGCTGGGGGGGATCAACGAAGCCGTGCCGACGGATCCTCCGCCACGACGCCCCCGCCAGCGGGCAGCTTTCCGGGAGCGGACGGAACCAGACATGGCCCCACCGGGGCGTGGGGAGCCTCAGCGGGATCGCACCACACGGTGGGGTCCACTGGTTCGCTGCCTGCGAACCACGAGCAAGTCGAGCCCCATTTGCAGTCGCTTTATGTACTCCATGTGTCCTCGGGTCGGTCCAAGCCCCGCAGAGGTCGCATTCCCGGCACTCGATGCTTCGAGCTACCGGATGGGACCTCCCCGCAGAATGCGGCCGCCCGCGCGGGTGGTTCACTCCACTTCAACGACGTTGGCACCGCGCGCTCGTCGTCCAGCGCGGGCGGCGCCGGGGGTCTGATGACGCACCGCAGCGGCCTTTCCGTCGACACGGAGACCCCCGGCGGAGGGGACGCGACGCACCGCCCGTCGACCATGGCTCGGTCGACCGGCAGCGCGTCCAGCATCGTGTCCTTACGACCCGCACCGGAGCCCTCTGCCGCGACGAATCCACGTGACCTCCGCGATTCGCCGTCTTCCTTCCTGGCGCGTGCCGAGGCCACGGTGACCCCCGATCCACTGGAAGAGCGCGTGGCGGAGCCGCTCCCCGCCTGGGAGAAGGTCCTGTCGTTTTTGGCTGAACTCCCTGCGACGAGCGCCGCGGACGTCGTTCGTGTGCAGCGGGAAATGGCGGCTAGCGCCCGGCGGCGACAAATGCGGCGAAGTCAGTATGGCAAGAGCCTGAACGATGGAGGCGGCCCGGACCCTGAAGTATCCCAGCTCGTGACGACCGGCTCCCCTGCGATGATGGCAGCACACACAAAGGCGCTGGAGAAGTCGCAGCCGCCGCCGGTGGCACTACGCAAAGGCGGAACGACGGCCGTAGGCGCCGCCGCGCCGCCGCCGCCGCCGCCGCCCCCCACGATGATGTTCTACGATCCGTCCATGGCCGTGGACGACACGCCCTCCGCCACGCGCCGACTGCAGAAGCGGCGAAAGGAGTCCTTCTTGGTGGCAGCCGCCGCCGACCGGTCGCTCGCGAGGACGCCGCAATCCGCAGCGGGGGGCGGCTCCAGCGGAAGTGTGTCACCCGCCGACACGGCCGCTCCCCCTCCCCCCCCACGGATCGTCTCGGTCGTGCCGCAGGTCGCGAAGAACACCGTACCGTGGCTCGCGAGCCGCGGCCCCACCGGAGTCGTCGTGGCCGTTTCTCCCGAGGACATCCATAGGATATTACTACACGACAGCGGCCGCAACGAGACCACAGAGGACGAAGAGATGGAGGAAAAGAGCACCGCGTTGGACGACGACGATTTCAGCGTGCCCAACTCGGGGCGAGTGACCGCGCAGGGCGCCCCCTTGGTGCAAGGTGTGGTGGCCGCCCCTGGTAGCGAGGCGACCACCGAACGCCTCATCCTGCCCAGTGACCTCCCGCGGTTGACGACGGAGTCGGTCGCTATGTAGGCAACGAAACGTCGTCGGCGCGATGATCAAAGGCGTGCACAAACGCCGATCTTTCTCCCTCGTCAGCCTCACAGCATCATCCGATAGCGATAGAGTTGCGCAGCGACGGCACCGCCTCCTTCCTTCCTTCCTCCCTTCTCCGGCGCCCATCCGTTTTGTGTTCCGCGCATCATAGCCTTCGTGGACAAATGGCTCGTTCACGACCTAGGTCGACGGGCTTCAGTCCTACCGGACGTGACTTCTCTGCCGGCTTTACACAAGCGTTCCCCCTCAACATACAGTGAGGTGCGTTTTTCTCAGCATGCGTCGTGCCAATGTCGCGTCGGGGTCGATACGACGGACCGCGCCGGTTGCCGCGAGGCCCTTCGTATCTTGCCCTGTCGTGTTGAGAGCCGTTCTTGCTGCCTCCACCGCCGCCACTCCATTTCTCAGCGAACGTGTAATTCCAACGGTCGCCCTGGTGCGCCGCCACTTCGACACAGTGTCGTCGCCGTCGTCGCAGGCAGCTGCATCGACTATGGGAGCCGCGGAGTTGGACTCAACGGAGGCATTGTTGCGCGAGTGGCAGGCATCGGGAAGAGGGCCTGTCAATGGGGCCGCAGGCATATTTGCTCGCGCGTGCTCGTTTCTGCGATCGTCCGAGCAACGCGTCGTTGAACGTTGTCTCGAAATTCTGAACAGCCTCGACGACTTCGATCCGAGCGTCTCCTGGCGCTGGCAGTTGCCTTCCACCACGACGGAGGCGACAGAAAACGGAGGGGTATCAGATCGCACCACGCGCGACGGCGACGACGAGGCCCGACTGCCGGACTTCCCGGCTTTGAACGCGTTGCTCGACGCACTTCGTAGCCACGGGCCGTCATCGCTGCAGGTGACCCAACTCTCGTGCCGCGTGATCGCCAACGTGCTGTCCGCGGCACAGGACGCGACGGCGATTCCGGCATCCCTAGAGGGGATCAGCGAGACTCAGCATGCGGACATCGTTGGCGCCGCCCCCAAAGCTGCAGACGCGCTAAGTCGCCACGGGGCCCCCTCGCTGGTGCTTCACGCGCTCCGTCGGCACGGCGTCGACAGAGCCGTGGCCTCAACGTCGGAGCGTCTGGAGGGGGCTCAGTGGGGGGAGGATCAGACATGGACGCTCGCGGTTTGCCGCGTCGCCAATGCGCTCAGGAACTTGACTCTGCAGAGCACGGAGGCTGCTCACCGGGTGCACGCGGACGGCGGATTGCTGCCCGTGAGCCAGCTGGTGTTGACGCTTCTCCGCGGATTGCGAACAGCCGGGACAGATTCTCTCCCTGTGGAGCCCCTGAACCACTTAGCCGGCGTCGGAGTGGACGCGTTACTGGCCGTCGTCGGCCGGCTGCTCACCGTTCCGTTGCCCGACAACACGCGCAGCCGCGACCGCTTCGCTTTTGACCGTGTGGACGAAGTGACCGTGGAAGCGGTTTGCATGTCCCTGGCGGAGAGTGCCGTCGCGCTGCTTGGTGACCCGGAGACGTCCTCATTTCTGCTCGGCGCACCAAACCGCGGCGGCGGTGGCACCAGCACGCCAACGTGCTTCGACAGCGTCGCCGTCCTTATCGAGGTGCAACACAAGGCCTGGGAGTGCCTGGGGTCGATCGTGCAGCAGCCCGCCAACGTCGGAATGGTGTATGCCGCGTTGCACATGGGTGTTCGTCAAGCGCATCCACAGTCGCACACGGGCCGGGGGCTTCAATGTGTCGTCTACACCTGGATGGCGATTGCGGAGGCGGGGTGGGCACTCAAGTCACCCCACCGGCGGTCTACGAGTCCTAGTCATGGTAAGCGGTCCTTCGACGAACGAGACACCCTCGTGGAACAGCGCCGCGAGCGACTCGACGATGCGGTGGCCGCCGTCGCGGGCCGCCTGCCATGCACTGTATTCCAACGCACCGGAGCCATCGGTCTCAACGTGTGGTGCGAATTGACGGCGGCACGGCGCGACGGTCCGTCATCGCCCGCCTCCTCGGACGTTACACCATCGCAGCAGCAAACCGGCGGTGCGGACGGCGTCACCGCGGGCCGTCGTGCCGACGATGGTGATGCGGCGGCCGTGAACCGGCGGCTCTCCGGCGCTGACAGGTTTCCGACCGAAGAGGCCGAGGCGATTGTCGAGGTGTTGAGCTCGGGCTCGCTCGCAGATCTGTGCGTGACGAGGCTTGCACTTGAACTTCACATTGCGCAATCGGCCGTCGCTGGTGGCCCCGAGCCCGCGACGCCAGCGCAGCACCACCGAACCATGTCGGACTGGCTGACGTTGCTGGGCAATTTGACGGCGTGCCGCGACCCAGAGAGTGTCTCCGCCAACACAATGGCGGTTGTTATGGAAGGCATCGACGTGGCGTTGGCATCGCCGGTCGCCACTGTAGTTCAGCCGACCGCATCGCAGACTGCGAGCGACACCGCACGCGCCTCCGTGGCTCGCAAATGGCTCGCAGTGCTGTGGAACGCGCTGAATACTCCCGCCGGCGTGACGGCGGTCTCTCAGGTGCATGGCCGCACGCGGCTCGCAGCCATCGCGAAGCGCCTCCGTTCCGCGGTGAATAGCGGCAGTAACACTGCTGAGGCTGGAAGCAGGGAGGGTCGCGGAGCGATCGTGGCTGACCCCTTCTCGGACGTCTTACACATGATCGACCAGCTTTCGCAAAAAATGGACGTCTTGCTGAACTCGTCCAGCCGCTAGTTGCCCGCCGCCGGCCCACGCGTGCGGTTCGTCCAAGGGGATGATAACTGCGGAGAGTAATTTCCGCCATCGTACACACACGGCAACTCCTCCTTGCGATTCGACCATCGCAAATGTTGTCGCGGAGGAGCAAAACAGCGATGCCATATGTTGTCTTTTCCTGGCCACTGCCCTTCTCAAGCGTTGTGATGCAGTGAGATTGATGCCGCCGTCCCGCGCGATCTTCAGGTCGTCGTGACGCCGGGTTGTGCTTTCCCAGCCGAATGAGCGACCGGAATAATAAGCAACGGCGAAGGGCCGCCGCCGCGGAACGGAACGTGTCGGATTGGCTACAGCAGCATGGTTTCCCGCACGGCACGTTCACTTCGGCAGTGACCATCGACGGCCTGAGCACCTTACGCGTCGTGCCATCGCCGGACGGAGCCGCGCGCCTCCCCACGACGTGCGGATCGCCGCCCTCTGCTGACAGCCCATCCAATGTCACCCCATTCATGTTGCTCAATGCGGGACCGCAGAGCGGGGCGGACGCCCTCACGCTGCTCTGGACCATCTCCCGGCGCTTGTTGGAGTTCCCGACAGGTCCCCCCGGGCTGGTCGCGGCCGTCGCCAAGGACGGCAGCAGCGCTGACCGATGCACGCACGACGTGTCGTGGATGGCGGCGCTGGCCCGACGAGGTCGACGTTTCATTTGGGTTGGAGGGTCCGCCGCATCGCGCGGTCCCCACAAGAGACGGGCACGCGAGATGGCGGGCACCGACGGCGGCGACGACGATGCCGCCGACGTCTATGGGACCGAAGCGTTGACATCAAAGGGGGCCCGCGTTGCATCGCTGGCCGCCGGCCGTTGGTGCGACAAGTGCGTATTTCGCTCAGTGAAGGGCTTTGCGACGGGACCGAACTGTCCCTTCGCGCTGATTTGGCTCACACCGGCCGATGGTCAGCCTTTGAACCTGTCGTGGCACGGCAGCCCGACTGGGGGAGGCCCAGACAACATGGATGATGATGCCGAAGAAGACGGCAGCCGCACGATCTTGTGGTCCCTTGTCAGTCCTAGCGACGCCGAGGTCATTGCACAACGTTGCCTCGCCGACCGCTGCGGTCCCATGTGGTGGGCGCACCGCCTGGGCGCAGCTGGTCGTGGCGGACCTTTCCTCGGCGGCCGGATCGCCGTGATCCCGCCTTCGCTGCTCGAGGGTTCCACGACGGGCGATCCTTGTGGTGTGACGGCGACGATGACGGGCTCCCCAATGGGGCCTCTCAATGCGGGCGCGGCGCCCGCTGGATTGGTGATACTCGACGGGTTTATTTCACCAGAGGAAGAGACGCAGCTGCTCCGCGTGGAACTGTTCGGCTACGACTGCCGCGAGAAGGGGGTTGCCCTTCCTGCTGACGCGACGACCGATCGCCGGAGAGTTACGTTCCAGTCGCTCTCGAGCGGCCGTCGCGTGGCTCACTTTGTGCAACCGTTCGTCTACGGCGACAATGCGTGCGGGGGAGACCGCTTTGGCGTAGCCACGCGAACGAACGATGCCGCCGTGTTCAACCATATCGATCTATTGAGCTGGGAGGCCGACGAGCACAACGATTATTACGGCGATGTCGCCGACCGCATGACGACCTTCGAGGTGGTTGCCCGTCGGGTTGCAATTGCAGCCGGGTCCTACGCTACCGGGCGACCTCCCATTGCGGCCGATGCCTCTCTGCCCGTGCAGCATGCCGCCACCACCCCCTCTTCGCCGGGTCGTGACGAAGCGACCACCACGCCATCAGCCACTGCCTCGACGTGGCGGCATCGTCCATGGTGGGACACGTTCGACCAAATTACCGTGAATGCCTATCCCCCTGGCGAAGGCATCCCGCCGCACATCGACAACCCGCACGCGCTCGGCCCGGTGGTCGGCACGTTGTCGCTCGGGGACCCCGTGGTCATGACCTTCCGCAGAGACGCGACGACGAGTGGAGGGGGGAACGCGACTTCAACGGTGACAAGGGGATCCCACTCGAACGGCACCCCTCATTGTGAGAAAGATCGCGCGGAGGGGGTGCACCGAGAGGAGCGGTGCGACGTCGTGCTCGCGCCGCGGTCGCTCGTGCTGATGACGGGTCCGAGCCGCTACGACTGGACGCACGGGATCGCCGCGGCGCGGCATCGAGACCACACGTCGCCACGGTTTGAAAGCGTGTGGCAATGTCCCGATGGATGGTTTGCACATGAACGAAGGCAGTGGCGCGTGAGTGTCACGTACCGATCGATGTGGACGGACGCTTTTCCGAACGCCACTGCATCGGGTGTGACCGACCACGTCGATCCCTTTTAGTTCGCTGGATATTGCCGTTTCAAACTTCCCTTGGGTTGGGACCCCCGTGCGTGGACAACCTCGCGCGATGCTTTTTGTTGCGGCTTTCGATGTGAAACTACAATCTGCAGTCCAGCCACAATCACGTTTTTATTTCCTTCCTTCCTTCCTCCCGGGAGAGAGTGCCCCTTCCATCGTGTTTCTCCTCCTTTTCTTGTGTTTCTATTCTTCTCCGTTTTTTTTCTGTTCTTTTTTCTTGTTAAATCACTAACCTCTCGGTCATGTCAGAATTCGCAAGACCGCATTCACCTGCGCCACCGCTGGCGCCACTTTCTTGCCCGCCTCCTCCCGTCGCAGCCCGGCGTGTGAGCTTCTCAAGCAACTCAGTTGATGTTCCGTCCGCAGCGCGACGGTCATCTGCATCGTCAGAGCTTTCCACCAAAACCGTGGCCATGCCAGCAATGGCCAACACACATTCCATTTCGACAGCCACAGCGGACTCCTCGAACCGATCCGCCCATCCCAGCCACGCACAGCTGGGAGCCGCACGACCATGGTGGAGCCCGTCCTTGCAGTGGTTTCGGGCGGTACCCGCGTCCTCAGGGGGGGCACCGCCATTCGGCTGGTTCGGACAGACCACATCGAATCCCAACAGTCCTTCGGCGGCCGATGGTGGCCTCGCCAGGGCATCCGCCGCCAAGCAGCCGGCATCGCGTTACCAGCCTCTTTTACGCGCCTTCGACTTCCAGTCGCCGAGTGCGGCGGATCCGTTGCAAGGCACCTTGCCGCCGATTTGGCCGCTCGCCGACGTCGTGCGAAGATGTGTTGTGGCACAACACGCCGGGCCCCGCCTGATGGTCACGCCGGATACTGCTCACCACCACGATTCGAAGCTGATCTCGACCCCAACGGGTAGCAGAGATAGCGGTGGACCGCGACTGACCGAGCAGCAGGATGCCGCACCAGGCCACTTGTTACAGCCCGCCTCATCGTCGGCACTGGACTTACTCCTCTCGTCGACGTCCACCACTGCCGCCGGCCACCAGCAGACCTCGTCGCTGAGCGACTCGACCTCGACGAAGGTGCCATCGAACCGCGTGCTTGGGCAGACCACCAGTCCCACCACCCCACCCGTGCTGTCTCCCACTCTCCTCAGCCGGCTCCTAGAAAGCCACGCCGTCGAACCGTTCCGGCTGGAGGCCTGTGCTCGCCGCATCACCGCCGGCCTCAACGACACGGGCGATGACGACGACGACGATGACGCCGGCCACCAGGGTGGCGTCCCGAACGTCAGCGAGGCAGAGGGAGACAAGGCGAAGCCAACCGCCGCGATGGGCGCCGCGATCGATCAGGTGACGGTGACGTGCAACACACCCCACGACGACCAAGGCGAGGCGGCGGCGACGGTTCCGAGTAGCGCGTTGTCCCCGCCGAGAGTGGATGTCTCCATGCTGAACGCTTCGGACAGTGGCAGTGGCCAGCATCCTTTATTGCATCGGCCTTCCGCCGCCGCCCTCGCCGCCGACGTCAAAGACTTATCCGACACGGCAGCGTCCATCGTGGCGTCCACGTACCTCAGCACCGTGGTGTCCCCACCATCCGCGATGGAAGCGGCTTCCATTTCGTCCGAGGCGTTGCTCACGGCCGCGGTCGCCGCGCTTTGCGATGTCCTTTTGGCAGCGGCGCAGCTTCAGGCAACGCTCAACGATCACATCGCGGCGACGTGGAGAATGCCGATCAGCGGGCCGGGGAGTATCACTCAATGGTCTCCCACGGCGTTCGACACGCCGCTGCCGGGGTCGCCCAACGCCGCCGCCGTACCCCGACGGGTCTCGAACCCGTTCGATCAGCCCCCGTTGGCCCCGGGGCTCGGGGGGCGCGCGCGCTCTGGGTCCGGCCGTCGCAGCCAAGTTTCGCCGCCCCTCGTTCCAGCCTTACAACGCCCGTTACCCATCACCAGCGACCGGGGCTGCGACCCTCACATTCCTTTGACGTCGCTGTTCCGCCAACACCTCGCGGTGAACTTTAATCTGACAGCGGGTTCTCCCATGGCCCGGTCATCCCATGGCACGTCTCCCGCGGTGTTGTTCGGAGCTCATTCTCCGGCTGCACCGAACTTTGAACCACCTGGCGCCTTCCACAACATGAACAACACTCCCAAACACTATCACACGACGACGTGGGCGCTACCGTCCGCCGCGGCGCCGATTTCGCCGCATCAGGACGTCCCCTCGAAAGCCAGAATCCCGAGCCCCGGCGCCGAAGAGGAGGGACCCTCGCGAGATGATGATGATAACCACACGGCAGCAACCACGACGAAAACACAGTTTTATCAAACCGGTTTTGGCCAAAGTTTCGCCGCTGGATTTTCATTGGCCCACGCGGCGCCACCCGTTGTTCCGGCCGACACACCCGTCAAGACCAGTCACACCGCCGGCGCGGGAGGCTTCGTTCATCTCTCGCCTGTTCCTGAGTTCGAGCAGATGGCGTTGGCGAGCCCCCGGGGCGCGGCGCACCTCGTCACCCACAGCCAGTCCGTGTGCATCGGGGAGGCGGATCCCGTCGATGGCAGTGTCCAGGTCAATCAGTATGTGCTCATGCAGGAGCTCGGCCAGGGCGCGCAAGGCACCGTCCATCTGGCCTACGATACGATCAAGCAGCAGGTACGCGCCATCAAGGTCATCGACCGGCCCACCTTGCTATCATCCCCAGGGAGGCCTTCCGTGGTAGGAGATTACGCTGTCCAATCCGTGACGGAACCGACCGGCAGTCCGGCCACCAACCGCAGCCTCGTCGGAAGTGTGCGGTCGCGCGTGGAAGGTTCCCGGCGCGCGGCGCAGTTAGCCCGCGAAGTTGCCGTGATGAAGCGCTGCCGTCACCGTCACCTCGTCCAGTTACACGAAGTGATCGACGACCCTCAACACGAGAACATGTTCCTGGTTATGGAGTATATCCCGGGCGGCCCGCTCTTTCGCTTGGACAAGAGCGCCAACGCCAGCCGCACATTCACCTTATCTCAGGTCGCCCACTATGGGAAACAGATCGCGTCGGCGCTGGCCTACCTGCACAAGCACGGCGTGATTCACTGTGACATCAAGCCCGACAACATTCTTCTTGGAGACAACGATGCGGTCTATCTCGCTGACTTCGGCGTCGCGGAGATGCTCGATTCCATGGGGGAGGCGGCCGCGGATGCACACGTCGCCACGGCGGTGGCAGATCTTCTCGCCGCGTCTTTGCGACCCACCGTCGCGCGCCGGCAGTCCCGCCGGCGTTCCACGCTCGATAGCGTGCACCACTTAATTGCCACCACGCTCGATGCCCGGCGCGTGTCAGGCTCGAGAGCGGCGGCGGCCCCGGCGATTGACACGTCCACGACCTCGCCCCAAATCACCTTCCACAAGAACCAGCCCGACGCACCACCGTTGCCCGTGATGATGATGCCATTCATCTCGTCCCCGGACCGAGGCGACTCCGGCAGCACCGGCAGCAACACGCCCGTCGCGTCCCCGCGAGGTCTTCACGGAGGGATCCACGGTGGCACCGTGGCGTTCTTTCCGCCCGAACTTCTCCTTCCTGACTCACCCATGGCCCGCGACGTGGCGACATCCACGGAAAAAGTCGGCTCGAACCGCAAGCGTTCTAAATCGGACCTCGCGAGTCAGAAAGCCCGCGATCCGCCGCGTGATGTGTACGCCCTCGGCGTGACCTTCCATTTGATGCTCCTCGGCCGCCTACCGCACGACATGACGATTGGCATCGTCCCCTTCATCACCGACGTGTGCGAGAAGGACGTCGTGGTGAAGCGGTGGTCCTTCGACGAACCGGAAGGACTGCCTCGGCGATGGGCCGAACTGCTCGAGGCGATGCTCAGCCGACATCCTAGTCGAAGACCGAAGGCCGTCGACGTGCTATCCTCGTTGCTACACGTCAACGACCCCGACGAAGAAGATCCCAGCGGTGGCAATGCCGCGAGTGACGACGACGGCTGGGTGGCATCGGACATCGCGGCTACGACGACGGACGATCCCACAATGGCCATGTCGCGACGTCGAACCAGCGAGGCGGCTGCCGGGCCGCGCGAGCAGCCACCATTGTCGTCACGCACCGCCCTGGAGCAGCAGCAACAATTTCTTCCCGCCGCGGCGGCGATGGCCGCTCGCCGCCGCAGCAGCGTGATCCATCCGGCCGCGCTTATCCCACGAAAATCCAGCGGCCGCGCGGGGGGGGGGGGGGGGGGGGGGGGGGGGGGGGGGGGGGGGGGGGGGGGG
>ERZ1292633.3206-Hain-H41-02um-R1-3206-length-16120-cov-5_pt1 | contig 16120 bp, 11 predicted proteins | sample MGYA00564406_ERZ1292633 | MGnify/ENA primary metagenome ERZ1292633 (study PRJEB36523, sample SAMEA6512639) | groundwater metagenome | collected 2019-01-08 | study: AquaDiva: Metagenomics assemblies of 32 groundwater samples | reverse complement strand
TGGGGGTCGTCTCCGGAACGGGAGTCGACACGGTTCTGGTGCGCCGACTTCAAGACGGCGACATCGGCGGGCACGTGCGCCGGGCCATGGCGAAGTTTCCCCTGCCGCGAGCCGCCGAGGACGTCCTTCGCCTCTACTTCCGCGAGGGCGGCCGGCCTCCCGGCACTCCCTACAAATCGACTCCGATGTACCGGCAGGCGGTCAGCACGGCGCGCCAGCAGCTCGCCATGCTCGCCACCTTCGTCGAGGTGACGCTGGCGAAGGAAGGGCACCGCGGGCAAGTGGGGATGAATCTCCTCACGAAGATCCAGCTCCCCAATCTGGCGTTCCTCTACGGCGCGATGCTCGCGGAAGTCGATTACATCCTGATGGGCGCCGGCGTTCCCCGTGAAATCCCCGGGGCGCTCGACCTCATGGCCAAGCACCAGGTCGCCACGATGCGGCTTGATCTGGAGAACCCGACGGCCTCGCCAACCCTTTACATGAAGTTCGATCCAATGGATCACTGGGACGGGCCGCCACCGGAGATCCGGCGTCCGAAGTTCCTGGCGATCATCGCGAGCAACTCGCTGGCGACAATGCTGACCCGGAAGGCCACCGGCAAGGTGGACGGCTTCGTGATCGAGGGTCCCACCGGCGGCGGGCACAACGCGCCGGCGCGCGGCGAACTTCGCTACAACGATCGTGGAGAGCCGGTCTACGGGGAGCGCGACGAGGTCGATCTGGGAAAGATGCGGGAGCTTGGCGTTCCGTTCTGGATCGCGGGTGGCGCCGGTTCACCGGAGCGGGTTGTGGAGGCGCTGGAAGCCGGCGCCGCGGGCGTGCAGGTGGGAACGCTCTTCGCGTACTCCGATGAGTCGGGATTGACCGAGCCGGTGAAACGATCGATCCTTGCCCACGCCTTGCGGGATGATGTCGACGTCTTCACCGATCTGCGCGCGTCGCCAACCGGATATCCCTTCAAAGTGGTCCGGTGGGGAGGAGATCCCGCCGTGGGGGTCAAGCGCCAGCGCGTCTGCGACGTGGGCGGGCTGCGCGTCACCTACATCACCCCGCAGGGAACCGTTGGCTACCGCTGTCCTGCCGAGCCAGTGCAGGACTACGTTCGAAAGGGCGGCAAGGCCGAGGATACCGAGGGGCGGAAGTGCCTCTGCAACGCCCTCATGGCCAACATCGGCATCGGGCAAGTGCGCGAGGACGCCTGGGTGGAGCCGCCGCTCGTGACGAGCGGGACGGATCTCACCATCATCTCGAAGTTCCTGGCGGGCCGAACGCGCTACTCCGCCAAGGACGTGATCGACTACCTGCTCTCGAAGTGCGGCCCCGAATCGTCCGAAGCCGCGCCGCTCACCTCGCCGGCGGCGGTGGTGCGAACAGGATAGCCAACCGGGGCACGCGCCCCATCGGTGTCCACGCTTCCATTCCCGCGCTCCAGACCGTGCTCTCCACGGTGAGCTGTCCCGCCGCCACCGCTTGCCCCAACTGACCCGCCGAGTAGGGACCCGACGTCTTACCCCCCACCGCCACGTGCCAGACGGCCACATCGGCGCTCATTTCAGGGGACGGCGGAATCATCTGGAGCGGCGACGCCGCGGGCGCGCTCGGCGATCCAAGCCCGGCGATCGCCAAACCCATTCCGAGTCCCACGCCGGCACCCGCCAGGCCTCCCGCGGGATTGGCCGCCGCGGTGGGGATGGCCGTTCCGAGCTGATACTGCTGATAGCGGTTCATGTCGCCCAGCGCGCCCATGCTGGAGCGGGCGTCGAGCGCCTGTTCCACTTGCTCCGGAACGGAGATGTTCACGATGTAGAGGTGAGGCATGTCGAGCCCGTATGCGTCGTCGATCCGCGCCAGCACAGCCCGGCGGAGTTCCTCGGAGAGACGGCCGTAGCGCGATGCCAGGTCGACGATCGGGAGTTCGGTCCGCGAGACGACTTGAGCGAACTCGGTGGCGATGATCGAGCGGAGGAGGACGTCGATCTCGTCCGCCTCGAACGATCCATCGGTGCCGACCAGCTCCGCCAGGAGCGCCTCGGGCTTCGACGCCTTCAGCGTGTAGGTGCCGAATGCCCGGACCCGTAGCGGCCCCAATTCGGGGTCGCGAAGGAGGACCGGATTCGGCGTTCCCCACTTGAGCTCGGTGATCTGGCGCGTGGCGACGAAGTAGACCTCGGCCTTGAAGGGGCTGTTGAAACCAAATTCCCACCCGCGGAGCGTGGTCAAGACCGGCAGGTTCTTCGTGGTCAATTCGTAGGTGCCGGGCTGGAAGACATCGGCCACGCGCCCGCGATCGACAAAGACCGCCGACTGGCCTGGGCGCACCACGAGACGCGCCCCATTCTTGATCTCGTTCTGATAGCGCGGAAAGCGCCAGATGATCGTGTTCCGCGTGTCATCGATCCATTCGACGATGTCGACCACCTCGCCCCGCAGCTTGTTCACGAATCCCATCGAGTCCTCCTCACTTCAAGAGTTGGGCGAGAAAATCGCCGATACCGCGCAGCAGACGTTCGGATCCAACAGTTTCAGTTCGCGCCGGATTGGCAGGAAGGCTCCACGCCGCCATGGCAGCCTGGGCTGGCTTGGGCTCCAGGCCCCCCTCCAGGACGAACGCCGCGATGTCCCCCATCTCGTGCGCGTCGAGCCAGGTGCCGTGACTGCCGCACCAATCGACGATTACGCCGGAGCGGCGTCCAAAGTTCTTCCGCTGCATGGCGCCCTGGCACTCGGGGCAATGGCGGTAGGAGATCTCCGCCTGCCACGCCGCCCGACGTTCCGCCTGCGGCCGGCTTGAGGGCTCAGCGCCATTCCTGCGGCGCTGCTCCCGAACGCGATCGACCAGCCGGCCCATGACATCGCCCGGGGCCCAGAGCCCGAGGCAGGTGGGGCACTCCTCCGTCCAGAGTCCGCCGAGATTCCGCGCGACGAGGCGCACTCCCTTGCAGGCGGGGCATCCCCACGTTTCGGTTCGGGTTCGAGCCGGCTGCGGGAGGAACGCGATCCCGCACGACGTGCAGTGACGAGCGCCGGCGGGATTTCTAGCGAGACACTCGGGGCAGACCGGTCCGGCGCGCTCGGGTTTCCGCGTTACGGCCGCCTGGCAGTACGAACAAGAGGTCTCCTCACCGCCCACGAGCGCTCCGCACGCGGCGCATCGCGTCACGGCGAGATCCCTCGCTACCGGCGTCACCGTCGAAATCGCCGCGCCGCAAGGGCAGGCGATGGAATCGGCAGGGCAGTCAGCCACGTCGAATTGAGCGCGGCATTTCGGGCAGGCCACCAGCTTCACGATCACCCCTCCGGGGACGGACGCGCTATCCTCGGAGGTATCGGCTGAAACCCGTTCGATCTTGAGTCTGTGAGTCTGGCTAACCCAAATTGAGCATTGTGGTTATGAGGTTCTTGGCAAAGGGAAGCAAGGAGGAGTGAAGCGGGTGGTGACGATTCGCGTCGAAGGTCAGGAGTCGCGACTGGGGGCCGAGGAGCCGCTCTCGCTCCGCGCGATTCTCTTCCCGAAGCGCGGGTTCTCGGCGACGGAACTCCTGCTAGCCCTGAATCTGCTCGTGGCTGGGATCCTCTTCGCCGTGTGGGGAAACGACTACCTCCCAACGTTACGCGGTATCACGGCCGATTGGTGGAGCGACGTTCGCACCGGCCACGCGTACGGAACCTGGGTTCCTACACTCTTTCTTCATGCGGGACCGGGACATCTGGGGCGAAACATGATGGCGCTCCTGGCCGCGTCGGGCGCGGTGGAGTTCCTGGTGGGGAGGCGGTGGGCGATCGCGGCCTATCTCATCACGGGACTCGGCGGCGCCTGGGCCTCGTATGCGGGGCACCACGCGCCGCCGCTGAGTGTCGGCGCGTCGGGCGCGATCTTCGGTCTCCTCGGCTGCGCTGTCTCGTTCATCATCCGCCGGCGAGGGACGTTCAACTACGCGCAGCGCTGGAAGGTCTGGCGCGTTTACGTGCCGCTCTTCGTTCTGCTCTTCCTCCCGGCGATCGCGAACGCCGACGTGCACGCGCACGCCGGCGGATTCGCGACGGGGCTCTTCCTGGGAGTGTGGCTTCCGCCGCACCCGCGCATCCCCAAACTGGCCGAGGTCGACCCGCTTCGCGACGACGAGGCCGTCTAGGCCCCGGAATCGCGCCCGGCGTCGTTATTCCTTCTTGCTCCAGGGCGGCGTGATGCCGTTCATGCGCGCGTAGGCGATCAGCTGGCCCAGATGCTCGTGGTCGTGCGCCGACGTGAAGAAGAGGATCTCCCGCTTCGAGCCGTCGCCCAGGAACCACTTCACCGACGTGTCCATGTCAGAGTCCGAGACCGCGTTCGCAGCGGCCTTCGCGTGCTCCAGCGACTTCTTCAACAGCGCGATGATCTCTTCCTTCTTCGTCGTGGAAGTCTCGAACGTCTTGGGGTCGACGCCGTCGGGCATCTTGGCCCCGATGAAACTCGGAATCATGAAGTTGCCGCCGGCAGCGTGCAGGATCACTTCCGCGAAAGAGCGAACTCCCTCGGCGGGGCGCCACGAATACTTCTCGGCGGGCACCGCTTCGGCGAGCTGAATCAGCTTGTCGCCGGCGTAGTCCAGATTGCGGGCGAATTCGGCCTTCGTTCCGGTGGCCGCGGCCTTGGCGTCGGCCGGAGCCGCGTCGGAGTTGGCGAAGGCCGGAGCGGCGGACAAGATGGCGGCGACGGCGAGCACGGTCCCGATTTTGCGCATCGAGGATTCCCCCTGGTCGTACGGTTTCGGTGTGGCCCGCGATCGCGGACCCAAGGCCGAGAAGTCTAGCGGAGAGAGCGGTGCCACGGCTACCAGTCTCCGGGGACGCGTGCTAGACTTTCTCCGCTTCCATCCCAAAAGGAGGTTGTCCCACCGTGCGATCGAGAAGACTGGCCGGGTTCTACCTGGCGACCCTGATCGTCCTCGTCGCCGCTCCCTCGCCACGCGCCGCCCGCGCCGAATCGCGTCCCCGGGACGTAATGAGCGCCGCGGAGCTGCAGCTGGCGATTCAGAAGCTCCGCGTCCTGGGTAGCGTTCTCTACGTTGCCGCCCATCCGGACGACGAGAACACGGCGTTCATCACCTATCTCGAGAGCGGCCGGTTGGCGCGCGTCGGATATCTCTCGATGACGCGGGGGAGCGGAGGGCAGAACTTGATCGGGCCCGAGACCGGCGAGGCCCTTGGCGTGATCCGAACCCAGGAACTCCTGGCCGCCCGCGCCATCGATGGCGCCGAGCAATTCTTCACGCGTGCGATCGACTTCGGATACTCGAAGACCTCGGACGAGACGATGTCGTTCTGGGGGCGCGAGGCCATTCTTTCCGACGTCGTCTGGACGATCCGGACCTTCCGGCCCGACGTGATCGTAACGCGATTCCCGCTCGATGCGCGAGGCGGCCATGGCCATCACCAGGCATCGGCCATCCTGGCCAAGGAAGCGTTCGCCGCCGCGGCCGATCCGAAGCGCTTCCCGGAGCAACTACGGCAGGCGCCGCCGTGGCGAGCGAAGCGGATCCTCTGGAACGCGTTTCGTCCCGATACCGGGAAACGCGATCCGGCCCTGCCGAAACTCCTCACGGTGGACCTCGGCGCCTACAACCCGCTTCTCGGAAAGAGCCACACGGAACTCTCCGCCGCGAGCCGAAGCATGCACAAGAGCCAGGGATTCGGGGCAGCCGAGCGGCGCGGGCCGGTACCGAATTTCCTAGAGTTGCTGGATGGAGAGCCGGCGACGGACGATCTCTTCGATGGCGTGAAGACAGGGTGGTCGCGGATTTCACGAGGCGGGACGGTCGACTCGATCCTGGCCGAAGCGGAGAAGGAATTCGACCCGAATGCGCCGCAGCGAATCGTGCCGCTCCTGATCCGGGCCCGCGCCGCGATGCGCGCCATGGGGACCGATCCGTGGGTCCTGGTGAAGCGCCGCGAGCTGGACGACGTGATCCGCTCCTGCGCGGGACTCTGGATGGAGGCGATCGCCGCGCGCCCCTTCGCGCTCTCGGGCGGAAGCGTGCCGGTGAACGTGTCGCTCCTGTCGCGGAGCGACTTGGCTGTGACGCTCTCCCAGGTGGCCTCGCCCTCCGGGGCGGTGCTCCGCGACACGGTCGATTCCACGCGGTCGCTCGCGAACCGCGCTCTCGCCAGGAACATCCCCGTGGAAGGAACCGTCACGGTGCCGCTGCCGAAGCGCCTTCTCACGACGCAGCCCCACTGGCTCCGCCAGCGGCCCGGCGCCGGGGCATATCAGACGATGCGGGCCGGGACCACGGACTCCCATGAAACGGAAACGCCCGACGAGGCGGAGAACCGCCCGGCGCTCCTCGTCCGGTTCGAACTCGAGATCCTGGGCGAGCGGATTGTGTACGACGTCCCGGTGCTCTATCGCTGGACCGATCGGGTAGCCGGGGAGCGCTATCGCCCGCTGGAGGTCGTTCCTCCAGTGACGCTCCGCCTCGATCAGAGCGTCTACCTCTTCGCCGAGGCGACGCCGCGCGAGGTGAAGGTCATCGTGGAGACTCCGGGCCCTTCCGTCTCGGGCCGGGTGAGGCTCGACCTCCCGGCGGGATGGCAGTCGACGCCCGCCGAGACGACGATTTCTGTCCGTGGCGCCGACGAGCCGGGCTCGGCCCGGTTCTGGGTGAGACCGGGGGAGCGCGCGGGCTCGGGCCTCCTTGCCGCATCCATGTCCGTCGGCGGCGCACGCCACGACAAGAGCCGGAGCGTGATCGATTACCCCCACATTCCCGTCACGACGCTATTCCCGCCGGCAGAGGCGCACCTCGTTCGCGCCGACGTGAAGCGAACCGGCTCGAGGGTGGGCTACGTCATGGGCTCGGGCGACGAGATCCCGGCGGCACTGGACGAGATGGGGTACGCCGTGACACTTGTCTCCGACGACGACATCGAGTCTGGCGCGCTCGCGGGATTCGACGCTGTCGTCGTCGGGATTCGCGCGTACAACACCAGGCCCCGCCTGCGGTCGATGCAAGACCACTTCCTCGACTATGTCTCCGCCGGCGGGACGATGGTGGTCCAGTACAACACCGTGGAGGAAGGCCTTCAGGACAAACTCGGACCGTATCCCTTCAAGCTCTCTCGCGAGCGTGTCACCGTAGAGGCATCGCCCGTGCGGCTCCTGAAGCCGGAGCATCCGCTGCTTCGCGCGCCGAACGCGATCGGCGCCGGCGACTTCGACGGCTGGGTTCAGGAGCGCGGGCTTTACTTCGCCAAGCCGTGGGACGCGGCCTACGAGACGGTGCTCTCGATGAACGATCCCGGCGAGGAGCCGATGGAGGGGAGTCTCCTCTTCGCGCCGTTCGGAAAGGGCGCCTACGTCTACACCGGCATCGCCTGGTTCCGCCAGCTTCCGGCCGGTGTCCCCGGGGCGTACCGCCTCTTCGCGAATCTCGTGGCGGGCGGCAAGGAATGAGCGACCTCGATGAGCGGCCGCCCTTCCGGGGAAGCTGGCCGCTCCTCTACGCCATTGTCTTTCTGAACCTCGTCGCCCTCATCGCGCTCTTCACCTGGTTCACGCACGCGTTCGAATGAGCGGACTCGACTGGTTCGTTCTCGCGGCGACGCTCGTTGGCATCGTGGCCTACGGTGTCTGGAGAGGCCGCGGAAGTCACGATCTGGGCGGCTATCTTCTCGCCGATCGGAAGATGCGCTGGCCGACGATCACGATTTCGATCATGGCCACGCAGGCGAGCGCCATCACCTTCCTCTCGACGCCGGGACAGGCGTACGCGGACGGGATGCGATTCCTCCAGTTTTACTTCGGGCTCCCGCTCGCCATGATCGTTCTGGCCGCCACCGCCGTCCCGATTTATCACCGGCTCAAGGTCTACACCGCCTACGAATACCTGGAGCGGCGCTTCGACACGAAAACGCGCACGCTGGCCGCATCGCTCTTCCTGGTGCAGCGCGGGATGGCGGCGGGACTCACCATCTACGCTCCGGCGCTCATCCTCTCCGTGCTTCTCGGGTGGAACCTCATGCTGACCAACTTGGCGCTCGGGGCGCTGGTCGTCATCTACACCGCTTCGGGGGGTGCGAAGGCGGTCGGCTACACGCAGACGCTCCAGATGCTGATCATCTTCCTCGGCTTCGGCACCGCGCTCGTCTTCATCCTGAACTCGCTTCCGGAGGGGATCTCGCTCCTCGACGCGGCCGTGGTCGCGGGAAAGATGGGGAAGCTGAACGCCGTCGACTTCTCCTTCGACCTTTCGAGCCGCTACAATTTCTGGTCGGGGTTGATCGGCGGCTTCTTCGTCGCCCTCTCCTACTTTGGAACCGATCAGTCGCAGGTGGGCCGCTACCTGACGGGCCGCTCCATCGCCGAAAGCCGGACGGGGCTTCTGGCGAACGGCATGGTGAAGATCCCGATGCAGTTCGCCATCCTCTTCCTGGGCGCGATGGTCTTCGTCTTCTATCTCTTCGCGGCGCCGCCCGTCTTCTTCAACCCCGTCGAAGTGAATCGCATGCACTCGGGCGCCTACGCCGAGGAGTTCCGCGGGGTGGAGTCACAGTTTGAGGCCGCCAGCGGAATCCGCCAGGCGCGAGCGCGCGAACTCGTCAAGGCGCATCGCGAGGGGGATGGGGCCGCGGAGGTGCGCGCGGTGCAGGGTCTGCGCGAAGCCGAAGCCGGGACCAAGGTCATCCGGGCCGACGCGGTGGCATTGATCCGGAAGAACGATCCCGCGGCGCAAACGAGTGACACCAACTACGTCTTCTTGAGCTTCGTCCTGGGCCACCTCCCGATCGGAATCGTGGGGCTCGTGCTGGCGGCGATCTTTGCGGCTTCCATGTCCTCGACCTCCGCCGAACTGAACGCGCTCTCCTCCACGACCTCGGTCGACTTCTACAAGCGGTTCGTGGAACGCATCGGGACCGAGGAGGGAGCCGCCGCCGCGGCGGGTAGGCGCGAGGTGCTCGTCTCCAGGGGAGCGACCATCTTCTGGGGAGCGTTCGCGATCGGCTTCGCCGAATACGCGAGCCGGCTCGGCTCGCTGATCGAGGCGGTGAATATTCTTGGATCGCTCGTCTACGGGACGATCCTCGGCATCTTCCTCGTGGCCTTCTATCTGAAGCACGTCGGGGGAACGGCGGTCTTCGCCGCGGCGCTGGTAGCGGAAGTCGCCGTCGTCGCCTGCTTCCTCTTCACCGATATCTCCTTCCTCTGGTACAACGTCGTCGGCTGCCTGAGCGTCGTCGGAGTGTCGCTCGTCATCACCTCCCTCGGCAAAGGAACGCCCGCGCCGGTGAAAGCCCGGACGTAGGCGGAAGACCGCCGTACGGGCCGCACCAAGGCGCGGGCGCTGGATTTGCGTGAATCCGGGGCGCTCTAGCCCTTCTTCGCCTTCCATTCGGAGAGCTTCTTCTCCGTCGGCTTCATGTTCGGCTTGTCCGGATCGGCCGCGCCTACCTTGAGTGCCTTCTCCGCGGTAGCAATGGCATCCTTCGCGTTTCCGGCCTTCATCTTCATGTCCGCCAGAAGGCTCAGGTTCGCGTAGGTCGCCTTCGTGGCGACGGACTGTTCCTCCCACGCCATGGCCTCATCCGTGTTGATCCCCGTGTTGAAGCAGTACTGGGCCGAGCGGTGGAGCGTCTGCCAGTCGTCCGGCTTGCGTTCCGCCAGCGCGGCGCGAATGTTGGCCATGGCCTTCTCGTTCGTGTTGACCTGGACCGGAACGGCGATCGCCAGCTTCTCCCAGCGCACGACCAGGTCGCCGCTCGCGGGAGCGAGGTTCTCGAATCCGATCGTCATCCACTCCTGGTGCGGCGCCTCAAATGGCTTCACCTTGAGCCGGAGCGCATCCTTCTCGGGCGTGTACTCATTGGAGCCCCAGGCGCCCTTGGCGTGACTGAAGATCACGTCCCACTCGCCGGCGGTGGGGAGCGTGTAGAAGGTGTACGTCCCCGCGGGAAGGGTCTTGCCGTCGATCGTCACGGCGTCGGAGCACTCGAAGGTGGTTGCATCGTTCGCGCCGGTGCGCCAGACCTCGGCATAGGGCACCAGCTCTCCCCAGATCTTCCGGCCCTTCACCCCCGGCCGGCTGTAGGTGAGTGTGAAGTCGGTTAGGCCGATCGATTGGGTGACCTTGGCATTGGGGCTGACGCGCGGCAGCGTGAGCTCGGAGCGGGCGATCCCAGGGGCGCTCGTGGCGACCACGAGGCCCAGTGCCGCCGCGAAGGCGGTGCGGAGGGTGGTACGAATCATGGTTGTGACTCCTCTGATGGCAGGAACTCGATTCGCCGCGGGATAGAGCCGCCGCGGCATCCAGAGTCGATCCGACCGGGGCCGGATTGACGTGCGGAGATTCTAGCAGGCTGGACCTTTCGAGGTCGTGGGTGCCAGAAATCCCGCGCCCATGGTAGAATAACGCCGTCCCCAGACCCTGCCGGCAGCCAGAACCGGAGCCTCCTTGCGCACCCGCTGCCACGTCACCATTCGAGTCCGCAGGCGGTCGTTCGTTACCCTCGCCATGCTCGTCGTCCTCCTCGGGCCGCCTGCATTCGTCCACGCCAATGCCTCTGGTGGCCGCCCTCCAGGGAACCCCCGCTATGACGAGTCGCGCCTTATCATCAAACTTCGCGACACCACGAGCGGCGACCCCTCGCCCGGTGCGGCGCGCCCTCGCTCCCCCGAGTTCGAGCAACTCATGCGGCGATACGGCATCGCCGCCGTGGAACCACTCGTGCCGGTACGCGCGGCAAAGGGGCAGGGTCTACGCCCACTTCACGCGCGGAGCCGCCTCCACAACTACGTGCTGCTCCGAGCTCCGAGCCGCTTCGACGTCGCGGAAGCCGTGGAGGCGTTTCGGCACGTGAGCGAAGTTGAAAGCGCGGAGCCCGATTTCCTCGTTTCCCAGGCGGAGGCGAACGGCCCGCCCACCACCACGCTCCCCGATGATCCCGATTTCGCCCGCTACCAGTGGGGCTTCCGGAACACCGGCGATCAGATCACCGATCCCGCCAGCCTCCCCCGGGTCGTCGGCGCCGACATTCATGCCGTCGACGCCTGGGCTGTCACGACCGGCGATCCAAGCGTCATCGTGGCCGTGCTCGACACGGGGATCCGGACCGATCACCCCGAGTTCGCGGGACGCATCTGGGTGAACGAGGGCGAGATTCCCGCGAACGGGCTCGACGATGACGAGAACGGCTACGTGGACGATGTGAACGGCTACAACTTCTGGTCGAACAACCAAAACGCCTACGACGACGGGGGGCACGGCACCGCCTGCGCCAGCATCATCGCGGCCAACGCCAACAATGGAATTCAACTGGCGGGACTCGACTGGTCGTGCCGGCTGATGCCGGTGAAGGTTCTCTCCGGCGCGGGGGGCGGATCGCTGAGCGGCATCGGACAAGCGATCGTATATGCCGCAGACAACGGCGCGAAGGTCGTCAGCATGAGCCTGGGGGGCTACGGCCTCTCCACGTTCCTGGCCGATGCCTGCGCCTACGCGCACGATGCCGGCGTCCTCCTTGCCGCGGCCACCATGAACGACAACACCTCCCAGCCCGCCTACCCCGCAGCATTCGACTATTGGGTCACCGCGGTGGGGTCGTCCGACCCGGCGGACGATCGCTGCACGCCAGAGGTCTCCGGCTACGGATCCAATTTCGGCCCCCACATCGACGTGGTGGCTCCTGGCGTATCCATTCCGGTTCTCGTTGTGGGCGTCCCCGGCGGAGTGGCGCTTGGAAGTGGAACTTCGTTCTCCACGCCGATGGTGGCGGGCCTCGCGTCGCTCCTCATCGCGTCACGGCCCGGACTCACGGCCGATCAGGTGCGCGATCTCATCCGATACTCGGCGGCGGACCTGGTGGGCCGTCCCACCGAGGACACGCCGGGATTCGACGTCTACCACGGCTGGGGCCGCATCGACGGGGGGCGTGCTATGGCCCTGGCGGCCTCCACCGGCTTTCCGGTCATCACCGCGCCCTCAGCGCTGCGCGGGGTGGAGGGTGCGCTGCTCCAGTTTGAAGTCGCCGCGTCGGATCCCGATGGCGATCCGTTCGACACGCTTGAGGCCGATCTCGCGTCACTTCCCGTCGGGGCCGCGTTCACCGTAACCGCCGACCACGCGCGCGGCCTCTTCACCTGGACTCCGGGATACCTTCAGGCTGGAACGTACACGGCGAGGTTCCGCGTGAAGAACCCGTTCGAATCCACCGGTGCGACGACGATCGAGATTCTCGACGTGAGCGACCCTCCCACAGTCTCGGTTCCCTCGGGCCTTCTGGGGCAAGAAGGAACACCCCTCGTCGCGGTGATCACGGCGGCCGACGCCGATGGGGATCCATTGACCTTGTTCACGAGCGGACCGCTCCCCTTTGGCGCCACGTTCACGGGCAACGCCAATCAGGCAGCGGGGCTTCTCGCGTGGACGCCGACGCACGCGCAGGCCGGCGACTACGCCGTCATTTTCTACGTGGAGTCGCTCGATCCAGCGGGGCCCCTCGGCGGGCCGCTGGTCGAGCGGGGGAGCGCGGCGCTTCGGCTGGTGATCCGCGAGGGGCCTGATCAGCCACCGATTCTCACGGCGCCCCCGCGCGTGGAAGGGGCCGAGGGCTCCCCGATCGTAGTGGAGATCGCCGCATCCGACGCGGATGGCGACGCAGATCCAATCCTCTCTCTCCTGGCAACTCCGCTGCCGACCGGCGCCACCTTCGCCGTCGCGGCGGACCATGGTGCGGGAACGCTCGCGTGGACTCCCGATTTCCAGCAAGCAGGCATTTACGAGATCCGCATCGCCGCTGAGAGTGCACACCGCGCGGCCGGGGTGAGCGATCCCGTCGTGACGCAGGTCTCCGCGCTCCTGTCGCTCGTCGTGGCCGATTCACCTCGGCCGCCTGCCGCGCGGCCGGGAGGCCCTTATGCAGGGGTGATTGGCATTCCAATCGAGTTCGACGGATCGGGATCGTCCGACCCCGATGGGACGCCGCTCACGTTCTATCGTTGGGAGTTCGGCGACGGAAGCACCGGCACCGGGACGATTCCGTCTCATACATACGGAGAGGGCGGGCACTTCGCCGTTTCCCTGACCGTGGGCGATGGCGGGCTCGAGGCAACCGCATCGACCAGCGCCGAGGTGAGCGATCGCTTCACGGCCCGGGCGTTCACCGACCCGCAAGACCGCTCGATTCGCCTTCTATCGGCAAGGCCGACGGTTTGTATCTACGTCGAACCGGTGGGCGGCGCTTTCGATATCGAGGCGGTCGATCCGAACGCGGTGTCGCTCTTCTCCAGCGGGACCGGCGAAGTGGACCGTATCGCATCCATCCAGGGAAAGGGCGCCGCGGGCCGCGATGCCGACCGCAATGGGATTGCCGACCTGCCGGTCTGTTTCACGAAGGCGGATCTGCGACGGCTCTTCTCGAACCTACCCACGGGCCGTCGCAAGGTCCCCGTCGTGCTGGAGGGGCCGCTTGCTTCGGGGGGGCGGCTTCACGCTGAGTTCGATCTCGAGGTGGTGGCGCCAGGCGGGTCGCTGGCCACCGCCGTCACTCCAAATCCCGCGCGCGCGGGGAGCGTTCTCTCGTTTCGACTCGGAGCGCGAGAACCGATTCGTGTCCGGCTCTTCGATGCGGGCGGGAGATTCGTGCGCGAGCTTACGAGCCGAGGGTCGACGGGCGGCGGCTATCACGACGTCCCCTTCGACGGCCGTGACGACGGGGGACGCGAGCTACGATCGGGAATCTACTTTTACCGAGTGGAATCCGAAGTCGGAGCGGCGTCGGGACGGCTGGTGCTGGTGCGCTAGGGGCGCGGGGTTGCCGTGCCGGCACCGAGACGCGCGCGTAGATCGAGCCAGACCCGGTCGATCGCGGCGCGAACGTCCTCCGAGCGAACGTGTGACTTGGTGAAGCGGCCCTGGCGCTCCAGGAAGGTCCTGAGCGCCTGGTCGGAGAAGGTCGGCTCTACGTCGATCGTCCACTCGTGGCCGTCGATCACTTCCAGGACGGGGTAGAGTCCCGACTCCACGGCCCAGCGGATCAGTTCGATTCCCTCCGACGGCTCCGACTTCCAGCCCGTGGGGCAGGGGGAGAGCACGTGGAGGAAGCGAAATCCCTGGAGATCGAGGGCGCGGGTGAACTTCCGCATCATGTCCTCGGGATGGGCCATCGAGACCGAGGCGGCGTAGGGGATCCGATGCGCCGCCATGATGGCGAGGATGTCTTTCTTCGGAGCGTGCTTTCCTCCCGGTGTGGTCGTGGTGAACGCCCCAAACGGTGTGGCCGACGAGCGCTGCCCGCCCGTGTTCCCGTAGATCTCGTTGTCGTAACAGACGAAGAGAATGTCTTCGTTCCGTTCGGCCGCGGCCGAGATCGTGGCGAGGCCGATGTCGTAGGTGCCGCCGTCGCCCGCGAAGCAGAGGATCCGGGTCGGATCGCTGTTCGACTCCGCGACGCGCGCGAGTCCGGTGGCGACCGCGGCCGCCGAGGCGAAAGTCGCGGCGATGACGGGCGCCCCGTAGGCGCTGTAAGGAAAGGGCCCGGCCGTGACGATGCCGCAGCAGGCGGGAATCACCATCTGCACCTTCCGCCCCGCGATGGCGCGGCTCAGCATGTTGAGCGCGATCGACATCCCGCATCCGCCGCAGTTGGTGTTGCCGGCGCGCAGGAGAGGCAGCGGCCGGTCGGCCGCGGTGTGGGCCATACCGCCAAGGACAGGCTCGTTCATTCGCCCGACTCCATGAAGAGCGGCTCGCCCGCCTGCCGGCGCGCCGCGAGGTCCTCGAGGATGCGCTCGATGTGCTCGGGCCTGATGTCGCCTCCGCCCAAGCCGACCAGGTAGTTCTGCACGACGGCGCCCGGATCGGCCAGGCCGCGCACTTCTCCCCAGACGATGCCTCCAAGACCGGGACAGGAATTGCGATCGATCACGGCCACGCGCCGCTTTCCGGCCAGCGCCTCGCGAAGGGCCGGCTCCGGTAGCGGGCGGAACATGCGGAGGCGGAGCGCCCCCGCGCGGATGCCGCGTTCCCGGGCGGCATCGACCGCGAGCCTTGCGGTGCTCGCGGTCGTGCCCATGGAGATGATCACCAGCTCCGCGTCGTCCATTCGATAGGGCACGACCGGATCGGGCGGGCGCCGTCCGAAATGGCGTTCGAACGCGTTCTGCGCCTCGCCGTAGAGCCCGATGACGCGCGACATGGCGTCGATTTGCTGCTTCCGATGCATCTCGGTCTGGTGCGGGAAGTCGAGGCCCCCCACGACGCGCGGCTTGTCGGTCACCCGGTGGGGGAGATTCAATTCCGGGAGAAACGCGTCGACGGTTGCCTGGTCGGGGATGTCGGTCATCATCATCGTGTGGCTGAGCACGAATGCGTCCTGACAGACCATCACCGGGAGCAGGATCCGTTCGTCCTCGGCCAGGCGGAAGGCGAGAAGGATCGAGTCGTGAACCTCCTGATTGTCCTCGCAGTAGAGCTGGATCCAACCTGAGTCGCGAAGCATCAGCGTGTCGCCATGGTCGACCCAGATGTTCCAGGGCGGGCCGAGCGTGCGGTTGACCGCCATCATCACGACGGGGAGCCGGAAGAACCCGGCGGTGAAGACGTTTTCGGCCATGTAGGCGAGGCCGTTGCTGGAGGAGGCGGTGAAGGTGCGCGCTCCGGAGAGGGCGGCGCCGATGCAGACGGCCATGGCGCTGTGTTCGCTCTCCACGCGGACGACCGATCCCTTCTCGATCTCCACCGCGCAGAGCTGCTCGATGCACTCGGTTTGCGGCGTGATCGGATAGACGCCGCTGCAGAATCCGCGGGCCTTCCGGTTGGCGCGGGCGGCCAGCGTGGCGGCCGCGGCCGAAGCATGGTTGGCGCTGATCAGTTGCATCGTCATACCGGCGTCATCTCCATCGCTCCCCGCGGGCACTCGACCACGCAGATTCCGCAACCCTTGCAGTACTCCAGGCCAACCAGATAGCCGTCGGCCGTCCGTTCGATGATCCCTTCCGGGCAGTAGACGAGGCAGCTGTCGCAGCGCGTGCAGTGGCCGCACGAGAAACAGCGCTCGGCCTCGCGCATGTCGGGAACGCCCTTGTTCGATTCAGCGAAGGAACGGATCCGTTCCACCGCCGGCGCTTGCTCGTCGATGGCCGGGG
>ERZ1292633.3202-Hain-H41-02um-R1-3202-length-16135-cov-7_pt1 | contig 16135 bp, 18 predicted proteins | sample MGYA00564406_ERZ1292633 | MGnify/ENA primary metagenome ERZ1292633 (study PRJEB36523, sample SAMEA6512639) | groundwater metagenome | collected 2019-01-08 | study: AquaDiva: Metagenomics assemblies of 32 groundwater samples | reverse complement strand
TCATTTCAGCACTATTTAAATCCACGGCCATGCGCATTCATCGTCACCGACGGTTTCAGAAGCCAAAATTCGAGATTCAGGAGTTCAAAGCCAACCATCATATTGTGGCTCCTGAAGTTCGCGTTATCGACGAAACCGGTGCGCCGCTGGGTATTTTGCCCACGGTGAAAGCGATTGGCATGGCGCAGGAACGAGGCATGGACCTTATCGAGGTCTCTCCAAAAGCCGAGCCACCAGTCTGCAAATTTGCCGACTACGGCCACTTCAAATACCAAAAGGAAAAGGAGATGCGCAAGCAGCGTGCCCAGTCCAAAGAAGTGGAAATCAAGGGTATCCGCCTTTCCATGCGTATTGGTTCGGGCGACTTGCAGATTCGCGTCGATCAAGCCAAAAAATTCTTTGAACAGGGCGATAAGGTGAAAGTGGAAATGATCCTTCGAGGTCGCGAACGAGCCCACGGCGACGTCGCTCGAGCCGTTTTTGAAGAATTCGTGCAAAAGCTGGGAGCCTACTTCCCTATCAAGGTAGAACAGCCTCTGAAAGCTATGGACGGCCGTATGCACATGATCCTGGCCCGTCAGACCTAATCGTCCCCAAAGTCCCTTGACCGAACCGACGTTTTCCACTAACCTTTGACAATCTTCAAACAATTGTATGGCCATGAAAACGCACAAAGCATTGATGAAGCGTGTTCGCATCACGCGGACCGGCAAAGTTCTCAAGCGAAAAGCGGGACAAGATCACTTCAATTCCCGCGAATCGGGGAATACCACCCGCAATAAGCGTACGGACGTCGCCTTTGGCACCACCATTCGCAAGGCTCTCAAAGCTATGTTGCCCTACAATCTTACCTAATCCGATATGCCACGCGTCAAACGAGGTACCCAACATACAAAGCGCCGCAAAAACCTGTTAGCTCGCGTAAAGGGCTACAAGTGGGGTCGTAAGAGCAAGATTCGTCTTGCTCGCCCAGCCATGCTGAAGGCCGGTGTCTATGCCTTCCGTGATCGCCGCGCCAAGAAGCGCACGTTCCGCAACTTGTGGACGATCAAGATCAACGCAGCCGTTCGCGAGCTTGGCCTGTCCTACTCCCGTTTCATCGCCTTGCTCAAAATTGCCAACATCGCCATCGACCGCAAAGTCTTGGCCCAATTGGCAGAAAAACACCCAGCAATCTTCAACAAAGTGGTTGCCGCAGCCCAGAAATAAGCCAAAAGACCCTGGATTTTCCAGGGTCTTTTGCTATCAAAGAGGCTGTACATTGACGATTTCGCAATTTTCTGGTACTATACTTTGTCATGTGAGCTCCCAAATGGCCGGGTTTTAAGAGTAGCGAACATCTTCGCTTTTCTCAAAACCCGGACCACTTCCGGGCCATCGCCTGCGGCGCCCTCTGGCCAACAGCGATTCCCTGACTCTCGGAGCATCCATGATCCGTCTCTCCCTGGCCGCCATCGGCCTCGCGTTCCTCCTCTCCGGCTGCAACCAGTCGTCCGACGCCACGACCACGTCCGGCCAGTCCTGCACGCCCCCCAGGGGGATCGTCAGCCTGACCCCGTTCGACAACGAGGGCCGCCTGCTGTACAGCAGCGCGACCTTCGACGCGGACGGAAACGGAACCGTGTTCGTGTGTGACGGCAACGTGGCGCGGCCCATCCACCTCACCGGGGTCACCCTCGGCGGCGCGAAGGCCAACCAGGAGGGGTTCGCGACGGACGGTGCGCGGAACATCATCCGCAACACCGACATCGTGACGACCTCGACCAGCCCCGTCGCGCCCGCCGGCCTCGAGATCACGATCGAGTGCCTGGCGAAGTACTGGGGGGGAGCGTGCGACAAGGTCGCCGCCCCAGCGACCTCGACCACGACGGCCACGCCCGCGACCCCGGTCGCCACGGCGAGCACCACCCCCGGGACCTGAACGCGCAAGCGGTCGGTCCCACGTGACAACGTCACGCCCACGCGAAGCCCCGCTTCCACCCCGTCCTCACGTAGGACGGCGGCTGGAAGACGGGGCTTCACGCATTTCAAAGACTCCCCACCGTTTTCTTGTCAAAAGATTCCATCGTTGGTACGCTGTGGCGGCAAATTCAGAACTACGGGACGGTAGTTCAATTGGTTAGAGCACTGCCCTGTCACGGCAGAAGTTGCGGGTTCGAGTCCCGTCCGTCCCGCCATGAAAAAATCTCAGCTCACGCTGAGGTTTTTTCTTTTTTTGCATAAACAACAAACCCCGCGTCAGACGACGGCCACCCGAAACGGAGCTGTTGTCGCGCGGGGCGAGAAGAACTAGGAACATGTGAGCACTAACTTCTGCCTCATACGAAGGACCTCTGGGAGCCGATTGCGGCTGCGCTAGGTAGCCGTGAAGAAGCAGCTGTACTCCCCCCCTACCGCTGCCATCCTCAGCCTCCTTCCCAATGAGGTGCGTGGCCTCCCAGTCGATCGTAAGGCCGGATCGGCGCGCGACCTCCGCCTCGGTGTGCAGGCTCCACAAGCAGCAGATCGGACGGATCACCCATGCGCGACCTCCTTCCTTCAGCAACGAACGAACACCCACGAGATGGCTCGCGAGCTGTACGGCGCCCGGATCGTCGTGAAAGAAGGGCTCCCACCCGGGATCGTCGAAGTTGCTCGCGTCGATCTGGACGTGACCAGCCCTTATCAGGATCGTGCCGATACTCAGGATGAGATCAGCATTCACCGTGCCGAGTCGCCCAAGAGCCTCTTCGTGCGAGGCTTGCACAATGCGCACATTGCCAAGCCCGTGCCTGTGGACGCGGTCCTGCGCAAGCCTGACCATCTCCCGTGAGGCATCATAGCCCACGAAGCTACGATCGGGGAAAAACTTTCCGAGAACCGCGAGGTTATAGCCGTCGCCACAACCGGCATCGACAACCACCATGTTCCGGGAGTCCTCGACGAGATCAACCGCGCGCTTGAGCTCCTTCGTGCGGCGACCATTGTAGTCCTGATCGAAAAGCTCACGGTTGCGCGTCATGTATGGGGCTGCCGCATCCCAATCGTGCCTAGCGCTAAAGTCAGGATAGAGGGTCCTCGTCAGGGCAACGGTCACAATCGGCCTGCCGTCACGCTTGACGAATCGGGCAAGTCGCTCATTGAAAGTACGGTTCAACATCAAGGTTCTCCTTCTCGTCCATGGGACGAGCAAGAAAATTATCACAAAACAGTTACAAAATCCACCCGATGCGAGCAGCCCGAGTCGCCATTGAATCCCTTTGTAAGTAGAGTCCTTGTGCAAGGATTAAGGGCGAAGAAAGAGACCCAGAAATAGAAGCAGCGAAGAAAGGTGCCCCCGACTAGGCCACTAAAGCTATAAAATACATTCCTACCCGTTCCACCACGTCCCGCCAGAAAAGTCTCTCAGTCTTTACCGAGGGATTTTTCTTTTGGATTAGCGGAATTTTACGCCGTCACCGGAAGATTTACCGACCGAAGAACAAGTTGTTGCCATGCTCACGTTTCACGATATCGAAAAATCCTCGTCCTAACTGCATCGTTCCACTCCAGAAGGCGCTAAAAATTACTCCCCCGTACCTTTATAACGTCCAGCCGTCATAAAACCAAACCCGTTTAGATAAACGTAATCGTAAAATTATACATACCCATCGAACAGGTGCCATTCAAGACTGTTCCTACAGGCTGAGGAAGAATCGCGATATCGGTAGCTCCTGATGACGGCAGATTCCCCATATAACCGATACTCGGGATGTTGATCGACGACGAACAATCGAATGTTCCATTCGTCGAAACGCGCAACACCGAAGACATCCCGGCCGCCGCCGTACTCTTGGCTGGCGAAAATCCTCCCTTAGCCGTCAACGCAATAACTTGCTGACCATCAACGATCTGAACATTTCCTGCCGTGTCTGCAGACGCAGGTTCATCATTATTGCTCATAACGATGAAGGCACCGCTAATCAGAACCACTGCCACGATCGTAAGGACCATCTTGGATTGCATATACGGGAAATTATACTAAATACTAAAGAACGGAGGAAGAATCCCCGCTGCCACGAACGTACCAATAAGGTTAAAGATGGCGAAGAAGATAACCACCAGCCCGGCGGTCTTGAAGAAGACACCCGACTTCGCTTTGTCTTTAATACCGAGCGAAGCAAAACTCAAGAGTGCCAATGCAGGAAAGGTACCAAGAGCAAAAACCAACATCGTTGTGGCACCGCCCACAAAGCTCCCGGTGGTTAGGGAATAGATCTGCATGGATTGCGTAAAACCGCACGGCAGAAAGAAGGTAACAATACCCACCAGCACCGGAGTGAGTGTATGGTTTACTTTTTTCACCTCGAGAAGATGCTTCGAAAGAAAACGTGGCATGGTTGGCTGTAATTTTTTGTCCAATGGAAAATATCGAGCAGGTTAAGCCCGAGAACAAACATAACAAGGGCCACGAAGATTCCCAGGATGAACGTTCCCGTGCCTCCTAGGCGGAACACGGAGCCTAACACCCCGATTGCTCCTCCGAGAACAAAAAACGAAACAAGCCGACCAACATGAAACAACACCTGGGGGCGTACCGTGTCGCCTTCCTTCGCGAAGCTTGCCGACATGGAGAGAACGAGTCCTCCCACAATAGCCATGCACGTGGAAAGTGAGGCAATGATGCCGATAAGAAACACAGTTGGATAGCTCACTTCGCCCCCACCCACCAAATTCACGATGCCGAGCTTTTGGAGAATGATAAACGCAGCCATGAATATACCTGCCAATGGCAACGCCGTTGAGAACTCGGACCAATTCACTCGTGGTGCCTGTTTTTCAAGGGCCAGCAAATAGCCGTGCTTGATCATGACTGGCTTCAGGATGGCAAGCAGCGCTTCGGGAGTCTGCTCGCCGAAATTTCCCGTCACCGCCACCTGGTGATGGTGAAGGGACGCTTTCACCTTGATGATGCCTGGTACATCGCCTAGTTCGTTCTCCGTCAGAAGTACGCACGATGTACAGTGCATACCCGCAACGTGAAAGGTATACGTAGTTTCTGCCATATTATATATTCTTTATCTTCAAACGAAGCGAGTTCAGCACGACGGATACACTCGACATCGCCATAGCGAAACCCGCAAACACCGGGGAAAGCAGCCAACCGAAGATGGGGTAGAAGATGCCACTGGCCAGCGGGATGCCGATGATGTTGTAGATGAACGCCCAGAAGAGGTTCTGGCGGATGGTACGCATCGTCGCCTTCGAAAGTTCAATAGCTTGTGCGATTTTTCGAATGTCACCGTACAACAGCGTCACATCACTCGTTTCAATCGATACATCTGATCCTGTGGCCATTGCGATCCCCACGTCCGCTTGTGCCAGTGCAGGAGCATCGTTTACACCGTCGCCCGCCATCGCAACCATGTCGCCCTTGGACTGTAGTTCTTTGATGAGAGCGAGTTTATCTTGTGGAAGCACTTGTGCCACGTAACGATCGATACCGAGCTCTTGCGATACCGCCTTTGCCGCCTCCTCGTGGTCGCCAGTGGCCATGATGACCTTGATGCCGAGCGCGTGTAGTTTTTGAATCGCTTCCTTGGCTTCCGGCTTGATTTGATCGCCCACAGCCGCCACCGCAAGTACTTCGCTTTTTGTTGTGAGTGCAATCATGGTCGCACTCTTCGGAACACCCTCCATCGTCGGAAGAGCAAGATTGAGCGATTTGAGAAGAGTAGGCCCTCCCACAAAATACGTCACACCATCGATATCGCCCTGCACACCCGTTCCCGGAAGATTCTTGAAGTTCGTAATCGTACCAATTTTTGCGCCTTTGGCCGTTGCGTATCTCACGATGGCTTCTGCGAGAGGATGTTCAGACTGAAATTCGAGCGTCGCAAAAATAGTAAGATACTCACCACCATCAAGAGCAATTACCTCTGGCTTTCCTTGCGTGAGTGTTCCTGTTTTATCAACGACAACAGCCGTCACCGTATGCATTTTCTCGAGCACCTCTGCATTTTTGATAAGAATACCGTGCTGCGCCCCGCGTCCGACGCCCACCATAATCGCCGTTGGTGTCGCCAGTCCAAGCGCGCAAGGACAGGCAATAACCAGGACTGTCACGAATGAAGAGATTGCAAGAGGAACGTTTCCGATAATGAGCCAAACAATGAGCGAGAGGGAAGCAGCAACAAGAACTGCCGGCACAAAGACACTCGAAATCTTGTCGACCAAGCGTTGAATCGGCGCCTTCGATCCTTGCGCATCGGCAACAAGAGCAATGATATGTGCCAGAAGCGTTTCTGACCCTATGCCCGTCGCCTGCATCGTGAATGATCCTGTCGTATTCATCGTCCCCGCAGAAACGTTGTCGCCCTGCTTCTTCTCAACGGGAATGGGTTCGCCAGTCAATAAAGACTCGTCAACAAATGACGATCCTTCCCGAACAACACCGTCAACCGGAATCTTCATTCCTGGTTTGACGATAACGACATCGCCCTTCTGCACTTGATCAAGCGAAAGCGTTTGCTCCTTTCCATCACGCAAGACTACTGCAGTTTTTACCTGTAGGCCGAGTAACTTTTTAATCGCATCCCCAGTCTTGGCCTTTGCACGTGCCTCCAAATACTTACCGAGCGTGATAAGCCCAATGACAACAATCGTAACGTCATAATAAATTGCACTCGTATCGAGATAGGGGGCAAGGGGTATCTCAAAGGCAGTGAGTGCAAAACTATACAGAAATGCCGCAATCGTCCCAAGACCGACCAAAGTGTCCATATCGGCCACGCCACGACGGAAGAACCTCCATAACCCCCGCAAGTATGGCGTACCAACCGCAAACAACATGTACGTTGCAAAAATCGGCAGAAGATGATGAAGAAATTCGTACACCACTTCCGACATCATCGGGACTACTCCGTACTTGGCCAGAATCTCCCAAAGCATCATGCTCGCAGCAAAGGCCACGAGCGGTATCGAGATGACGACTTTCTTCCGCAACGCTTCAGTTTCTTGAGCTGAAACCTTGGCGTGATCATGGCCTCCGGCTTGGTGTTCTCCGGTCTGGCTTTGCTGAACTTCATGCGTTGCAGGGGTCTCTTGCGCGTGGAGTTTGTACCCCATTGGCTCAATGCTCTCCGAGAGCTTCTGTACGCTCGTCTGGGCGGCATCAAGCGTAATCCGCGCCTCTTCGGTGGCTAAATTGACCGAGACGTCTTTGACGCCCGCCTGCGCGCCGATCTTCTTCTCAAGACGAGAAACGCACGAGGCGCAGTGCATGCCGGAAATATGAGCTTTGATCATTTCCATATTATTTCCGTTTCAGTTTGTAAACCTTCAAAATTTCCTGAACTGCCTTGGCCTCCTTTCCATTCTTAATCTGGTTAACGACACAATGACCGAGATGTCCTTCAAGCAAAATATCTTCAATATTCGACAGCCCCTGTTTCACGGCTGATGTCTGCGTGATGATATCTACGCAATATATTCCTTGGTCCACCATACTCTGCAGTCCTCGTACCTGCCCTTCCACAATCTTCAGCCGCCGCAGGATCGTTTTTTTATTTTTATCATGCATACCCTTTCATAGTACCCCCCCTGGGGTATATACGCAAGTGCACACTATACCGTATGAGCACCATCCTGTTCCTGGGCTAGGGTACATTCTTTTTGCTATACTTTAACTATGTTTTCCTGGCACATCATCATTCACACGTTTTCCCGAATTGCTTCCACCACCGTTCTTTCGGCGATTATGGCCATGTTTATTGTTCTTTCCTGTCATGGAGAATCCATCCAATTCCGCCTCTCGCCCGTCATAGCTTCTCATTCCCAATCCTGCAATGAACACGTTCTGCAACCCGGAGAAATTCAGACGCCAAAAAATATTTTCGCTGGCGTCATTCTACCGGAAAACAGCATCACTTTTGCCATACTTTTTCTAGTGAGTCTTGCTTTCTTCTTCCCGAAACTTGTTGATCGCTACACGGAACATGTTAAGTGTATTCTTGCCGCCAACCAACGAAAACGGTGGATATGGTCCCGTCATCTTCCTTTCTCATCCCTACGATTTTCTCCGTACTTCGCAGCGCAACGCGATCCGTAATATGCAGAATGAAAAGGAAATTCTTCTCATTCTTGTTTTAGTATTATGGAAAATAATCGTCATGATTTCTTCGACGGCATTCAGCCGAAGACGAGTTTTGTGTTCGGCCTAGCGTCAGGCACTGCGCTGATCTTACTCCTGATCAATTCTGGAATCATGGGCCAAACAAATGGCCTTATCAGAACCGCCGGAGCAACCGGCACAACCACCGGAACCACAGTCACCGCCCCTACGGGAGCAAATGCGGTAGCGCCGGTAAAAACAAAAACTCCCACCGGAACCGTCCCACCGATTACCGATCAGGACCACATTCGGGGGGATAAAAATGCCTCAATAACCCTGGTGGAATATTCGGATTTTGAGTGTCCGTTCTGTAAAAAGTTTACGCCTACTCTGGAGCAAGTACTTAAAGAATACGAAGGAAAAGTTCGTTTGGCATACCGACACTTCCCACTTTCCTTCCATGCCAATGCCCCAAAGGAAGCAGAAGCCTCGGATTGCGCCGCAGAATTAGGCGGTAATGACGCCTTCTGGGAGTACCACGATGCGATCTTTGAAAGAACAAGTGCCGGCGGTACGGGCTTTGCGCTCGACGCGCTGGTACCACTGGCCAAAGAATTGGGGTTGAATGAAGCGAAGTTCAAGGAGTGTTTAGACAGCGGAAAATATGCGGCACACGTGCAAGAAGACATGGCGGGCGGATCGGCAGCTGGGGTAACAGGAACCCCAGGGTCGTTCATTATTGACGCTAAAGGAGATGCCCAGCTGGTTTCGGGTGCACTTCCCTTTGCCCAGATCAAAACTCTCCTTGATGCAGCGTTAGCAAAATAACTATTGATACTTCACTCGTTCTAAGGAGTATTGGTGACACAGTGGCATATTGGTGAAGTACTATGCGGGGGCGGTACTCTCCGCCCCCCCGAATATATGAACAAAAAGATTTCCAAATGGATACGATACAGTCTACTACCGTTAGCGGTACTCGCGCTTATCGTTTGGGCTGCCACACGTCCTCGGCCGGGAGAAGATGTGTCAAGTCAAGGAAACCGGCATCTCAAAACTGCCGAAGAAACTCATAATGCCTATAATTCAACTCCGCCCACCAGCGGACCACACGTCAACCAAAAAGCAAACTGGGGGGTATATGCAAACCAAATCGCAGATGAGCTGCAAGTGCATAACCTTGAAGACGGAGGAGTGATTGTCCACCATGATCCTGCACAAGTTGATCAAACAACCATAGAATCTTTGGCGACAATCGTGCAGTCGTATAGTGACAAAGTCATCCTGGAACAATACGCCAATCTTGAGGCTCCCATCGTACTCACTGCCTGGACGAAAATCGATATGCTCGCAACGTTTGACGAAACACGTATCATCGACTTTATTGAAGCCTACCGGGGCATTGATCACCATTAATCAACGCTATGAAAAATCATCTTTCCGCCACGATCCTTGCCCGACTGATCGCTGCACTACTCTTTGTGGCTGTCGTGGCTGGCACGTGGGATGCATGGTGGCATGGTGCAGTTGGTCGAGAGACCTTCTGGGAGCCACCACATATCCTTCTGTACAGTGCCATTATTGGGGCAATTGCGGGTGTAGTCTATGGATGGAAAACATACCACGAAGCTCCCTGGAGACGAGTGGCTGTCGTTCTCCTAGTGATACTCATTGCCGCTCCGTTTGATGATCTTTGGCACCGTCTCTTTGGTGTGGAGTCTCTCAATAGTCCGTTGATTGTTTGGAGTCCACCACACCTGGCGCTTATTGGATCCCTGATTGCTTCTTTCGCGCTACTCTTACCAATCCTAAAAAAAGATTCTAACGAACATGCCCGACGTCTGTTGGGCGCCATAACCTTTACGAGTGTTCTTAGTCTTTTACTGTTTGTCTTGGTACCTATTCAACCCACCGGACCATTTGCCCTGTTGGGGTTCTGGGGTGCTGGCCCTGCCGCGTTTGCCATGGTAGCGATCTACCTTCTTGGGCAGCGCTGGATTGACGGTTTTGGTGCAACGTTCCTTCTTGCCCTAGTGGTTCTTGCACTCACCGCCATCGAATTTGGAGGCACACCTGCCCCAGACATTTTGATCACTCCGCACGGTCACCCTCCAGCCTGGCTGACAGCCTTTTCCATTCTTTTACCCGCCGTGTTTCTTGATCTTTCGATAAAACTACCCCTAGCCGTCAGAGGTACAGGAGCGGCACTCATCTGCTGCGGACTCCTGTACGGCTTCTCTTCGATGTTTCTCCCTACGGAATTCCAATTCGGGATACGGGAAAGCATCACTGCAATCATTGCCGGTACGATAGGCGGACTGCTTGCGGGAATGCTTATCCAAAAAATACACAAATAAAAAGAACACGCAAAAGAAAGATGCGAAGAAATCAAAAGGCGGAAATAAAAAAAGTAGCGCCAAACGCCCATCCGACAGGATGGGCTTTTCCACAGGATAACGTGAACGAGCATATTTCCCATGTATGCTGGTGAGGACTATTCTTTATCCACTCACCTATGATAAGCAAGGGAATGTGTGGCGTGCACAAGGTCGCCAGTGTGTTGGTGTGGATTGGTGCGTTGAACTGGGGACTCGTTGGGTTCTTTGACTGGAACTTGGTGCATTCACTCCTTGGTGGCGTCTCTGCTACCCTTGAGAGCGTCGTGTACATGCTCGTCGGTCTTTCTGCCGTTGCCATGCTCTTCTGCGGCAACTGCAAGATGTGTAAGCGCTAAGGAAAAAAACACGCACCGCTCGTCGGTGCGTGTTTTTATTTCACGATCAGAACACCTTGCATACCGAGTTTTCGATGCGCACCAATATCACAGTAGTACATGTACCGACCAGGAACCGTCGGAGCCTTAAACGTAATCGTTGAGCCGGACGTAATCGTTTCTTTCAAAGAAATCTCGTCGATCACAAAGGTATGTGATCCTTCCGAGTTCGTAAACGCAATAGCAACCTCCTGTCCCGCCGCAACCGTCACGACTGAAGGATCAAAAAAGAAATTCCCCGCGACCATCAAAACATTCAACGGAAGATCCAGGGAAAGTGTTTCCGTTTCCTCGACATCTGTCGGCTGAGAAACGGTTTGTGACGCGGAGGGAGCTCCTTGCGTCTCCGATACGGTATCCGAGGGAACTGTTGTCGTCGACGGTTTGACGAGCGCTGAATTCGAAGGCGAACATCCTGCGCCCAGAAGGAGTACCGACAGTGCACCAATCATCAGGAATCGCTTCATATTTATCCGCCGTGGAGAGACAACGAAAGCGTTCCTCCCCCACCAACCACATACGCGACTCGATCTCGCGCTTTGATCAAATCGTGTTTGAGAAGAAACGCGTGGGAACGAGGAACAAATGTTCCAATATCCGATGAACAAACGAACGGAATCACGCCCGCGTAGAGTGCCACGCGACGAGCAATATCGTCATCGGGACATGCCATCAAAATGGGAATATGTGGACGATACCGAGGAAGTACAAAGGCAATGTCAGGGATGTCTGCGGTCGTGACAGCAGCGTCGATGATGTTGCGCGAGGCCATGACAGCGATCGCGTGTGCAAGCGCATGGGCTGGCGTGTCGACGTCGCTTACCGGAGCATCTATGATGTCGTACCGAGATCGTTCTGCTTCGTCAATCACTGCTGCCATCGCCTGTACAGTGGCTGCTGGATATCGCCCACTCGCCGATTCTGCGGACAACATCACGGCATCGGTGTGATCGAGCACCGCATTCGCTACATCCGACACCTCGGCTCGCGTGGCTCGTGGATTTCGTGCCATCGAGTCGAGCATGTGTGTCGCGACGATGATCGGCTTGCCTGCTTTACGACACTTCTCGATAAGATCCTTCTGTACAATCGGTACCTCTTCCATGGGAATCTCCAAACCCAGGTCACCCCGTCCCAACATGATCCCATCAACGACCTCCAGAATCGCATCAAAATGCTCAACGCCGAGTTTCGTCTCAATCTTCGCCATAATCCACGGAGCACGAACGTGGTGAACACGCGCCGCTGCTCGTGCCGACCGTCGGACTTCTTCGGCAACCTCCGGCTTCGCAATAAATGACAACACCAACCAATCAACACCATGTGCGACGCCAAACAAAAGATCCGCGTGGTCTTTCTCGGTAATCGGGTCAACGCTCACCGAGGAGTCCGGCAAGTTCATTCCTTTTCGGGATTTCAACACGCCACCATGATCAACCTTGGCATGAATGACCCTTCCTCGGACGCTCGTCACCGTTACCTCCATGAAACCATCATCTAAAAGAATACGGTGCCCTTTCTGGACATCGCGATGAAGTTTTTTGTAGGACACCGGGATCGGACCGTTGATTTCGTACGTTTCAAGATCCGTAGAAAAACTCACACTTTGGCCATGGTGAAGTTCAATACCCGCCTCCGGCAAGGCACCAACCCGAATCTTCGGCCCCTGAAGATCCTGCAAAACCGTCACGTACTTCCCTGCTTTCCGAGCGGAGGAACGAATATTTTTCAAAAGCACCTCGTGTTCGGCGTGCGTTCCATGCGAAAAGTTCAAACGAGCCACGTCCATTCCGGAACGCATCATTTTGGTGAGGATCGCAGGCGAAGCGGAAGCAGGACCGACCGTGCACACAATGCGCGTTCTGCGGAGCATAGTGCACCCATTGTACCATCACTTCCCTGATAAATCCTTGAGTTCTTTCTCGAACATCTGCAAATCCTCAAACGATCGGTACACCGACGCAAATCGAATGTAGGCCACTTTATCAAAACCTTTTAACTGATTCATCACAATCTCTCCAACCTCGGCAGTCGTAATCTCTCCCCCACGAACCTTCTGAATTTCTCGTTCAATATTGTGTACGAGGGAATGAAATTGCGTCTGCGTATACGGCCGCTTTTCGAGCGATTTCTTCAAACCAGACTCAAGCTTTTCTCGGGCGTATGGCTCCCGACGACCGTTTCGCTTCACCACCGCACAATCCAAAAGCTCCATCTCCTCAGCTGTTGAGAAACGAAACGCACAACGAGCACGCTCGCATTCCCGCCGGCGTCGAACCGACATTCCGTCCTGCGAAAGACGAGAATCGATTACTCGCGTTGATTTGTAGTCGCAGACGGGGCAGCGCATGAGGAGAGAGGAGAGTTAAGATGGTTAATCGGCGGATTACCGCCTCGGTTAAACGGTTATCCGGATTGCCTCACCATCATTTAACCAAGGCCAGCTCGGCTGGCTGATTAACCAATTTAACCGCCTTAACCGATCGTTACTCCTTACATCATCTTCCGACGAATGAACGCTGGGATCCCAAAATCATCGTCATCATTTTTCGCAGGAGTTTGTTGGGTTGGAACAGGAGTGACTGGACGCTGTGCTGATTGATCGTTCACCGATTGCACACGGAATCGTGATTCAGGAGCAGGAAGCTCCTGCTCGAGGCCTGAATCCATCGAACGTTCTACACGCGAAGCTGGTTCTGCTGATCGAACCGGCATCGCTGATGGAACTTTACGCGTTTCAAATGGTGCTTCGTATGTTCCACCCATCCGTGTTGTTCCCCGGAAGTCGTCACGACGTGCCGCGGGGGTCGGCGACCACGTTGAACGAGGAGCAACTTCCACGTCTCCTGCCATGTTCGGCGCCCGGCGCATTTCACGGCTATCAAATCCGGTGGCGACCACCGTAATACGCACCTCATCACCCATAGTCTCGTCAATATTCGCACCAAAAATTACACGCGCGTCGTCGTCCGCCGATCCGGTGATCACCTTTGCCGCTTCCGCAACCTCGTACATCGCGAGATCAGGACCGCCAGTGACGGTAAAGAGGATACCCTTCGCCCCATCGATTGAAATTTCCAACAGCGGACTGGCGATCGCCTGTTTAGCAGCTTCCACCGCTCGGTTCTCTCCCGATGCTTTTCCGATACCCATCAATGCCGAGCCGGCGTTGGCCATGATCGCTTTGACGTCGGCAAAGTCGACGTTGATCAAGCCTGGGAGCGTAATGATCTCAGCAATACCCTGCACGCCCTGACGAAGAATATCGTCGACGATTTTAAACGCGTCGAGGAGTGACGTCTTCTTATCAATAATTTGTAAAACGCGATCGTTCGGAATGGTGATGATAGTATCCACGTGCTGGGCGAGTTCGTGATACGCATCTTCGGCAATACGTTTGCGCTGCGCACCTTCGAACGAAAATGGTTTCGTGACAACCGCAACCGTCAACGCGCCAGACTCGCGAGCAATCTTCGCGACTTCCGGCGAAACACCACTACCGGTTCCTCCCCCGAGACCACACGTTAAGAACACCATGTCCGCACCGCCAATAGCGCTGCGAATATCGTTCGCATTCTCTTCGGCAGCGCGACGACCAATTTCGGGATTCATGCCGGCACCCAAACCACGCGTCACGGTTTTTCCAATCGGAACTTTGAGCGGCGCAGGATTCGCATGGAGCGCCTGAGCATCGGTATTGATCGCAATGAAATCGATACCTCGAAGCTTCATCGCAATCATGCGTGCTAGTGCGGATCCACCGCCACCACCAACACCAATGACTTTAATTTTGGCGGTCGTTTCGATTTCGGGCTTGATTTCCGCCATAGCCGAGCAAGTTTGTGATTCAGCGAGGACGGTCGTTGAACACCAAAATGGTTCAAAGTGTCACAAAACCGAACACGAGACGTCCTCAACGTATAGTATACAGCGTTTAGTGGTCAATGCGAGGTGGGGATGGATCGTCCTTTCCATTTTGCCCAGTTTCGGCTTGCGGGTCCCTGGCACCATCGTCAACGTACGGTGCAGTACGTTTCCTCGTTGCCACCCCGCGCACCGAAACTGGTCGAAAATGATAAAGGACGACTACGGCACCAGAGACTTCATCCATTTCCTTAACTGATCAGCAACCTTATCAACGCTCTTAAACTTTAAGAGGGACCCTAATGAAAACTTCCCTTTCCCCACGCCACGGATAGCATTTCCCCATACTGCCAAGCCAATTGCTGTGGCATATGCCGGATCGTGGGCTTCGTCGATAACACTCGAAACGCTCGTCGGCACCCCAAGCGAGCAGGGCAAGCGGAGGATACGTTTTGCGACATCGATGACTCCGTCGAGCTTAATCGATCCGCCGGTGAGCACCGCACCAACCGGCAGCATGCCCGAACGATCGATCTTTCGCAGTTCATTGTCGGCCGCTTCAAAAATCTCCTCTAAACGCGCCTCGATAATTTCGGCAATAAATCGTGTCTTTACCGTTTCATCACCCTCGATACCAAAATCGGCCAGCGCAAACTGAGCCTTCCGATCAACGTGATCAGGAATGGCGTGGCCGTACTGCATTTTAATGCGCTCAGCAACCTCGATGGACGTCCGAAGCCCGATCGCGATGTCGTTCGTAATATGGTCGCCACCAAAAGGCAGCACTGCAGTATGCAAAAGATCCCCTTCTTCAAAAACCGCCAATGTCGTTGACGATGCACCGACGTTTAACACACAAACACCAAGCTCCTTTTGACGCTGCGTCAGGACGGCCTCGGCGGTCGCGAGTGGTGTATAGACGAGATCGTCAATATCGAGACCCGTACGATACACGCTCTTCGTAAGATTCTTGATATGCGATGCCAGAGCCTCAATGATGACCGCATCAACCTCCAATCGAATACCATTCATGCCAACAGGATCTTTTACCCCGCGCTGCCCATCCACGGTAAAGCTCTTCGGAATAACGTGAAGAATATCGTAGTTTGTTGGAGTCGCCACCGATCGTGCCGCCTCCATCGCACGCTCGACATCTTCCTCCTTCACCTCGGCATCAGTCCTGGAAACACCAATAACTCCTCGGCTCTCCTGAACAAGGATGCTCTGCCCCGCAATTCCTACCCAGGCACTGTTGATGGCCACACCGGTCATGCGCTCCGCTTTCTCCAGTGCTTTCGAAATAGAGGAAACCGCATCTTCCAAACTGGAAATCGCCCCCCGATGAACGCCAAACGAAGGCGATGACACTGCCCCAATAACGTGAAGACGGGGCTTTCCGTCTTCACCTGGCATGAGCTGGGCAACCG
>ERZ1292633.3201-Hain-H41-02um-R1-3201-length-16140-cov-5_pt1 | contig 16140 bp, 16 predicted proteins | sample MGYA00564406_ERZ1292633 | MGnify/ENA primary metagenome ERZ1292633 (study PRJEB36523, sample SAMEA6512639) | groundwater metagenome | collected 2019-01-08 | study: AquaDiva: Metagenomics assemblies of 32 groundwater samples | reverse complement strand
TGTGGACGAGATCTTGAGGCCGTTGCTGTCGGACTAAAAGAAATTCTTGATGAAGGTTTGAGACAAAAAATTAATTGGAAAGATTATAAACTAGGTTTTGTTTTTTCTGCTGAAGGATTCTCTGAAAATTTTAGAGATTTTGTTTTAAAAACTTGTGGATCCAAAAATGTCTATACTACAACTTTAAATCATTATGGAACGGTTGATTTAGGCACCATGTCTTATGAAACTCCGGTAGCAATATATGTTCGGAGAGAGGCAATAAAAATTTCAGGTTTATATAAAAAATTGTTTAATACGCAGCATAAACTCCCAACTCTTACCCAATATTTACCAGATCAATTTTATTTTGAATCATATAAAGAACAACTTTATTGTTCAGCCTACAGTGGACTCCCTCTCGTAAGATATGACCTAAAAGATCGCGGCGACATAATCACTTTTAAAAAATTATCTACTGTCTGGAAAGACGCTGATAAAAACCTAAAAGAAGAGATTAAAAAAGCTAAACTAACAAAAACCTTATGGCAGCTACCTTTTGTTTATGTCCACGAAAGAAGTGATTTTTCGATAAGTTATTTTGCTTTCCAAATTTACCCTCAAACCATAAAAAATGCGCTGGAATTTCCTGGTTTGGAAAAACTCTTAACGGGAAAATTTACAATGAGAGTAGAAGAAAACAAAAATGGAAAACAAAAATTTATTATTTATATTGAGCTTAGACAAAACGTGAAGTCAAATAAAAATTTGAACTCTGCGGTTCTAAGTCAAATAATTACTCAATTAACCAAAGAAAATTCTGAGTACAGAAAAACCAGGGAGGAATACGGAAAACAAACCAACCCAAAAATATTTTTGTTACCAAATGGCCACAAAAAATACTTTCAGTCAGGTGGAAAACAAAAATGGGTAATAAAATAATTAGTAACACTAGCATTATGATAGAAACCTGCGACCGAGAAACATTTTTACCAATAAGGATTTCAAACAAAGATCTCGGAAACTTTATTTTTAAAAATAAACCTCAAATTTTTGACCGTTACACTGAACTTCTTGAAGATGTCTTTTTATTAAGAAATCCAAAATTTAGGTTTGATAAAAATTACCAATCTGACCTTAATGATTTTTTAGAGACCCACAAACAAGACCAAACGATGGACGATTGTGGCAAATGGTTTTACTTCCCTTGGAGCAATGAATTGGTACACTTTTTGGAGGAACCGCTACACCTAGAAATGCGCACCGGCAGAAATAAAAATTTAATTTTAAAGGAAGAGCAAGAAAAGTATTACAACTCCTCCGTAGCCATTGCCGGCCTAAGTGTTGGCAGTCACATCGCGTCGGTTCTAACAATGACCGGTGGTCCTAAAAATTTACACTTGGCGGACTTGGACACGATCTCGGGATCCAATCTCAATCGAATTAGAACCAAAACCAGTGCTGTTGGTAGCAATAAAGCTATTTTAGTCGCCAGACAAATTTATGAAGTTAATCCTTACGCGCAAATAACAATTTACCCAAAGGGAATAACTGAAGGAAACCTTCAGAAATTTATCCAAAATACTGATCTAATTATTGAAGAAATGGATCAACCTTATTTCAAACTCAAAATCAGAGAAGCTGCCAAGGCATCAAAAATACCATTAATTATGGGGACTGACAACGGTGACAATATTTTTGTAGATATTGAACGCTACGATACCAACCCCGACTTGTCAATTTTTAATGGTCTAGCTGGAGACATTACTTCAGATAAACTTAAATCGCTTTCACCCAAAGAACTGCCAAGAACAGCTGCCAGACTCGCTGGCGCTGAATTAGCAACAACTCGCATGCAAGAATCTGTATTGGAGGTAGGTAAAACTTTATATTCTTGGCCCCAATTAGGCACCGCGGCAAATCTTTGTGGTTCAGTTGTGGCTTATATTGTTAGAAAAATACTCCTAAAGACCTCTAATATTCAATCGGGTAGATACGAAATAAATCTAGACTCTATTTTAGAAAATGATTATACTGCACCAGAAAATATTAATTATAGAAAAACCAAAACTGATAAATTTTTAAAACGTATTGGTTTATAGAATACTCATGAATTCAATCCTCCAACAACTAATTGCATATGCTATTTTGGCACCTTCAGCACACAATACCCAACCATGGATTTTTTTTATTAAAAAAAATACCGTGGAAATAAAACCAAATATGCAACTCCGGTTAAAAATTTCAGATCCTTCAAACAGAGAACTGTATATCAGCTTAGGAACAGCGGCCGAAAATTTGGCTCAAGCAGCAAAGGCTTTTGGATTACAACACAAAACTACCATCGCACAAAATGAGTCTAAAATAACATCCATATTATTTGAAATTTTAGGTAATTCAATTTCAAACGATTTGGACACTAAATTACTTTCAGCTTTAAAAACAAGGCATACCAACCGCAACCTGTTTGAAAATAAACCCTTGCCGGAAAAATTTTTAAATTTTTTAGATGACCTTAATGTACCTGGAATTTATGTAACCCACTATGAATCAGCCACCCTACGAAATTCCTTGGCTAACCTGAGCGGTCTTGCTGCGGCTGAAGCTTTCCAAGATAAAGCATTTCGAATAGAATTATCTAATTGGGTCAAACCAAACCTAAAACGCTTCCGCTCTGGAATGCCAGGCTATACATTAGGCTTTCCTTGGTTAATATCATTTATAATGCCTTTTGTTATACGAACCTTTGATATAGGGACTATCCAAAAAAAGATGCACATTGATTGGATAAATCATTCAGCTTGTTGTTTAGTAATTAGTGTGGCACAAGAAAATTCAACATCTTTAATAAACGTCGGCAGAATTTTCGAACAAATCGCAATAGAAGCGGAAAAGATTAACATTCGTTCGGCAATATTAACGGCGCCTATAGAAATAGGCCAATGGCCATATAAACTAAAAGAATTAGTAGGCCTGCCTGGTCGACCTGTGCTATTTGCCCGACTCGGCTATGGCAAACCCATGACCAAAAAGGCACCCAGGATGGGAATTGAACAATTTATAAATCAACAGCCTGAAATTAATTAACCATACAATGAGCAGTGAGCTTGCTTTATTAAAAAAAATTCCAGTCCCAATAACCTTAGATCAATTTAAAACTGGGGATATTGTTATTAATTATGCTAAAACTGGCTCAGGGCCAGATGCTGTCTTAATTCATGGAGCAAATTTAGGCTGGGGACAATGGTATGTCACAATCGCAAATTTAGCCCAAACTCATACCGTTTGGGCCGTTGATCTCCCTGGTTCTGGAAAATCTTCCCCGCTGGACTTTTACTCTCTTAATTTCAACAAGCATCTAATAGAACCGGTAAAATCTTTTTTAAATGAAAAAAAAATACGCCATGGTCTAGTAATAGGCCATTCATTAGGAGCTTGGGTAGCTTTAAAATTAATGACATTAGACCACTCTTTATTCGACAAGGCGGTCTTAGTAAGCCCAGTTGGTTTTTCCAAAAACACACCCTTAAGGTACAAACTTATTGGATTACGTTGGCTTGCAAATTTACTGGCTAAAACAGCAGTTAAACCGACAAGAAAAAATATTGAAAATTTCCTAAAAACCCCGCTCAGACAAAAAAATGTTCTTATTTCCGAATTTATAGATTACTATTTTGAGTCAATTTCAAAAAATAAGCATGGCCATCCTTTTAATTTACTAAACAGAATGTCAGGGTTCAGAAAAGTTTCTCCGGAATTAGTTTTTGGGGAAGAAATTTCCCATATCAAACAACCCATAATGATTATCGGGGGCGAATTCGATCCTGTTGTTCCTCTAAATTCAAAACAATTGAAAGCAATTTCTCGATTACCAAATGTGAAAATTAAAATTTTGAAAGATACTGGTCACGTTCCTCCCCTGGAAAAAAGCATGGAGTTCCATAAAATATTATCAAATTTCATTAAAACAAAATAAATGGATATTATTCCTAAATTAGAGCTGGTTCTATTAATATGCGCTGTCTGTGTAAATATTTTGCTTGCATGGGCTGTTTTCTTCAGTGATAAAAAAAGTGCGACAAATAAAATTTACACCTTACTGAGTTTGACAATCTCTATTTGGTTAGCAACTAATTTTATCTCCCATAATTTAACCATATTTGGAACCAACATATACTGGATGCGTCTGAGTTTATTCTTCGCCCTACCCATGAGCACCTTGTTTTTTCTATTTGCACATACCCTTCCAAATGCAAAAATACAACTCTCAAAACAGCAATTATTTTGGCTCCTTACAACCACAATAACTGGCATGATCATAACAATCTCACCTTATACCTTTATAAGTTTAAAAATTATAGATAATTCCCCTCAACCAATCCCTGGCCCTGGTATTTTTGTATTTGCGTTACTATCTACAATTTACAGCATTCAAGCTATTATTTTTCTATTTAAAAAATTTAGTTTATCAACTGGGGTCCAACGGCGCCAATTTAAATACATTATGTCGGGAGTTATTTTAATGTTGAGTTTAATTATTTTAACAATCTTCATTCCTTTTATTGCATTCAAAAATAGTTCTCTACTAGGATTATTACCACTCTATACGTTAATTTTTCTTAGCTTAACAGCATACGTTATTGTCAGCTTGCACTTATTTAACGTAAAAGTAATTGTAACAGAAGCCCTATTTTTAAGTATTTGGGTTGCTTTACTATCAAGTGCGCTTACTGAAAAAACCCCTTCTGACAAACTTATCGGTTTTATATTACTTTTTGGTATAACTTTCTTGGGAAGCTTTTTAATTAAAAGTGTTAAAAAGGAAGTGAAGCAACGCGAACTACTAGAAATTATTACTAAACAATTAGAGGGTGCTAACGAAAAACTAAAAAGCTTGGACCAGGCGAGGGCGGAGTTTATTACTATTGCTAGTCATCAGTTGCGCACGCCACCGGCTACTATAAAGTGGTATTTAAGTTCTGTACTGGATGGTGATTATGGACAGCTGAAGCCGGAGCAAAAAGAGATCTTGGAAAAAACCAACCGCACCAACAATTCTCTTATTTCCTTAATTGACGATATGCTGAATGTCTCCCGCATTGAACGCGGCAAAATGGAATTTTTATTTGAACAAACAAGCTTGTTGGATCTGGCAAAAATTACTTTTGAACAGCTAGAACCTATTGCCAAAGAAAAAGGTTTAAAGCTTACTTTCAAAACTGTACCCAAAACCAAATTCCCCAAACTCATGGCGGACAAAGAAAAAATCCGCCAGGTCATGAACAACCTTATAGACAACGCCCTCAAATACACCAAGCAAGGAACAGTGGCCGTAGACCTAACCGTTTTGGGCGGAGAAATTAAATTTAGCGTGACAGATTCCGGAAAAGGCATTGCCCCGGAAGAGCAAGCCAGCATTTTTGAAAAATATACCCGTGGCAAAGAATCCATTAAACAAAGTGCGGGGCTTGGTTTAGGACTTTACGTGGCCAAAATAATCGTCGCCCAACACAAAGGCAAAATTTGGGCGGAAAGTCCGGGGAGCGGCAAAGGCTCCACTTTTGCTTTTACTGTGCCCATAAACAACGGCCTTAAAGAAACCACTCTTGTTGACCTGGCAAAAAATCAAGGTTAAAAACACGATTTTGAATATACCAATAGGGGTCGGAGATATCCGGCCCCTATTTGACTTGTAAGCGCGCCCTCCATGTCAATCAAATAAGAAAGCTTGGGCTTCATTCCGGCCTGACGGGCATAAAGCCACACCGCTTCTTCGGAAAAAGACCCAGCGTCGCCGGAAATTCCGATTTTAATCATTAGACTTGTTGCTTAATAATTTTTCGCCCAAAATATGCTCTTTCGCCAAAACCTTGTTAAAAATTTCTCCGCTTAACTACGGTTAAACATCAAAATTTATAAACTGCGGTTTTGTCTGAAATATCATATTTTGCTTCGAAAAATTATTAAGCAACAAGTCTATTTCTTTTGTCATTCGTTTTGTGACTTGTTTCTTAAATAGTGGTCCATAATTACCAAATAAGCCATAGCATCAACAATCGGCACCGCCCGCGGCAAAACACAAGGGTCGTGCCGGCCGGCAGCTTCCAAAACGACGGATTCATTTTGTAAGTTGACAGTGTTTTGTTTTTTGCTAATGGTGGCCACGGGTTTAAAAGCCACACGAAAATAAATATTCTCACCGGTGGAAATACCGCCTAAAGTCCCACCGGCGTTGTTGATTTTTGTTCTGGGCTTGCCGTCAGCATTAATATAAAATTCATCGTTATGCTGGCTGCCTTTCATTTTTACCCCTTCGAAACCCGATCCGATTTCAAAACCCTTTACAGCGTTTATAGAAAGCATGGCCTTGCCTAAGTCTGCTGGCAATTTATCAAAGACAGGTTCTCCTAAACCAACAGGCATATTTTTTATTACACATTTAATAACACCGCCAATAGAGTCGCCTTGGCTTTTTATTTCTTCTACTAACTCAATCATTTTTTTTGCCGTTTCCTGGTCGGGACAACGGATGATGTTGGCTTCAATACTATTAAACGTTACTTGCTCCGCGAGTATATTTGTACGAATTTCGCCCACTTGCTCCACATAACTTAAAACTTCCAACCCGCATTGTTGCTTTAAATACTTTTTAGCTAATGCTCCGGCAGCCACTCGCGCCAAAGTTTCGCGAGCCGAAGCTCTGCCGCTGCCGCGGAAATCGCGCGCGCCGTATTTTAAAAAGTAGCTGTAATCAGCATGAGAAGGACGGAAAAGATTTTTTAGATGTTCATAATCTTCCGGTTTTGCGTCCTGGTTATAAGCCAAAAGCAAAATTGGCGTACCAGTAGTTTTGCCTTCAAAGACGCCGGATAGAATATGAATCTTGTCCTGCTCTTTGCGGGGGCTGGTAATTTTGCTTTGGCCCGGTTTTCTACGATCCAAGTCTTGTTGAATTTCAGCTTCCGAAATTTCCAATCCCGGCGGGCAGCCGTCAACCACCGCTCCCACAGCGCCGCCGTGAGATTCTCCAAAAGTTGTTATTTTAAAAATTTGTCCAAATGAATTTCCTGGCATATAATTAGACTAAGGTTAATGCTCTTTTAATCATTTCATCGCTGATAAAACTGGCAGAAAGATTTTCTTTTTTATGAAGTTGACCAATATCTTTTATTAAAACCACTCTTAATCTGCCCCCTTTGGTTTTTTTATCTTTTCTCGCAGAGGCAATAATTTTCTTTGGCTTCCACTTACCTAAAATCGATTTATCTATTCCCGATTTCACCAGCAACAATTCAATCCTGTCATAAGATGCTTTGGGCAAAAAACCTTCAAGCTGGCTTATTTTTGCTTCCGCAATAATTCCCAGTCCAACAGCGTAGCCGTGCATTAATTGATAATTACTTAACTTTTCTAAAGTATGTCCAATAGTATGTCCAAAGTTTAAAATCATTCTGTCATCGTTTTCTTTTTCATCTTTTTCAACAATTCGTGCTTTAATTTTTAAGCCCTCAATAATTAGATGCTTCAAAACCGCCACATTTTTGGCTTGAACCGCTCTCAAATTTTTTTCGGCAAAATAAAATAACTTTTTATTGGAAGTAATACTCATTTTCACAATTTCAAAATATCCGTTTAAAATTTGTTCAAGCGGAAGATTTTTTATAAAATCCAAATCAATAAATATTTTTTTTGGTTGCCAAAATGCCCCGATCATGTTTTTCCCTTGTGCGGTATCAATTCCGGTTTTGCCTCCCAGGCTGCTGTCAACCATGGCCAAAAGCGTTGTCGGGACTTGAACATAAGGGATGCCTCTCATATAGGTCGCGGCCACAAAACCGGCCATATCGCCAACAACTCCGCCGCCTAAGGCGATAATTAACGTATCGCGTCCGCAATTATTTTTAAGCATTTGTTCTTCCAAAAAAGTTTTGATTTTTTGCGTCTTTGACGTCTCTCCCGCCGGAAAGCTTAAAAGAAAAGTTCTCGCGTTATATTCAGCGAGAATACTCTTCAGTTTATTGCCGAATAAATTTTTTACTCTGCTGTCTGTAATAATCACGTAACTTCCAAAAACTCCAAGCGCATGCAAATGCTTTGGCAGCTGTTTTATGTGGTCTTGGCCAATAATGACCTCGTAAGACTCATCAATAATTTTTTGGAGACTCACTTTAATTGTCATATCTATAGATTAAGGCTATTTTAATTCTTGAGCAAGTCTTAAAAGCAAACTTTCGGTTTCTTCCCAACCCAAGCACGAATCTGTAATGGAAAGACCTTCCATATCCAATAAGTCCCGATTTTTTAAGTCAAGCTTTTGAGCGCCTTGCTTTATAAAACTTTCCAGCATAAAACCTTTGACTAAGACTTTAAGCGCTGGTTCCTTGGAAATGTTTTTTAAAACCTCTTCTGCAATTTCACTTTGTCTGGAAGCATTTTTTTTGCCGTCAACCAAACAATTATCATGACTACAATCTACAATAACAGAGGGGTTTTTAATCCTATGTTTGTTCATATGAAGCAGGGCTTCTTTAAGATGACCGTTGGAATAGTTTGGAAAACCGTTGCCGCCGCGCAAAACCAGATGAGCGTAAGGGTTACCGTGGGTCTGAACCTCATTGCCGTCAAAAACCGCAACGTGAGGGAATTGCGCCGCCACAACGCTGTTGACGGCAACTTCAAGCGAGCCGTGGGTTGGGTTCTTTATACCAACAGCGCAGTCTATGGCCGAAGCAAAAATCCTGTGTTCCTGATCTTCGCCGCTTCTTGCCCCTATCGCGACCCAGGAAAGCAATTCCAAAAAACTTATAGCGTTGTGGGTGAATAGAGCCTCATCGGCTATTGGTAAACCCATTTCCACAATTTTTACCATCATCTCGCGTGTGTATTTAACCCCTTCGGCTATATCCGCGTCTTCAAAAGGATCGGGCTGGTTTACCGGCCCAAGCCATCCTTTAGTAGTTCGCGGTTTTTGAATGTAAACGCGCATAACTAATTTCATTTTATCTTTAACTTTCTGATTCAATATAGCAAGCCTTTGGGCATAATCCAATACTGCGGTCTTAGGCCAAGCGCTACACGGACCCACAATGACCAACTTTCGTTTATCCTTGCCTGCCAAAATATCCTTCACCTCTTTGGTGTCGAGCATAACTTTTTCTTGTGCGGTTTCAGAAAGTGGGAATGCTTGTATTATTTCCTCGGTCGAAGGAAGTTTTTTTATAATAGTAAAGTTCATATATTTCCTATATGTTTAACCAATAAATTTCTTGAAAAGTTTTCTGTTTGGGATTTGGCTATTTTTTTGCCCGAGAACAACTCTATTTGCTTAAGCGCCTGACCTATAAACATTTCAATCCCGGAAATGGTTTTTATTCTTTCATTATGAGCTAATTTTATTAACGAAGTCTGAAGGGGGTTATAAACGATATCAAAGACACACTCACATTTTTTAACCACCTCTTTGGGCACGGGCAAAGCTTTAGTCTTAGGATACGCTCCAATTGGCGTTGCGTTAATTAAAATATCAATATTTTTTTGATACAAATCTTTTAAACCAACAACCTTCCCGCCAAAAGCTTTTTGCAGAAGTAAGGCTTTATTTTTGGTACGATTCAAATACAAAATTTTCCCTTTTTTGTTTTTAACATAATAAGCCACAGCCCTAGCCGCGCCGCCAGCTCCAATAATTAAAACGGTTTTATCGGAAATCTTTTGGTTTTGCAAGGCAAAAGTTATGCCGTCTATGTCCGTATTAAATCCAAAAAGTTTTCCATTTTTATTAATGACTGTATTTACAGCTTTAATCGCCATGGCTTTCGGATCAACTTTGTCTAAATATGGAATAATTGTTTGCTTAAAAGGCATGGTAACTGCAGTAAGCCGTATTCCTAAAACCCGAATAGCAGAAATTAACGGCACCAGACGCTTATTGCTAACCGGCAGCATAAACGCGTTTATCCCAACTTTTTTATAGAGGGCATTATGCAGAAACGGGCTCTGACTGTGGATTAGGGGAAAGCCGATTACAAAATTAAGTTGTGTTCTGCTAAAATTTTTCATGGGTTGATGGGCTTGGATAATTTTTTTACTGCCTCAACATAACCTTTTTCTTTTTTGCCTGAGATTACGGAAACGCATGCCGGTGCGGTCACTGATTTACGACGCCAAACTTCCCGGCTTTTAATTTTTGAGAGGTGGACTTCTACGGCAGGGATATTCGCGTCAACTAATGCGTCATACAAAGAATAGGAATAGTGTGCCAGCGCTCCGGGATTTATAATAATTCCGCTAGATGAAACAGCATGCTTTTGTAAAAAATCAATTAAAGCCCCCTCATGATTTGATTGGAAGGATTTAATCCTAAAACCGTATTTTCCGGCTTCTCTCCCGACTAAATTTTCAATCTGTTTAAGAGTCAACGCCCCGTAATGTTTTTCCTCTCTTTTGCCTAAAAAATTTAGATTAGAGCCATGAATTAAAAGTAAAGTTTTTCCGCCAAAGGCGGCTCCGCCTTTGGCGGACATTTTTATATTCATAATTGATTGGTTAGACTTATTGGTTAATTATGGATTTAATTTCGTCTACTGCCTGCTGCAAACTGCCCGAGTTATTAATTTTATATTTTGCCAACCGGCTGTAAACCGGCGCCCGTTCCTGCCAAATACGGTTAAAAGACTCAAGGGGGTGTTCGTCAGGTGAAAAAAACGCCGGCCTGCCTCTAACCATAATTCTTTCAAAAACAATATTTTTGGGCGCAGTAATCTCTATGACCGTATGGGCGGCAATTAATTCATGGCTTGGTTCGTACATCGCGGCGCCGCCTCCCATGGATATAACTCCAAAGACGGGCAATTTTAATACTTTTACCAAAGCCTCATGTTCCAATTTCCTAAAGGCATCCTGACCTTCGCTCAACATAATCTGCCGACAAGTCAAATTTTTATTGTGTTGCTCAAAATAAGCTTTTTCTATTTCCTCATCAAGATCAATAAAGCCACACTCTATTTGCCTGGCCAGCTCTTTGCCGATTACAGATTTGCCGACACATTTAAACCCAATTAAAATAATATGTTTGGTCATATGGTTAACTTAATATCAGCTCCCAAAGTTTTCAAAATTGCGTAAAATTGCGGAAAGGTTTTATTTATCGATTCAGCATTCGTGATAACTGTTCTGCCTTCCGCCAGCATTGCCGCAACTGACATAGCCATTACGGTTCGATGGTCTTTAAACCCCTTAACCACCGCTCCGTTTAATTTCCCTGAATAGATAGTGAGTCCATCTTTATGCTCTATGGTTTTAGCTTTCATTCTTCTTAAACCTTCTAACATAGATTTTATTCTGTCAGTCTCTTTAATCCTGGCTTGCGGCACATTATAAATTTTTGTTTTTCCTTCCGCTTTGGTGCCAATTACTGCCAAAGCCGGCAACAGATCCGGTATATCACTGGCATTAATGTCCAAAGACTTTAACTTGTGCCCTCCTTTAACTAAAATTTGGTTTTTTGATATTTTTAATTCCGCACCCATTTTTTTTAAGATTTCAAGGAGTTTTTTATCACCCTGGGCATCATTAACATCCAGTCCTTTTAGAACTACCGTACCCGGTATTAAACAAGCGGCCGCTAGCAGACAGGAGGCGGAAGAAAAATCACCTGGAATAACTTTTTTAAACGGTTTATAATTTTGGCCGCCTTTAATTGTGTAGATATCTACGTTTTTTATACGTTTTACCGAATACTTTATATTTAAATCTTTTAACCATTTTAGGGTCATATTAACATAAGGTCGCTCGCGCAAATTCTTTACTCTTATTTCGCTGTTCTTCGGCGCCAGCGGCAAGGAAAGCAGAAGTGCGGAGAGATATTGCGAAGTATTGCCAGCAACCTCAGCTTTGCCACCCAATAATCTTCCCCGCACCAGTAAAGGGCAATTGTCTTTTTTCCCCATATAACTAATCCGCATGCCAAGAGAGTTTAACACATTGACTAATGATGCTATGGGTCTTTGGCGCATTTGTTTTTTACAATCAAAGACAATTGGGTCATTAAAATTTTTTCTTAAACCCAAAACCGGTAAAATAAACCTCGTTGTAATCCCGGAATTGCCGGTGTTAACTTTATTAATTATAGACCTAAGCGGTAGACCTTTGCTTTGAATAATAATTTTAGTTGTTGTTAGCTTACCATTGGCCCCTAAAAGTTTACAGACTTTTAGGGTAGTTTTAGTGTCCTCACAGTCCAAAAAGTTTTCAATGCTAGACTGTCCTTTTGCAAGCAATGCCAAAATCAAACCCCTAATGGTTTGCGATTTAGAACCTGGCACCACCACTATACCGTTTAACTTATGAATTTTGTTGATTATGGCTCGCATAATAGCTAAAAAAATAAGTAATTAATGACCTCTGGATTTATTGAATTTCTTTGCTGCAAAAATAAATGCTCTGATTTTATCCAAGTTTTTGCCCCCGTTTATCTCAACTCCTCCGGCAACATCAACCCCAACAATTTTTCCAGCTTGAGTTATTGAAGATTGAACATTTTCCGGCATTAAAGCGCCAGCCAAAATAATTGGAAACTGCTTGGCTAAATATCCAACTTTTTTTAAATCAATGGCTTGGCCTTTACCTTGTTTTGGCCTATCTAACAAAAAATATTTAGCTTTGTATTTTGATATTTGCTGGGTTAATTTCTTGACAGACGCATTTTTCCCCAGGCCAAAAGCTTTTATGTAGGGCAAGGAAAAGTTTTCACAAAACTTTGGACTTTCGTTACCATGGAACTGGATCAAATCCAGTTTGACTTTGGAAAGAATGTCGCTTATTTCCTTTGTGCTTTGATTCATAAAAACCCCAACTGTAACGATTTTATTATCCCTTGGCAGGGAAGCAATTATCTTGTTGGCCAACGCCGGGGAAACAAAGCGTTTTGAAGTTGGCACAAAGTTAAAGCCTAAAAAATCCGCGCCAAATTTAATAGAGGCTTTTGCGGCTTCTCTGGATTTTATCCCACAAATTTTGACTTTAATAGGCATAAGCTAATTTTCAAATTGTTTAGCAAAATCCGAAACCTTGTCCAACATATCTTTTTTACCTAAATTTTTTGCAATAATATCCACAATTGCGCTGCCGACGATAACTCCATCAGCCCCGGCCTTTATCATTGCCTTACACTGCTCGGGGGTGGAAACGCCGAAACCAACACACAAAGGCAGTTTGGTCTGCTTTCTTACCCGACGAATAAATTCTTGCGTTTCGTTGCCAAATTTTTGCCTGGCGCCGGTAACTCCCAAAACAGACACCAAATACAGAAAACCTTGGGCATGTTTCAGGATTTTTTTCAGTCTCGGGTTATCCGTAGTTTGGGCCACTAGAAAAATTTGCTTGATACCGTATTTATTTGCGGCCACAGCAAAATCCGCGATTTCTTCTATTGGCGCATCGGGAATTAATACTCCGTCTATTCCGCTATCTGCCGCTCTTTTATAAAATTCATCAATACCGGCTTGCAGAACTAAATTAGCATAAACAAGGACGGTAATCGGGATAGCAACTGTTTTCCTTAAAGCCTTAATCATTAATAAAACTGAATCTGTTGTCGCGCCATTTTTTAACGCGCGCACATCGGCCGCTTGAATGGTCGGGCCATCTGCCAGCGGGTCGGAATATGGAAAGCCAATCTCCAAAAAATCCCCGTGTTGGCTGATCCTTTGCGCAATCTGCAAACTGGTTTTAAAATTCGGATCATTTGCAACAATAAACGGCATAAAAGCCGGGGCCTTTTGTTTACGAAAATCTTTAAATTTTTCTACAATTCTATTTGTCGTCATAAAAGTTTAGAAACTGTTTCCAAATCTTTGTCCCCCCTGCCTGAAAGATTTACAATAATTATTTGGTTTTTATTCAAAGTTTTTGCGAGCTTAACGGCTATGGCTACGGCATGGGCAGATTCAAGTGCCGGGATAATTCCTTCACGTTCTGACAATAATTTAAAACCATATAAAGCCTCCGCGTCAGTAGCGTACGTATAGTTAACCCGTTTTAGATTCTCCAAATTGGCATGTTCCGGTCCTATGCTTGGATAATCCAGCCCGGCTGACACACTATGGGTTTCAAGTATTTGTCCGTATTTATCCTGCAAAACAAAAGATTTGGTTCCGTGCAGTATTCCTACTCGTCCGCCCTCAAAACGCGCGGCGTGTTTGCCGCTTTTAATTCCCAAACCTCCGGCTTCCACGCCTATCATTTTTATATTTTTATCTTTCAAAAAATTATAAAATAGTCCTATGGAGTTGCTGCCCCCTCCAACACAAGCAATAAGATAGTCCGGTAATTTTCCTTCCCGGTTTAATATTTGCGTTCTGGCTTCCCGGCCAATAACTTTTTGGAAATCTCTGACCATTGTTGGGTACGGATGCGGACCCAAAACCGAGCCCATAAGATAATGCGTACTTTTAATATTGGCAATCCAATCGCGAATGGCCTCGTTAATAGCGTCCTTTAAGGTTTTACTGCCCGAACTTACCGGGGTAACTGTAGCCCCCAAAAGCCTCATTCTCAAAACATTTGGCTGTTGTCTGGCCATGTCTACCTCGCCCATAAAAATTACACACTTAAGGCCTAATTTAGCCGCGGCGACGGCTGTAGCCACGCCATGCTGTCCTGCGCCGGTTTCGGCAATTACCCTTGTTTTGCCCATAAATTTGGCTAACAGAGCCTGTCCTAGCGCGTTATTGATTTTATGCGCCCCCGTGTGAGCCAGATCCTCCCGCTTTAAATAAATTTTTGCCCCTCCGCAAAATTTGGTTAAATTTTCTGCAAAATATAAAGCTGTCGGCCTGCCCACAAAATCTCTTAGCTGCTGCTGAAAAAGTTTTTGCTGGTTTGGGTCCTTGCTAAATTTTTTATACCGGCTTTCCAATTCAAAAAGCGCCTTCATTAAAGTTTCCGGCACAAATTGTCCGCCAAATTTTCCAAAATAACCTTTTTGCATAAAATTAAATAACTTTTAATTCAAAAATCTTTTTTATAGGGTTTGTTGATTTTAGAATTGAGGTGCCTACCAAAACGGCGCTGACCCCCAGTCTCTTTAAATACTTGGTATCGGCGGAAGAGCCAATCCCTGATTCACTGACTACAATTTTACTTTTAGGGATATGTTTGATAAGTTTGGCTGTGGTATTTAAATTTACTCGCATTGTTTTTAAATTACGATTATTAATTCCAATAATTCTGGCTTTTATTTTTAAGGCTTTTTTTAGTTCTCTCAGATTATGCACCTCAACCAGACAGTCTAACCCCAAGGATTTAGATAATTGATAAAGCTTCCTTAATTTTTTTTCATTCAACAACGATACTATCAGCAAAATAGCGTCCGCGCCTTTTAAGTAAGATTCATACACCTGATATTTGTCTAAAATAAAATCTTTTCTTAAAATTGGCTGTTTCGCTACAAGCTTGACGCGGTTTAAGTTTTTAACATCCCCGCCAAAATATTTTTTATCGGTCAACACAGAAATAGCGTCCGCGTTGCTTCTTTGATAAAGTTTCGCAACTTGATCAAGGGGCGTCTTGATTAATTTTCCAGCGGAAGGTGACTTGGGTTTAATTTCCGCAATTAAATTCATTGCCCTTTTTTTTTCTAAAGCTGCCTCAAAAGGACGAACATCTCTAACTAACGTTAGAGCTCTTTTTTTTAAAACATTTAAGGAAACAAGTTTTTTCAAACTTACAATTTCCTTAAGTTTATTAATTTTAATTTTGGTAAGAATATTCATACGATTATCGGTTAGAGATTTTGGCCAAAAGCTGCGATTTGTTGTAACTTTTCAAGGGCTTGTCCGGAGGCCAGAACTTCTTTGGCAATGCTTATGCCTTCTTGAAAGTTAACAGCTTTACCATAAACAGTTAATCCGGCCGCCGCGTTAAGCAGTGAACAAGCTGTTTGCGCTTCGTTAGCCTGGTTATTTAAAATACCCAGTATAATGCCGGAATTAACTTTTGCATCACCACCCTTAACATCGGAAAGTTTTAACCCTGAAAATCCTAAATCTTCGGGATTTATTTTAAAAGTTAAGATTTCTGTTCCTTGGCAAAACTCCCAAACATTTGTGGGTTTTGAAGGACTTATTTCATCTAGGCCATCTTCGGAATTCGCCAGCCAAG
>ERZ1292633.665-Hain-H41-02um-R1-665-length-39103-cov-5_pt3 | contig 16141 bp, 7 predicted proteins | sample MGYA00564406_ERZ1292633 | MGnify/ENA primary metagenome ERZ1292633 (study PRJEB36523, sample SAMEA6512639) | groundwater metagenome | collected 2019-01-08 | study: AquaDiva: Metagenomics assemblies of 32 groundwater samples | reverse complement strand
CCACCGGCTTCCACGAGCGGGCGGCAGCGGATTCGATGACGACGCGGCTCAGCAACCCCAAGTCGATAGCGGTCCCTTGGTTGAGGAGGACAGCTACGCACTGCCGTATCGACCGAGCTACGCCCCGCGTGTGGGACCTCCACGGCGAGATCTGCTCGCCCACGTCGTCGGACCGTCACGGCTGACGGATGTGTCATCGATTTCGAACGCGTCATCGGTAACGTCCGCTGCGTCGCCCAGCGTGGCTCACTACGCGCCACCACCGCAACACGGTTTGGATCGTTCCACCGGCGCGACGTCGGCCGGGAACGCCGCGGATACGTCGGCCCGGACGACCACGGCGTCACAACATTCCGCGCATCAGAAGGGATCGCTGGAGTCCGGGGGAGCCACGGCCTCGTGGGGTGCGGATGCAGTGTGCAGGCGCATAGAGTCCCTGCGACAGCTGCGGAGTAGTAGCAACCCTCCATCCCTTACGACGTTGTCCGTTCCACGGCAGCCGCCGCGTCCCTTGTCGTCGGCAGGGGGCGGAACGGCCGTGTTGTAGCTGCCGCTGCCGCACCCCTCCTTTTTTTTTGTTTGCCGATTGTTTTAGAGAGCAGAGCAGCAGAGCTCGGGTTGGTGGGCACGCCCCTCCTTGCTGGCAAAGGTCAAGCCTTCCGCCCAACATTGCCGTGATGGGTGGACCATTGACTCCCCCAATGTCCCCTCTCCAATCGCACCGACAGTGCCCCTTTTTACCGATCATTCGTTGCATTGGTAACTTCGTTGCGATGCATCCCGCCGGATTGCCGCCCCCACCGCCCTTGCGACGGCCCCCACCATCGTCCTCCCCATCGGCTTCGCCCGGAGCACAGCTGAAGCCGCAGGTCGCTGCGCCGCCGACAGCGATCGCCAACCAGCCGCGCGTCACCAGCACAGCGACACCGCCACCTCCCACAGCGTCGGTGATCGGCACCAGCCACGCCTCCGACGCCGATTACATCGCGCAGCACAATCTCACGGCCCTCTTCGATCGGGTGCTGCACCGCATGCGATTCCAACCGCCGTCGTCGTCGTCTTCGGCCGACGCCGCGGCGGGGGGAAGTGGGGATCCCCAGGCGACACTGAAGTCACTCTTTGATGCCGAGTTGCAGCGCCGCGCGAGACGGATCGCGGCCCTCCGCGGCTACGCTCAGTCGCTCACCGTTGAAGTCAATATGCCTCCGGCGGCGAATGCGGCGGCCGCAAGGTCGCCACCCGCGCCGTCCACGATCGCCATTCAGCGCGCACCGAGCACGTCGACGGCGTTGGTTTCGTGCTCGCACCGCTACTTGAACATGAAGGATGTCGAGTTCAATAGCGAGAAGCGGGCCGAGCTGGAAGCCCTGATCCACAAGTTAGTCATCCAGGAGCTGCTGGTCGCTCCCGCCGCCGCTGCATCGGAGCCGCCGCCCGATCCACTGGACGGCTCCGTGGGTAGTGGCGATCCGTCCGTCATTGGAAAAGTGTCCGTGGACGGCCGCGTCGTGTACTACGTGGTGAACGACGATGTGCCCTTTCTCAAAGGCTGGTGGAACGAGACTGTGAACGTGATCTGCGAAGTACGGCAGGAGGTGGCTGGGAAGCTTCAGGTGGCACTCCACTTTTAGGCAGAAACAAATCGAACGAAATGGGGCGGGATAGCCACCGGGGGATCGAGGCCGATCGAGAGAACACAGTGCTTTTTTTTTTCTCTTTTTCTTCGCGTCGCTCTTGAGGTTGTACTACGATGCAGAAAACTCTTTTTTTTCGGTGACCTAGACCTAGGACCGGTGGGTCTTCTGTCGAGAACTGTGCCACCGAGACCGGCCGTCCTGATGATGAGAACCGTTTGCCGTTGTGGGGTGAGCGGTACAGTTAATGTCCGTCCCTCCGCCGTCTCCGCCACTCGGAGCTGATGGTAGTAGCTCATCGGTTCGCCGTTCGCCGTGCAATGGGGATCCATCCGCGGAGCCTTCGTCGATCTCAGCAGCGGGCGACCCGGGGCCAGGTAGCCGGAGTCACAACGAACCCCTCCTCGCTCCTCCTCAACCGCCTCAGATGGCATCAGATGTGGGACCGCCTCAGTGGAGCGTCGACAGCAGCGGCAATGCCCGCCGTTTTCGCGGTGTGATCGTGAAGCTGACGTTTCCGCAAGGATTCATTGCCTCTCCGGCTCTTGCGCGTGCGTTGGAGGTCGCGGGCCTCGTGGCGACGCGTCGTGGCGGCGGAGACGGTCCGACCTCATCGTCTGAGCGGTTGCCAGACGCCATATTTACAGTGAGCGACTTGGTGCGGGGGCAGGCGCTCAAGCACGTGCGCGTGGGCGCCGAAGTGACGTTTACGGCCGCCGCCGTTCACGATGACGGCGGGGGTGCCGTGCCGGCCAGCTGCCTGCCGATGCGGGCCACGGCCGTGGTGGTCTGTGTCGAACCGAGTGCGACCCCGTCACTCGTCCATGTTCAAGCGGTGCCGTCGCGTAGCGGAGTAGACAATGTACGCTTGTCTGCAGGAGCGTCGCCCACCGCGGCTGCATCCTTACTGCCCGCGCAGGGCACTGCGACCGCAGCGGCGCCAATTGCAGCCGCGTCATCGTCGCTGGCCACCGGCGGGGGGGTGTTCCCGCCCACCACGTCCCCCGTCGCCGCCTCGGGCCCCCTCCCACGGTACGGTGCCTCCTCGTCGCCTCCTGGACTTTGGAATGGAAGCAGCAATGTGGGTTACAACCTCCCCACCGCGTCGCTCGAACCCCTCATGACTCCTCTCTACCATGGTCACCTTGGCTCACCGTCTATCGACCCCTCATACGGCCAGTCGCCTCGAGTCGTGGTAACCCCTGTTCGCACCCTGGCTCACTCTTTGCCACCCCCGTGGATTCCAACGCCGGCGAAAGTGGCCGCCACTTCCCGCCATGCCGATGTCCTGCCCGATGCAGAGCAGCACCCCACGCACCGTGGCCCTCGTCCCGCCACCGGCAGCACCGAAGTGGACGCCGCGACGCCGCCCGGTGTCAGGAAAGACGGTGGTTGGCGGCGGGGCGTTGTGCTGTGCTTCGACGGCCTCGACGGCTGCCTGCGGCTACGCAATGACGACGCGGGCGGCGGGGGACCATCGACGACTCACGGCGTCCGCGATATTTGGTTCTCGCAGGAGGACAGCGTGCTGCCTCCTACAACCAACAACCGGAGCGCGGGGACGGCGGTAGCGGCCGCGGATTCGATCGTTGGGAGGGAGGTCCGATGTTGGCTCGTGCCCGATCCCTCAGGAGGTGCCACGTCGCCCTCGCGGCATGCGCTTCGGTTGCGGGCGGTGTGCGTCATGGTCACGACGCCTGAGAACCCCGCCGCCGGCACAACGATCACTGCTCCGACGAGGTCTCATCAGCCGCACTCGGCATCACCTCACCCGGTCGACGGAGTGCTGCGCTCTGCCGGCAGTTCTCGGCACCCGGGCGCAAAGACCATCGCCGTCGCCACCGCCGTGCCACCGCAAAGGGGGCAGCGAGAAAGGTCGAGCGAGTCGGTAGCAAGCAGCAGCGGCAGCAGCGTGTCAGAGGCTTCTAACTACGCCTGGGCGGACCCGCGCCTCGCCATGGCCCCTGTCTTTGCGCAGATGCGGGCCTCGGTCACGGGCGGGCCGACCACCTCCTCGTCGCAGACCTCGCCGCCGTTTCGCCGTCGTCATTTTCTGCACGGCACGATCATCATCTGCGAGAAGGACTCTATGTTTATCGCCCCCGACGGACCGCCGCAGCCGGACGTCTATCTGGCGCGAGAGGAACTCCGATTGCCGCAGGATGAAGCCAACATCCGCGTCGGGGTGCGCGTGCGGTTCGCGACCCTCGGCAACGTGAAGCGCGCTGGCCAGTTGCGCGCCGTGGACGTGACCATAGACCGCGATCCGGAGACGGGTGACCCAAAACTGGCACCCCGTTGGCCGGGACGCATCCGCGATCACGGCCGCTTCGCTTGTGACGATGGGCGGGTGGCGATGTTCGCCTTGAAGTACCATCGACACGTCGTCGACCTGTCGCCTCTCGTTTGCGTCAGTGCGTTCATCGTCACCGATCTGCAGTCGGGTGGGCGAGGCTGCTGGCGCGCGGTCGGCATCACCGAGGGCGAGGTGCCCATGCCCGTATTGGACCGCTTAATTGGCCCACTGGACATTGCCCGACGAGAAGCCGTCATCAAGCGCCTGGTGGCGGCGACGCCACCGCCGTCGTACTCCGCGGCGTTGATGAACGTGGTGCCGACGACGTGCGGCCTGCTCCCGCCTCCGCCCATGACTGCGGCCGTGCGACTCACACCGAACGGTGGTATCGGCGACGGTGGCCACCACCGGGATGCCGAAGACGCAGCCGACGACCGGGGGCCCTTGCTGCCGACAACGGGACGTCGTCGCAGTCGGTCTCAAACGAAGGGACGCGTGAAGCGACGAACGCAAGACGGCGCCGGAGACGGCAACGACGACGGCGTGGCAGCGGCCGCCACGAGCCGTGGTGGTCACCCCTCCTACATGTCAACGTGGGAGACGGGCACCGTCGTGGCCTTTGACGGCGCAACGGGAGTCGTCAGTTTCGCGCCGACGGCTGGCGACGGGGTCTTCGCCGGCTCCCATCTTCACGGTGGTGGCCGGCGGCAAGAGTGCGCGTTCCTTTGGCCGGACGACGTCATCGATGGTGTCCTCGCCGCGTCCGTGGGCGTCGGCGCGTCGGTCATGTTCCTGCTTCAGCCGGGCCACACCGCGGCGGCATCCGCGCATCGAGCGTGCTGTGTCACGCCGGTGGGTTCCGTTGGGACCCCTTCCGCCGTGTCGCTGCCTGTAACCGCCGCATCGTCTCCTTCAGTTCCGATGATGTCGTCGTTGCGGCAGTACCTTATCGGGCCTACGGCGGTGCCCTCGCCCCTGACGGCGTTGCGAATCGGCGACACGCTGCTACACCGCGGAGGCGGCAAGGTAGAGATGTCCGTCAGTCGACGAAAGGCGACGGGGGACCGTCGAGCGGGCGAAACCTCACGTTCCGCAAGGCCACGCAGTGAAAGGCGACGAGGGGGCACGAAGCGCCGGCGAAGTGCGACGAGGTCGTCGTCCTCATCGTCGTCGTCGTCGGCATCCGGCTGGTCAAAGCGGCCGCCTTCCACACCTCCAAGGTCGAAGCGGTCACCTACCGCTTCGAGCTCGCGGCGGCACGATGGCGATTCAAGGGCGGCCGCCCACGGCGATGGACCCCGTCACGGAAAACGGCGATAGCCGCCACAGATGGGTGCGCAACAGAAGAGTGTGTCTCTTCCGCTTTTTTCTCCCCCTGCGCCGTGGCAAGTGACCCTTGTCGGAGAAAAACGCAAAAGTCGCGGAGGAAGGATGACGACGATGATAAAGACAATATCGGCACTTCGATTATCTCCATCGCACTTAAGCTCAGTCAGAGCTCTGACATGCTAGGCAACACCCGCTACACACTACGTCTGTCATGTGTTAGATTGAATTGATTGTTTTTTGAGTTTTCCCTCTCGCTCTCACGTTATCTGTGCTTAAAGTAACCGAAATCATGTCCATCGTACCGAAGAAGAACCGCGACGACATCTACCGCTACCTCTTCACGGAGGGCGTGTTGTGCTGCGAGAAGAACCGCCTCAACAACTGGTCCGGCGAGCTCGGCGGGAAGAAGTTCACCGTCCCATGCCACCAGGTCATGCTGCTGATGCGCAGCTTCAAGTCGAAGAAGCTGATCAAGGAGCAGTTCGCGTGGCGCCACTTCTACTGGTTCCTGAACGACGACGGCGTCAACCACCTGCGCAAGTACCTTCACCTCGCGGAGACTGTCGTGCCCAACACTCAGAAGAAGCTGAAGGAGGGTGCTGAGCGCGAGTTCGAGCGCCGTCCCGCGCGCGAGGGTGAGAGCGAGGGCCGTGGACGTGGACGCGGTCGCGGCTTCGGACGTGGCCGTGGCGACGGCGCCGCTGGCGGCGAGGAGGGCCGTGGTCGCGGGCGTGGCTTCGGCCGTGGCCGTGGACGAGGCTTCGGCGGCGACCGCGCGGAGTACAACGCTGAGAACGCCGAGGGCCGCGGCCGTGGACGTGGCTTCGGATTCGGCCGTGGCCGCGGCCGCGGTGCGGAGGCCGCTGCTCCCGCGACGGCGTAAAGTCTTTGTTGCTGTTTCATAAATGTCCGGTGGTCGAGAGAGGTGGAAGGACATCACCGCTCTCGTTATCGCCTATCCTTCGTACTCTTTGTTTACCCCACTTTTTTTCAGATGGTCTCACTCGTTGTTGTTCGGCTGGAGCAATATCAAGGGAAAGGTCTGGAGGATTGTAGGAAAATGATCTCTTCGTTTTGATCGACCGAGATGGATTTGAGTCTGTTTATCGAGTGTACTTCTGTTTGTTTGTCGGTGCGGATATATTTTTTGGAATCGCGAGCACAGTGCCCAATCATGTCCATCGTACCGAAGAAGAACCGCGACGACATCTACCGCTACCTCTTCACGGAGGGCGTGTTGTGCTGCGAGAAGAACCGCCTCAACAACTGGTCCGGCGAGCTCGGCGGGAAGAAGTTCACCGTCCCATGCCACCAGGTCATGCTGCTGATGCGCAGCTTCAAGTCGAAGAAGCTGATCAAGGAGCAGTTCGCGTGGCGCCACTTCTACTGGTTCCTGAACGACGACGGCGTCAACCACCTGCGCAAGTACCTTCACCTCGCGGAGACTGTCGTGCCCAACACTCAGAAGAAGCTGAAGGAGGGTGCTGAGCGCGAGTTCGAGCGCCGTCCCGCGCGCGAGGGTGAGAGCGAGGGCCGTGGACGTGGACGCGGTCGCGGCTTCGGACGTGGCCGTGGCGACGGCGCCGCTGGCGGCGAGGAGGGCCGTGGTCGCGGGCGTGGCTTCGGCCGTGGCCGTGGACGAGGCTTCGGCGGCGACCGCGCGGAGTACAACGCTGAGAACGCCGAGGGCCGCGGCCGTGGACGTGGCTTCGGATTCGGTCGTGGCCGCGGCCGCGGTGCGGAGGCCGCTGCTCCCGCAACGGCGTGAGAGTCTCGCTGAACCTGACTGAAAGGGCGTGGTTCCTCCCTTTCTTTCTCGTCCAAGAGCGTTGTGTGTTCTTGTCAGCCCCTTTCTCTACTTTTTCCGACGCCTTTCTAGGAATTCGATGTGCCCTTTCCTAAGTCGGAATGGGAGTGCGCACATGAAGGATGGAAATGGTTTTGGTGGTTGAAATGCCGTATCTCCGCTGCGACAAATGAGAGGCGACCCCTGAACCATTGACTGGCTTTGCCCGTTGACCTTTTTGCAGAAGCAGCAGCTTCTCACGGGGAACGCGCTCAAGAGTTCCGTCTTTTCACTCCCCGCGGTAAACTCTATTCATTGACATGCGGATTCTTCCATCCTGGAGTGATCGCAGCCCCGAGATGGACGGGCAACGCCCGCCGATCGTGACTCTTGCGATGCGGCCCGCCGGCGCGCACGTCGTCGCGGCCGCCGGCAACCGCGTGCTTGTCTTCGACGCCGCCATGGGCGACCTCATCCACAGCCTCAAAGGGCACAAAGACACCGTCTACTGCGTCACGTACAGCGCCGACAGTAAGCGCTTTGCTTCCGGAGGGGCGGACAAAACGGTCATCATCTGGACGGCCAAAGGGGAAGGGATTCTCAAGTACAACCACAGCGATAGCATCCAGTGCGTCGAGTACAACCCGACGACGGGGCAGCTGGCGTCCGTCACATCCACCGACTTTGGACTTTGGTCGTCGGAGCAGAAGAACGTGGCGAAGCACAAGTTGCCATCGAAAGGGCTGTGCTGCTCCTGGACCACCGACGGGCTGCATCTCGCCATCGGCATGTTCAACGGCCAAATTTCCATCCGCAGTCGTGCTGGCGAGGAAAAAGTGCTCATCCGGCGTACGGCTCCCGTGTGGTCGCTCGCGTGGAACCCTGCTCGCGATGAGTCCACCGAGGTTCTTTGCGTGGGATCGTGGGACCAGCGCTTGTCCTTCTACCACGTCAGCGGACGGCAAGTGGGCCGCGACCGGGAGCTGACGTTTGATCCTTGCTGCGTCTCGTACTTTGCCAACGGAGAGTATCTCATCGTGAGTGGGTCCGACAGGAAAGCCTCGCTCTATACCCATGACGGCATCCCCTTAGCGCCGCTCGCCGAAGGCCAAGACTGGATTTGGGCGGCGAAGCACCGGCCACGACACCAAGCGTTTGTGATGGTGAGTAACGATGGCTGCATTCAGAGCTTCCAGATCACCTTCTCCACGGTGCATTCAATCTACCAGGAGTACTACGTGACCCGCGATAACATGACCGACGTGCTCGTTCAAATGCTGACAAGCGATAAGAAACTCCGCATCTCTTGCCGTGATTACGTCAAGAAGGTGGCCATTTACAAGGACCGACTCGCGGTTCAACTCAGCGACAAGATCAATGTGTTCGAACTCTTCACCGACGATCAAGGCGTCCTCAAGTATCGCATCAAGGAACGCATCAACCGGAAGCTCGAGTGCAGTCTCTTGTGCGTGACGTCCAGCAACGTCGTCCTGTGTCAGGACAAGCGGCTCACGTCGTACGATTTTATGGGTACCAAACGGCGCGAGTGGGCGATGGAGTCGGCCATTCGGTATATCAAAGTCGTCGGCGGCGTGCCCGATCGTGAGGCGTTCTTAGTCGGGCTCAAGAGCGGCGCGGTGCTGAAACTCTTCGTCGACAATCCATTCCCAGTGCAACTGCTGAAACTCTCGGTCCCCATTCGCTGCTTAGACATTAGCCACAGCCGCACGCTCCTCGCGGTGACGGACGACAACGGCCTGTGCCAGGTCATCAACGTGCAGACCAAGCAGGTCGTCTGCACCGAAGCGAATGTCAACGCCGTGGCGTGGAACACCGACTTCGACGATGTCCTTTGCTGCAGCGGCAACAACATTTTGAGCATCAAAACGGGTGACTTGCCTCCGTATCAGCAGAAGATGCAGGGCTTCGTGGTCGGCTTCAAAGGGAACAAGGTGTTCTGCCTGCACTACAGCACCATGTCGACGCTCGACGTTCCCCATTCGCACGCGCTTCACCGATACGTCGAGCGGCGCGAATTTCAAAAGGCGTATGACATCGCGTGCCTCGGGGTCACAGAATCGGATTGGCGGATGCTCGGGATGCACGCCATGTCGCACGTGGCGTTGGATATTGCGCGAAAGGCGTTTATTCGCATCCGGGAGGTCAAATTAGTAGAACTGCTCAACCGCGTGGAGATGGACCGCAAAGTGAGCGGTGGCGGCGCCGGGGCCGCGGCAGGGGCGGCGCCCACAGAGGATGATGCCCTCGTCCTCGGCGACATCCTCGCGTTTCAGGGAAAGTACCACGAGGCCGCCAAGGTGCTCATCAAAGCCGGCCTTGACAGCCGCGCGATGGAAATGTTCTGCGACTTGAAAATGTGGGAAGAGGCGCGAAAGGTGTGCTCCTCCGAGGATCATTTCAAGGAGCTCTTGCGTCGCCAGGCCCGCTGGGCCGAGGACATCGGGGACTCCAAGGAGGCCGCGAAGCTGTGGCTGACCGCGGGCGACTTCTCGCGCGCCATTCGAATCCTAGGTCAACTTGGCAACGTCGACGCGCTCATCGACGTGTGCCGAACACTGCCCAAAACTGACACGGCAGCGATCACCGAGTGCGGGCAGTACTTTAGACAGCACCGCGCGACGGCGTTTGCGATCGAGGCGTATGAAAAAATCGGCGACCATCGTTCGCTGTTGATGTTGCACGTGGAGGCGCAATCATGGGACAACGCCTTCCGGTTGTTGGAGAGATTCCCGGCCTTTACGTCCGACGTTTACTTGCCGTACGCGGCGTGGCTGGCCATGAATGACCGATTCGAGGAAGCCCAGCTGGCGTACATCAAGGCCAGTCGGCCCGGGGAAGCGGTCCGCATGATGGAGCAGCTCGCGCTCAATGCCGTGGTCACCCGCCGGTTCAACGATGCCGCTGCCCATCTGTTCAAACTCTCCCAAGGCAACGCTCTATCGGCCGACGTGGTGGCAGCCGCCGCGGCGTCCGGCTCAGGCGGCAAGGACGCTGACACGAGCGCCGTCATTCCGCAGCGCCAACGCGTCGCGCTCACCGAAGCGGAGGCGGCGAAGGAGCACGCCAAGCGGGATGTTTTCCTCCGGAAAGCTGAGCTGTACTACGCCTACGGGATGATTTACAAGTTCGTGACGCAGCCCTTCACCTCGCACGACCTGCAGTGCTTATTCAACGCGGCCCGCTACCTCATCGCCATGATGGCCGACATCAGCGACGTGCCCATGAACATATCAAAACTCGACGTGCTGCTGGCCTTGGCCCGCCTCGCGGAGACGTTCGAGATGTACCGCCTCGCGAGGCAAGTCTACGAAAAGCTGCAGCAGCACATCGTCCCGCTGCTGCTCGCCGATCAGATCGAAGCGTCGACCCTCATCATGCGTGGGCGGCCGTTTCAGGACCGTGAGGACATGCTCCCCATCTGCCCTCGGTGCGGATCGCACTCGGCGGCGTTGACGGGCTCCGGCGACCGCTGCTCGGTGTGCGTGCACCCCTTCGTGCGATCCTTCCATAGTTTCGAGGTGCTTCCGCTTGTGGAGTTCGTCATTGCCGATGGTATTTCCGACGCCGAGGCGGAGCGGCTACTTTTTTCGGGCGGCTCTCGCGCCAAGCAGCTGCCAGGGCATAACAACTTGCTCCCACCGTCTCAGTCCGTGCCGTCGAGCAATCAGGCCGCGGCCGCCGCCGACGTTATGACCTTCAACGATGACCCAGACGGCTCCGGCGCCGATGGCGGCGTCCCCGATCTGTTCAACCAGCAGCGATTCCAGATGATGATCGCCGGCGCAGGCCGCGTGACGCAGTATCAGCCCATCGTGTGCTCCGCCGACGTGATTCGCCGCATGACGCCGGAGTCCGTGTTCATCGTCCGTCGTCCCGGCCGCGGGGCGCTCTTCTATCGCCTCGTGGGCCAAACCGCCGCCGTCTCCGTGACGCTGTGCGCCAACTGCAACCACTTCTTCCACTCCGATGACTATGAGTTTGAGTGCCTGAAGACCGGCGCGTGCCCCTTCTGCCGGTTTAAACCCAACGGCCCGTTGGGGAGCACCGCCGCATCCGCAACATCTGTCAAAGCAACGTCGTAGGCCAAGGCGGTCTCACCTCCCTTCCCTTTTTCTCCACTGTCCCTTTTTCTCGACCCCAATTTTGTCGACCATGAATCGCCCCAGACATAGAACACGCAACTGGGCCCGATCCTTCTGGTGCGACGGCCCGAGCACTCCGCTGAAATCAATGTAGACGTTGCGGCCGATCCACGCGAGATTTCTCCCCTCCAACCACGAGTTATCTCCCCTCCTTCATGTGCGTTCGAATGTGTGTAGCGCCCCAGAAAATGGGTACCCGTCCCAGAAGAGACGACATTTCAAAGAAACAACGCCACTATTTCGTTTTTCGTTGTTCACTGCCGTTTTGAGCGTGACGGTTGAGACGGATGTCGGTCCGCTCTCTGGTAGACCGCGTGAAATCCTAGAAGGGGGGAGCAAACACGCTCGGCCAACTTTGGTCTGGACGTGTCCAGCATCACCTGCCGGCCCCGGAAGGAAGTCTGCAAAGTGCATTCTTTTTTCTCCTACAAAAGGTAACGTAAGACTGACACGCGCGTTTCAAAAAAAAAACGCGCGGGAATTCACAAAACCTCCTTGGTAATGTCTTCCAGTAGGGGCCGCCGTAGAATGCATCATTCTGATGCCGTGGCTCTCTGGGTGTGGATGACGGCGTCGGTTTTCCTCCTCGCGTGTCTGAGTGGCGTCTCCAGCGGACAGTCACCGCCGGCAGCGCGACCCGCCACGGCACCCCGCCCGTCCACAGGAGAGTCGCACCAACCGGTCGATCCGGCTGTTGGGGCACCCGCGACCCACCACGATCCCGTGGATGCGATGGTGAGAGACGAGGCGGAGGTCCTGGGCAATGCTGAGGTCCATACAGGTGATCTCCATGAGGGCATCGCCGACGCAAGTGAAGAGCCACCCCCCAACAAGGTTGGCCCACCCCCACAGCAGCATGACCACGACAACGACAACGCTGACGACGACGATGTCGACCAGGATCCTAGCAGATCCGATGAAGCGGATTTTGTCGCGGAGCTGCGGTCCATGGCCACGCAGTTGAAACAGCATCGGGTGGATCACGAAGAAAAGCAGTTGGGCGAGGCCGCAGCACCTGCGGCCGACAACGGAGCGGAATTGTCGAGGCGCCCTTCTTCCTCGACGACGACTGCAGCGGCGATGCGATCCACCAGTCGGTACCTTTCCGGTCTCATACGTGAAATCACTCGCAACGACGGCGATCGCCTCGGGGGATCGCTCGATGATGCGTGGCGCCGCTATGTGCCCCCACCCCCAGCGTCCCTTAGCAGCATGGACGACGACAACGACGACGCTACGGCCACCGAGGAGGCAGGTAGCGGCATCGAGGCGAAGGCGGCCAACAGCGGCAAGGTGGAAGGTCGGTCGACCGTGGACGCAGGAAAAGGTGACCTGACGCCGATAGAAGAGATGCCCTCCTCCGCTCAGCCGCAGCAGGCACCTGCCGAAGGGGAACATTCCTCAGCCTCACACGAGCTGACGGCGGGGGATGATGTCAACGGCGACGTATCCGCCACTCCGACCACCACCACAGGTGCAGAGGAGGGGTCTGTGCCCCCGGAGGAGGCAGCCGCCTTAACCGGCGCTCACGGGGAGGAGGACGAGCCCCCGGCGAGGGGGTTCGACGGCAACAGCTTTCTTGGCGGAACCGTAACTTTTCGCATCGATGCAAATGGTCAAGCCGTGGTCGACGGTAAACCGATGGCTCTCGGCGATGCCGTACAGCGCGCTTTCAGTCAACAAGAGTTCCACATCAGCGGCGACGTGCCCTCGGCGTTACGGGCGTTATTGGGGGGTGGGGGCATCGAGCAACACATTTTGCGCCACTTGCAACCTCCTCCGCGCTCGCTCGAGGAGATGGCGGCCGCGGCTGCCGACCGCCGGCGACTCGAAAGCGAACGGTTCGACGCGGAAGTGGAACGTTGGAAAGTTATCGCAGCATCAAGCGACGACGAGAACGACGGCCATGTCGATGATAGTACCCCTACTTCTGATTCCGCTGCGAATTCGGTCGCGACGTCCATCGCCGAGGAAACCGAACGCGTGGCGTTTCCAACCTCGCCGCAGGATCTTGTGCGGACCCGACCAGCCACGACCGTGCCGCGCCGTTCCTTCTCTTCAGCGGATTCCCCGACGGCTCCTTTCGTTGAGGCCACGCCGCAAGCCGCGTTTATGAATGCCGTGTCATACCGAAAGCGTCAAACGAGCATGCAGCTCCTGCGCGCGTACCGGGACCAGGCCGTCGCCGACAGAGGGAAAGCGGCACCGCAACCTTCTGACGACCCGGCGCCGGAGGCCTCCGGTAGCTCCCAGTCGACAGCGCAGTCGGCAGAAGCGCAGCCGACTCACGCCGCCGCCGCAGCCGAAAAAAATGATACGTCCATTGTCGACGAGGGGAAGCTCGCGCTTCTCCGAGCGCACTTCTGCGGCTGGGGGTTTTTGTCCTTTGCCACCGCGCCGGGTGCGTCGCCGTCGTCGTCGTCGCCCAAGGGTCGCATCACCACAGTGTGGGACGGCCGAGACATCAGCGACGAACTGTCGATCGTCGGGGTCCCCTTCGTAGCGCTGCAAGCGGCCGGGAGGAGGCATCGAAGGCGCGACGGCAACCACCACCATCGACACAATGTCGAGGAGGAGGATGTCAACGTGACACAAGTGACCACCGCGGTCGCGCAGATTACGCCTCTTGACGTGGCGGAATTTCTGTCGCGGCGCCTGTGGCTGATGGAGCCAGACGTCGTGGAGGGGGAGGCAGAGGCGGACACCGCGACAGACCATACCCATCACAACGGTCTTGCGGAAAATGCCGACGCGGAAGAACGATCGCTCAACGACCGCCTCGCCGCCTGCACCGCCGAAGCAGAGGGAGGCGGCGGCCGGGGTCATGTCGAGGTGGAGGAAGGGGAAGCGCCGGGTGCCATCTCCCCCGCGGTGGACGAATGCCTTCGTGGACGGACGACGTCCCGTCGACGGTCGAGGGAAGCGACAGCGGCCCTCAGGTCGGCCTCTCGGAAGCTGGACGCGTGGCAGCGTGACCTGTGCAACGCTCGCACGCCGAAATTGTACTGGCTGATCTCTCAGCTCCATGATACGGGGTTGTTTGTTCCCCGATCTCGGCGGAAGGCCTTGCTTTACTTGCGCATGGCGGTGTGGGAAACAAGACGCCAGCATCGTCATCTCAGCACGGCGGCCGCGTCTTCTTCCCGTGTGGCCAGACCGGCGGCGGCCGCCCCATCCTCGCCGACGGCTGGCGGAGGCAACGACCGCCACGTTGCGATCCACACGTCGCCATGGCAGCCATTCTTGGCTCTCAGTCAGCGGTATGAGCACGCGTCGTGGCTGGGCCGGGACAGTGGTGTGTCGACTGCTGCTGGAGGAGTAGGAGCTACGGGCACGTGCGAACTGGCGTTGTGGACGCGCATCGAAGCAGCGTATTTAGCCCTCTACGGCGAGTTGCCACCCAGCGTGCCGTCTTCCGGCGACGGTCCCGACCTCTGGCAACGCCGTCGGCAGTCGTTCGACGACGCGTCCAGCAACAGCGCGGTCGATCAATATCATTTTCCCGTGCCGGTGCTGCCGTTGTTGATGCCCGCGGTGCCCACCGACGAGCTGCCCTCGGTCGCGCATGTGGAATACATGGCCGAAGTGCTCGCCCAGGCCCCTTCTGCTCGCCGGGTGCACCGCCAGGCAGCGGCAGTCCACAGCGACGGGCGGCCGCTGGCGGCTCTGACGGACGAGGAGGAGGCGTGGCTCTTCGCATCCGCCGTCGCGACGCGGATGCGCGCCAGCAGCACTGAGAGCGGCGGCGGCCGCCGTCGTCTGCTAGGTAACCCGGACGCGGTCACGGGCGACCTGAGTTACCGGCTCATGATCGCCTACGCGTGTATGACGGGCCGAGGGGCAGCGAGCCGTCTGCACCAGCCGCGCAGCTACCACTGCGCCCGTGACCATCTCGAGGCCGCCCTCGAGGCCTCCCCCTACGAAGCCCTGCTCGGCCTCGGGCTGCTGCACGCCACAACATTCGTCAGCGAAGCCACCGGCGAAATCGAACGCCCGATGAACGCCACCGTCGCGCTGCGGTACTTTCGCTGGGCATTGGAGCTCCGTGCGCCGCAATTTGTCCCCGCCGTGCCATTCTCCATTCAAGGACGGCCGCAGGCGCCTAGCCCAGTGGAATCGACCCAATCCCTGGAGGAGCTGGGCACTACGACTGGTGCCTCAACGAACGAGGCCAGCTCCAACGACGACGCGACTGAGGCGAAGGTGGTCCCCGAGGGGGCAGTCCACGGCGGCGTCGCAGCAGAAGGTAAGCCATCTGATGTACCCCCATCCACAACCGTGTCTGGGCGCCGTGGCGGGACGGCCAACGACATGACGGCGACGTTGACCGTGCAACCTTCCACGCCGGTCGTTGCCGGCGACGCGTTGCACTTTGCGTCCGTCGCCTTGTTGCGCTTGCAGGGACAACACGCGCGGCGACATGCGGCGTCGCCCCAAATGGAGCAGCCGCGCCATCAACGCATTGACGCCGACTTCTGGTGTACGCCGTTAGGCGGAGATCGCAACGATCGCGCCACGACGACGGCCCTCGCGCTGCCGTTTGTCGCCCACTATCTGCCACTCGTGAACCTCAGTGCGTACGCTGGCCAACGCACGGCCGCGTATAATCTCGCGTCGCTGCTCTTCGATCTGGCGGCTAGTGTCACCGACCACCCGCTTGAGTCGAGCCAGCATCATCACAGCAGCGCCCGTGGCGGTCAACCCTCCTCCATCTCCTCCATGTCCAACGGAGAAGTCGTCATCTGCCCGCTCGAGTGTCTGTGCTTCCGCATTCATCATGGCGACGAAAACGGCGACGGCGGCGGTTTCAGTGGCGATGCAGTGGGCCTGGACACCACCGCCACGAGGGATGCAGTGGGCCTGGACGCCACCGCCACGAGGGATGCAGTGGGCCTGGACGCCACCGCCACGAGGGATGCAGTGGGCCTGGACG
>ERZ1292633.3199-Hain-H41-02um-R1-3199-length-16149-cov-5_pt1 | contig 16149 bp, 13 predicted proteins | sample MGYA00564406_ERZ1292633 | MGnify/ENA primary metagenome ERZ1292633 (study PRJEB36523, sample SAMEA6512639) | groundwater metagenome | collected 2019-01-08 | study: AquaDiva: Metagenomics assemblies of 32 groundwater samples | reverse complement strand
AGCGAGTGGTTGGTTTTTGCTACGTAGCGAGGTATAATTGCCAGATCTGCTAATATAACATAGTACTTTTTCATATTAATTATATCGGTTAGATGTGCGCGGGTATTTATATGAGCTTATTTTAATTAGACAATGGTCTAGTACACGCTATTGAAAGCTTTCAATACGATCAACTAAATCAGTAAAATCTACATAAGGATTACGATTGCCCTGTAGTGTTTCTATCTGCTGATTGCGACTGAGTTCTTCAGCATCAACTGGGTCGTCAATATTCCACACGCGCAAAGCTTTTTCTTCAGACGGTGATATCTTCATTTGGTAACGAGTCGCAAAGTAAAAAATGGCGCGGGCCGTGTTGCCTTGCTGAGCTTTGGGAACCTGAAAAACAACGCCACCCTCAGCTTGTGTCCCAGTGCGGTTGATTGCGCATCTCAAGTTTTCGAGATCTCTGGCCACATTGCCGAATCTTAATGAACCACGACGCGCATTCATTTCTGAATCTGTTGGGAATAGGTGATGCAAGTCAGACTTTTGTAAATCACGTGAAAAGCGTCCTGTAAATCGGCTTTGTGGCCAGGTGTGCTCGGTATTAATAATATTTCCTGAGTTAGGTACAAGCCCCGGACCGAAAGTTAGCGCACCGCCAAAGTCAGCATCAGTGTAGATTTTTTCGCAATAAACATCGGTTACTGAATAAGTATTATTGTCTAATTTTTTTAAATAAAGCTGACCAAAAAGTGCTCGACGCGCTTTATCGTAACCTAAGGCTAGATGTTGAATGCATTTGCCGGCCGTCGAAAGTGGTCGTGAAAAAATTCTTTTTAAATTGGTAGTATTGCAGCTTGGAGTAATCGTATCGGCGGCATTGGCATTTTTAATATGTCCACCGCTAAGTATTAAAAAAAGTTTATTTTTAAGCTCTTCGTTTTTAAGAGAATGGTTTTGATATCCAGCCAAAAATTCACTTCCATAGTAAAGTGGCAGGACTTGAAGCTGTATTTGTGATGGCGCAACAAAGGTTTTACTAAACGCAACATTCAGATTTATTAGAGTAAAAAACAATATTAAAAATTTCATTTTACAACCCCTCAGTTAGTAATTAAAAAATTATTTAACAACTCCATTATATATATACGCAATTCCAAAACTAACTGGCGTAAAGTGGACTTCGCTAAAGCTGTTAGTTTTTTTCATTAAAGCTAAGAATTCCTCGCGACAAGGAAAGGCCGCAGAAGATTTTTGTAAATAATCGTAGGCTTCTTTTTGACCTGTCACAAAGCCACCGATTTTGGGCAGAACTTTTTCGGAATAGAGATTATAAAGGTCTTTAATAATTGGAGTTTGCATTTGCCCGAACTCAAGAATCATCACGCGTCCACCCGATTTAGAAACCCGCGACATTTCTTGCAGAGCTTTAACGGGATCGCTGACATTTCTGATTCCGAAAGAGATGCTGACGATATCAAATTGTTTATCGGTGTATTGTAAATTCGTAACATCGGCTTGTTCAAATTTAACCGCGAGAGCTTTTTTTTGCGCTTTTGCTGGAGCAGACATTAACATATCAGCACAAAAATCTGTACCCGTTACCTCGCCAGTTGTTCCTACGGCTTTTTTAAAGGCCAGGGCCAGATCGCCGGTTCCGGTGGCGCAGTCTAAAATTTTATCGCCAGATTTAGCGCCGGATAATTCGACTAATTTTTTTCTCCAAAGGTGGTGAATACCAATTGATAAAACCGAATTAGCGCGGTCATAACGAGACGCCACTTTAGAAAACATTGAGCGAATTAGCTCAGGATTGGGTTTTGGATTAGGCTTGGTAGTATGTGTAGTGTTGGTAGAATGGCTCATAATTTATTTAAACCTCTATCAAAGGCATTTAAAACTTTTTCAAGCTGTAGCATCATAGTTTCAAAATTTTTGGGCGTCAGTGCCTGAAAACCGTCAGACAGGGCGTCCTTAGGGCTTGGGTGAACCTCAACCATAATGCCATCAGCGCCGGCTGCGGCAGAGGCATAACAGAGTTGCGGCACAAGGTCTGAAACTCCTACGGCATGTGAGGGGTCCACTATGACCGGAAGGCCTGAGTGTTTTTTTACATAAACCACCGAGTTTAAATCCAGTGTGTTACGAGTTGCGGTTTCAAAAGTTCGAATTCCTCGCTCACATAAAATAACCTGAGTGTTGCCACTGGCCGTAATATAGTCGGCGGCTTTTAGCCATTCATCAACAAAGCCAGAAAAACTTCTTTTCAGCAGAACCGGTTTTGGCTGTCTTCCCAGTTCTTTTAACAACGAGTAGTTATGCATATTCCGGGCGCCTACTTGATAGGCGTCAACAACAGGGGCCAGTTCTTCGATTTGCCGGATGTCGGTTATTTCTGAAATTAAAGGCAAATCCACGTGTGCTTTGACTTTATTAATGAAGTTAAAGGAGTCGCGCCCCAAACCCTGAAATGATTTCTCAGATGTGCGCATTTTCCAGATACCACCGCGAAGTACACTGGCGCCTGATTTTTTAACGGCCTCTGCAGTAGTCAGAAATTGAGTTTCGGACTCAATTGAACAGGGACCTGCTATAACCGTAAAACGCGGTCCACCAATTTGTATTTTGCCAAGTTCAACGATCATGCAGTTACCATTTTTTTAGATTTCACCTATTTTTTTTAAGTGTTTTTCATACCACAATCGATTCGTACTGTGGTAAGGAAAAGTATCATGTCAGACTTGAACATTAAAGACTTTTTAACTTGCGGCGCCTTTCTGCAAATCGGGCCAGATCTGTTCAAGATCATGGTTGGCCCCTTTACAAGGCACAGTTTAGGTGAAATTGGCCATTTGAATGACTCTACATTGCTTTATAGTCCGAATTTCTGGGATTTTTTAGACACAGCATCGGGCACACCTCAAAAACCTGTTTATTCTAGTGCAAAATCTTATACTTTTGATAGGGAAGAATTTATATACCTTTTATCGAAAATAGAAGCAAAACGACCAGATATTACTTGGCAAGTACCGAATGAAACCCAGTTCCGAACCCAGTTTGATTGGAGTCAGCAGAATTTTATAGAACAAAAACTTTCTAAAACAGTGCCGATAATCAGGCAGCATGGTGAGGTTCTTTTTTTATCAGAAAATCTGCTTTGGTGTATGCAGAACCTGCTTCAAAATAAAAATTTTGGTTGGTCTTATGGTTTTTTTGATAATTCATCCGGGATGATCGGGCATACGCCTGAAGTGCTGGCGCAATGGACTAAAACCGATCGGCAACTTCATACGGTGGCACTTGCGGGAACCTACACCAAAGCTGATGAGGCCTACGAAAAAATATTACATGATAAAAAAATTCAAAATGAACACCAAATCGTTATCGACGACATCGTAGACAAACTGAGTGCTCTGAATTTTAAGTCTAAAGCTATCCAGGGCGAAACTGATGTTTTAGAGCTTAGATATCTATTACATTTAATGACAGAGTTTCAAATTGAAATCGACAGTGTTGAACAGGCCTTTGAAGTTATTAATATATTGCATCCGACGTCGGCCATGGGCCTATATCCGTATGATGCAGCCAAACTAAAAGAGTTTTCGCAGTTTAGTCTGCAAAAAGAAAGAATGTCATTTGCCGCACCCTTTGCGATTGTCGAAAAAGATGCGGTTTATTGTGTCGTTGCTATTCGAAATATGACATTTGCCAAAGATAAAGTTCAGGTGTTTTCAGGATGTGGTGTAACCCCTGAAAGTAAGTACGAATTAGAATTAACAGAATCACAAAACAAGCGTGATTCTGTAAAAAAAATGTTGGGGCTGAATCTTGACTAATTTTGATCTTTCTTTGCATTTATTTTCATTTTTAAAACAGGCTGGCGTTGACACATTGGTCATTTGTGCAGGTGCTCGTAATGCTCCATTGGTTTTAGCTCTACAGAATGAAAATTTTAAAATATACAGCTATTTTGAAGAGCGAAGTGCCTCCTTTTTTGCATTGGGACTTATTAAAAGCATAAAAAAACCAGTAGCTGTTATCACAACCTCGGGCACAGCGGCGGCAGAGCTTTTAGCGGCTACTATTGAGTCGTATTATCAGGGTTTACCGCTAATTCTGATAACAGCAGATCGCCCTAAAAGCTATAGAGGAACGGGCTCTCCGCAAACTATCGAACAGGTTGGCTTATTTTCAAACTATGTTGAATCAGTTTATGATTTGGACGTCTTTACTCAAAATTTTAGTTTCAGATGGAGCCTGAAAAAACCACTTCATCTGAACGTGGCCTATGACGAGCCTTTGATGGATCTGCAGAGCACAGCTTTAATAAAAACCAGCTTAGAAATACCTGAGTCGTCAATTTCTGAAAATATAAAATTTTCGATAAAAGGATTGATCAGTCCACTAATTATTCTTGGCGAAATTCCACAGCAATATAACAATTTGGTTGTTGATTTTATTTTAAAAATTAAAGCCCCGGTTTATGCTGAAACTCTCAGTCAGCTAAAGCACGTATCTGAAATTAAGAATTATATTCTTGAGTCATCAGAGTCCTTAATTAAACAAATTATAAAATTAAAACTATGTGATTCGGTTATTCGGATTGGCGGTGTACCCACCTTAAGGTTCTGGCGCGACTTAGAGTATGAATTTAAAAATATACCAGTAACGAATTATAGCGACTTGCCGTTTTCGGGGCTATCGAGAGAATCTGTTTTGATTGGAATCGATAAACTTGAAGCGAAATTTGAATTTTCGACAGACAAGTTACAAAAAATTAAAGAATCAGACTATAAACTTCAGATGGCAAAAGAAAGTTTACTCATTAAATACCCAATGAGCGAGCAGAGTTTAACAAAACAATTGTCTGAGGTTGTAACAACAAATGCAGTGTATTTGGGGAATTCGCTTCCCATTAGAAATTGGGATCATTTTGCTAATGCTCAGTCGAAGAATGTAAGTGCTAATCGCGGTGCGAACGGCATTGATGGACAGGTTTCAAGCTATTTGGGCTGGTCAGAGAATTTAAAAAAATCTTTTTGCTATGTTGGTGATTTAACCGCCATGTACGACTTAGCAGCGCTGGGTTTAAAATCACAACTGAACCAAAATCAACGTCATATCGTCGTTCTTAATAATTTCGGTGGGCAGATTTTTAGAAGGGTTTTTAATAAAAAATCAGATAAAAATGATAACTTTATTAATGCTCATACAACAAAATTTTATCATTGGGCTCAAATGTGGGAATGGAATTACCTACAGGTGTCTGATGTAACAGACCTAAAAAAACTCGCGGCACTCAATACTCCATTCAACATAGTTGAAGTTTTACCAGAAGCTGAACAGACTCAACTGTTTTGGGATGAATGGGAAAAGCTATGCCAAACACTTTGATTTATGCCATTCATGGATTTTTGGGGAGCGCTTCGGATTGGAATTTAGTTAAAAATAAGTTAATAAATGTTAATTTTGTAGCTGAAGATTTGTTTTCTAAGGATCAACAACAAGAGAATTCATTTAGTTCTTTTGAAGCTAAGAAAATATTTCTTGGCTATTCAATGGGTGGTCGGCTTGGCCTGCAGCTTTTAAAAAAAAATTCTGGGTTATTTGATCATTATATTTTTCTTTCCACAAACCCTGGGCTGCCAGTTACGGCGGATCAAGAGAGAAAACAACGAGTTGCAAGTGATAGAAAATGGTCTGACAAAATAAATGCAGAAAATTGGGAAAGTTTTTTAATGGAATGGTATTCTCAGCCCATTTTTAAAGCTTCGAAAGAGGAACCTAAGCGCGAGCTTAAGGATTATGACTTGTTTAAACTTAAAGAAAGCTTAGTTAAATGGTCCTTGGGAGAGCAAGAGGATTTTTCAGATATTATTAAACAGAACAATTATAAAGTTACCTGGGTGGTGGGTGATCGTGATCAAAAGTATTGTGAGATTGCCAAAAATATGAAAAACAAAGCCGTACTTCTGGATTACAAAAAAATTTCTGGCGGACATCGGCTATGGCTCGATAATGCAGAGGCAGTTGTGAGTGTAATTAAAGATCTTATTTAGGCTCTACAGCAGCCATCAATAAATCTGAATTCCTTTTAATCCAATCAAGGTGGGCCGCTACGTTAGTGAAGACACCTTCTCCGATGCAAGTATCTTTGTCATTACCACGACTGTTGATACCCACTTGAATTAATTTTCCATTAGGGGAGCTTACAAAAGCAGGGCCGCCTGAATCGCCATTGCAAGAGCCTTTGCCGTCTTCTTTAAGAAGTAATTCTTTGCCATCATTTACTATGCCTAGCACCTCGATACCATCGACATGTTTCAAAGTACCTGTTGTACCTGATGCAGGTGTACGTGAGGCTTCTGTTCTGCCGAAACCAGCTTGTACAAGCAGAGTTTTTTCAGCCAAAGGAGCAGAAAGAGCTGAAGTAAGTTCAGAAAAATTAAAATCGGCTGGAGCATCTTGATCTAATTTGATGAGAGCAATATCGTTCCAGGCGCCTTGGCCCCCAAACGATGTGCCATATAGTTCGTGTACTCGACCATGCACTCCAAAGCGCACGTTTTCTCGATTGGCCTGTGCGACACTTTGCGTGAATATAACCGCAATAGATTTAACTGGAGAAGTGGAGCTATCAAGACAGTGAGCTGCGGTTAAGATAATTTTTTTTGAAATTAACGTGCCCGTGCAAATACCTTGGGTATTTTCTTTCTGAATAATCAGTGCAACTAGGCCATTTTTTTTCTGAAAGTCATCTGAAGCTTCAGTGCCACCCACAATATTTCGAGCCATAAGATTGGATTCACTTGGACTTGGAGTTTTGCCACCATCATCTTTTGAGCAAGCGGCCAGCAAAGAAATAGAGGCAGCTAGTAACATCCATTTTACACATTTTATATTATGATTTGTCTTCATGACTTTCCCCCCGATATTGCTTCAAAAATTGAATAGCTGAAATCTATCCGCTGGCCCCCGCCCGCGCTGGAGGTAATTAATCTCTTTTGATGGAAAAACTCAAAACAAAGAAAAGTATGAGGCTCATAAGAAAAGCTTATGAGCCTGATATTTTAGCAATTTCTATTTTAAATCCCTATAGTGGTTAGTGGTTTCAATCAGCTTTGAACGTATTCCGGGTTCTCCGGCGGCATGCCCTGAGTCTGCAATAATATGTAATTTTGCCTCCGGAAATGCCTGATAAAGGTCCCAAGCGCTGCGAACCGGACAGACCACATCGTAGCGACCTTGAATAATTGTCGTCGGGATGTGTTTTATTTTTGTAATATTTTCAATAAGGTAGTTGTCAGTTTTAAAAAATGAATTATTTGCAAAATAATGGCACTCAATGCGAGCAAATTGCAATGCGAATGTAGGGTTATCAAACTCTTCAATTGATTTCAAATCTACGAATAGCCGGCTTGTTGCGGCCTCCCACTTGCTCCACACCTTGGCTGCGGTCAGGCGCAGCTTTGCATCTGTGTGGGTCAATCGTTTGTAATAGGCCGAAATAAAGTCATGACGTTCCTCAGCTGGAATATGATTGTAATAACTTTCCCAAACATCGGGAAAAATTTCAGAAGCTCCAAACTGATAAAACCACTTAATTTCTGAAGGTCGACATAAAAAAATTCCTCTTAAAATCAGAGCCTTTACTTTATCTGCATGGGTTACAGCATAAGCTAGTGCAAGAGTAGAGCCCCAACTGCCACCGAATATAATCCAGTCTTGAATATCAAGGTGACTGCGTATTTTTTCGATATCACCGACTAAATCCCAAGTGGTGTTTTCATTTAGTTCAGCCACGGGAGTGGATTTTCCACAGCCGCGTTGGTCAAATAGGATAATGCGATAGTGATCGGGGTCAAAAAAACGTCGATGATCTTCGTGTATGCCGCCACCGGGGCCGCCATGTAAAAATAAAATCGGGCGCCCTTTGGGATTTCCGCATTGTTCAATATGCAATGTATGAAGTTCAGAAACTTTCAGATATTCGGTTTTGAAGGGTTTAATTTCCGGATAAAATTGGATTAAGTTTTCCATACTTTCGATTTTTCCTGTTCTGAAATAAATGAATGCTGGTAAGCTGTGGCATTACACTTTTTGAAATCTTCAAGGCTAAAGTTTTGATAACGGTGCGCCAAGTAATAATCATCGGATAAAGTCGACGCAAACATGCCGGGATCATCAGAGCCCAGGCTTAGTGGAACGCCAAGATCAAATAATTTTTTTAAGGGATGATTTTGAAAAGTGCTAAAGGCTTGCGTTAAATAATTGCTATAGGGGCAGACTTCAAGCGGGATGTTTTTACTGATCAGCAACTCGATTAATTTTGGATCATTAATGGCCTGCACGCCATGGCCAATGCGCTCTGCCCCGAGAATATCTATTGAGTCACGAATCCACTGACAAGCTTTTGAGCTAGGTGCCTCACCAGAATGAATAGTGGTTCTTAAGCCGGCTTTGCGGCCCATTTCAAAATAAGGTGCAAAGTGTTTGGGTTCAAATCCATCTTCGTTATCGGCAAGATCTAGTGCTAAAAAAGTATTTTTATTTTCAATTGCAAATTGAGTTACATGTTCAACTTTTTTTAAGGGAAGAATACGTTGAAGTATACAGATTAATCCGACCGCCATGGGCATTTGTTTTTTGGCACGAGCAATGCCTTTTAAAAAAGCCTGATGTATTTTTTCAAATGTCAAATTTGCATGACCATCGGTAATAAAAGTAGGCGCGTAACGAAGTTCTAGAATACGCACGCCATCATTAAAAGCATCTTCACAAACTTCAAAGGCGAGTCTCTCAAGTATTTCTTCACTGGCCAAAACTTTTTGGGCAATTAAAAATTTACCTAAGACCGCTCCCAAGTTGAGCATGGGCTCTGTAACCAAAAAATGCTTTTGCTGCAGCTCCGGGTTTTTGGGAAAGTCTAATTTCAGGGTAGTGGCCACCTCAAGCATTGTGCTCCATCTCATCGAGCAGTCTAAATGTCGGTGCAGATCAATTTTAGGAATTAAGCGAATTTCTTGAGAAGTTAATAAATTTTGCATGTTAAATTTTATTGATGCAGATGATAAACTGTCAATCGAAAGTCAATAAAGTTGCTCAGATCTAAGCTACTAAGCAGCTAATCCAAGCAACAGTTTTTAACACGCAAAATCAGTTTTCAATTTAGAGATAAAGAGCTGTTTAAATAGCAGTTGTTCTGTAATAATTAGTAAATATTTATTTTAAAATTTCAACATCTGAAATCACACAGGTAGAGGCTCTCATGAAATCAGCTCAGCATCCTACAAGCTCAAAGTATAAACTATTGTTAACGCTGGGCGCACTTGGTGTGGTCTACGGAGATATCGGCACCAGCCCACTGTATGCATTAAAAGAAGCCTTTCATCATTCGCATTTGTTACCCAATGCGGGTAATATTATGGGAATTTTATCTTTGATTTTTTGGTCACTGATTATTGTTATTTCAATAAAGTATTTGGTTTTTATTTTGCGGGCTGATGATAATGGCGAAGGCGGTATTCTGGCGCTGACGTCATTGATTAACTCTAAACACAAAAAAGAATTATCTAAAAAGTCTAAAACAGCTTTTGTTCTTTTTGGGGTATTTGGCGCGGCCTTTTTATATGGTGATGGCATTATTACGCCGGCTATTTCAATACTGAGTGCTATAGAAGGTTTAAAGGTTATTACACCATTGTTTGATCCCTATATTATTCCAATTACGCTTACGATCATAGTTTTACTTTTTTCAATTCAAAGAAAAGGCACAGGTTCAGTGGGTAAAATATTTGGACCGGTTACTTTGATTTGGTTTTTGGTGATTGGTGTTTTGGGTGCGTATAATATATTTCAAAATTTTGAAATATTAAATGCAATAAATCCTTATTATGCTTATCAATTTTTTATAGAAAACTCGTTTCAAGGTTTTGTTGTATTAGGCTCAGTATTTCTAGTGATCACCGGAGGAGAAGCCCTTTACTCAGACTTGGGTCATTTTGGTATAGCGCCTATCCGCCAAGCTTGGTTTTATTTAGTGTTGCCATGTTTATTACTTAATTACTTTGGGCAGGGAAGTTATTTGCTCAGTAATCCTGGAGCTGTCAGCAATCCTTTTTTTTTAATGGCACCAACATGGTCCCTATATCCTTTAGTATTTTTAGCCACACTGGCTACGACTATTGCCTCGCAAGCGCTTATTACTGGGGTTTTTTCAATTTCAATGCAGGCGGTACAGCAGGGCTATCTGCCGCGCTTATTAATTTCACACACATCTGAAAAAGAATTCGGACAAATTTATATTAAAAATATTAATTATATTATGATGATAGGCTGTATATTGCTGGTATTGTTGTTTAAAACTTCTAGTAATTTAGCAGCTGCTTATGGAATTGCTGTAACGCTGACGATGATTATAACGACTCTATTGTTTTATATTGTTGCTGTTTACCGTTGGGGTTGGAATATTTATGCGGCCACAGCCCTATGTACAGTATTCGGCCTTATTGATTTAGCATTTTTGGGCGCGAATCTATTGAAAATTTTAGAGGGTGGTTGGTTTCCAATGTTATTAGGTATTGTCGGCTTTATCTATATGTCGAGCTGGAAGAGGGGTCGAGAAATTTTGGCCGCACGACTATTTGAAAAACACATGTCTCTAGATGTTTTTTTTGCAAAACTCAGCACTGAAAAAATTCATCGACCAGAGGGCGTGGGGGTTTTTATGGCGCGCAGCCTTTCCTCGGTGCCATTAGCCTTAATCCAAACGGCTGAGCATCTGAGGTCGGTGCATAAACACTTAATTTTTGTTTCAGTGGATATTAAAAACAAACCAAGGTTGCAACAATCTGAAAGATACCAAATCAACGAATTCAGTAGCAACAGTTATCAATTGATTATCAATTATGGTTATCTAGAAAAGCCCAATGTTCCCGATGTTTTTGATTTAATTAAAGAATCAAATGCTATTTTTGATAAAGATAAAGCCAGTTTTTTTATTGGTCGCGAAAATATTTTTGCTACTGAATTACCGGGTATGGCATTATGGCGTGAAAAACTATTTTCCTTTATTTTCAGAAATGAATTGCCCGCGACACAGTACTTTGGGTTGCCTAAAAACCGTGTGATTGAAGTGGGCACCCAGGTTGCAATTTAGAGCTTATTAGTCAAAATAGCTTTGGATGTTAAGAGTTGAACTAGTGATATGACTACTATAAAAATTAACTATGACACAAATTAAGCCCTTAAATATCAAAGTTAAGTTAGCCGGCCATGAAAACAAAAAACCTCAATTCGCGTACCCTCTAAAATTGCAAAATGGCAGAGAAATTAACGCTGTAGATCCTAAGGCCACCCGGGCCTTAGTTGCGCTGATGGATATGTATGCAGTTTTAGGTGGTGCGGCTTCACACTATGGTGGTCCGGCGGCCCTAGCGGATTTGATGTCGGCCCTGCATGCGATTATTTTTAATGAAGCGGAAAGCCAGCATAAAAACTGGTTTGATGTGGCTCATATTATTAATGATGCCGGCCACTGTGAAAATGGCCTTTATGCTCTTAAGGCGAATTATGGCATGGCGGGACTTGATTTAAATTCACTGAAAAAATTTCGTTCGATTGAAAGTGGTTTAACGGGTCATGGTGAAGTGCATTGTTTTGAAGAGGGTGTTTATTTAAGTAATGGTCCTTTGGGCTCGGCTTTTCCACAGGCCCAAGGCTTGTCTTTAGCAGATAGGTTATCCGGAAATACTTCGCGTATTACTTTTTGTGTTTTATCAGATGGTGCGGCAATGGAAGGCGAAGCTAAAGAAGCCATGGCGGCAGTTGCAGGCCTGGCAAAAAAAGGCAGAATGTCGCCGTTTGTTTTGATCATTACAGATAACAACACCAAACTATCGGGACGTATTGATCAAGATTCTTTTTCCATGAATCCGACTTTTAGCTCTCTTGAGTCTTTGGGCTGGAGAGTTATCAGATTAGAAAATGGAAATGACTTGCAGGCCTGTGCGGCCGTATTAGAATCTGCGCAAAAATCGGCATTGCAGAATCCCGAACAACCTGTGGCTGTTTGGGCCAAAACTATAAAAGGTATAGGCACAAAAAAAACGGCCGAATCTGCCAGCGGCGGGCATGGGTTTCCTTGTAAATCTCCAACTGAATTACCGGAATTTATTAAAGAAATTTATGGCTCTGATCAAGTGCCAGTCGTATTTCAGTCTTGGATTGACGAACTTGTAATTTTAGAGAAAGAAATTAAAGCTAGAGCCAAACCAGATACAGGCGAAAAAATTCAATTAGGTATTTCAAAAGCTATGGTTGCCGCTTTTAAAAAAGGCTTGCCGGTTATTTCAGTTACCTCCGATCTTCCAGGCTCAACCGGCGTTGCTGGCTTTAGAAAAGAATTTCCGCAGGCTTCAATTGATGTGGGTGTAGCCGAAAGCAATATGGTTTCAGCAGCTGCCGGTTTATCAAAGCAAGGCTATATTCCGGTTGTGGATACATTTGCCCAATTCGGGGTTACTAAGGGCGCGCTGCCAATAACTATGGCGATGCTGTCAGAAGCTCCGATCATCGGAGAGTTCTCGCATACGGGGTTTCAGGATGCGGCTGATGGTGCCTCTCACCAGGCGCTAAGCTATATGTCGATGCTGGCAACCATTCCCGGTGTGGATTTATATTCGCTGTCGTCTAGCGAAGAGGCTGAAGTGCTGATGACTGAGGTTATTGAAAAATTTGCTGCAGCCCGAGTCTCCGGTAAAAAAACCAACTCTTCTATTTTCTTTTTAGGTCGCGAAAATTTCCCAAAATCTTTTAAAACCGACGAAAATAAAATTTCCTATAAGTTAGCGGCACCGCAAGTTTTAAAAAATAACTCTGTATCCGGTAAAAATGTTTTATTACTAACCACGGGCTCGCTAGTGGGCGAGGCTTTAATTGCCAGTGATAAGTTAAAAACAAAAAATATCGGATCAATTGTTGTAAATCAAAATTGCTTGAACAAAATTGATTTGGATATTCTTAAACCCTTGTTGCAAAAATGTGAGGGCCGCCTAGTAACCGCTGAAGATCATCAAGTGCTTTTGGGGTTCGGCTCTTTTGTAACTCACCAGTTAGCGCAGAGTAATATTAATCTTAAAATTAAATCGCTTGGGGTGCATGGAGAGTTCGGACAAAGTGCGTATAATGCCATTGAGCTTTATCAGAAGCATGGGATAGACTCAGAGGCCATGGTTCGGGCCGCCGAACAGATTTAATTATGATTATGTCACGAAAAAATAAATTGTATTTGTTGCTTGCTGGTTTTTTTATAACCAATGCTATTTTGGGAGAACTCATCGGCAGTAAACTGATACAAATTGGTCCTTTTGTTATGAGCATGGGCGTTTTGCCTTGGCCTATTGTTTTAATAGCCACCGATTTAATTAATGAGTATTTCGGTAAGGATGGCATAAAAAAACTAACATTTATTACTGTAGGACTTATTGTATATGCTTTTGTGGTTTTAACACTCGCTATGCAGGTGCCGGCAGCCTCATTTTCTCCGGTCAGCGCAGAGCAGTTTAATGCAGTTTTTGGTCAGTCTCAGTGGATTATTGTCGGTAGCATAATAGCTTTTTTGATGAGCCAGTTTGTTGATGTCTATGTATTTTCATATTTCCTTCAAAAAACCAATGGGAAGTATCTTTGGTTAAGAGCTTCGGGCTCTACAGCCATATCGCAGTTAATGGATAGTTTTTGTATTGTCGGTATAGCTTTTTGGTTGCCTGGAAAAGTACAGACTTCTGAATTTTTAAATGTGGCCTTTTCAAACTATTCATATAAGTTTTTAATTGCGGTCGCCGCGACACCAGTGATTTATATTGCTCATTATTATGTTGATAAATATTTGGCAGGCGAAGAACTAGAAAAATAAATTAGAGAAATAGACTTTTGCAAGACATGGTGCCCGCACCTGAAGTCTGACTGGATTTGAATCGAAAACTTTTATTAATAAAATTCTCAAAAGTCTGAACTTTTCTGTAAATGCGATTTACAGTTGCATTGGTTTCTAAAAAATTAATAATCTGGTCGGCGTTTGCTATAACCAATAAACCCAGGCTGCCATGAATTAAAAAAGTTATTACCGGAATGTGGCCATAGACTTCAGGTTGCAAAACCATACTGATACTGGCGAGCTGTCCTAGAATCAATCCACGCATTTCGCCAATGCGTTTCATCATCATTTTGGCGATAGGTTTTTTTTCGGCGTCGATAGAGCTGAACATCTCGGTCCAACCAAAGCTGGTAAGGGTAATAAGCCCACTGATTTTGGCCGCTGTCAGCCAAAAATCCGAGGTGCTCAGGGCATCTGAAATGTGGTCAAGCGATAGCAAACCTGTGCGAATGACTTGTACACCAATTCCTAAAGCTATGCCCGATAAAAACTGACCGGTTAAAGATTTAAATTTTGTGAGCCTTTGCTTCATCAAAAAAGTATCAAAGACACTGATCAGTTTGGTTTTTATGGGGCTTTTTATTGCAGACCACAAATCGCGATCTAGGCCGAAAGTGGCCGCCATAATCAGATTCATAATCGTCATACTGCTTTTTTGTTGTAGATTAAAAGAAGCTGAATTTATCCAGATAAGAGTGTCGTAGCCAACTGTGATGGTTAAAACCGTTAAACCAATTCGATCATTCAAAAGGGTATTTTTTGCTCTGGCATAATAGGCTTTAAAGCTAGAGGCAATTTTTTCACTTGCGTGGGCTAATTTCCCTATTGGGATAAAGCGCAGTAGTCTTTTGTCGCTTGGGCTTGATGTGGCCTGCAGTACGGCTTCAACAACCGATTCTTGGTCGGTACTGACGATAATATCTGATTTTTGGGTCTGTGAATTGCGTAGGAGATCCTGTATTTGTTCTGGAGTGGTTTCCTGTTGCTCCGTAACAGTGATAACAGCTTCTTTGCCTGGGGCTAAAGGGGCCTTAATAACCATTTGAGCCGCATTAGGTTCAATCAAATCAGGATTGGCAATGGCTGGTTTTGCAACAAATGACGAGGCTACTAAAATTGCGATTAATATTTTAATATGAGCCGAAATCTTTGAACTCACGTGAATATTCCTTTTTTAGCTCTGCCAACTCTGGGATTTAATGCAGAAGTTGTTCCACGTCATATCGAAACTATTCGAGTTGTGAAGAAATTCAGATGCTTGTGAATGTAAAAAACACTTAACTGTCTAGAAGAATGACAAGTCTGAATTATTCAGAAATAAGCCATTAGGGCAAAATAACATTAATACCCGCAGTCTTCAAAAGTTCAATAAATTGCGGAATTTTTATATCAGAAAAACCGCCTCGACGGCCTACAGCTCTAATAGAAATTTCTGAAAACCCGGCCTCTGCAGCATTGTTCGCAGGAGTGATATTTTTAAAGCTTAAAACATAATGGTGATTCAATGCTGTATCAATGCGCTGGATATTAACTAAAGATAGGCTGGTTCTTTTTATGAAATAAATAGCGTTACTAAATTTTTTAGTTTGTAGCGGGTAAAAATGAACATATGAAAAACGTCTAGGCAAAATAATATTTTCTGTTTTGTAGCGTTCATCACTCATTAGCCCGTGATACTCGATGATTTCATTTGGCAAGGCTGTGCTTGACCCATTATAACCAATTTCTATATCTTGTGTGAACTCAAGTATGGTTCCAGCTTTAAGCGCACTTAATGAGGGCGCAGCAGGGTCGTACCATTCAGCAGCTGGGCCTAGTTGATCCATTCTTACATGCATATTTCGATAGGTTTTATTTGAGACATCGCTAAGCCCAAAAGAACAGGTGAGGCGAAAGTCAAATCCGATGTCATTGAAATAATTGCGATAATCATAAGTAAGCTCCGCATCTTGTATTTCAATATTGCGAGTTTTTCCTCCAGACCACGAATGGGAAGTATCAAGCGTCCAGGTTTTTGCCATCAACATATCAGGTGTTTTAATTGAAAATCTGGCCTTGTTATCATTTAAAAGAATAGCACTTGCTTTAATGCCATGTGTTGTTGTTTCTATTTTATAGTTCGCTTTAGAGACCCTATGTAGCGGTAGCCAGTTTTTTTGCGGAGACCAGCTGGTATCTTTAAACTTCCAGCCGCCAAATAAACTATCGCGCACTAAGGGTTTAAAACC
>ERZ1292633.3194-Hain-H41-02um-R1-3194-length-16174-cov-4_pt1 | contig 16174 bp, 14 predicted proteins | sample MGYA00564406_ERZ1292633 | MGnify/ENA primary metagenome ERZ1292633 (study PRJEB36523, sample SAMEA6512639) | groundwater metagenome | collected 2019-01-08 | study: AquaDiva: Metagenomics assemblies of 32 groundwater samples | reverse complement strand
TACACCCCATGCACAATCTTTAGCCACAAATTCTTAACCAACTCAAATGTGGCGTGTGCCAGCAGAGAAAAGTACTCCCTGATTTTGCGCAACTGGGCAACGAAAATATTAAGTTCAAAAGCTTTTCTGTCAGCCTTTTTTTTCGCCTTTCTCATCTTTTTAGTTATTTCTTTCTGGTCACTGAAAAGTTTTTCCTTAATTTGGCTCACCATCACCTCTTGCGGAGGAAGCGCGGCAAGCAATTTTGCGCGAATGATTTCTATTTGATCCGCGCTATATCCGGCTCCAGAGCCTGTGTATGGAGCATATCTTTTATCTTCAGAAGCCTCTTCTCCGACTTTTCCCATAGCTTCAGTCCCTTCTTGCCCCTCATTCGCTTCCACACCTTCCGACTTCAAAATTTCAGCGGCTTTTCTACCTGTTTCTTTATCTTTTAAAGATTTTTCAGGAGCTTTTTTAGCATCCGTAGAGACCCGCGGTCTTAATTGTTCTTTTGCTTCATTACCCATAAAACAATTGAATTATAACATAAAAATAGCTTCTGCGCTATGCTCTTTGCACGGCAATTAAAGTAATATCATCTTCCTGAATATGACTCCCCACGAAGGTACCTAAATCCCTTGATATCTGTGTAAAAAGATCTTGCGGCTGGGATTGGCCGGCATACGCTTCAATGGAATTTTTCAGACGGGTAACGCCGAACATTTCACCGGACATATTTTTCGCCTCAACAATTCCGTCCGAATAAAGCACAACGCAATCGCCGGTGGCAAAAGAAATTTCCTCTTCTCTGACAATTTTTGAAACATCCGGAACCATTCCGAGCGCGATTCCTCCGGTTTGTTTCACTTCACAAACGCCCTGTGCTTTATGGTAAATCATTATGTGTTCATGACCGGCACCCGTGTAATACATTTTATTTTCCTTGCTGTTCCAGCGCAAAAGCACGCATGTCATAAAACGCCGCGGCTCAATCCGCTGTTTTAAAATCCTGTTTGTATTAACGATAATGTCATATCCGGTTGGATTAATTTCGGAAAAAGTCCGTATCAAAGTGTTGACCATAACCATTATCAAACCCGCAGGAAGTCCGTGTCCCGTAACATCGCCGACGTAAACATACGTGTTATCTCCGGCTGTCGTAATATCAAAACTGTCTCCGCCGACTTCGGAAGCGGGCCTTGTACTGCCAAAAAGCCTTATACCGGGGATATTCGGCATTGCGGCCGGCAAAATATGCCTTTGTATGTCGCTGCCGACCGAAAGTTCTTTTGACATTCTTTTTCCTTCTTCAACATCAACGGCGATTCTTTCAAAATTTTTCGTAACTTCATTGAAAAAATGGGCAAGTATTCCGACTTCATCAACCCTCTGCGTAAATATTTTTTTGTACTGGTGACCCGTTAAAAGCGCTTTCATTTCATGAAATACCTTCCTAAACGGGAAAGTGAAGTAAAATAAAAACGACAAAAATGCCAACAAGAAAAACGCGCCAAGCGAAACAAAAACGTATGCATCTCCGACGTAATCAATTACAAAATCTCTGCCAAAATAATCGGCGGTCCCCAGCAAAATAAAAACAAACAAAAAACAGAGGAAAATTTTAACGGCTATGCTTTTTTTAATTGCATCCATGTTTATGACTTTTTAATAAAATTAATTGCCTCCCTTATTGAATGAAAAACAGGCATCATTTTTTCAAAACCAACCGCTTGAAACGTATCGGCGACATGATCCTTTACTCCGAATAAAATAAGCTGTTTACCGGCATGCATAAGTTTCGCGTGTACGGAAGCCATAAATCCAACGCCTTCGCTATTTATAAATTTTAAACCGGTAAAATCGAACAGCAAAAACTTGTGTTTAAAATTCGGGAGCATATCAAATATTTTCTTCTCGGCATCACGCACGCTTGCGGCATCCAATTCGCCCGTAAATTCCACGACTTGATAATCCAAATCACTGATATCGGTTACAAATTTTAAAGTGAGAAGTGGCATAACTATGGTTCTTATATTTATATGGTTTCGCCCTGTGGGCGATTTAATTTTAGTGCGTCTTCAATAGCATACAACTCTTCATGCTCACCAAGCAATTTATAAAGACGGCGCATTTTCTCAAGAACGGTTACGTCTATTTCTTTTAAAGATTTCTTATCTATATATTCGTGCGTCACCAAATTTAAATAATCCGATGCGGTTTCCACCAATACAAGTTCCGCTATTTTTTTAGCTTTAGCGGAAAGCCTGTGGAAAAACCTGCGAAGCGTTTCAAATTCGGGATCCGGCAAAGACAAAAACTTATACAGCAATATTTCAAAACCGCGACGGTCGGCGCATTTTGCAAGCGCAAAAGCGGCTTCCAACTGAATCTCCGGATCCTCCGAGTGCAAGAAATCGAACAAAACTCTTTTTTTGGACATATTAATTTCGCCGATAGCATATATTGCAGCTTTAATCATTTTTTTGTCGGGGCTTTTCAACATGTCGTTTATCAAAATTTCCAATTGCGACTTATATTTTGAAAATTGCCACAATGCCACAGCGGCATTTACACGAACAAACGGATCATCATGATTAACGAAAGGCTGTATGTAAAAGGCGGCATTCGGGTCGTGAAACAAACCCAGAGTATAAATACAATCCGCTTTTATATCCGAATCTTCTCCATTTAAAATATTCAACAAAAATGGGACAACATCAGGCTGTTTTAAAAGCGAAAAAACGCGAATTATGGCGCGTCTGACTGAAGCGGATTTTTCGTGCAGAAAAACTTCTTTAAGAGTCTCAATAACGCGGTATCTTGAAAAAGCGTGTTGATAAAATTGTTCACCAAGATCTTTAAAATTCATTAACGCATATGCGGCTTCAAGCCTTACGTCCGGATCAGCATCATGTAAAGCTTCCAAAATATCGGGCAAAGTATCGTAATCAGCAAATTCGCCGAGCGCGGATAAAAGTTTAATCCTGACGGGCGGAGCCTCATTTCCGGATTCTGCAAATTTACGAGCCAAAATCAAAGGTGTATTATCGTGGCCTTTTTGAGCGAGAATTTCTATCGCATTTATTTTTTCCGGATATGGAATATCGGAAAAAAGTTGATTACGCGTAATCGCCGTGTATTGAGGCTGGAGACGAATAGTTGATAAAAGCGCAACAACCATGGTTAAAAACATAACAATGTGAATCATCATGCTTAAATCCCTTCCTGCGAAAAAAATCTGCAATCCGAGTATCAAAATCATACCTGCGATTGTTCCAAGCGGCCGAATAACGCCTTCAAGAAATTCGGCGGACTGATCACGTATGGTTTTCGGAAAGGCATAATGCGAAGCAAAATAAGAATTTTTATATACAACATTCGTCATTTCAAAATTGATTTTTGAAATAAACGAAGACGTAAAACCAAATTTTAGAAACATTCCAACTAAACTCATAAGCATAACGATCGGATGCAAAAGCATTCCTCCGACTACACCAAGCCCTGTAATTATACGGGATGCGAATAAAGCTTGAATAACAAGCGCGGCCGCGCTGAAAATACTTTTGAAAACACCGAGTTTTTCGGCAAGCAAAGCTTCTTCGGATACCGTAAGCGCGCGTTTATTTTCATTTACGAATCCTGCACCTTCAACTCCATTCGGCGAACTTAAAACTGCGGCTCTAAATATCTTGGGATCTATATGAGCTATTGTTGCTTCTTGTTTTTTAGTAATAGCCTGTTCTATCGCTTTCGTATACTGAAATTCCAAAACATTCATAAATATCCATTGAAAAAGAACGATAACTACCAAACTCTTCAAAAACGGTACCTGTTTGATGGCGCTCAAAACTTTTTTTACTTCACTGCGTCTGGAATTGCGAGCGGACAATGTTGTTACTGCAAAAGGCAAAGCCGGCAAATTTCTCCTTAAATGATTTGTCAAAACAAACACAAAAATCACGCACGCGAGAAAAGCGATCCAAATGTATAAAAATATCGGAATCGGAATTTTTGATGCAAAAATACCAACGATCACGCCGCCTAACATCATGCCGGCAGTATCAGCGGATTCAATAAAAGGGAATGTCCGCTGGCTTTCAAGAGGAGTAAAACGATCGCCGACCAAAATAGGTATAAAAACATTGAATTGAGCGAGAAAAACCGATTCGGCAATAAGCACAAGCGCAAAAAACGCAATTTGAGAACTTTCATATACGAAAGAAGCGAAAAACAAACAGATTCCGGCAAACAAAATCATAAGCATCATCAAAACCTCGCGCTTCATCCGCATGATGAGACGTTCAAAAAACATTGTGCTAATCATTGTGAGTACCGCATTTAAAATAAATAAAAGCGGCAAGAAATATATTCCGAAACGTGCGACAAAAGCGGCTGTAATAACCGTCCATCCGATTGCCGAACCTATTTTAAAGAAGAAAGTTATTGTCCAGCATTCGCTTACGCGCGACCACTGCGAAGGTGCGATATTGAAAAGTTTGCTTAAGATGGCGACAGGCAGGCGTTTGAATGAAAAATTACCGTTTCCGTTACTGTTTATATGATTTGGGGTCATTTTTATCTTTATTTTTATTTCAGATAATTATACACTAAAAAAGCTTACCTGTAAATCTCCTTAAATCTCTCCCATGAAGATCGGCGCTTTATTACTGGGTTTTTCCTTTTTCTTGAGCAAAGTCTTGGGGATCATCCGCGACCACCTGTTAGCCAGGCAGTTTGGAGCGGGAAATGGCGAAGGAGTATCTGCCGTTTTTAACCTGGATACATATTACGCGGCCTTCAGAATGCCCGATTTTTTGTTCCACCAGCTTTCTTACGGCGTTTTAGCGGCGGCTTTTGTGCCTATTTTTGTGGAAATTTTAAGAAAAGAAAACAGAGAAAACGCTTTTAGATTCGCGAGCGATGTCATGCGTTTAGTCTCCCTGATTATGGTTGGATTTTCAATAATTATTTTTATAATCGCTCCATACATTATACCTGTTTTCGTGCCCGGATTTTCTAAAGAAGCGCTTGATGTGACAATTTTATCAACGCGAATAATGCTCGTTACTCCCATATTTTTCACAATCGGCAGTATTGCGGGCGGCATGCAAAATGCTTTACATAAATTTCTCGCTCTTTCTCTCGCTCCGGTATTTTATAATATCGGAATAATAGGCGGAATTGTATTTCTATCAAAAACATACGGTGTTTACGGCGTTGCTATCGGCGTTGCTATCGGCGCGTTTCTAAATATGCTCGTACAATTACCCTCTATTTTGAAATTCGGATTCAGATTTTCTCCATCTCCAAAATGGTGGACGGCGCGCGTGAGAGAGATGGTACTTCTTTCTCTTCCACGAATTTTAGGAATGTCAGCCACTCAAGTTTCTCTGATTGTTGACACGATAATAGCATCAACCCTCGCGGCAGGCAGTATAACGATTATAAATTTTGCCGCTAATTTGGAAAGCTTGCCGATCGGTATTGTCGGCGTTTCGGTGGCTATCGTCAGTTTCGGAGTTTTGTCTTCCCATGCCGCGGATCAAAATATGATTGAATTTAAAAAAGAAATTTCAACGAATCTGCGTAAAATATTATTTTTGTTAATTCCGCTGGCATTCGGCATGTTCAGTTTACGTTTCCAAATAGTTAAAATAGTATTTGAAAAAGGCGCGTTTACGGGCACGGATACTTTAACGACCGCAAACACGCTGGGTTTTTTCTTAATAGGGCTTATATTCGGAGGAATAATGTTTTTACTGGCACGAGGTTTTTATGCTTTAAAAAACACCAAAACGCCTGTTAAGGCCAGTATTGCCGCTGTCGCGATAAATATAATTGCCAGCATTCTTCTAACAAAAGTTTTAAAACTTGAAACTTATGGACTCGCGATCGCCAACTCAATAGCCGATGCTTTCAATGCAATTTTACTTTTAGTGCTTCTAAGCAAACTGCTTAAAGAAAGCGTTATTGATTTGGGGGAAACTGCTAAATTTTTTGCCGCGGCAATTTTAATGTTTGCGGTGGTGAATTTTACTAAGAATTATTTTGAAAACGTATATTTTCAAACTGCGGTTTCCGCAGGCGTGGGAGCCTTGGTATATTTCTTCGCGTGTTTTGCGATGAAATGTAAGGTATTCAAGCGCTATTATTTAAAAAATATTTACCCCTAAACCATAGCGCTACATTTACCAACCCGATAAGCACCGGTACTTCTACAAGAGGTCCTATGACTGCGGCAAAAGCGGCGCCAGAATTAATACCGAAAACCGCCACGGTCACCGCGATTGCCAGTTCAAAATTATTGCTGGCCGCAGTAAAAGATAAGGTAGCCGCTTTTTCGTAGGTTGTTTTTATTTTTTTTGCCATGTAGAAACTGACCAAGAACATTATCACAAAATAAATCAGAAGAGGCAGAGCAATTCGTAATACATCAAAAGGTATTTGAACGATCAGTTTACCCTTGAGTGCAAACATCACAAGGATTGTAAATATCAGAGCAATAAGTGTTATTGGGGATATTTTTGGCAAAAATTCAGTTTGATACCAAGTTTCTCCTTTTAATTTAATCAAGCAGAATCTGGATATAAAACCCATAAGAAAAGGTATGCCGAGGTATATAAAAACGCTTTTTGCTATTTCGCCCATGCTTATTTTGACAATACTTCCTTCCATGCCAAATAGCGGCGGAAGTAATGTGATGAAAATATAAGCGTATATGCTGAAAAATATAATTTGAAATATGCTGTTGAAAGCGACCAGAGCGGCCGCATATTCGTGATCACCTTCCGCCAATTCATTCCATACAATCACCATTGCTATACAGCGAGCCAAACCGATCATAATAAGACCCACCATATATTCCGGATAGCCTTGCAGGAATGCAATTGCCAGCAGAAACATAAGAATTGGTCCTATGATCCAGTTTTGTATGAGTGACAAACCCAATACTTTCCAATCGTGAAAAACTTTTCCCAACTTTTCATATCGCACTTTGGCGAGAGGCGGATACATCATCAATATTAGACCGATAGCAATGGGAATATTGGTTGTTCCAACTTGAAATTTGTTAATAAAAGATTCTGCCCCCGTCAATAAATATCCGCTCAATACTCCGATGGCCATTGCCAAAAATATCCATAAAGTTAAGTAGCGGTCGAGAAACGAAAGTTTGGTGATAATGTTTTTGGTCATAGTTTTATTATATGTTATATTTTAACCATGAAACAATTTCAACTTACATTCTTGCATATCGCAATTCTGCTTTCAATATTATTTCTGGGCGCGGTGATTTCACCTTTCTTAACCACTTTAATACTTGCCGCAATATTAGTCACGGGAACTTATCCGATATATGAATGGATTTTGAAAAAAGTTAAAAACCGCAACCGTCTTGCCGCGGTAATCATGTCTCTTTCCATAGGCGTTATTTTCAGCGCCGTCTTATTTGTTTTTATTATACTTCTATCGGATGAGGCGGTTTCAACCTACCAAAATTTTGAAACGTGGCTCCAATCCGGAAAACTCAATTTAAGCGCAATCATTGCAAAGGCGAGCAAATTCGTCGGAATTCCGCGAGTTGACATTATTTCATCAATTACACAGGCGGCACAGACATTTTCAGCAAATCTAGTGTCACAAAGTACTGAATTTTTAAAAAGCATAGCTTGGATGATTTTAAATTTCTTTTTATTGGTATTTACAATGTATTTCTTTTATAAAGACGGGAAAGCAATCGTGGCTTACGTTGAAAAAATAATGCCTGTTCCTCATCCTTACAGCTCTGAAATTTTTCAAAAATTCAGACGAGTTTCGCTGGCAATGCTTTACGGAATATTTTTAACGGCGATATTGCAGGGAATTTTGGGAGGGATAGGGCTCGCTGTCGCAGGAATACGAAATCCTATTTTTTGGGGAACTCTAATGGCTCTTTTCGGAATGTTGCCAATCGGTGGTACAGGTATAATTTGGCTTCCCGCCTCATTATTTTTGCTTGCCAGCGGACATTATGTCGCCGGAATAGGACTTTTGATTTGGGGCGGACTTATAGTGGCTTTCGTTGATAACTTGGTAAAACCGATTATAATTTCAACGCAAACAAAAATTTATCCGCTCGCGACATTTCTCGTTGTAATCGGCGGACTTCTGGTTTTTGGCTTAAAAGGAGCGATAATTGCGCCGATGGTTCTTGCCGCATTTTTATCGTTTATACATATTTACCAATTGGAAAAGACGCAGAATCCGGAGTGAAGGCGGGCATCTTGAGTATTTTTTTGCCGACAATGGCCGGTACAACGAAAAGAGCCTAACCTTAGTGCGTCTGTGGTAGCATTAAATATAGACTTAAGTTTGAAGAGTTTTTTAAATTGTCTGCAAAAAAACACATCAATATGCCGCCTTCACCCACAAACTAATATATCTTTTCCTAATTGCTTAATTTCCCAATTCTTCAAGTTCATTGCTTGTGTCATTTTCAAAACGCCTTCGCCACCGACTGCGGGTTTTGCGTTGCGTCCGCCGATAATTTTCGACGCTATAAACCAATAAAATTTATCAACCAGTTTTTCGTCAATAAATGATCCGAAAATTTCAGAACCGCCTTCAACCAAAACACTGCTTATATTTTTTCCGCCCAAATAACGAAGAAGGGGACGAAGCGGAATTTTTTCTCCCTTAAAAATCTTAAAATCAATTCCGCGTTTTATTAAAGCGTTTATTTTGGATTGCGAGGCTTTCGCAGTCGTCGCAATGAAAACATTGGAATTGCGGAAAATTTTTGCGGTTAACGGAATTTTCAATGCTGAATCCAAAATTATTCTTTTCGGTTCGCGGGTTTTCCCGGATAGCGACGGATTATCGGCAAAAACAGTGCCTGTCCCGATTAAAATCGCGTCATATTCGTCGCGAAGTCGTTTTACATATTCACGCGAACTTTCTCCGGTTATCCATTTCGAATCGCCTGTGCGCGTTGCAATTTTCCCGTCCAGGCTCGTAGCGATCTTCAAAGAAACGAAAGGCATTCCGGACTCAATCCATTTAATGAATTTTTCATTAAGAGCCTTGGCTTCACGCTCCAAACATCCGACTTCTACTTTAATTCCAGCCTTACGCAAAGCTGTTATCCCGTGACTGGAAACAAGGGGATTAGGATCTTTTGCGGCAATGACAACACGCGCAATCCCGACCTCAATGATTTTCGGCGCGCAAGGCGGCGTTTTTCCGTAATGTACACACGGTTCCAAATTAATATACAAAGTACCGCCTGCCGGAGATTTTTTCCCGGCATTTTTAATAGCAACTATTTCCGCGTGATCCCCGCCGAATTTTTTATGATACCCTTCGGAAATTATTTTTCCATTTTTTACAAAAACAGCGCCGACAAGGGGATTGGGGGAAACAAAACCTTGTCCGCGTCCGGCTAATTCCATCGCGCGATGCATGAATCTCAGATCACTTTGACATTTTGATTTCTTAATCATACTTTCGTCAAAAAATGCCCCATTTTATTTTTTTTCGTTTTTAAATATCTGCGCTGGCGAGAACTTCCGGGATTAATTTCAATAGGCACGCGTTCAAGAATTTGAAGTCCATAACCTTCCAATCCGATTATTTTTTGCGGATTATTTGTCATTAAACGAATATCACGCACACCAAGATCAACAAGAATTTGCGCACCGATCCCGTATTCGCGCAAATCAGCCTTAAAACCGAGCTTTTTATTCGCGGTAACCGTATCGTAACCCTTATCCTGCAAATTATAAGCTTTTAATTTATTAATAAGTCCGATTCCGCGGCCTTCCTGGCGCATATACAGAAAAACTCCTCCCTCACGGCCTATCTTTTCCAGCGCTCTATCAAGCTGTTTATTGCAATCGCATCTCAAAGATTTAAAAATATCGCCCGTAAGACACTCCGAATGCACTCGAACAAGAACAGGTTTTTTAGGTGAAATTTCACCCTTAACAAACGCAACATGCTCTTTTGAATCAACCAAACTTTTATAAACAAAAATTTTAAACTCGCCGTAATCGGTTTTTAAAACAGTCTCAACTTCGCGTTTCACAAGTTTCTCGCGGCTGCGGCGGTATTCAATAATATCTTTTATCGTCACTATTTTTAATCCGTGAAGTTTTGCAAATTGCTTAAGCCGCGAACCTTTTAACATTGTTCCGTCATCGCCCATAATTTCGCAAATTACAGCCATCGGTTTAAGCTCGGCAAGTCTCATCAAATCAAGAGCGCCTTCCGTATGACCCGTTCTTACCAAAACTCCGCCATCTCTACTTATGAGAGGGAAAATATGTCCCGGTCTAGCCAAATCAAGCGGGCGAGTTTTCGGATTTAAAAGCGCGCGAATTGTGACTGCGCGATCATGCGCTGAAATCCCGGTCGCAACTCCTTTTTTAGCGTCAACGGAAATCGTAAAATTACATTGAAGCGGAGCTGTATTATCGTCGGCCATTAAAGGCAAATCATGCTCCCTAGCACGCGAGGCCTCCACCGGCACGCAAATCAATCCGCTACCATATTTAGCCATAAACGCGATTTTCTCCGCAGTCACAGATTCCGCCGCGAACACAAGATCGCCTTCATTCTCTCGCCCTTCATCATCCAAGAGAATCACGATTTTGCCTTGCTTTAAATCCTTAAAAACAGCTTCCATATTCATCATAGAGCTGGATTATACATTACTTGAGGCATTTTTTAAAAACTGTACCTGGTAAAACGCATCACTTTTATATTTTCACCAAGCTTTAAAAGGGCATCCGCAACCAGTTTTTCAATCGTTATTTCAGGATTCTTCACGAAAGGCTGGCTTAAAAGAGAAACTTCTTCTCTGAATTTCCTTTCTTTGCCTTCCATAATATTATCCCACATTTTTTCCGGTTTGCCTTCCTTTGCCAATTGAGCTTTCCAAATTTCACGCTCCTTTTCAACCAATTCCGGCTGTACATCGGTCGGCGCAAGATACAAAGGATTCATAGCGGCGACATGCATCGCTATATCGCGGCCGAGAGCCTGAAAATCCTCATTCTTAGCCACAAAATCAGTTTCACAACCAAGCTGAACCAAAACCCCGATTTTATTATTTGTATGAATATATGAAGCAACCACGCCTTGTCCCGTTGCACGCTCGGATCTTTCCACAGCTTTTGCTTCTCCTTTTTTACGCAAAATTTCAATAGCCTTCTCTTCACTACCGTTTGCCTCTTCAAGCGCTTTTTTGCAAGATTGCATAGAAACGCCTGTCCTTTCCCGAAGAGCCTTTATTTGTTCAAGAGAAATTGCCATACCGAAAAAGACTTTAAGCGATTCCGCGCATAAAATCAAGAAAAATTATTTTTGCTCCGGTTTTTCTTCCTCTTGTTTACCCAAATCTTTTACTGTTTCAGATGCGTTTGACGCGGCAGACTGCGCTTTTTCTTTTAATCCGGAAATATTTGAAATCGCCAATCCAGCCGTATCATAAAGTTTATTTACATTAACTTTTGCGGCAAAAACGGAAACGCCCGGAATTTTCCATAAATCTCCTTTATATGCCCTGTAAAGAGCCAAAATATAAATTGCAAAGAGCGCCAAAGTTAAAAGCGAACCGATCATAGGAATGGAGGCGAGAACAACAAGCACCACTATTGATATTAAAAACATAACCATGCTTTGAGTCGCATGGAATTTGCAGTATGCGCTTTTCGGTTTAACAACTAGCGGAACCACAAAAAGCGGACCGAAATAACCAAGAGCGGCAAAAAACTTTTCGTCTTCCGCAACAGGTGAAGCCGGAGCCGGATCTTGAGCTGGAACTTGTTGCGACTGAGCCGGAGTTTGTATCTGATCTGCCATCACTTTTATTATACCATAAGATGATAAAAGTTCAAAATCCAATTTTACTTCTTCACCGCCTTTTTCCCTTCTTCAACAGCGGAAGCAATACTGTCAATGAAATATCTCAAAGATTTTATTGCATCATCATTGCCCGGAATAGGATATGTAACGAGATCCGGATCGGCATTTGAGTCGCAAATCGCGACAGTCGGTATCTTTAATCTTTTTGCTTCACGAAGAGCGAGAGAATCGTGGAGAGCGTCCAAAACAATCACGGCATCGGGCGAATGGAGCATTTCTTCAACTCCCGAAAAAGCATGTTCAAGTTTTTCAATCACACGGCTTAATTCAAGACGCTCTTTCTTGGTATATTTTTCCCACTCGCCGCTGTCTCTTTGTTGTTTTAAATCTCTGAAATATTTTATTCTTTTTTTAATGGTATCAAAATTGGTCAAAATGCCGGGCATCCATTTTCGGGTTATAAAAGGGCATCCACAGCGTTTCGCCGCTTCATCTACGAACTTGATGGACTGCAACTTGGTAGAAACGAATAAAACGGTTTTCCCTTTTGAAACCAAATCTTTCAGAAAATCCTGCGCTTTTACCAAAGCTTCGTGAGTCTTTACCAAATCAAAAATATGTATTCCTTCTTTTTTGGCAAAAATGTAACGCATCATTTTCGGATTCCATTTTGAAGTTTTGTGACCGAAATGACAGCCTGCGTCCAGCATGTCCTTAAGGGCTTTTTTGTCTGTTGTCATAGATCCTTGGGGTTAACGCCGTGTTTCTTCACTTCGCCTCGTGTGTCCCCTTGGAAAGCGGGGTCAGGATGAGGCGATCCGAAACACGACTGGAATAAAACGACGGAGGAAATATAAAGAAAATGAATACAAATGTCAAAGAAACCGGAATTTATTATGCACTCTTAAGCATTCTGCCCTTCTTGTATCCACCCTTTCTGTAGAGCCCTTCCAACATCACGACCGTAAGTCCCGGTTTGTTTCATTACTACATCGGCCGCGTCGGTTTGGCTAAATCCATGCTCAATCCACTTGGCATTTACAGCATTGGATTCGGCTAAAGGGTCTTCTCTGGTTGAAACAACAGCTTTTTGGATATCCATAGTATTATTTGAGTTAATGAATAGGAACTAAATTTAAGCATTATAAAACTGCGTTGTAAAGGTTATTTTTGGTTTTCTAACGATGTGCTCTATAATACCTTCATATGGAGCTCGAAAAAATTTATAACGCAAAAGATTACGAAGATAAAATTTATGAGCAGTGGGAGCAGTCCGGCGTTTTTTCGCCGAAAATTACTAAGGGGGGGAAATCATTCACTATAATGATGCCGCCGCCGAACGCGACGGGTACTCTTCATCTTGGCCACGCCGTTATGCTTGCGTTGGAAGACATTATGATCCGCTATCATAGGATGAAAGGGGAGGCTTCTCTTTGGATTCCGGGAACAGACCACGCTTCAATCGCAACACAAAATAAAGTTGAAAAATTGCTCGCAGAAGAAGGACTGACAAGACATCAACTCGGTCGCGAAAAATTTCTGGATCGCGTGCATGAATTTGTAAAAAAATCCCAAAATACAATTAGGCGGCAAATCAGAAAAATGGGATCGTCATGCGATTGGAGCCGTGAAAAATACACTCTTGACCCTTCTTTATCTTTAGCTGTACGCGAAATTTTCACGCGCATGTATAAGGACGGTTTGATTTACCGCGGACATAGAATTGTAAACTGGTGCCCGCGTTGCGCTTCCACTCTTGCCGACGACGAAGTGGAATATCGCGAAGAGAGCGCGAAATTTTATTATTTTAAATACGGACCCGTTGTAATCGGCACTGCGCGTCCCGAAACAAAGTTTTTAGACAAAACAATAATCGTTCATCCCGACGACAAGCGATATAAACATTTTCACGGCAAAAAATTTGAAGTTGAATGGATTGACGGAAAAGTTTCCGCAAATGTAATCGCCGATCCAGTTATTGATCCGGAATTCGGAACGGGCGCGATGACAATAACTCCGGCGCACAGTTTTGAAGATTTTGATTTGGCGAAAAAATACGATTTGCCGATTGTGCAAATTATTGATGAAAAAGGGAATTTTACGGAGGCGGCTGGAGAATTTAAAGGCAAAAACGCGAGAGAAAGTCGCGATGAAATAGTTAAAATTCTGCAAGACAAAGGGCTTGTGGAACGCATCGATGAAAATTATAAGCATCAGCTTTCCGTTTGCTACCGATGCGATACGCCTGTGGAACCGCTTGTAAGCGAGCAATGGTTTATTTCTGTCAGCAAAAAATTCCGCGGGAAAAAATCTCTAAAAGACATGGCTCTTGAAGTCGTGAAAAAAGGAAAAATAAAAATTCTGCCGGAACGTTTTGAGAAAACTTATTTTCATTGGATGGAGAATTTGCGCGATTGGTGCATTTCGCGGCAAATTTGGTTCGGACACCAAATTCCTGTTTGGTATTGCGTCGGAGGCGAAAAAAAAGAGTCCGGCGATTTCAGCGTGAAATCCGGCGACGCTTGCAAGTTTGAATGCACGCAACCCATTGTTTCAGTTGAAACCCCGAAAAAATGCCCTCATTGCGGATCAAATAATTTACGGCGGGACTCCGATACTCTTGATACTTGGTTCTCTGCCGGTCTTTGGACTTTTTCCACTTTGGGCTGGCCCGAAAAAACCAACGATCTAAAAAATTTCCACCCGACAAACGTGCTTGAAACCGGCTATGACATTTTATTTTTCTGGATCGCACGCATGATTTTAATGACGACTTATGCGTTGAATGAAATTCCTTTTAAATATGTTTATTTGCACGGACTTGTACGCACGAGAGAGGGGAAGAAAATGAGCAAATCGCATCCTGAAACATGCATTGATCCTTTGGATATGATTGAAAAATACGGAGCGGATGCTTTGCGTTTATCAATGGTAATAGGCGCGACTCCGGGAAACGATGTTCGGCTTTATGAAGAGAAAATCGCGGGTTTTCGGAATTTTATAAATAAAATTTGGAATGCCACGCGTTTTGCCTTAATGCAAAACGCGCTACCGTCAAAAACTCAAAAGCTGGAAGCTGTATCGCTAGCTGATAAGTGGATTTTAACTCGCACTCAAGAACTCATAAAAGAAATGACCGACGACATTGAAAACTTTAAATTTTCCGACGCCGGAATGAAAATTTATGATTTCACGTGGAACGAATATTGCGCATGGTATTTGGAAATTTCAAAGGGCGAAAATCAAAATCTCTCTGTTTTAAATTATGTATTGGAAACGATTTTGGCTTTGCTGCACCCATTTGTGCCGTTTGTGACGGAAGCTATTTGGAAACACATGGATAAGGCGGACATGCTAATTTCTCACGAGTGGCCGAAAGAGGACAAGAACTTCACATTTAAAAAAGAAACGGAGCAAATGTCGGTTGTCATTGAAGTCGTATCAGCCATTAGAAATCTGCGCCAAGAAAGCGGGATTGAAGCCGCTAAACGCATACATGCAATTCTCGCCAATAAAAAATTCGCGAAATTGCTTGAAGAAAAACGTGAAGTAATTATGCGGCTGGCAAAACTTGAAAAATTAGACATTATGGAAACCGCGCCAAAGATTCATCCGGCTCTAACTCATTACACAAAACAGGGAGTTGAAATTCTTCTGCCTCTTGCCGAATTTTTAGATATTGGTGCGGAAATCGCACGGCTTTCAAAAGAAAAAGAGAATGTTGAATCTTATATAAAATCTCTTGAAACGAAGCTTGGAAATAAAGCTTTTGTTAACCATGCGCCGAAAGAAATTGTAGGGACAGAACGTGAAAAATTAACTGCGGCGAAAGACAAACTGGCCAATTTAACGCAAAAGCTGGAAAATCTAGCAAAATAATGCTATAATATTCAGATGGCATTAGATCCTCAAACATATATTGAACAAGGACTTAAGATCGTAAAAAACCTTGTTAGCAAAGGCGATTTGGCTGGCGCTATGAATGCGTGCCAAGAACTTTTAAAAGTAAATCCGTACGACAAAAGCGTGCATAAATATTTGGAGAAAATTCAGGAACTCATAATTAAAGAAAACGAAAAAAAAGTTGATGCCGATATAGAATCCACCATGCATCTTTGGAAAGAGGGCAAGTTTGATGAATTGATGGGAATTTATGAAAAACTTTATCAATATGCGCCCAATCACAGCCGCCTTATAAAACTTATTCAAAAATTACAGGAAAAAATGGTGGAAGGTCAAAAAGAATCGCAACAGGATTTTTTACAAAAGGCGCTCGCCGCAATAAAAGGAGTGGTAAATAACGGACAATTCGGAGATGCGATTCAGGCGTGCAATGAATTTCTATCGC
>ERZ1292633.3193-Hain-H41-02um-R1-3193-length-16177-cov-4_pt1 | contig 16177 bp, 16 predicted proteins | sample MGYA00564406_ERZ1292633 | MGnify/ENA primary metagenome ERZ1292633 (study PRJEB36523, sample SAMEA6512639) | groundwater metagenome | collected 2019-01-08 | study: AquaDiva: Metagenomics assemblies of 32 groundwater samples | reverse complement strand
TCGGTTCTTCAATCTTGACGATTTCAACAGTTTCAACGGCTACAGTTTCAACTACGGGTTCAGCAGTTTCCTTCTTAGCCTTTCCACCACGACGATTATTATTACGATGATTTTGGGATTTATTCGCTTGAGCAGGTTTTGCTTCTACAGTTGCTTCGTTCGGTTCATCTTCGTCCGCAATTCTTTCAAAAATTACAGAGTCTTCTTTGACAGAATCTATAATTGAGCCGACTTCTGCTGTCGAAGTGCTTTCCATTTCAAATTCAATGGCGCGGACTTTATCAACAATTGCTTCTTGTCTATAAGCATCCTTAAATAATTCTCCGGTATTATCATCTTCGTCCACGATTCTTTCAAAACCTGAGTCGTCCATTTCAAATATAGGTTCGTGAAGTTCTTCAGTTTTGGTTTCTTCAATAGGGGCAACTTCTACTTGCTGAGTTTCTTCTTCGCGTCCTTTTTTGCCGCCACGACGAGATCTGTTGTTACGTTTGTTTTTGGATTGTTCGTCTTCAATTGGTGCAGCAATTTCGGTAACTTCAATATTTTCTGCTAATGGCTCGGCAAGTTCTTGCACAATCTCCATTTGTTTTTCTCTTTCGAGACGGGCGCGGAGAAGTTGGTCGGTTACTTCACGTTCAACTTCCTCAGTTGGTTGCTTTTTACCTTTATCAATCATTATACGTTCGATTTCTTCTTCTTCGTCGAAAAAGTCTGATACATATAAAAAGGCATCTCTTTCCAATCCAATTTCTACAAAAGCTGACTGCATTCCGGGTAAAACTCTTTGCACCCGACCTTTGTAAATATTTCCTACTACCCCTGAATTTTCTTCGCCACGCTCAATATAAAATTCCGTGACCTGACCATTATCAAGAATGGCAATCTTTTTTTCGCGTCCATTGACGCTAATAATCATTTCTTTTGACATATATGTTCAAAATAGGTTCAAGAAGTAAAAATGGATGAAAATCCAACTACTTCCGAAACTTGTTCAAATTCCTTAAATGTTTGAATTAATTTGAGACTTGGAATGTTTATTGAGGGGGCAAACTATGGATTGGGATACAGTTTCAGCAAACGCTCTGATAAAGCGCGGATTTTGCGTTTTAGAAATGGTTTTTTCTTATTTCGGAATAAATCTCCGATTGAATAGGAAGTTTTGTTTTTAACACGCAGGAATCTCGTTTCCACTAAAGCGATACGTTTCGCTTTTTGAATGAATGAGGAGCGCGTAATTTAATAAAAATGCGCTCAAACTCATCAAAATGCTTTCAAAATTAATTTGAAATTACTGTAAATTTATCAATCCTTTATAGTTCGCAATATCAATAAATACTTTTCTTTCAGCTAACTTACTCGAAATCTCCAAGCAAACTTTTGTAAGTATAAATTAGTTTTTTCAATTTGTCATTTTTTATTTGCCTCTCTCATTTACCATTTGCAATTTAACCTTTAACATTAAGTCTATGGAAGTCTATTTTCAGGTGATTACGGATGCTGAAACTCTAAACTCAGCGTGTGAAAAACTAAGTCAATTTGAATCTCTCGGTTTTGATACGGAAACGACACAACTCGACCCTTTTGAAGGGATTATCCGTCTTGTGCAATTAAGTAATGGGGTGGAAACACAGGTCATTGACCTCAAACCTTTTATGGAAAAAGGCGAATTAAAAACCTTGCCCGAACTTGCACCTTTACGCGATCTTTTGGCAAATCCGAAAATTGAAAAAATCGCTCACAATGCCAAATTTGACGCGAAATGGGTGAAACATCATTTAGGCGTGGACGTTGGCGGTTTTTTCGATACGATGCTCGCCAGTCAACTTATTGCCGCAGGAGACCAAGACCGCCGTCATTCACTCGCTGAAGTCGCCTCTTTTTTCTTGGGACAAGAATTAGATAAAAGCCAACAGGTCAGCGATTGGAGTGCCGCCGAGCTTTCGCAATCACAGGTTGAATACGCCGCCCGCGATGCCGCTACAATGTTGCCTTTGCGTGAAAAGGTTTGGGAAAAACTGAAATCTGATGAACTTGATAAAACTGCCAGACTCGAATTTGAATGCGTTGCACCCGTTGCCGCAATGGAGCAAAACGGATTTTATCTGGATAGAGGACGTTGGCTCGAACAGCTTGAAAAGGTTAAGAAAATGCAGGCGAAATTGGCAGATGAATTGCAGGATATGCTTTCGGCTGGTGTCGCCCAAGCCTCACTTTTTGGACGTGCTGAAATCAATCTTGATTCCCAAGCACAAGTGACTGATGCCCTAAAAAATCTCGGTGTTCCCGTTCCTGAAAGCACACGCGGTTGGCAACTTCAGCCGCTTGCAAATGAATATCCTGTTATTGCCAAACTGCTTGAGTATCGAAGCGTTGCCAAAGGCTTAACAAGTTTTGGCGAAAATATTCTCGAATTTATCAAACCGCAGACAGGCAGAATCCACGCCGATTTTCGTCTGATTGGTGCTCCAACAGGGCGTTTTAGTTGTTCAAATCCAAATCTCCAACAAATTCCGCATGGTGAAGAATACCGACGTGCGTTCATCGCTCCCGAGGGCAAAAAACTCGTCATTGCCGATTACTCGCAAATCGAACTACGGATTCTGGCGGATTTTTCAGGTGACGAAAATTTTATAAACGCTTTCAATGCCGGTGCAGATTTTCACGCAATGGCGGCTGCTCAGGTCTTTAATGTTCAGCCCGAAGATGTTACTTCCGAACAGCGTTCGTTTGCCAAAAGGCTGAATTTTGGTGTTGTTTATGGAATCGGTGCTTCACGTTTTGCGATGATGACAGGTGTAAGCCAAAACGAAGCTGAAAATATAATGCGTCGGTATTTTGGGACTTACCGCAAACTCGATGCTTGGTTACGCGAGGCTGGAGGAAAAGTTTTGCGTGAAAGATTATCACGGACTGCATCAGGCAGAATGATGCGTTTTCGATTTGATGAAACAGATGGTAAAGCAATTGCCGGAGCAAGGCGAAACGGGATGAATTTTCCAATTCAAGGGACGAGTGCTGATATTTTGAAACGTTCACTTCGGTTGCTTCATGATTCGATCGCAGGAACTTCGGCAAAATTAGTCAATATAGTTCACGATGAAATTATCGTTGAATGCGACGCGAACGAAGCCGAATTAACTTGCAAAAAACTCGAAAAGGCAATGTGCGATGCAGGTGAAGAAATCGTTAAAAAAGTTCCGATTAAGGTTGACGCTAAGATTGCTGATGAATGGGTTAAATAGAGAAGCAAACTTTATCGGCTTGCTTCCAGTTTAAGATTTAGTAATTGATTTAACGAAACGCCTTGTTTTAATGCTTCCAACGCAAGTTGGCGGTGCATATATTCGGGCATTCTTAAGACAAGTTTTCCACTAAAAGAGCGTTTGCCGAAAGGTTCGGGAATAGGTTCTTTTGATTCGGTTAAATCCTCAATTACAAAACCAACAACATCTTTTATCTCTCGCAAGGCTTCCTCCTGAGTTTCGCCATGAGCGGCTAACGATGGAAATTCTGCAACGCGGGCAACAAAGGCTTCATCTTCTTCAGACCAGCCAATGTTGTAAAGATATTGTTCAACTAAGGGCAAACTTTGTTTTTTTGTTTTCTTCACGACTTTATTTTTTATCGTTTTGTTCATTTTGCTTATCTTCTTCAAGTTCTTTTAGCTTCTGCAAAGCGTCTAAAACTTGCCGCACTTGATAAGGTTTAGCGTTTTTATCTTTTCCTTTCTGCAAGTTGATTCTTGGATCACCCTGCCAAGGAGTTTTGAATATATGATGACTACCTTTTATTCGATAGTTTCCAAAAAACTCTTCACAGATTTTTAAGAGTTTGGCAAATTGAACCCCTTTCTCGTTTTTAACGAGTTCTTCAATAATTTTCTTCATTATTTAATCCAAAATTAAGTTTTTCGATTTTTTGTTGCACTTTCAGCAACTTTGGGGTCTTGATGTATTAAAATTGATACCATATATAGTATCAATTGTCAAAGATAATCTCACAATTTCCTCAAAATCAATCTTTATGGCAAAATCTAATTCCTTATGTCATACGAAAAAGTTCAAGAAGCGGCGGAATTTATCCGTTCAAAATATGATAAGCCTATAAACACGGCGGTAGTTTTGGGTAGCGGACTCGGTGCATTTGCCGAAGATGTAGAAAATGCGTTCAGAATTCCATATGAAGAAATTCCCAACTTTGCCCGTTCAACAGTTGAAGGTCACGCCGGACAGCTTGTTTTGGGCGAACTAAACGGTGTTTCAATTGCCGTTCAGCAGGGCAGGTTTCACTTTTATGAAGGCTACGAAATGGAACAAGTGATGTTTCCAATGCGGACTTTTGGTGTGCTTGGCGTAAAAAATATTATTTTGACCAACGCTGCGGGAAGCACACGGACGAGTAACAAGCAGGGAACTTTGATGTTGATTCGTGACCATATAAATCTAATGGGCGTTAATCCTCTGCGTGGGGCAAATGATGAAAGATTTGGTCCCAGATTTCCTGATATGACTCAGGTTTATGATTTTGAATTTCAACAAATTGCTGCACAAACTGCTCAGGAAATAATGCAGGAAAGATTTGAGCAGGGAATAGAAAAAACTTTTCGCCAAATACTGCGTCGCGGAGTATATTGTGCATTATCCGGTCCGACCTACGAAACGCCCGCCGAAATTCGGATGTATCGGATGCTTGGTGCGGATGCTGTTGGGATGTCCACCGTCCCCGAAGCTATTGCCGCCCGTCATTTCGGAATGAAAGTTTTGGGAATTTCTTGCCTGACCAATATGGCGGCGGGGATGACGGACGATGTGATTCACCACGAAGAAGTAATGGAAACAGGTGCGAAAGTAGCCGGAATTTTCAAGGAATTACTCAAAAGAATTATCCAAAGAATTTCATGAATAGCTTTGAAGAAGAGAGGCAAAAATTAATCCTCAAAAAATTAGTTTCAAATGCAAGAGCTATAATTTCTAATCAAATTGGATTTTCGGCGGGTTGCCTGAAAATGAGTAAGATTTTGTCTTGGCTTAAGCCATATAAAGTTATTGAAATACAAGTTTTTGATGCCTTTTTTTCAGAAACCATTGCTATTCCAATTGGAACTGAAAGACTGCATTGCAGCCGAGAGGCTATCAAACTCTACGATGAAAAATTAATTCCAATTGAAATTAGTTATCGTGAGAAAGTAATAGATGCTTGCTTTGAAATTATCAAGAATTATGGCGAGAAAAATTAATATTTTATGATTATAGGTATCTGCGGCGGAACAGGTTCGGGTAAAACAACGATTGCCCGCAAAATTGTCGAAGCGGTCGGCAAAGAAAACGTCATTTTAGTTGAACAAGATTCGTATTATCGAAACTTGGCGGATATGCCTCTGGACGAGCGTCATCAGGCAAATTTTGACCATCTCGATGCTTTTGACAATGGAATGTTGGTTAATCATTTGAAGCGACTGAAGCAAGGTCAATCAATTGAGATGCCGATTTATGATTACAAAACTCATACCCGCACAGATGAAACCGACAATATTCCGCCAAAACCGGTTATTATTTTGGAAGGAATTTTAATTTTTGCTGAACCGCGAATTACGGAGTTGTTAGACGTAAAAGTTTATGTAGATACGCCGGATGATATTCGTTTTATTCGCCGCCTCAGACGCGATATTGTTGAACGAGGCAGAACAGTAGAATCCGTTATTAGTCAATACTTTGCCACTGTTCGCCCGATGCACTTTGAGTTTGTTGAACCATCCAAACGAAATGCCGACATCATCATTCCCGAAGGTGGAAATACTGAGATCGGAATTGACTTTTTGTGCAGTAAAATACGCGAAGAATTAAGCAAAGAACTTATCCAAAAGAGCGGACAAAATTTTAAGAAAGAAAATAATGAATAAAGAAAAATTGATTGAAGCGGCACACGAGGCACGCGAAAGAGCCTTTGCTCCGTATTCAAATTTTAAGGTCGGAGCGGCTTTAGAAACTGCCGAAGGCGAAATCTTTATCGGTTGCAACATCGAATCGGCAAGTTACGGTTTAACCGTCTGTGCGGAACGAGTAGCAATTTGGAAAGCAATTTCCGAAGGTAAGAAAAATTTTACAACTATTGCCGTTACGGTTGATACGGAAGAACTTACACCACCTTGCGGAGTCTGTCGGCAAATTATCTGGGAATTCTGCGGAGATATTCCAGTGATTCTGACGAATCTGAAAGGGAAATCTGAAGTTGTGCAAATGAAAGAACTTTTGCCGAGAGCTTTTGATTCAAAATTTTTGAAGTGAGGTTTTTATGGCGATTTTAAAGAACAATCTAGTTGCTATCTATACGATAGAAGAATTGGCAAATAATTTAGGAGTTTCCATAAGAAAAATTGAGCGAATGAATTTGCCTACCATTTTTGAAAGTCGAAAAGACAAAAAAGGGGTTCTTCGCAAGATGCGGACATATAGTCAAGATACAATGGAGGATGCGGCAAGGGAATTAGGGCTTAAGTCAGTTAAAAGTGGTAAAAACGAAAAAATTATTGATAGAGACTCGGCAGTAACTGAAATAAATCAAGTATTGGAAAATCTCAAAAAGACATTAAAAGAAGACCTTTTGTTTGTAATAAAAAAATGCTCACCTGCATTTTTCGAGCGATTAGTTGTTGAATTGTTATTTGCAATGGGCTACGGCGGAACTTTGCAGGATGCAGGAAAAGCAGTCGGTAAAAGTGGCGATGGCGGAATTGACGGTATTATCAAAGAAGACCGTTTGGGCTTGGATGTAATTTATTTGCAAGCGAAGCGTTGGGAAGGAAATGTCAGTCGTCCAGAAATTCAAAAGTTTGCCGGAGCATTGCTTGGTAATCAGGCTCGCAAGGGCGTTTTTATTACCACTTCCGATTTTACTAAAGAAGCAAAAGATTACGTTAAAACAATCAGCAGTAACATAATTTTGATAAATGGCGAAGAACTTGCTGAATTGATGATTGATTACAATGTCGGCGTTTCGGTTGCAACTACTTACGAAATTAAAAAGATGGATTCTGATTATTTTTCGGAAGAATAATTTGACCTCATCGGTTTTTTTAGAAAACATTCAATTCTAAATTTTTGAAGTAAGGTTAGTTTTTTGGTTTCTCAAAACCATAACAAAATAGTCCTAAAACTATCAGAAAAGCTCCGCTAAAAAAGTGATACCAAGGTCGGTTGGCAAAAGGAATTAATACTAAATGATAGACTGCCATTGAAATGAAAATTATTTTCCAAGACTTTATGTCAAACAAATTTTTTTTCATAAAAATCATTCATTTGGAAAAAAATCGCTTACATCAATCATCACTTCAGGAAAAGCAACTAAATTAAATTCTTGTCCGATGCGGTAAGTTTGTTTCGCTTGAAAGCCGTCTGCACTTGGTTCACGATAATCTTCAATGGTTTTTTCCTGCACATTCAAGACGAGATATTGTTGAATTCCTGCCCGTGAATATGCCTCGCCTTTAGTATTTCGGTCGTAGCCTAAAGTCGAATCGGAAACTTCTAAGATTAGATAAATCTCTTCAGGTGTTGGGGGAGATTTGAAATATCTGCTAAACGGCAGTTCGACTAAAACAACATCAGGTTCAGGCTTTGAAAATTCATCAAGCCAAATTGGGTTTTGATTTCTGACATAAACTTTACCACTTAATTTTTGGATAAAATATGTGGCGACAATATCGTTGTAAATTGAATGTTCATTTCCTTTTGGCATTTTCTCTACAATTGCTCCATTCAACAATTCAACTTGGTCATTTTCGTCAAATACTCCGCTTTGAATCATTGCATCGTATTCTTGAACGGTAATTTGACGAAGTTTGAGATTCTGACCGTTGAAATTGCCGGTTAAGGTTTTGGCAGATTGTGTGATTTCGCTAACAGCAGACATAGATTTTACCTTGCAAAGATTCTAAACCAATTCTCTCAATTTGTGAAGAATTTGCTTTTCTGACAATTTTGTATTAAATTCAACTATGGAAAAGCTAAAAATTTTATTACTCCTTTTATTTACCCTTCTTTTATTTAATCCACAAACAATTTTTGCCCAGAAGAAAGCTCATGTAGCTTTTGATTTGTTTATTATTGGCGGAACTATTGTCACGATGGACAAAAATCGCCAAGTGATTGAGAATGGCACAATCGCCGTCCGTGAAGGAAAAATCGTTTATGTCGGTGATGGTAAAAATTTGCCACCGAATTCTCGTCCAAAACAGATAATTGATGCTAAAGGCAAAGTTATCATTCCGGGATTGATTAATACTCATACACACGTTCCGATGACGCTCTTTCGGGGAATTGCCGATGATCTGGATTTACAGGATTGGCTGACCAAATACATTTTCCCTGCCGAGGCAAAGAATGTAAATGAAGCACTTGTTCGAGCAGGCACGAGGCTAGGGTTAGCAGAGTTTATTCGCGGTGGCACAACGACCTATTGCGATATGTATTATTTTGAAGATGCTATCGCCGATGAAACTGCCAAAGCAGGAGTTCGGGGAGTTCTCGGACAAACATTAATTGATTTCCCCGCACCTGATAACAAAACCTGGGCGGAAATGCTTGCCTATACAGAAAAATTCGTGAAGAAATGGCAGTCTCATTCGCTAATTGTTCCAGCAGTTGCTCCGCACGCACCTTATACAGTTTCCCAAGAACATCTTCTCGAAACACGAAAACTTTCCGATAAATTGAACGCTCCTTTAGTTATTCATCTCGCCGAAGCAAATACCGAAACTGATTTTATCCAACAAAAACACAAAGGTTTGCGTCCGATTGAATTCGTTGAACAAATTGGGTTTTTGAGCAACAAAACAATTGCCGCACACGTTATTCAAGCAAATGAAAAAGAGGTTGATATTTTGGTTAATCGCGGAGTTGGAGTTGCACATAATCCGCAAAGTAATATGAAAATCGCTGCTGGTGTTGCACCTGTTCCGATGATGCTTAAAAAGAATTTGAGGTTGGGATTGGGAACTGATGGTGCGGCTTCAAATAATGATTTAAGTCTTTGGGAAGAAATGGATACAGCCGCCAAACTGCACAAAGTTTTTTCGGGTGATCCGAAGGTTGTTACAGCAAAAGAGGTCTTTGAAATGGCAACAATCGGCGGGGCAAGAGCCTTGCATTTGGAAGATAAAATCGGCTCGTTAGAATACGGAAAACTGGCGGATATTGTGATTGTAGATTTCGATTCAATTAATCAAACTCCGATGTATAACGTCTATTCACATTTGGTTTATGCGACCAAAGCAAACAACGTGGACACGGTGATTATCAACGGAAAAATTGTCATGAAAGAGAAAAATTTGCTTACTTTAAATGAAAGTGATATAAAAAGAGACGCAAACATTTTCCGCCGAAATATCATCAAAAGTTTAGCTAACAATTAGCCGTTTTTTTTAGCTTACTTGCAGAATAGCAAGTAAAAACGCATAATAAGAGCGTATTTTACAGGTTATTAAGCGAGTCTGGAAGCTCACGAAGTTTGATTTCGCGGGAAATAATCAATTCCAAGTTTTATTGAGGAGGAGACCATAAATGCCGCTAAACGTCAGAAGGTTAAGTGCTTCAGTTGGTTTAGTTTTAATTTTTGTATTTGGGATTTTGGCACAAAATCCGACTTCGGTTGATGTGATGAGGTCACGGATTTCAAAGGCAAAAGCCTTGGTTGCTGTCAAAAATTACGCTGCTGCCATTTACGAGCTTGAAGGAATCAAGCGCGAAACAAATGACACCGCCGTTACCAGCGCAGTTCAAGTAATGTTAATGAATTGCTACCTTGAGCAATTGGATTACAGACGCGCACAAGCACTCCTGACGGAAATTTTCAACGCTCAAAAAGCCAATAAACCAAGTGCAAATTATTTTGCAGTTGCGGGGCAAGTTGTCCGTGGGGCAAAAAGCCAATCAGACCGCTATAAATCTTTAGGTTTGAGTGTTTCTGACCGCAATTTACCGACCGAAGCTGTGGCTGATGTTGAGAAAATGCGCGAAACAGTTGAAATGGTCGTGACACAATCAAAAACGCTTGGTGAAAACAAAAAAATTACCGCTGATTCAATGGCACTTTTAGAGGAAGCTGGAAATGCGAGAAGTAATTTAGCCAGAGATGAATATGATGCTCGCCGTTGGAAAGATGAGGTGGCTGATGCGCGTGATAAGCTGACGGCTTCACGAACGACCATTATCAACACCGTCAACGACGGCACTCCAAACATAATTGACGCAAGCAAAACAATTGCCAGCACCAGCGGTCCAATCATTACAATGACTCCTGAACCGACTAATGAAAAAGCGGTTCCAACTTCCAATGAAACAAATGCTGTAAATACTCAAAAGCCGGAAAATCCTCCTGTTATTCCCGTTAAAAATGAGACAATAGTAGTTAAGAATGAAACTCCAAAAGTTAATCCTGAAACGGTATCGGAGAATAAAGTTAGCGAAACTCCAAAAGTAGAAACGCCAAAAGTAGAAACGCCAAAAGAACCTGTTCAAATCAGAGAAAGAACCGTTAATCAACAAGAAAATGTAGCCGTAAATACTCCTAAAGTTGAAGAACCGAAGATTGAGACTCAACCCGTTGTAAATGAAGTAGCTAAAGATACTTCACCTATTCAAGTTGGCTCATTGATTGATTTTGCGACTGCCAGAGTAAATCCAAATTATCCGCCGGCTGCCAGATCAATGCGGGCGACGGGAACGGTAAAGGTTGAGGTTTTGGTAAATGAAGACGGTTCGATTGCCGAAGTGCAAAAGAAAAGCGGACCTACACTTTTACAGCAAGCAGCGGTTGATGCTGTCAAGCGTTGGAAATTCAAACCTTTTATGCGCGATGGTCAACCCGTTAAAGCAACAGGTTTTATCAGTTTTAATTTTAATTTGTAATAAAAAAGGCAGAAACCCGCACGTTAGTAAGGCTATTTAACGTAATCAGCAGCAGACTTTTTTATAAAGTCTGCTGCCTTTGTTTTTTTAGGGTTTGATTACTTTTAATTTTCCATCTGTCAAAGCCTTATAACAGGCATCCGAGAGAATTTTATCGGTGGCAAGCAGGGGGCGGCGAATGGCAATTCCAATGCCAACGCTATTGTTATGTAAATCCATTGCTTTTTCATCGGGCGGATTGCTCGGCGTATTTTCATGGGCAGTAGTAAATGTAATTGCCGCCAATACTCCGGCATCACGGGTGATTAGTGAAGACCAATAACAATGTCGAAAGGCATCGGATTTATCGTTATGTCCGTTGATTCCAAACCTAGTTTTAGTTTCACTAAAGGCTTTATCTTTTGCTCTTGGAACAACGGCTGCCAAAACCGGATATAAAAGAATCGCTGCTTTTTCGCTCGGATTAAGTTTATTCCATTGATCGTATGCTCCCATTTTGACCTCTCTATTTAATTTTTCCCACAGACTGCTATAATGGCATCCTAACAACAAATAGATTTTTAATAGCAACTGAATTTACAATGAGAATATCACAAAAATTAGTTTTAGGATTCAGTATTTTTCTGATGACAATTGCAAACTTTTCCCAACAACCTCCAATAGAAACAGGTGTTCCGCAAACACTCGCCATTTGGCGGGCGAAGCATTACAGCAATATTCGCTACAAACTGAATCTGACGCTCGAAAAAATGTCGCCGCTGATGAAAGGGGATATTGAAATCAAAGTGACTCTGGATGAAGAAGGAGCGAGCAATGACTTAGTTCTCGATTGGCGAACGACACAGTTTCAGAATGATAAAGACAAGCCTTTTGCGGAAGTTATCAGCGTCAATAAATCAATCGTCAAGAAAACTCCGCAGACGGGAGTTTTTGATTACAGTATCTTAAAGGAACATATTCTCATCTAGAAAAAATATCTGAAAACGGGCGAAAATGTTTTGCAAATTAAATTTGCTTCACCAATCAAAACGAGCGGTTCGGCAATCACCCGCTACGTTGACAAAGAAGACGGCTCGGAATACATCTACTCCCTTTTTGTTCCAAGTGATGCCAGCACAGCTTTTCCGGTTTTTGACCAGCCTGATTTGAAGGCTAGGTTTCAGTTAAATATTTTAGGTTCAAGTGAATGGAATTTTATAACAAACACGAATAGCGGCTATGGGTCGAGATTGGATACCGCCCAGATTTCACATTTTTATTCTGAAGAAACAAAACCAATTTCACCGTATGTTTTCGCATTTGCTGCTGGCAATTTTGAGCAATTTGTTGAAGGTTACAAAGAATCAGCAAGCGAAAAACCTTACGACAAAATGACAGTAGAACAAGAAAAGGCATTTTTTAGGGATAAATCAAAACAAAGAATCTACGTCCGCAAATCACAAGCCGAAAAATTCAAATCTCACGCTCAGGAAGTTTTCCGTTTGAATCGTGAATGCGTCAAATATCTCGAAGATTATTTTGATTACAAATTTCCATTTCCTAAATACGACCTCGTTTTAATTCCAGAATTTCCGTTTGGCGGAATGGAACACGCCGGAGCAACATTTTTGCGTGAAGCCTCGATTATTTTCCCATCCGAGCCGACCAAAAACGATTACATTTCCCGCGCCACGCTGATTTTTCACGAAGCCGCGCATCAATGGTTTGGCGATACGGTGACGATGAAATGGTTTGACGATTTGTGGCTCAAAGAAGGTTTTGCGACCTTTATGGGCTTTAAGGCGTTGGACAAAATTATGCCCGAATCTAATGCGTGGAAAGCCTTTTACGAACGCAATAAACAATCTGCTTATCAAACCGATTCGACCAAAGGCACAACGCCGATCTATCAAGAAATCCCCAACTTGAGTGCGGCAAAATCGGCTTACGGCAACATCGTTTACAGCAAAGCACCTTCATTTTTGAAACAAGCCGAATTCTATCTGGGCGAAAAAGAATTTCAAACGGCAGTCCGTTCATTTTTGAAAAAACACGAGTTTTCCAATGCGACTTGGCAGGATTTAGTGACGGAGTTTGAGATTGCAAGCAAGAAAAATTTGCAGAAGTGGGGAAATAATTGGGTTACTCAAAGAGGTATGCCAATTTTTCGGATGAATAAGAAAAATGTCCATGTTGGAAATCCGCCGAGCGATGCTTTTGTTGAATACTCTTGGAATCAAAAAGATTCTTTAGAAAGTGGCGGCAGGTGGGAAGTGAAAACGACTGCTTTTTTAGGTTATGAAGAAGGGAATTCATACAGAAAAGTATTACAAAAGGATGGAATTAATAGTCTTATTCAAATCTGGACATGTTGCCAGCCTCGTCCAATTGATAAACTTCCTGAATTTATTTTCCCAAATTATCTTGATTACGGCTACGGCATTTTCCTGTTAGACGAAAAAAGCCGCAATTACATTCTCACCAATGTCCAAAACGAAAAAGATGATTTTCTGCGGGCGATGATGTATGGAAGTTTGTGGGATTCTGTCCGCGAAGCCGAACTCAACCCGAAAGATTACGTCGAATTAGTCATCAAAAATGTCGCCGCCGAAAAAGATGAAACCATTGTTTCTTCAATGCTTGGACGGGTAAATACAGCGATGAATTATTACATCGAAGGTGGAAACGCGACTGTGAAGGAGCGTGCTGCCAACGTAAAAGACACACTTGCTAACGCGCGTGTTTCTGCCTCTAACCGGGACGAACTTATCCGAAAACTCGAAGAAATTCTCATCAACAAAATGCAGACTGCCGAAACGCTTGGGCAAAGAATTACGTTCTATCGTTCATTTTTGAATGTGGCGAGTTCGGAGAAAGGGCGAAGTGTTTTGAAAGATGTTTTGTCAGGAAAGTTCAAAATCGAAGGATTCAATTGTAGGGGCGAATCTTGTGTTCGCCCAATGAGCGAAGCGAAAACAAATGTTGACAATAAATCAACGTCAGCTAGCGACATCCGTCGCTTTGGGCAGGCACAAGACCTGCCCCTACAAACGATTCTCAAAACCAAAGACAAATTCGACATCGTTACCAAACTATTTATTTTAGGTGATAAAGCTGCCGAAAGTTTGCTTGCCAAATTGGTCAAAACCGAAACTTCAGATGATGCTAAACGCTATGTTTATGCTGCGAAAGCAGGAATTGCGAAAGCGGAAAATAAGTTGAAATATTGGAATGATTTCGTTAGCAACAAAGAAATCAGCGAAAGTTGGATCGAATCAGCATTTGTTCCATTCAATTCTGTCAGACATTCAAATTTAACTCTGCAATTCTTAGAAAAAGCCCTCGCAGAATTACCGAATCATAAAAAGAATCGCAAGATTTTCTTCGTTAATGGTTGGCTCGGAGCGTTTATCGGTGGACAAAAAAGCGAAGAAGCACTCAACATTGTCAATAAATTCTTAACCGATAATCCAAATTTGGATAAAGATTTGCGTTTAAAGATATTGGAAAATGTTGATGTGATTGAGCGAGCGGTGAAGATTCGGAAAACATTTGGAACTAAATGATAGAGGTTACGCCGTCGAGAATAAAGGGCAATATTAACAGGGATAAAAGGGATGAAGGGGATTGACTGAAATCTCAAAACCAAGCTAAATCCCTGTCTATCCTGTCCATCCCTGTTAATATTTTTTATCAATTGTTTATGAAGTGATTTGTTGATTAATACCAATTTTTATACGGCTTGCGGTTTTCTTTGAAAATGCAGAATAGTTTGCAGAATTATCAAAACAATTCCGCTGCCCAAAAGAATAAACATTCCTGAGCGTAAATTGCTGAAATAATTGGACGTGTAGCCGATTATTTGGGTTGTGAAAGTTGCCCCAAGTGTTCCCGCGATAAAAAACGGCATTGCTCTACGCGAGGCAGAAGGTCCGAAAGTTTGTGTAAAACGCGACATATTGGTTGGAAAAATTGAAGATGTTCCAAAACCGGCGATTGAAGCTCCTAATCCAAGCGTTAAAACATCTGAAGCAAAAAGCAAAACTCCCATTCCCAATAAAATTATCAGCAAGCCCATAAAAAGCATTTGATTTTCATTCATAAACCGAAGAAATATCGGGGCAACTCCGCGTCCGACTACAAAAAATAGAAAATATAAAAAGGTCGGTGCGAGCCACCAAAGGACAGTTTGCCCTTCAAATCTTTCGGTATAGGTCGGTAGCCAACCGCCGATTCCGGTTTCAAAACCGACGTGGATAAAATTGAAGAATGCAATCATCCACGCAATTGGATTTGTCCATATCGGCGTAGAAAAATCGTCGGAATTTTCATCGCTAATTACAGTTTTAGGTTCAATTCCTTTCGGCATTTGCCAGAGCATTATTGAAATTAAAAAGAGAATCACAGCTAAAACAATGCTGATCGAAAGATAACCGACACTTTTTGAAAGGCTGTAAACGGTTAGCGAACAAGCGATTGCACCAACGCCCCAGACAAAGTTCAAAATATTAACCGCTGACGTTGCCCGATGCGGATTTAGTTCGAGCGTGAGCATATTAATTGAAGGAAGTGTCATCCCAACACCGATTCCATTACAGAAAAAACCAAGCAGACAAAGTTCAAAACTACTCAAATTGAGCATCAAAATTCCAATTCCCATCAATACGCAACCAATCAAGCTCGACGACAAAAACTTATTTCTTTTTCCAAAATAATTATAAATAAACCCGCCTGAAATCGAACCGACAAATTGGGCAGGAAAAAAATAACTGACCTGTAAATCATTGAGCGAAAAACGATTAGCTAAAATCGGCAAAACTTGCCCAATTAAAATGGTCGTGATTCCCGAAATGAAAAATCCGATGTGGAGCAGGATTTGAAGATTACGAACGGTTTTTGGATTTTGCGGCATAAAGAATTACGTTAAAAGGATTCCGGTAAAAAGTAAAAAGTAAAAAGTAAAAAAGACTGAATTTGTTTGGTCAAATTTAAAATTTAGTTTTGATAAAACAGGCAGAAACCCGCACGTTAGTAAGGGTGTTTTTCGTTAGCAATTTCGATAACTGGTGTTGAACACGCTCCTTCACAGTCGCGTTTCTGCCTTTCTTGAAATATTTTGCTCAACTACTGAATTTGTTTGGTCAAATTAAAATTAAAAGTGATGAAAATTACAGAATTGTAATGAATTAAAGGATAGAATTAGCTTTTTAAGTTTGTGTAATGCTCAAAAGAAAAAATGTTGTTCGTCGGAACGCACGCGACCTCGCGTGCAAACGTCGCAAGTGCGGCGT
>ERZ1292633.3192-Hain-H41-02um-R1-3192-length-16186-cov-4_pt1 | contig 16186 bp, 9 predicted proteins | sample MGYA00564406_ERZ1292633 | MGnify/ENA primary metagenome ERZ1292633 (study PRJEB36523, sample SAMEA6512639) | groundwater metagenome | collected 2019-01-08 | study: AquaDiva: Metagenomics assemblies of 32 groundwater samples | reverse complement strand
ACCACGAACTCCGATGGCTGAGGATGCGCCGCCTTGAAGGTATGACACCTCCATTGGCATGCGACCACCACTTTTATCGGCCCAGGTCCGGAAGGCGATGCCGACGCGCTTGAGATTGCTGCTGCAATAGATCCGCTGCACGCTGACTTTGGTGGCGGCCAGTGCTGGAAGGGTGATGGCAGCCAGCAGGGCAAGGATGGCGATTACGACGAGCAGCTCAACGAGGGTGAAGGCTTGAAGTCGGGTGCCGCGATTCTTCATCGTAGTTCAATCCAATTTGTATGGGCGGGTGAGTCCGGTGCGCGAACTCTATTGCACCCGCCGATGCTGTCAAACCCGGAATTGATAACGCTCCCAGATCGGTCCGTAGAATTGCTGATGTGAAGGCAAACTTGGCGGCTGCAAACTTTGGTGGCATCCAAGAAATTCACTTGTTGGAATCGCGAAAATTCGCAATGGTGGTGCCCAGATTTGTCACCAGAAAGTTGCAGCACCGCTCCGGGTTATGCTCGACCAAATTAAAATTCATCAGGGCTTGCTCCACTTGCCTTGCATCGGATTGATCGCAGCATTGCTCTTCCTCCAGTTTCCGCTCCCGACCTCCGGCCAGACCGTGGTGGCGTGGGGGCTGAATTCTCAAGGGCAGATCAATGTTCCGGCGTCTGCCACCAATGTGGTTGAGGTTGCAGCGGGATGGAATCACAGCATGGCTTTGCGCGCCGATGGCTCGGTGGTTTCGTGGGGGGCAATCACTAATGTTCCGGAGGAGGCAACCAATGTCACAGCCCTTGCTGCTGGGGCGGCACATAGTGTGGCAGTGCGCGCCGACGGTTCCGTGGTTTCGTGGGGGGATAATTCATTTGGCCAAACCAATGTGCCGCCGGAAGCCTCTAATGTGGTGGCGTTGGTGGCGGGAAATTATCACAACCTGGCATTGCGCAATGATGGGATGTTGATTGCGTGGGGTAAGAATGATTTTGGTCAGACGAATATTCCGGTAACGGTCAGCAATGTGATGGCCATCACCGCAGGGGCCGAGCATAGCATGGCGTTGACCGATGATGGGCGCGTGGTGATCTGGGGCGGGAACACTGCGGGATTGCAGAGTGCAGCACGAAATGCGCTTTCCAAGACAATCACTGATACCGTCGCGATTTCTGCGGGCGCGTATCATAACTTGGGATTGGGTTCGGATGGCCGGGTTTTCCTTTGGGGATATCTGGCTTCAATGTCTGCCACTCCAACTTTCGTGACAAACATCGTGGCCCTCACGGCGGCCACGAACTTCAATCTCGCCTTGCGCGCCGATGGCCGGCTTTTCGGCTGGGGCGCAGGCACAGTCACCAATGTCCCCCCTGCGGCAACCAACATTATCTCGTTTGCTGCCGGAGCCGCACACGCAGTGGCGTTGCGGGGGAATGGGGCACCACGATTATTCGGTGGCCCAAATTATCGGCGGATCGGATCGGTGGGAGAGGCATTGCCCCTTTTTGCCCGCGTGGGAGGTTCCGCCAATTGGACAGCCCGGTGGTTCACAAATGACAATCTAGCGGCGACCGGCGTGAATCTTCCAAGACCGCAGCTAACCACGCCATCGAAAACAAATCAAATCGTGTGTCAGGTGATTGTAACGAATGCGTTTGGTGCAGTTACAAGCGCTTTAGCTCATATCTCCATCCGGAAGGTGAAAGTTTGGGGCGATAGCATTTCTGGGCAGAGAGACATACCAAGCGCTGTCATCTCGCCACTCGCAGTTTCGGGGGGCGCATTTCATTGTCTGGCCTTGCAAGAAGAGGGAACGGTGTTGGCGTGGGGCAAAAACAGTGACGGGCAGACAGATGTGCCGCCGAGCGTGACCAACGTCGTCGCGGTGGCAGGCGGAAGTTATCACAGCCTAGCGTTAACTGACGAAGGCAGGGTATTGGCGTGGGGGCGTAATTGGGATGGGCAAACTAATGTTCCCACCGAAGCCACCAACTTGGTCGCAATCGCGGCGGGCTACGCTCATAGCCTGGCGTTGCGGGCGGATGGCGTGGTGGTGGCTTGGGGAAATAATGAGTTTGGGCAGGCGGCGGTTTCTTTTTTGGCGCAGGAAGTAGTCGCGATTGCGGCGGGTTACTATCACAACCTTGCCTTGCGGGCGGATGGTCGCGTGATCGCGTGGGGTTTTGATGGTCAGTTGAATCCGACAGGTTTGTATGACGCAGTCCCGGAGGCGGCGACGAATGTGGTGGCGATCGCAGCGGGTTGGACTCACAGCGTGGCTTTACGGGCTGATGGAACGGTGCTGGCTTGGGGCGACAATACATTTGGACAAAGCACGGTGCCGGGCAATGCGACGAACGTGGTGGCGATTGCGGCGGGTTGGTATCACAGCATGGCGTTGCGGACGGACGGAACGATTTTGGTTTGGGGAAAGAATGCGTACGGCATTACGAATTCGCCGGTGGCGCTGCTGAATGCTTCGGGAATTGCCACCGGAGAGGGACACGGGCTGGTTTTGGTCAATTGGGGCGTGCCAAGTTTCAGTTCGCGTTCGCAGCAACTGGCCGGCAATGCTGGCGGCCAGACTGTGCTCGCTCCGCCGGTGCAAACCGCAATTCCCGCCAGTTTTCAATGGTATCACAATTGCGCGTTGATTTTTGGGGCGACGAATCGGCATCTGGTGTTGTCCGGGCTGCAAACTTCTGCCAGTGGCAATTATGTTTTGGCCGCGACCAATGCAGTGGGTGGCACCGTCAGCCCCTCTATCAATCTCATCGTGAATCCGCAGCCTGCCGTCATTACTGCCGTCGGCGGATGGGGCGATAATTTATCTGGGCAGCGTGATGTTCCTCCAGGGCTGATGAATCCTCGCGCCGTTGCCGCAGGAACATTTCATAGTCTGGCGTTGCAGGGTGACGGCACTGTGATCGCTTGGGGCAAGAATGCTGATGGCCAGACCAATGTCCCACCTGATCTCACGAATGTGGTCGCCATTGCGGCGGGCGGAAACCACAGCTTGGCGTTGCAGGCCGATGGTAATGTCGTGGCCTGGGGGCGGAGTTGGGATGGGCAAACGAATGTACCTCCCGCAGCCACGAACGTGATCGCGATTGGTGCAGGATCGGTTCACAGCGTCGCGCTGAAAGCAGACGGATCGCTACTGGCTTGGGGTGGTAACAATCACCGACAAACCCAGCTTCCAAATGTCACCAATGAGTTCATCGCCATCGCGGCGGGATATTTTCACACGCTTGCATTGCGGGTGGATCACAAGGTTGTCTCTTGGGGATCGCAAGCGGTCGTGCCGCCGGCGGTTTCAAATGTCGTGGCCATCGCGGCGGGTTGGGAACACAGCCTCGCCTTGCGGGCGGACGGTTCAGTATGGGCTTGGGGTGATGATTCTTATGGTCAATGTCAGGTTCCCACGGCTGCCACCAACATCGTCGCCCTCGCGGCGGGTTACGGTTACAGCGTGGCCCAACGGGCGGACGGCGCGGTGCTCAGTTGGGGCACGGGCGCTTATGGCGTGACGAATGTTCCGTGGGCGCTGCGAAATGTCGGCGACATTGTGGCCGGCGAAAATCACGCAGTGGCATTGGTGGAGCAAGGTCCGGCTCGGTTCGAGAGATTGCCTCGTGCCGTCAACGCTCATGTCGGCGGCACGGCGGTGTTGGATGCCGAAGTGCGGGGCAGCGACCGGTTGTCGGGCCAATGGCTTCACGATGGTGTGCCGATTTTGAATGCCACCAATCGTCAATTGTTGCTGACGCAGTTGCAGCCGACGAATGCGGGTGATTATGTGTTTGTAGTTTCTAATACATTTTCCACCTCCAGTAGCGCGCCCGTGCTGCTGAACATTTTGACGACTCCGGCGGTCGCCGCGGAGCCGCGCCAGTTGTATCACCCGCCCGAACGACCGCTGCGGATCGCGGCGGCGGCGCACGGGGCGTTGCCCTTGTATTACCAATGGCAATTCAATGGCGTGAATCTTGCCGAAGCGGCTCGCTTCAGCGGAACGCAGACGGAAGAACTGGCGATCAGCGCGACGACTTATGCTGATAGCGGACATTTCAGTTTGGTGGTGAGCAATGCCCAAGGCATCGCTACTGGCTTGGTGGCACAGGTGTTGATCACACCGATCATCGCGTGGGGTGATGATGCCGCCAATCAACTGAAAGTCCCGCCAGGGTTGACAGACATCATGGCGGTTTCTGCCGGGGGCGAACACAGTCTGGCGCTGCGCGTGGATGGCAGCGTGGTGGCGTGGGGTGATAATTCCGCTGGCCAGACCAATGTGCCCAACACTGCCCAGAATGTGGTGGCGATTGCCGCCGGCGGAACGCACAGCGTGGCGTTGTTGGCGAATGGACATGTGATCGCTTGGGGGGACAATACCAATGGGCAGTGCAATGTTCCCGTTGGAGCGACCAATATGATTGCGATCGCGGCAGGAGAATCTCAGACGGTGGGCTTACGGAATGACGGAGTCGCTTTGTTGTGGGGCAAATACGGTTGGCAGACAAATCTCGCCGTGAGCATTGCCACCAACGCCATCGCGATCAGTGTATTAGGTCTGAATGGAAGCGTCTTGCGGGCGGACGGAGTCGTTCAAGGTTCAGGATTCTTCAATCCCAACACCAATTTCGTGGCCATCTCGGGAAACAGTGGGCACCTGCTCGCGCTTACGGCCAATAATAATCTATTGGCTACGGGGAATCGTTACTATGGGCAAACTGATGTGCCTGCGGCGGCGACGAACATTGTCTTTTTTGCTGCGGGTGGTGATCACAGTCTGATCCTTCGCGAGGATGGGCAGTTGCTTGCTTGGGGCGCAAACTTTAGTGGGCAACTGGATGCGCCCGCCGTGGCGAGCAATGTCGTGGCGATCTCAGCCGGGGGCGCGCACAATCTCGCGTTGAGCCATCAAGCCGGGGTGCCGCTTGTCGGCACAACGCTCACCCGTTCCACCATGTTGGGGCAGACGGCTTATCTGGTAGCCAATGGTCAATCATCCGGAGCGGCGCAATATCAATGGCAGTTGAACGGCCAGAATCTGCTCGGAGCGACGAATGCAGCGTTGATCCTCCCCAATCTGAACTGGACCAACGCGGGGAATTATCAGGTGATCATCAGCAACGCCCTCGGCGTCAAGGTCGGATCGCCGGCGGCCCTGACGGTGGTGCGGACGCCGCTGGTTTTTGAAACGAATGGAAATTTTGCACCAAGTTACACCAATCAGTTCCGCGCCCGTTTGTTGGGTGCGGCTGGTACCGGACCGGTGATCATTTATGCGAGCACCAACCTGCTCGATTGGTTTCCGGTTTACACCAATGCACCGGTGCTGGGCGCGATTGATTTTGTCGAGCCGGCCATTGCTGGCATGGCGCAGCGCTTCTATCGGGCGGCGGAAGTGTTTGCTCCCACCCCGATTCAATTTTCAAATCCGACCGTCCATGCGACTAATCAGACGGTGCGATTGGAACTGACCGGACTTACCGCTGCTGGCCCGGTGATCATCTATGCTTCCACAAATCTGACCAACTGGAGCGCCATCCACACCAATCCGCCGACCATCGGGCCTTGGGAATATTTTGATGCAGTGGGTGTGGGCCAGCCCGGGCGTTTCTATCGCGCTTCGGAACTGCGGTGAAGTTTGAGCGGAGAATTTGCAACCAGAGTGCTACGCTTCTGCCTCAAAGATTGAACTCCGGCCCGAGGTAGATTTCCCGCGCCTTGGGATCGTTCGCGAGGAATTCCGCCGAGCCTTCGATGAGCACCTGACCCTTCACGATGATGTAGCCGCGATCAATCAGCTTCAGCATCTCGCGGGCGCTATGGTCGGTGATGAGCAAACCCAAGCCGCGATCGCGCAGGCGGCGGACGATCTTCTGCACTTCATACACGGCGATTGGATCAATGCCGGCGAAGGGTTCGTCAAGCAGCAGTAATTTCGGACTGGTGACGAGCGCGCGGGTGATTTCGAGCCGTCGCTTCTCGCCGCCGCTCAACGTGTAGGCTTTGCTTTTGGCGAGGGGTGTGAGGTCGAGTTCTTCGAGCAGATACTTGAGGCGCATCGCGCGTTCGGCGCGGTCCATCTTGCAGGTCTCGAGGATGGCGAGAATGTTTTCCTCCACCGTCAACTTGCGGAAGACCGACGGTTCTTGCGTGAGATAACCGACGCCCAGCCGCGCGCGGTCGTGCATGGCGAGCTTGGTGATGTCGCGTCCGAGATAAGTCACGCCGCCTTCGTCGGGCCGCACCACGCCGACGACCATGTTGAACGTCGTGGTTTTGCCCGCGCCGTTCGGGCCGAGCAGCCCGACGATTTCGCCCGCGCCGACCTGGATGGAAACGCCGTTGACCACGCGCCGGTGTTTGTATTCCTTCACGAGCTTGCCGGTCTGCAAAAGCATTTGTGCCGTCGCAGTGGCGACAGTGGGCGTTCCGGCAGTTTGTTCGGCCTGCGGTTGATTCGGCGTTTCGCTCATGGCGGAGACAGCTTCTGCGATTCCTCAAGACTCTTCAAGGCTGTCGGTTTGAAACTGACCTTGTCGAATGATCCCACCACTTCTTCCTTGGCGATGTGCCAGCCGATCCCCTGGCTCGAAGTGTAAGTCGCTTCGGGGCTGTCTATGACTGATTGTCCCATCAACTTCAGCAACGACTGGGCCGGTGTATAAACCGCCTTCTCGCCGCGCGCCGTGAGCGCCGTCCGCTGCAACTTCACGCCGCCCCCGGCTACGAGATCAATCAATTCGCCGCTGGTGGGATTGGCGTTGGCGGTCAGCGTTTCCGAATCCATGCGGGTGTATTCCGCCGGGCCGTTGGTCACGCCGATGGTGCCGCGTTCGCAAACCACATCTTGTTGCGCTTGCACCGATTCCGCGTGGCGCTTATCCGCCGTGAGCCGGACTTCCAATTTGCCACAACGCATCCGCGGTTCGCTGCCGCTGACCGGGAGTTGGTGGGCTTCGACATTACCGGCGAAGACGGCCAGCCGGTCCTGCAAGGCAAATGTCTTGGCGGTGACTTGCACGGTCTGGTTGGTGCGTTCGGCTTTCGCGACGCGATTGGTTTTCGAGTCGGGCAAAACGTTCAGGAACGTGTCGCTGTCCGAAGCGAACGTGAGCGTGACCGTGACGCCGTTATCCGCCATCACTTCGCCCGAAGCAGGGCGGGCGATGACGCGTCCCGCCGTGCCGTGCGTCTGGTCTTGCACGAAGCGGGGCGGCGTTTCACCGGTGAAAACCACCTGACCGGTGGCTTCGGAATAATCCGCGCGGTCCGAGTAGATCCCGCCGCCGTCGCGCCCGACAAACACATTGCCCGTGGCGGTGGCGAAGTTTTCCGGTGACTTCGCAGTGGTCTGTTTGCCTTCCAATTTATCGCAGGTGAGATAGTTGGTGCCTTCATTGATGCGCACCGCGCCCTCCATGAGCAATTTTTCACCGCGCTTGGTGAAGCGATCGGCGGAAAGCGTGACGATGTTTGTGCCCGTTGCGCGCGTTGGCGCATTCGTCGCACTCAATAATCCCGCCGCGGCGCCCAATCCCGCGCGCGGCAGGCTCAACCGCACCTTGCCCGAGGCGTCAATATTGGTGTCATTCAGCCAGACCGTCATGCGATCCGCGTTGCCGGAGTAGCCATTGAAATTCCACGCCGCATCGCCCACCAGATCCACGCGCTGATCAGCTTGGCGGAACGTGCCGCGTTGCGCCTTGGCGTGGCCGGGTTTGGATTTACCCGTGATGACCAGTCCGCCGTCAGCTTCGATCACATCAAACGGCGCGCGGTTCGTCACTCCTGGGCCAAAGACGTTGCGCTTCGTTTTGTCCGTGGAGCCGCTCACTGTCAAGGTTTCGCAAGTGAAGATCCGGTCGGCATCTTCGCCGTGCACATCATCGTGAAAGATGCCGCGCCCCTGGGCCGCATCGAACTCGAACCAGCGCGAGGTGATCACCAGCGGCGGCGCGTTGTTGGTCCAGTGGATCACCGCCTGCACGTCGTTGGAGATGATCAGGATCTTCTCGTTGTGCCGCCACAGGAAGCCGCGCCCTTCGATCTGAAACTTCCCGTCGCCCGATTTGGCGGTCAGTTTTTCCGGCGAACTCAACGTGCGGGCGTTGACGTTGGCTTCATCATAGAAACACACCGGCGTGCGCAAATTGACGAGGGTCGCGCCATTCGTCTCAAACGCCCAGAACTCGGTATTGGTGGCGCGGATTTGCTTGTTGGTGCCGGTGATCTGGTCGCCCGTCAGCTTCATCTCCATCTGGCGGAAATTCGGCGCGGGATGATACCGGCTGAAAACCCCGCGGCCCCCGGCCACGCCCGACAAATCCTTCTGGGCAAAAGCGCCGCCACTCATTCCGAAGAGCAACAATCCCATCAACCACGCCGCGCCGCGTCGGGTTGCAGGTTGAAAGTTGCGCTCCGATAAATCGCGTGCTGGAGTTGAAAGTTGCAGGTTCATCGGGCGTTGGCGCGCGTCACTTCACCGCTTCAAACACCTTCAGCAAGCTCTTGAGCACGGCGGGCATGTCTTCGAGCGCAATCATGTTCGGCCCGTCGCTCAACGCCTTGTCCGGGTTCGGGTGGGTCTCGATGAACAGACCATTCGCTCCGGCCGCCAACGCGCAGCGCGCCAGCACCGGCGCGAACTCGCGTTGCCCCGAAGATTTGTCACCACCGCCGCCGGGCAATTGCACTGAGTGCGTCGCGTCGAAGATCACCGGACAACCCGTGCGCTTCATGATTGGAATCGAGCGCATGTCGGCGACGAGATTGTTGTAGCCGAACGTCGTGCCGCGCTCGGTGAGCAAAATCTTTTTGCCACCACCGCTGCGGGCCTTGTCCACCACGCGCCCGATTTCGCCGGGCGAGAGGAATTGTCCCTTCTTGATGTTCACGATTTTGCCGGTGTTCACCGCCGCCTCGATCAAATCCGTCTGGCGACACAGGAATGCGGGGATCTGCAGGATGTCCACGACCTCCGCGGCGTTGGCGGTCTGTTCTTCAGTATGGACATCTGTCAGGACGGGTAGTTCAAACTTCTCCCGCACGCGCGCCAGCACGGTCAGACCCTCGATGAGGCCTGGACCGCGAAAGGATTTGCCGGAAGTGCGGTTGGCTTTGTCAAAGCTGGCTTTGAAGACGTAATTGATGCCGAGCTTGGCGCAGGTCTTTTTGAGCGACGCGGCGACTTCAAAGCAGAGTTTTTCGCTTTCGATGACGCACGGCCCGGCGATGAGCGTGAGTCGCCGCGAGTCTTGCATGGATTTCCAGATGGCTGAATCGTTGAGCACGCGGCGTTGTAGCATTTGGGGCGGGCAATGTAAATCGCAGGTGCGGCAGTCCTGGGAGCGCTGGCCTCTGGCCGGCGAGTTTCTGCATCTGAGATTTCTTGGAACGCGCCGGCCAGAGGCCAGCGCTCCCGGGGACACAAATGAAACGGGCCGGATTTTCATCCGGCCCATTCATGGGTTGGGTTGGGTGCACGCGCTAGGCGCGGAAATGGTTGATGAGAAAAGCATAACCACAATTGTCTGCTCTTGTAGTCCCCATTGCGGGGGACAACCGCAAAAAAATCCCGCACCAGTCTCGCGACCGATGCGGGAAGTGAAATTGAATCTTGTTCCGGCTTACGCACCGAACTTGTCGAACTGTTTCGCGTTCGCCTGCATCAGGCGGATGAGGAACTTCGCCGGGAACACGCTCAACGAGCCGGAGTTCGCACCCGTCTCCGTGAAACGATCCAGCTTGTCCGAGCCGCTGATGGCAGAGTTGAGCAACACCGGTTGCGGATGCCAGGAGTGGCCATGCATCGAGCAAGGGGTGGAATGATCGCCGGTGATGGCGATGACATCGGGGCGTTTCTTGAACAGGATCGGCAGCGCGGCATCGAAATCTTCGATGGCTTTCTTCTTCGCAGCAAAGTTGCCGTCTTCACCCGCTTTGTCGGTGTATTTGTAATGGATGAAGAAGAAGTCGTAGTTGTCGTATTCCGTGAGATAGCGTTCGAATTGCTCGGCGATGCTCTGCGGGCCTTCGATCTTTTTCATGCCGACGAGTTGCGCGAGGCCTTTGTACATCGGATAAACCGCGAGACACGCGGGCTTGAGCTTGTAGCGATCTTCAAACAGCGGAATCTCCGGCTGATGCGCGATGCCGCGCATGAGGAAGCCGTTCGCGGGTTTTTCCTTCGCAAGAACTGGCAGCGCCGCCTTGTAGAAATCTGCGATCAGCTTCGCCATCTTCTTTTGCTTGGCGTTCTTCGGATCGCGCGGTTTCACAGCGGGAATGGCGTAACCTTCGCGATTCGGATCGGCGTCGGTCAGCGGGCCTTCCAGACCTTTGCCGCGGAATATCACTACGAAGCGATGTTCCTTGCCAGCTTTGATGATGACCTGCGTGTCGCCGATCTTTTTGATCTTGGCGGAAAGCAGGGTGACGAGCTTTTCGCAAACTTCGGTCGGGATACGACCGGCGCGGCGGTCGGTGACAATGCCCTTTGCGTCGAGCGTGGCAAAATTGGCGCGTGCGCAAACATCGCCAGCTTTCAGTTCAATCCCAAGGCCGAGTGCTTCGATGACGCCGCGACCGACCTGGAATTCCAGCGGATCATAGCCGAACAGACCGAGATGGCCCGGCCCGCTACCTGGCGTGATACCGGGCGCGACGGGAATCATGCGGCCTTGCGCGGAGTTCTTGGCGAGCGCGTCGAGGTTTGGCGTGTACGCGGCTTCCAGCGGTGTGAGATAGCTTTGTTCCTTGGTGGCCAGATCGCCGAGACCGTCGAGGACGATCAAAGCCAGCTTGGCGTTGGGTTTCAGTGTCAGTTCGGAATACAGTTCGTCGAGGTTCATGTTCGGTTTCAGTTAAAAGTCCGCGCGGGCAGGTTGGTTTACGCCCCACAAATCGCAATATCATGCGGACATTTGCGCCGTCCGGTCAACGCGATTTGCAGTGGGGTCGTATCCTGCTTCAACTTGTAGGGCACGACGTAAGGAGTGCTTTGCGGGAACGACTCGTCACCTCGTCCCCTACAAATAGGCGGTTGGTTCAGGCTGGCGCACGGTTGCAACTTTCGGCAACTTACCTATGTTGGAGTCAGTGATAAGAATTTTATGAGCAACGATCCCGTCACCCTAACCCGCGATGTCGAAGCCGCTGTCGTTCCTGTCGGCACGAAAGTCACCTTGATGAAGGGTGAAACCGCCTACATCACGCAATCCCTCGGCGGCAGTTACACCGTCGTGGTGAACGGCAACATGTTCCGCCTCGCGGACAAGGATGCCGATGCGCTCGGTCTCGAAGTGGTGAAACCAACCACCGCCAAATTGAGCGGTCCAGTCACGCAGGAAGCGCTGGAGAAACAGGTTTGGGAATCGCTCAAGACCTGTTACGACCCGGAAATCCCCGTCAACGTCGTGGACCTCGGTTTGATCTACGATTGCCATCTCACGCCCATCGGCAACGACTGCTATAAAGCCGACGTCAAGATGACGCTCACCGCGCCCGGTTGCGGCATGGGCCCGGTGCTCGCGCAGGACGTGCAAAACAAACTTATCTCCCTCGAACCGATTGATGAAGCGAACGTGGAACTCGTCTGGGATCCGCCGTGGAATCAAGGCATGATGACCGAGGCGGCGAAACTACAGTTGGGACTGATGTAGAGCCACAGATTTTCACAGATGAAACACGGATGGGGAATTTATCTGTGTTCATTCTGTGTTTCATCTGTGGCTAAAAAATTCCATGAATAGAACCGTTGACTGGGCCAAACTCCGCGCCGACTTCCCGATCTTGGATCAAAAAGTCCACGGCAAGCCGCTGATCTATTTCGACAACGCCGCGACCTCGCAGAAACCGCGCGCGGTGATCCAGGCGCTCGTCAATTACTACGAACGCGACAACGCCAACGTCCATCGCGGCATCCATGAGTTGAGCATGCGCGCCACCACGGCGTTTGAAGCCGCCCGCGCCCGCACCGCCAAATTTATCAATGCCCGCAGTGCGGATGAAATCATCTGGACGCATGGCACGACCGAAGGCATCAACCTCGTCGCCAGCACTTGGGGCGCGAAACATCTCCAGCCCGGCGACGTCATCCTGCTCACCGAAGCCGAACATCACAGCAACATTGTTCCGTGGCAATTGCTTGCCCAACGCACCGGCGCGAAAGTCGCCTACATTCCTGTCACCGGCGACGAAGGCACGCTTGATCTTTCCAAACTCGATTCGCTGCTTACCTCGCAGGTGAAGCTGCTTTCGCTCGTCCACATCTCGAACTCGATGGGCGTCGTGAATCCCGTCGCCGAACTCTGCGCCCGCGCGCGGAAGCTCGGCATCGTCACGCTGGTGGACGGTGCGCAAAGTGCCGGACACATGCCCGTGGACGTGCAGGCCATTGGCTGCGATTTCTTCGCGTTCAGCGGTCACAAAATTTGCGGTCCGACCGGCATCGGCGCGCTTTACGGGCGACAGGAAATTATGGAAAAACTCCCGCCGTATCAGGGCGGTGGCGAAATGATTCTGACCGTCGGTTACGACAAAACCGAATTCAAATCCGCGCCACATCGCTTCGAGGCCGGCACGCCAGACATCTCCGGCCCGATTGGATTGCACACCGCGATGGATTACCTCGACGCCATCGGTCGCGACAACATCTGGAAGCACGACCAGGAACTCGCCAACTACGCCTACGACCAGCTCGCGGCGTTACAGAACATCCGCCTCTTCGGCCCAAAGACGGGCCGCGCCGGCCTCGTGAGCTTTCTGCTCAAGGACGTTCACGCGCACGATGTCGTCACGCTGGCCGATCAAGGCGGCGTGGCGTTGCGTGGCGGCCATCACTGCACGCAACCGCTGATGCACAAACTCGGCGTCGAATCCACCGCCCGCGCGAGCTTCTATTTCTACAACACCAAAGCCGAAGTGGATCGCTTCGTGGAAGTGGTGAAGGAAATCCAGAAGTTCTTCGGAGGATGAAAAAGATCGCACTAGTTGTGGCTGTCTTTGGAATCGTTGCCAGCATCTTTTGCTTTGTTTATATCCAGCACCGCGATGCCCAGCGAAAGGCTGAGGCGACACGGGAGGCCTCGAAAATGATGGAACTACGCACTCGGCTCGCGCCCGAATTGGAAGCTTTCTACCAAAAAAATGGGGACTATCCGAAAAAGCTTCAAGACCTGCCGCTGCAAGACTTCAATTGGGGAACGGAAGGTGCAAAGCCTGAAGATTTAGAATCCTTTTCTTACATTTCCGACGGACAAACTTTCGTCATGCGCTGGAAGGGCGAAAGCCAATATGGCGTTTACCTTGCAGGTAACAAGGGCGTGCTGAAGTATTCCCAAGACGAGGCGGCACTAGAGCAAAGTAAATAAGTCTGGAAAGACCCGGGACGCCGAACGACGCGCCAGCGTCTTGGACTGCGGCAGCCCTCTGCCGCTTTTTCACCGCAGGCGCGCGACACGAAAGCGGCAAAGGGCTGCCGCAGTCCAAGGCCTTGCGGAATTTTCCAGCGGGCTTTCCGAACCCGGCCACAGCTTTACTTAAACCGCGCTAAAAGCTGGGAACTAAATCAAATTGCAACATCGTCAGATGACGTAATTGGTTTTGATATAACTTTGCTCCCTCTCTTTAACACGTGTGGACGATGCGTTTGATGAGTTACAGATAGAAGCCCGGATTTGAGCGGGTTTCTTCCTCACATCCGCCGCACACGTTCCACCTGATTTCGGCGGGTCGCTTCGCGATTCTGCGCATCGTAAAACTCTGCCGGGTTGAAGTCATCGGTCAGCACCAGGCCGTGGTCGGGTGGAGTGTTGAGGACGCGCGAGAACACCGCTCCGGCTTGCGAGCGCAGGCCGGGGTGGATGCGTTCCATTTCTGGCGGGCGCACAAATACCGGCTCGGGCCGGTCGGTAGCGACGAAGTAATTTTGCGAATCATCGCTGTGCATCCGCACGCCGGGGAACACCGCCTGCAAGGTCCGGTTCAATGAGGCGGCGAAGAAATCCCGGTCATCTTCCAGGTGGCAGAAGGCATTGATGACGAGCGTGCCGCCGGGGCGCAACACGCGGCGCATGGCGGCAAACGCTTCGCGCGTCATCAGGTGTGACGGTGAAGAGTCGCCGAGAAACGCGTCGAGCACGATGACGTCGTATTGCTTGCGACAGCGATTCAGGAAATGGCGGCCGTCGTCCAGACTGATTTCCAGTTTGTCCGGTTCGAGGTCAAAGAACTTCACGGCGACGGGCACGACGTCGGGATTGATTTCGTCCACGTCCACGCGCGCGCCGCCCCGGGCAAATTCCATCGGCACGATGCCGACGCCCAGACCGATGCAAAGCACGTCGTTGATGTTGGTGGTGTAGGTGCGCGCCAAACCTCCGAGCATGTGAGTGAACATTGACACACTTTGTTTACGCGCCGGGTCGTAGGTGTTTTGAATCAGGTTGTCGTTGGAAAAGAGCCGGACGCTGCTGTTGCGGTGTTCCAATACGACGATGTCACCAAAGTTGGAGTTGCCGCGAAAGCGCTCGATGAAATCCGCGTATTGATGCGTTGGCCGGTAGCTGACCAGCAAGGCGATGCCCAAACCCAGCACTGTTGCTGTCGCCAACGGGGCGCGGGCGCGGCGATTGAATAGGACGAAATAACCAGCGCTGACGAGCACCAGCAAGGCCGCCGTGAGATACATGGAGACGGAATTGGGCAGCAATGGCAGCAAGACGTAACCAACGCACATGGTGCCCGCAAAACTTCCCAGCGTGCCGATGGCGGTCAGTCGCCCCGCCGTGCTCCCAACGCCGGCCACGGAGGAAGCCACCACGCGAATCAAGAACGGCCCGGTCATCGCCAGTAATGCGAGCGGCACAAAGAACAGGAAAGCCGAAGCGAGGAGCGAACCGATGGCGAGTTTGAAATCCAGACACCAATACGCCACGGGTTCGCAGATGATTACCGTGAGCGCCAGATAGGCGGCGGCGGCCAAAATCGCCAGGTAGAGGACAGCCGGGTTTTGCGAACGATCTGCCAAACGTCCGCCGATGTAATAACCGCAGGCCAACGCCACCAGCGTCACCGCGATCTGCGCCGTCCACACGAAATGGGACAAGCCGATGAACGGCGACAGCATTTTCGCGCCGAGAATTTGCGCGATCATGATGGCCGCGCCCGTGGTGGCGGCGGTGAGGTGCAGGTAACGACTCAGACCTTTGGACACCGAGGACGCTGCGGGGGCGACGGGCGCGACGGGGCGGGAGGTTCTTTTCACGCGCGCGATTCTAAGGCCGGCGCGCGTTCGGGCAATGTTTTCCCGCTGAGGCCACCGAGGCTGGCGGGGTGAAATCTTCTCAGCGCTGCAACGGCACGAACAGCGTATCGAGTTTTGTGCCGCCATCCGCAGCGCGTTCATACCGGAAGAAACGCCAGAGGAAGGAGACTTTCTTGAAGCCATTCGGCTTATGGTCGTAGGTGAACGCCGGGAATACATCCACACTGACAGCGCCGTTGACCTTCTCGTAATGCCAGATCCGCCAGAGGATGCGGGCACGGGTGTAATCGTTGGTGGCGGTGGAACGCGCGCCGGGCAGCGGACCGAGATTATGTTTGTGGTCGTAGAGCCGGAGCAAGACGGAGGTGTCTGCGCTGGTGCGTCCTTCGGCAGGCGTGGCTTGGGATTCGTGACTCCAGAGCGGGAAGACGCCGTGCGAGCGGATTTCGTCGCGCACGAGCGGGGAGTTGGTTCGCGATGCGGTCGGCGGGGGCGGATTCGCTCCAGCGAAATCTTCAGTGAGTCCGAGGTCGCTCGCACTCGCAACCGGCCTTCTTTCCGGGCGGAGATAAATCTCATCGCTAAACCAGCAGATCGGCAGACACCAGAAATCCTTGCCGTAGGTGCGGGAGCGCTTGGGGCTTTCCGAAAATGATTCGGGGAGGAAACGGTTTTGGTAATAGAAGAACGGGATGAACCACGAACTGCTGCGTTGTTTGGTTTTGGTGTGTTTGCCCAGCAGCAGGTAGCGGGCGTCCACGTCGCCGGTGGCGGTGACGCGCGAATAGTTGTAGAACGGGAATACCCAGCTCCCGCTGCGTTCGCCGGTGCGACTGCCCGCCAGCGGCGTGACGTAATAGTTGAACTCTGCTTCATTGGCCCAACCAAAAAACGGCGTGATCAATCGATCGTCGTAGTGAT
>ERZ1292633.3189-Hain-H41-02um-R1-3189-length-16195-cov-9_pt1 | contig 16195 bp, 14 predicted proteins | sample MGYA00564406_ERZ1292633 | MGnify/ENA primary metagenome ERZ1292633 (study PRJEB36523, sample SAMEA6512639) | groundwater metagenome | collected 2019-01-08 | study: AquaDiva: Metagenomics assemblies of 32 groundwater samples | reverse complement strand
GACCCATCGTACGGATGGGTCTCTTTTCTTTGGTGGAGATGGCGGGATTCGCACCTGCCCTTCGCCTAAACCGAACAAGACCTATGGTTAGCGGATAACTACCGATTCTGACCGAAGGTTGGCGGAAATGCCGTGTTTCAACCTTCGCCAGATGTCACCAGGGTTCGCCACCCACCGACGGATTTTGGGCACCAGATGGGCACCAAATAGGCCACCAGCAAGATCGGAAACGATCCTGCTTTTGGTATAAAGGACCGCTTGCTATTCTGTCGATGAAGTGTAGGATTGTAGCCAAATGCCAAGTATTTCCATACAAATCACCGCGAGCATGGTGGCGTGGTATGCAGCGATAGTCTCAACACTGGCCGTGGGCGTAGCTGTCTACAATGCCTGGAGAGACAGCGCGCGCCCGCAGATCAAGTGGGAGCCCAACAGGATGATATTTGGTGATCCTGACTTTCCTGAGGACGTTACACACCTCTGTGTGGGTGTGACCAATAGGGGGAGACGCCCTATTCGCATAGAGCAAGCTGCGCTTCAGGTGTACGGCCAGTCAGGGCACTTGCTCCTAGCCCACAGTTTTTCGAACAACCGCATCAGGGTACTAGATGAGCAAAACCCATCCACCAGCATCTTGGTGCGCCAGGATTTGTTTGATATCAAAAAGGTATACTGTGTAGTGGTCGTTGATGGCACTGGCCGAACTTATAAGAAATATCTTAAGCGATTCCCAACCTTTACACGTGCGTTCCTTTGGATCAGAAGCAAGTTGAGCAACACCCTGTTGCGTTTGAAGCAGCTGGTAACTTGAGGGTTGGAATGGAAAAAGAAATAGCTGGTACAAAAACCTCGGCCGAAACGTCCCCGGCCAGATCACCAGCCGATTTTGTACGTGATTCCAGCAATCACCAAACCACCGATTACGGTGAGAAAGAGGATACCCCACCAAGTCTGATGCCAGTTGCGTGTTTCAACGCGTGTACCAGTGTGTTTTCCTCCCACGACGAGTGCACGCTTACCCTTGTTATGAATACCGACATCAAAGCCCACGCTGCTGATGTCGATAAAGGTGTTATCGCTCCCTTCGTTCAAAATGGCGGCTGTTCTCGGTTTTTCGTTGGCCATTTGCTGAAGGATTTTTGATTTGAACCCCTGCTCAAGGACTCTAATGGTTTCGTGCTCGCCCCAATCCCTACCAGTATATGTAATCTGGAAATCACCAGGTGTACTGTATGCATCGTAGTTCGTGTAATGAACTTCCGGTTCCTTGAGCCATTGCAACTTCATTTCGGAGAAACCAGATTGGTATACGGCGTGACCGAGCTCGCGCGTGAAGCGCCTCCACAGACCATCGTATTCCTCCTTAGGTACGTTTGAGAGAAAGGCGAGCGTCAAATAACAGCCCTGCAGAAGATCCGCCAATCTTTTCGGGCTGGTCTCCGCTTCAATCCTTTCCAAGATAATCTTGCCCTTGGTAATGGCATCCAACTTCGGCTTAGGGTGCGTAAGTAGGTATGGCTCCTTCTCCTGGATATGGTTCCAGAAGACGAAGTCTTGTTTCCCCAAGGCTTCTTCAAAGAAGTAGTTATCGCGAAGAAAGGCTTGGCCCAAAAGCAGGTTCTTTAACCCAGCAAAAGCCTTCCGATTCTCCAATGAAACGTGGTTCTGGTTCAGAGCCATAAAAGCGGTGCTTCGAGGTTACACGATAGCACTTTGAGCGGGAAGGCTGCGTAAGCGACCAGAAATCCATCAAAGGCACGGATTCATTGGGGTGTGCGGGTCTTTCAATAGTGTGTGGTCAGCCGTGTTGATTTTTGCACCAAAATAGGGGAAACTGCCTCAAGTAAGCCCGTTTCCCGGCATTTTTGTTCCACCTCCAGATATGTTCGAACAAGCCTTTAAGAACATTGATGACATCCTTCATAAGGATGCTGGCTGTACCAGCGAACTGGACTACACCGAACAGACCTCCTGGCTTCTCTTCCTCAAATATTTAGAAGATCTGGAGGAGGACAAGGTGACGGAAGCCAAGCTATCGGGAAAAAAGTACGCCCATGTCATTGACGAGCCCTACCGCTGGGGGACTTGGGCGGCGCCAAAGGGGAAGGACGGTAAAATCGACCACAACGCCGCTAAGACGGGGGACGACCTCCGAGATTTCGTGACCAAGAAGCTTTTTCCCTACCTTCAAGGCTTCAAAGCGAGAGCGAGCGGATCCAACACTTTGGAATATAAGATTGGCGAGATTTTTGGCGAAATCAGGAACTGCATACAGAGCGGCTACAACATGCGGGAAGTCATCGATCATGTCGATGAACTGCGTTTCCGTTCGCAGGCCAACAAGCACGAGCTCTCGCATCTCTACGAGGCCAAGATTAAGAACATGGGGAACGCGGGTCGCAATGGCGGAGAGTATTACACCCCGCGACCGCTCATCCGCGCCATCGTGCAAGTAGTCGCACCCAAGCTCGGTGAAACCATCATGGATCCCGCCGTCGGCTCCGCCGGCTTCTTGTGCGAATCGTTCGAATACTTGAAACAGACCAACCCGAAACGCTCCGTGGCGCAGGATCGAGCTCTCCAGGAAAGAACCTTCTACGGCAAGGAAAAGAAGTCCCTCGCCTACGTCATGGGCATCATGAATATGATTCTTCATGGCATCGAGGCACCGAACATCGTCCATACCAATACCCTCACGGAGAATCTTGCGGATATTCAGGAAAAGGATCGTTTCGACATTGTGATGGCCAATCCTCCCTTCGGAGGTAAGGAGCGCAAAGAGGTTCAGCAGAACTTCCCAATCCGGACGGGGGAGACCGCATTCTTGTTCCTCCAGCATTTCATCAAAGTTCTCAAGGCCGGTGGTCGTGCCGGTATCGTCATTAAGAACACCTTCCTCTCCAATACCGACAACGCTTCCGTGAGTCTGCGGAAGCTCTTGCTAGAGAGCTGCAACCTTCACACCGTGCTCGACTGCCCAAGCGGCACGTTCCTGGGTGCCGGCGTCAAGACCGTGGTGCTTTTCTTTGAGAAAGGCACCAAGACGCGCAAAGTCTGGTTCTACCAGCTCGACCCTGGCCGAAACATGGGCAAGACCAACCCGCTCAACGACGCCGACCTCGCCGAGTTCATTGCCTTGCAGAAGACCAAAGCCGACTCTTCTAAGAGCTGGAGTGTAGATGTGGCGGGCATCGACCCGAAATCGTTTGATCTTTCCGTGAAGAACCCCAACGGCCACGAGGAAATCGCGTACCGGAGCCCCGAGGCCATCATGGACGAAATCGCCGCGCTGGACGCCGAGAGCGTGGAAGTACTGGGCAACATCAAGGCACTGCTATGAAGAAGGGGTGGCAGACAAAATCATTCGAGGATTGCATTGAGTCGATAAAACACACTCGAAAGATTCAGCGGAAGGATTTTCTCGATGACGGTCAGTTTCCAGTTGTTTCCCAGGAAGCCGAGTTCATCAATGGTTACTGGGACGACGAGGCAGATATCTTTAAGGTTTCAACACCCGTCGTCATCTTCGGCGACCACACCCAGGTCTTGAAGTATGTGGACTTCGACTTCGTTCTTGGTGCAGACGGAGTGAGGATTTTGCAGCCTCGTGATTTTCTGTCGCCCAAGTTTTTCTTTTACCAACTACAAGCAGCCAACCTCACTTCGCTCGGCTACGCGCGGCATTACCGGCTTCTCAAGGAGTTGGAACTAAAATACCCCCCTCTCGCAGAACAACACCGCATCGTCGGCATCCTCGACAAGGCGTTTGAAAGTATTGCCACCGCCAAAGCCAATACTGAAAAGAACCTCCAAAACACCCGCGCCCTCTTCGAAAGCCATCTCCAATCCGTCTTTGCGCGCCGCGACAAAAGCTGGGTTGGAGAATCGATCGGTTCGATTTGCGAAATAAAGCACGGATACGCTTTTGACGGGGCAGACTTTTCGAACAAGGTCTCCGAAGGCAAACCTCGAGTTATCACACCAGGCAACTTCACTGAAGATGGTAAGTTGCTTTTTAATGAAAAAAACACCAAACGGTTCAAAGGCAATCTACCCGCTGGATTTCGATTCAATGTAGGCGATTTGGTAATCGTGATGACCGACCTTTCGTCAAAGATGAAAATCCTCGGCAAGCCAGCCTTCATCGAGACGGACGACGTGCTACACAATCAGCGAATCGGTCGGGTAGTTTTCTTGAATGGCCGCATCGAGAAGCGTTTCCTTTACTACTTTATGATGAGTGAGGGTTTTCTCAATAACATCAAGAGGTCGGCGACCGGTACAATGGTGAAGCACACTGCACCCAAGAGAATCTTGAGCAACATAATCACTTATCCGCGCGACAGGAAGGTGCAACAGACAATAATCAGAAAGCTCGACGACATCCGCGATAAGACCCAGCACCTCAAATCCATCTATCAGCAGAAGCTCACGGCGCTAGAGGCACTGAAGAAATCACTCCTACACCAAGCCTTCGAAGGTGAACTATAAAACCAATATGAACGAAGCAGAAACACGAGCAGAACACATCGATCCTGCGCTCAAGACCGCTGGCTGGGGAGTGGTGGAGGGAAGCCGGATCTTACGGGAATATCACATCACGCAGGGTCGCCTTGAGGGCCAGGGTCGGCGCGCCGAGGCGCAAATCGCCGACTACGTCTTGATGTACCGCAACCACAAGCTGGCTGTGGTGGAGGCGAAGGCTTGGGATGAGGATCTGGGCGAGGGCGTCGGCCAAGCGAAGCGATATGCCGAAAAGATGGCCATTCGTTTCACGTACAGCACGAACGGAAAGGGTATCTATGCGGTCGACATGACGGGCCAGATCCGTGAGGCCGAGGTCACGAAGTTCCCGTCACCCGAGGAACTCTGGAACCTCATGTTCACGGAACAGAACGAATGGCGCGATCGTTTTGCCGATGTCGTCCTTGATGATAAGGGTGGTTCACTGGGCGACCGCTATTATCGCGACCTCGCCATCGAGCGGGTCTTGGAAGCGGTCGCCAACGGCAAACAGCGCATCCTGCTGACGCTTGCGACGGGTACGGGAAAGACGATGATCGCGTTCCAGACCGCCTGGAAGCTCTTCCACAGCCGATGGAGCCTGACACGTGAACCGTCTCGCCGGCCGCGCATCCTCTTCCTCGCCGATCGTAATATTCTCGCGAATCAGGCATTCAACGCCTTCTCTTCGTTCCCCGAGGACGCGCTGGTGCGCATCATGCCGGAGGATATTCGTAAGAAAGGGAAGGTGCCCAAGAACGGGAGCATCTTCTTCACGATTTTCCAGACATTCATGAGCGGCACTTCCAAAGACGGAGTGCCGGCACCGTACTTCGGCGAGTACCCCCCGGACTTCTTCGATTTGATCATCATCGATGAGTGCCACCGTGGGGGAGCGAACGACGAAAGCAACTGGCGGGCGATTCTCGAGTACTTCTCTCCCGCCGTCCAGCTTGGTCTCACTGCCACCCCGAAGCGCAAGGATAACGTGGACACCTACGCCTACTTCGGCGAGCCCGTCTATGTGTATTCCCTCAAGGAAGGCATCAACGACGGTTTCCTTACGCCCTTCAAAGTGAAGCAAATCTCCACCACGCTGGATACGTATGTCTTCACGCCGGACGATAAGTTGATTGAGGGTGAAATCGAAAGCGGCAGGCAGTACAAGGAAAGCGACTTCAACAAGATCATCGAAATCAAGGAGCGTGAGGCGTATCGCGTGAAGTTGTTCATGGAGATGATCAATCAGAACGAGAAGACCATCGTCTTCTGCGCCAACCAGACGCATGCCCTGGTCGTCCGCGACCTCATCAATCAGATCAAGAAGAGCAAGGACCCGAACTACTGCCAGCGCGTTACGGCGGACGAGGGTTCGATTGGAGACCAGCACCTCCGTGACTTCCAGGACAACGAGAAGACGATTCCCACCATTCTGACGACCTCGCAAAAGCTCTCGACAGGCGTGGATGCACGGAACATCCGCAACATTGTCCTGATGCGTCCGGTCAACTCGATGATTGAGTTCAAGCAGATCATCGGTCGTGGAACCCGCCTTTTCGACGGCAAGGATTACTTCACGATTTATGATTTTGTGGGCGCTCACCAGCACTTCAGCGATCCCGAGTGGGATGGCGAGCCGGTCGAGGAAGAGGCTTGCAGCAAGTGCGACACGCGCCCGTGCGTCTGTGCCATCCAACCCCCGCCACCGCCCAAGCCGTGCGCGATTTGCGGCAAGTCGCCGTGCGAGTGCGTCGAGCCCTGCCCCGATTGCGGACAACGGCCGTGCGTATGCAAGAAAACGAAGAAGGTGAAGGTCAAGCTTGCTGACGGCAAGGAGAGGACTATCCAAAGCATGGTCGCGAGCACGTTCTGGCATCCCGACGGCACGCCCATGTCCGCCCAGCAGTTCATGGAAATGCTCTTCGGTAAGTTGCCCGAGTTCTTCAAGAACGAGGAAGAGCTCCGCGCACTCTGGAGCTCGCCAGATACGCGAGCGAAGCTGCTGGCTGGGTTGGCTGAGAAGGGGTTCGCGCAAGAACAGCTTGTCGAGATGCAGAAGATCATCGACGCGGAGAAGAGCGACCTCTTCGATGTGCTTGCCTATGTGGCCTATGCGCTCCCGCCGATTACCCGAGAGGAACGCGCTGCGGATGCGAAAACCATCATCGGCAAGGAGTTCGACGAGAAGCAGCAAGCCTTCTTGGACTTCGTGCTTTCCCATTACGTGAGCGGAGGCGTCGACGAACTGGCCCAGGAGAAGCTCACGCCGTTGCTGAGGTTGAAGTACCACAACTCCATTACCGATGCAGTTGCCGATCTCGGACGCCCCGAAGAAATCGGGAGAGTCTTCGTGGGATTCCAGCAGTATCTGTACACGAAGATTAATACGAGGCATCGATAAAGGCATGGCCCCGAACAGCAACACGACGATGATGGCCGAGGCCGAGGTCGCTGTCCTGTTAGCCATCCACCTTTTTGAACAGAAGGGGGCGAGTGAAGTTCATGTGGCACTGGATGGCGCGCAGGTGATGATCAGAGGGCAAATCATGTTCCCAGTCGAGAAGTACTTAGGGGAGCGTGGTTGGAAACTTGAAAAGGCTGAAGGAACGAGGCCGTGGAACGGCCACTATGTTAAAGACGGGAAACGTCTGCACATTCATGCGCGTTCTGGGCAAGGAGACGTTGTCGCAGTAGTGGGTAACAGACGATATTATGCTGAGTGCAAAAAGGGTCCTATGACGACAACGCGACGTAATCCTGAATACGGACTGTTGCGCGAAGCGATTGGACAGCTGATGACGATTAAAGAGGTCAAGACGGGAGACATGCTCATTGCCGCCGTCCCCCAGAGCCAGAAGTTTCGCACCCTCACCGCTGCCTGGCAGGCCCTGCCTGCTATTAGGCGGGCCAAGATCAATTTTGTTTGCGTTGGTAGAGACGGTTCTGTGGAATGGATGGGTGAATGAAGCGGGCTGGGAATCATTTAGGTATAGTCATATGAATCAGACGAGGAGGCAGGCGGCAAAGGTAAACGTGTTCCTCAAGTTAGAAGACATCGTAGATAAGGTCGTCTCGCGAACGATGACGCTTCCTTCGGTTCAAAGGGGATTCGTGTGGAAGCCATATCAGATTGAGAACTTGTGGGACTCATTATTGAGAGGCTATCCGACAGGCAGTTTCGTTGTCTCCCAACATGCAAGTTCGACTGAAGAATATGCCTTGCTTGATGGCCAACAGAGGGCATCGGCTATCTGTTTGGGTTTTTATGATGCCGAAGACCCCAAGTACAGCGAAGATTTTTTCAAGACCTCATTTGAGAACATCATAGTATTTATCGACCGTGAAAGGCCGCAGGGGGAAACAGATCCGCGGAAATATATCTTCCGGGTCATCACGAAGTCCCACCCGTGGGGGTACAGGAAAAGCGATAACGAAAAGCCGTTGGAGTCGGAGAGAATCGCCGAGGCCATGAAGGCTTATGACATAAAAAAGCTGAACTACTTGAAAGTTGACCTGAAAAAGTTCTGGCCATATGACGCGACCGACCCCATTCCGTTCGGGATGTTCATTCACGCGGCGATAAAGGCGCGAAAAGCTGGTGAGAAGAGCGCGGTCGCCGATCTGGAGCAAGAGATTCAAAAGTGGAAGGATGATCACGGGTCACACAAGATCACGAAAGAAAAGAGCGGCGAGGAACCCTATTTGTATTCCATTAAGGAGATTTTTGATGCGGTGAAGGATTTGCTCGACCACCCGGTAATACCGATGCAGAGCTACGAGCTCCCGTCATATGAGGCGGCGGAAGGTGCGGGCCAACATAAAGAGTCCACCCTGGAAGATGAGGAAAACGACGAGGTCGAGAACCTATTCGTAAGGCTGAACTCTGGTGGTACCCCACTGAGAGGCGAAGAGCTCAACTATTCGATTTTAAAAGCTCGCATCGAGGGCGACCTGTTGTCGCAGTTGGAGAAAGCCTGCCGTGGATTCATCCATCCGGCGAGACTGGTCACGATTGCATTCCGACTTTTTGGACTGACGTTGAAGAATGCTGGCGGAACAGGGTCTATCAGCATGAAGATCAAGCCCAAGCAGTTCCAGAGGAATATAGCGGAAAACCAGAAGCTGTTCAGCGCCTTTCTCCGCGAAAAAATCATTCAAAACGGCTTGGTCGTCGATGTGCGGAAGATTTTGGTATACAGCAAGAGTAACAAGAACGGCCTGCCTTTTTTCGTCGCGAACACGCTCGCGGAACAGGCGCCCGAAGTCATGTTTCTGCTGATGTATAGGCTGCTCTTCAGGAATGATCGGATTGAGAGCGGCTCTCGGGACAGGGTCTTGGGAATGATTACTCTGCTTATTTGGCTAGGCAAAGGTGGGAGGCGGAAGGACCATAAGAAGTTGCTTGAAAATATCTGGCCCTGTGCGGTGAGATTCAGCGAGGACCGGTTTTGGTCGAGTGAGACGATGCAGCGAGCGGTGCTGGATGACGGCGTCAAGATCCAGATTCCGACATTCAAGAAACTCAACGCTATTCTTCAGGACAAGACGGACATCAGACGTTGGACCTACAAAAACGTTTGTGCCAGCCATCCAGAACTTGAGAAGTTCATGGAAGAGATGTTTTATAACAACGCACTCGTGTTGTATGCGCAGAGGGGCGCATTGTCCAAATGGTATGCCGGCAGCGAAAATGAGGTCTTAGACGACACGAACAGAGTGTTTGATTGGGACCACATCTCTCCGCAAAGCAAGATTGAGCATAAACAGAACATCAGCGAGGCCCTTAAAGATTGGTATCCCTCAAACGGAAACTTCAGGGCATGGCCTTATTCCCTTAACAGAAATGATCAAGATGACGCCCCAAAAGATAAGCTAGATCCGAGGTCTGACGAAAAGAAGAGGGGGTTGCGAAAGTTCTTGGGTATCGGAAAGGAGACTCCGCTGTCGAAAGCGCTTCTAGGTCTATCTTTTTGTGAGGAGCAGTGGCTGCGTTTGACCAGTGATGACATGGTTTCGATTCGTGAAAACGACACGGCCAAGAAGATTATACGGACTATCATGCAGAGAAATGTCGATCTCTGCCGGGAGTGGTACGTGTGTCTTCACATTGATGAGCTGATCCCGGTGACAGAAGATATCCACGATAGTATCCTAGCCGTCATTAACACGAGCGTGTGGGAGAAAGATGGAGACGCAGAGAAAGAGGGTAGGACCGGTTATTACCTGCCGTTGGGAGACAAAGGCCACAGCGTATATCTTGCGTTCAGCAGGGGTGATGAGGTGCTATCGGAGCATGAAATAGAGTTCGGTATCTCAGGCGGAGCTGTGCGGGAACTGAAGCCCCCGAAGAAAAGCGAGGGAAAATACCTGAAGTACACAGAGAATGGGGGCGGTATTTATGGCGAGTTTACGCTCACGTCCACCTCGAAACTGTCGGTCGAGGAGTTGTTCAGGGATTTATACGCTTGGCTGAAGGGGTTTTCTGATGCTTCGATTGTGGAGGACGCCCGCAAGCGGTTTCGACTCAGCCTATCAAATGGGCGCAAAGCATTTATTGAGGCCGAATAACGATGGGTGCCTAGCGGCCCCTGCATATGATCGGAGCCATCGCGGGAGACATCATCGGTTCGAGATTCGAATGGGACAGGATCAAGTCCAAGGATTTTGAGCTGTTTGCGAGGAACTGTGATTTCACCGACGACTCGGTCCTGACGATTGCGGTCGCAGATGCGCTCATGAACGGCGGCGATTATGCCGAGTATCTTCGGAAATACACCCTCGCGTATAGGGGTCGGGGATATGGTGATTCGTTTTATCGCTGGGCCCTATTCCACGAATCAGGACCATACGGAAGCTTCGGCAACGGCTCGGCTATGCGCGTGGGCGCGGTCGGGTGGATGTCCAACGACATGAGGACTGTCCTGGCAGAGGCTGAGAGGACGGCCGTTGTGACGCATAGCCATCCGGAGGGCATCAAGGGTGCCCAGGCGGTCGCTGCAGCGATATTCATGGCCCGCAACGGCATAGACAAGGCGGGGATGGGGCGGATGATTTCCGGCCAGTTCGGATACGACCTCGATCGGAAGCTCGACACGATTCGGGAGACCTACGGATTCAACGAGACCTGCCAGCGCACGGTGCCGGAGGCGTTGCTCTGTTTCTTGGAGGCCACATCTTACGAGGACACGGTACGGAACGCCGTCTCGCTCGGGGGAGACAGCGACACTCTCGCCTGCATCGCAGGAAGCGTCGCCGAGGCGTATTACGGCGTTCCTACGGCGATACGTGAGCAGGCGCTCTCGCACCTCGCACCTGAACTTGTTACGGTAGTCGAGAGATTCGAACGCGCATACCACCCCGCCCATGCTCTCCAAGTCTGACTTCCGCAGCTACCTCGAATGCCCGTGCCTGCTCTGGCTGGAGAAGGTCCGGCCGGATTTGCTGCCGCCGGACTTCAACGACGACCTCCAAGCCATCTTCGAGGAGGGTCGCAAGGTCGACCTCGAATCCCGGAAGCTCTATCCCGGAGGCTTCGAGGTGCCCGGCTTCGTCCGTGAGGGATGGAAGCACACCCAGACCGCTCTCAAGGCAGGACACGACACCCTCTTCCAGCCGACCGCCATCTCGGGGGAGATTCACGCGCGCGCCGATATCCTGACGCGGAGCGGGCAGACGTGGGATCTGCGTGAAGTGAAGAGCTCGACCCAGGTGAAGGACGACCACATTCTCGACCTCGCCTTCCAGCGCCTCTGCTTCGACGGCGCGAAAGTCCCCATCGGCCGCACCTTCCTCATCCACGTCAACAACCGCTACGTCCGCCACGGCGACATCGAACCCAAGAAACTGTTGCTCGCCGAAGATGTCACGTCCGCGGTGAACACCGCCGTTCCAGAGATGCGCGGCGACATCAAAGAGGCTCTCAAGGTGATTGGATGGGGGAGGAAGCCGGATGAGCGGAATGTCGATGCCTGCACCGACCCGGCGGATTGCGAGTATCTCGGCTACTACCTGAAGCTCCTGCCAGCGCGACTACGTGCCAAACTGGAGGCCATGCGCTACGAGGAGCCGCTTCCGAACCCGCCCGTCATCGATGTCGATAAGGCCGGTCTTCGCCGACTGCTCGGTACACTCCGCTACCCGCTCCAGTTCCTCGACTACGAGACGTTCTTCCCCGCCATCCCGATGTTCGATGGCTATCGTCCATATCAGCACGTGACGTTCCAGTATTCTCTCCATACCCAGGACGCGCCAGGTGCCAAGCTTCGACACGCCGAGTATCTGGAAGACCAAGCGGTTGATCCGACGGTGAGGCTGGCCGAGCATCTTCGGGGAAACGTCGCGAGCGGCGGTACGTTCATCGCGTGGAACGCGACCTTCGAGAAGGGGCGCAATCAGGAGATGGGGGAGCGCGCTCCGAAGTTCGCCAAGTTCTTCCGTTCCGTGAACGAGCGCATGTTCGACCCGATGTACATCTTCAAGAAGAAGGGCGGCTACTACCGCCACAGCGGTTTCCAGGGCAGCGCGTCGCTCAAGAAAGTCCTGCCGGTCATCGTGCCCAGCCTCTCGTACCAGGACCTGACGATTCAAGAAGGCGGCACCGCTTCCGCCAGCTGGCCGATTCTCACCGACCCGAAGACGCCGATCGTGAAACGGAACAGGCTCCGCAAAGCCATGCTCGACTACTGCGCCCTCGATACCCGTGCGATGCCGGCCATCCTTAATCACCTGAAGTCTGTGCTATGACAGGGAACTCCAAAAAGTGCCATCGCGACATACTCACCTACGGGAAATGCCTCAGTACAAACTGCAGAGATAAGGGACTGTCGGGTTCATACGATGGAGCGAAGCTAACCTGAGGTAATAACAAACGACCCGCAAGGGTCGTTTAATCGTCGCCAAGGATATGTTTCTGCACCCGTGGTGACAAGGTCTCAGCATTCTTCACCACCTCAATGATTTTTGTCATGTCGGTTCCGTCCAGCTCACCGATCTTCTTGGCGGCTCCTGAGACAAAATGGGGGGCGAGGTCTTCCACGCTCACCTCGTCGTACCTTTTCAGGTCGACGACCGTGTCCTTTTCAAACCAGCTGGACTCACCTTTTGGGAAACAGACGGTATCCACCATTTCACGACGGCCAGTGACGTAATGCTGTATCTGTGATGTGGGGAGCACGACCACATAGCATCTGTCTTCCACGCATTCACTGAGCAGCAAGACCATCTTGTCGCCCACTGTGCCATCACGAAACGGATAACCCCTCCAGAAGAGAATAGAGCCCCTGCTTAATCCAGCAGCAGCTTTTCTAAGCAGCTCCTCGGGCAGTTCCATACGGAGGCAGCGACTTCACAATATCCTCGAAGTCACCGTTCTCCTTGGTCCAAAAATCAACGTAGTCCTTGGAAAGGGAGCGCTCCGATTCATCCAAAGCCAGCCGGTAGTCAATCTCTTGATTATTCTCCGTCCTACTCCACGGGCTGCCATCAACGTGCGAGAGCCGACTCAAAAAACTTGCGGACAACCTGTTGGTCGTGCAAACATCTGCCACCGCCTTCATTATTCTGGCTTCTGACTTACTAAAAACACTCATGTCAGGTGCAGCAAGCGGTGTGATCCGATGAATCGTCCGGCCCCTGAACTTGCCTTTCTTGACCTCAATTTTTTTGGCGAGTCTTTTATGTACAGAAACACCCTCAGCGCCGTTTAACAACTCATTGATGATGTTATAGGCGGTGCTGGGCACGGGACCATTTTTCATTCTTGTGTACCTATCACCGATAATCGGCCTGCCGTACTGCTTAAAGTGCTCAAAGTCAGAGTAGTAGAGCTGCTTATTGAGTTTGGTAATGCCAAAAGACTGCACGTGTGAGTTCACCGCAAAGAATAGGACGGCATTGATAAACTTTTCCTCGTCGAAGCGCCAGTTCATACACTTGTGTTTGACGCGCTATCTTAGCCCAAAAGGGCACCTCAAGTCAATGATACGCTAAAATCTGGGGAAGTGCACCCTGGTTATAGTGCGGGCTTGAACCGTTCGCCCCTTCCCATGCTAGGTTCCAGCATACATTCCTAACGTCACCTTATGGCCAAGAAAAAGAGATGCTGCTGTTTTGGGTACCCCTGGAGACCGGTCGAGGATTGTCCCAGCGGGATCTGCGCGGTCTCAAAAAACTGTATATTTGAAAGGGGCTGACGGCCTGATGATTAGATTTCTCCGGCTTCGCTTTTTCGTCGTAAATCCGCCAGGCTGAATGCAAAGTCCGAAGGCTTTTCCGCGGCGTACGAGCCCCTGAGTTTGAGTGCAATGTCGGCCGCCTTCAAGCGCGCATGATTATCAGGCTTCTCCCCAACTTCGCCGTTCAGTACATAGGTGTTCGTGGCTTGAAGCTGCTCCGCTAGGACCATGGCAACCTTGTCCTGCGGCAGGTATTCATCCATAAGCTGCTGCCAAGTCCGTGTTCGGGTGATCTGGTGTGGGTTCTTGGCCTGGGAGTCGGAATAGCCGGCTTGTCGCATGGCAGACCCCAAAGGTTCATCGGGATTTTCGATGAGTATTGCTGCCGTACGCCGCATTTTGGCAGTCGGCGCTCGCTTATATGTCTTGAAATGACCCATACGCACACATTATAGCACATTTTTAGCTAATAATACAGTGTTTCCAAGACAATCCACGAAAATGATATGTGGATACTGAAGTTGAAAAGTGAGCAAAGGTGTGCTATACTGTATGTGTTCGACAATCGTATTTTGACAAAGTATCCGGGTTCGAGGCGCTGAGCCTCATGAATCCCACTAGAATAGTGATTTCCCACACCTGGCAGGGGGTGGTCCTCGATTACGAGGGTCTTCCTGCTAGTGCCGTGGGTATTTTTTGTTAAAAAAATCCCGGATGCGTCCGGGCGAGGCGAGGTTCAAACCACGCCACCTCGTTAAAAAAAGTCGTGGACCAAAGATGCCTTGAGGTGAAATAGCCCTCCGTGCGTTCGCCGTAAAGCGTTCCCGCACGTTAAATGCTGGCAAGCCTGACGAGCAAGAAGTCAGATCATTGGGGCGCGACGAGCTGCGGAGATAAATCCGCGTCGGCTTGTCGGAGCCTCCTTAATACGAGGTACCAAAGCATCCTCGCGCCTTCGGCGCTGCGGCTGCGGGATGGGTTCGAGTGAAACGCCTGATGGCCTAACGAAAACGTAACGTGTTAATGTGTCCTCAGCCCAAGATCGCGGTGGCGAACCCGACCCTGGCTGGTGCCCATTGACAATCTAAGAAACCCATGACCAACGCGGTCACAACTGGGAAAGTCGAGCTCCTGCTGCTCAAGGAAGTAGCGGAATGCCTTCGTGTCTCTCCGACGACGATTTATCGTCTCACGGAGAAGCGCGTACTTCCGTTCATCCGAATCGGCGGCCAGCTTCGCTTCCAGAAAAGCGACGTCCTCGCATACCTCGCAGGACAGCGCGTCGCGTCGGTCGAAAAGAACTGACAATGGCAGTACGTAGAATCAAGGACGCTTGGTGCGTGGACATCCGCTATGACGGCGGCCGTCTTCGCAAGAGAAGTCCTGAGAACAGCCGAGCCGGCGCCCAAGCCTACGAGTCCATGCTCCGACAACGCCTCGTACGCGGAGAGCCTCTCAAAGCCACTCCTAAGCCCGTAGCGACGTCGTTCAGCGTCTTCGTCCAGGAGTGGTTCAAGACCCACGTCTTGACCAATAACAAGGCGTCGACTCAGCGGTCGTGTAGGGCGATCGTTGACCAACATCTGACCAGCTTCTTCGGCAAGAAGTCGCTCGACGCTATCGGCACCGAAGATGTCGAGCGGTACAAGGCGACGAAGCTTCAAGCCGGCCTCTCACCCAAGACGGTGAACAACCACCTGGCAGTGCTGGGCAAGTGCCTCAAGAACGCTGTTGAGTGGAATCGCACCGCCTCCGCGCCGCGCATCCGGCTCCTCAAGGTGCCGCCGCAAGGCTTCGACTTCTTGGACCCCGACGAGGGAGACACGCTCGTCTCGGGCTTCACCGACCCGCACTGGCGGGCAATGGCGCTCTGTGCGGTCCGCACCGGACTTCGGATGGGGGAGTTGCTCGGACTGCGCTGGGAAGACATTGACCTCGAACGACGGCAACTATCCGTCCGGCGCTCGATCGTGCGCGGCGTCATCGCTTCGCCTAAGAGCAACAAGGTTCGGCACATCCCGCTCGCGGACAACCTCTTCGATGCGCTGGCCGAGCTTCGTCCCAAGACCGGTTACGTCTTCCAGCAGGAGAACGGTGAGCCGATGACTCGTGGGATGGCTTGGAGAGCCATCCAGACGGCCTGTAAGCGGTCAGAAACGCGTCCGATCAGCTGGCATGTGCTCAGACACTCCTTCGCATCGCAGCTGGCCTCCAAAGGCATCTCGGCGCAGGTCATCCAGACTCTGCTCGGTCATGCCGACCTGAAGATGACGCTTCGATATGCGCATCTCGCGCCGTCGACGCTCCGAGACGCGATTACGGTGCTACAGGGCACCAAAGAAAAAAGTGGGCACCAGGTGGGCACTGAGGTGAAATCGATGCCTCATGACACCTCCGACAAGGACCACGTACTTCAGACTCTTCTTCGCTAATACAAAAGAAAAACACCTCACGTCGTGAGATGCTTTTCTTTGGTGGAGATGGCGGGATTCGCACCCGCGTCTGGGGCACGTGGGACA
>ERZ1292633.3188-Hain-H41-02um-R1-3188-length-16196-cov-5_pt1 | contig 16196 bp, 13 predicted proteins | sample MGYA00564406_ERZ1292633 | MGnify/ENA primary metagenome ERZ1292633 (study PRJEB36523, sample SAMEA6512639) | groundwater metagenome | collected 2019-01-08 | study: AquaDiva: Metagenomics assemblies of 32 groundwater samples | reverse complement strand
ACAGGGTGCAGGTACTGGAAATGATCCGGCGTACAGGACTCGATGGGCATACGCGGTTGTGCAGACATGGAATAACCTCCGTTCAATCTAAATTCGTTATTCACCGCAAAGACGCGAAGGACGCAAAGGAAACCCTCAATTTCTTAAGTTCTTTGCGCTCTTTGCGTCTTTGCGGTGAGATTCTTCAGCCGACCTGGGCCTTGCTGGCCTTGAGGCGCGCCACTTCATCGTCCCAGCCGTCCATGCGGATATACGGATTGGTGCGCGGGTGATTGACCATGTTCGGGTCCACCTCCATGCCGAGGCCTTCCAGCAGGTTATTGAGGCCGATGCGTTCGATCATCTCGCCGCAGCGCTCGTGCTCCAGACCGTTTTCGGCCCAGAACTCCATGAGGTTCTTGCTCAATTGAACCAGCTTCTCGTAATCCTCATCGGTTTCCAGTTTCATGAACGGCACAAGCATCGTTCCCAGGAGATCGCCGATCTTGAGCGTGCGCTTGCCGCCCGCGAGGATGGTGACGCCGCGATCCTTGCCCGGCGACAGCGCCCTGGTCATGACGTTGATGCAGTGCATGCATTTGACGCAGTTGCGGTTGTCGATCTCGAGGGTATCGTCGGCCTTCAGCTTCAGACTCTTCGTCGGGCAGCGCGTGATCACGTTGTCGACCACGTACTCGCGGCCCTTCTGCTTGACGAAGTTCCTGACTTCAGCCTGGTTGACCTGGATCTCATCGCGCCAGGTGCCCAGCACGGCCATGTCGGCACGCTGGACGGAGTTCATGCAGTCGTTGGCACAGCCCGAGAACTTGAACTTGAATTTGTAAGGCAACGCCGGCCGGTGGATGTCGTCGATGAAACTGTTCAACACGTCGCGGTGGGCGCGGCCCTCGTCGTAGCAGGAGTGTTCGCAACGCGCGTGTCCCACGCAGGACATTCCCGTGCGCACCGACGGTCCCGCTCCGCCCATGTCGAACCCCAGTTCGTTGAACTCATCGAAGGCGGGCTGGATTCTTTCCGTGGTGCAACCCTGGAGCATGATGTCGCCGGTCTGGCCGTGCAGCGCAATCAGCCCGGAGCCGTGCTTCTCCCAGATATCGCAGAACTTGCGCAAAATATCGCTGGAGTAATGCATGCCGGGCGCCGGCATGATGCGGATCGTGTGGAACTCCTTCGACTCGGGAAATTTCTCGGCGACCTCGGAGAAACGCGGAATCACGCCGCCGCCGTAACCGATGACGCTGGCGGTGCCGCCTTTCCAGTAGCCCTTGCGGGTTTGATAGGAGTGCTCCAGCTGGCCGAGCAGATCGACCGCCATGTCGCTGGTCTTGGCCAGGCGTTTGATGCCGGTAATGAAGCTGGGCCAGGGGCCGCTTTCGAGCTGATCCAGCATGGGGGTTGCGTGCATTTTTTTGCTCATGTGCTTTCTCCACCAATCAGGAAAAATTTCGATTTGAATCAGGGCCGGCGTGGGGGCGAGGCTGCGGTTCGATCGTCCGCGAATGGCCTCGACCTGGTATGCCGTTTCCGAGGCGGTAATATTAGGAAACGTGGCGCGCATTAGATTGACCTACGTCAACCTGGCTCAAATACAGCGTGCGCCCATTGGGGATACCCCCCTATCCCTTTGCGGGGGGCAATGGATTGCGCGGGGGGAATCGTAATACGTAAACGCGGGTTAACCTTTGAAAATACCGGCAGAAACGCTCCGAGGCGCCTCAGGTATCACGGTTCACGACTCGCGCGCCCGGACCACATCGCACGATAACAGACATAGATAAACAGAAATCCGCCGACGATGGAGATCAGGCCGCCCACCCCCATGAGGCCCATGCCGGTGACGCGGCCGACGCTGTCGAGCGCCTGCGCCGCGCCCGCGACCTTGCGCTGCACGCCGTAACCGCCCGAAATCACCAGGCCCAGCACATGCAGCAACTGGCCGCCGCCGTAGAGCCAGGGCTGGAGGCGGGCCAGTTTCACCTGCGGCGCGCGAAAGCCGAGTTGCGGCAGGAGATGATAGGTCAGCCCCATGAACGCGAGCGTCACGCCGACGATACTGCCGTGATAGTGCGCCGGGATGGTGACGTTGGTGCCGCTGATCAGGAAACCGATCGCGCCGCCCGCGCCAAACAGGATCATCGAGACAATCAACGCCGCGCGCAGCGGTTGTCCGCTTCCCGTCGCTTTTCCGGCGTGCCACAGACCGTGCAGCAAGGCGAGGCTCAGCGGCAAGGCCGCGAGACTGCCGCCGTAACGCATGAGCCAGGTGAAGAGCTTGATGTGCTCCACGAACGTTACCGGATAGGAATAATAGATAATCGGCGTGAAGAAAATCGCGATCAGACCGAAACCGAAAAAAATCAGCGCCACGCGCGGGCTGAGCGTCAATGGCACACCCGAGGCCGAGGCCAGCCACAGCCACGCGACCAGCATGAGCAGCGTGTAGGTAAATTGCAGCACGTGGCCGCCGCCCCAGAACAGCAATTCGTAATAAGGCTTGCCGTGCAGAAATTCCGGCGCCGTGAAATACGACCAGGCGAAGGCGATGAGCGCCAGCATGGCCGAGACCGCCGCGGTGTTCAGCCCGAAACGCAACGCCGCCGCGCCCTCCATCCACTGGCCCACCGGCGGAATCGCGCCCATCGCACGCAGTGTCAGCACGGCGAAGCCGGCGGCGAACAGCAACAGGCCGGCCAGGAACCATGTCTGCTGCAATACCGGAATGTAATTGCTCATGAGCGCCTCGCCGGCGCCGGAAAAGGGCGCGGCCGCGATCGCCAGGGTGCCGAGGGTGGCAAGCAACAGCGCCAGCCTGCCGGCGCCGAGAAAGCGCGGCGTGGAATTGAGGCTCCACAGCGCGCCGCCGAAGGCGAGGAACCACACCAGCACCGAGAGGTCCACGTGCACCACCAGCGCCGTGTGGAAAAAATCCACCCAGGGAAAAAAGTTCTGAACGTAAGGCGTGCGCGCCAGCACCAGCAGCACCGAAAAAATCCCGGAGCCCAGCAACGCGGCCAATCCGAGCATCAACCAACCGGCGGCAAGCTGCCGGCGGCCGTCATCGGGAATCGGAAGAGAATATTCCATCTATGATTAGAACCTATCTCAAAATTATGTAGGGTGAGGCGGAGTTTCCACGAACACACTTAACGTGTGTTCGTGCCGCCGAACGGGTGCAACGGGTTTGGTTGCACCCCGGGCTGGAAGCACCGCCCACCGTCAGACAGCCAGCGAAGCCGTGTTGGTGGGCGATGCCCACCCTACAAACTAAAATCCTTAATCCTGTTAATCCTGTCTATTTCATTTTGATAGAGATTCTTAATAACAACCTCTGTGGCCGAAATAAATTTATTTAAAAATAAACCCGCCGGTGCGCGCGCTGAACTCGACGACATATACCTGCGCCGGCGCCAGCTCGACATCCGCCTCCTTGACATAGTTGAAATCCGGCACGCGCACGCTGTCCTTGATTCGCGCGCGCAGACGATGGCGTCCAGCAGGCACCTGAAAGCGCTGATAGACCGTGGAGACGCCGTCGCGCGAAAGGCCCGCCGGCGGCAGTTCAGCCCGGTAAACCACTTTGCCATCCAGTTCCAGGTCGAACATCACGGGCGACCGCTCGCGCCCGCACTGGATCGCCACGCGCATGTTGGGCGGCAGTTTCGCCAGTTCGTCCGCGGTGCGGACATGACACTCCTCTTTCGGCTGCCCCGCATGGCTGAAGCTCGCCTTGATCAGGGCCATGTCCTGCGGGAAATGCACATACGCCGGCGCGGACGAGAAATAGCCGATCACGGCGACAAACAGGCCGTAAAACACCGCCTGCCCGGCATACTGCATGATCTTTTTCGGCATGGCTCAATCCTCTTTGTCACTACAAACCATCTCAGAAATACCTTTAATTTATATTTTGGTAGGGTGCGTCCCACGCACCATTAGGATCGCTAAACTGTGGATCGGTGCGCAGGGCGCACCCTACGTCATTTTTGAGATGGCATTTATTCATTTCCGTCTCAATCGAGATTCCGATGCAGCCGCGCATCGTGGCTGCGGAAATGTCCGGCAAACCACGTCTTCAGCTGTTGCGCGAGCAGCGCTTCGCTGAACAATTCCCCGTCTTCGTAATCGTCCATCATATCGCGGATTTCGTCGAGTAAACGCTCGTGATCCGTTTTGTGTTCATCGTAACGATCGTAGTTCCGGGCACGCATGATCTGCTCTTCCAGCGCGAAGTGCGCGGAGATACGCGCAAATATCTCCCCGAGAAAATCCATGACCGCCTCCACGGCGCCCGGGCGCATCAGGCGCTCATGAGCCTCGTTCACCAGACCGATCAGCTCGCGGTGCTCGTGATCCACGGCCGCGACACCGACGGAATATTTTTCATCCCACTCGATAAGAGACATCGCGATCCTCCGGTGGATGGGATGCGGGAGCAGCCGGCGGCGGGGCCGGGCCGCGGCGGTACGGGCCCATGGCGCGCAGCCGCGCGCGGAATGCCGCGATCTCGCGCGCCAGGGTGGTGGCGCCCGAAGGCCCTACCCATGCCGTGGCCAGCCGCTCGCGCGGTACGCGCCGGCGCAAATAAGGGTCGCGTTGTCCCGCCAGGCGCTGCTCGGTCCATTCCACGCCCAGGCGCTGATAACAATCGCCCGCGACACAGCCCGCGAGCAGCACGCCGTCGGCGTGGCGGCGACTGATGACAAAATCGATGAACGACGGCGGCAGCGCACCGACACAGGGTAACGCCAGCGTCGCGATTCCCGGTTCCCGGAGCGAGGCGAGATCGGGACCGGAACGGCAACCAAACACCATGACGCGGTCCTTTCCCGTCAGTGATGCGGTGGCGGCGAGGATGCGCGCGCGAATATCGCGCGTCGTGAGTGACGGCATGTCGATGCCCGGGACCGGATCGCTCACCCGCCGGAATGGCGTGGCGGTGGGACAGGCGCCGACGCAGATCCCGCAGGCCGTGCACAGGTCCGGTTCCACCACCGCCTGGCTCTCGAACGGCAAGCCGTCGCGCCGCGGCTGCAGGATCACGGCGCTGTAGGGACAGTCGGCGAAGCAGCGGCCGCAGCCGTTGCAATTCGCGAGGTCGACCACGGCCGCCGGTTCCTCGCGCCGGCGCGGCAACCACGGCAGCAGCATCAACAACAACGTCCCGCCGCCCGCGAGAGCCCAGACCGCCCCCGGCGACCAGAGATCGATCAAGGGATACATGGCCAGATAAAACCAGTCGGGCTGCACCCGGCTGACCAGCGTGTCGAGATCGGCCGGTCCCTGGCTGAGCGCCGGATAGACCAGCGACAACGCCGCAAGCGCCAGCGAGGTGCCGATCATGATCAAGCGCGGCGGATTGGTTTTGGCGCGGCTGATGCGCAGAATGTGAATCCACATGCCCAGCAGCAGAAACAGCGGGATGCCGATATGCATGAACACCAGCAGCGAGAAGAAACGGTCGTTGACCGAAGCGCTGTTCAGGAAATTGCGCGCGATCGGCTCGGCAAAAATCGGCAGCCAGTCAAGCCACTCGCTGGTCACCAGCGCGATATATTGGGCGAGGCGGTCCCACACCAGCCAGTACCCGCCGATGCCCGAGGCGTACAGGAACCACAACAGGATCACGCCGGTCAACCACGCATACCAGCGCACGCCGCGGTAACGGTCCAGCACGAACTCGCGCGCCAGATGCAGCAGCACGCTGATCACCATCGCATCCGAGGCGTAGCGGTGCAGGCTGCGCGCCACGCCGCCCACGTACCATTGCGCGTGCGTCAGGTATTCGACCGAGCGATAAGCGCCGTCGATACTGGTCTCGAAAAAAACATAAACATAAATACCGCTCGCGGCAACCACCCAGAAAAAGAAAAACGACAGCGCCCCGAGGTGATACAACGGATTGATCCTCGGGCCAAACGCCGCATCGAAGGCATGCTCGATAAGCGAAAATGCCCGGCGGCCCGCGCGCTGTATCGTCTCGATCAAAACGGATCTCCGCGAAATTCCTAAGAGCCTCTAATAAAATGAAATAGACAGGATTAACAGGATTCTTCAGGATTTACAGGATTAAAGATTTTATTTGATTGATAAGAAATCCTGTTAATCCTGTTTTTTAATCCTGTGAATCCTGTCTAGATTTTTTCTTTTTATTAGGGACTATAAGGCGCCGGGCAACAGACACTCTAGCACTCCGCTCGGGGAGGGAAATATGACTCGGGTCAAGCTCGCGCGCGGCGGCGATTGCGGCGCCATTCGCGGATCAACAGGAAACTCACGGTCCCGATGGAGCCGAGGCCGATGAAAAACCCGATGAAAATCGAGTAATCGAAACGGTACTGGTCGGACGAGGGATCGTAAACGGTGCAGAACAGCTTGATGCGGCTGCTCAGATTCGACAGCAGCGAAGGCGAGGCCGGCGCGCCGAAGACCAGTTCCTTGAGCGGTTCGACCAGCAACGGGGTATCGAAAGTCATGCCATACACCTGGCGGTAAATTTTCCCCTGCGCGTCGACCACCGTGGCCTGGATGAGATGATCGAATCCGTGCGGTGCGCTGTAGGCGATGAAGCCGAGCTCCCGGGTCAGGCCGGCCATGGCCGCGGCATCGGTGCTCAGAAACTCCCAATGCGCGATGTTCACGTTCTGGTCCAGGGCGAACTGGCGCATCGCGGAGGGCGTGTCTTTGGGCGTGTCGAAGCCGATGGTCAGCACGTTGAAGCTTTCCGGCCCGAGCGCGGCGCGCGCCGTGCGCACCACCTTGGCCAGATGCTGCGTGGTCGTGGGGCAGATGTGATAGCAGCTGGTGTAAATAAGGCTGATCACCAGCGGCTTGCCGCGAAACTCGGATGTCCGCAGGTTCCGGCCATCCGCCGCCGTCAGCGTGACATCGCCGAGGCTCTTGCCGATCACGCCCTGGCTGATGGCCAGCGCCGCTTTCTGGTCGAATTTCGATGCCGGGCCTTCCCCCGCCGTCGGTGCCGGAGCGTGGCCGGACGTGTCATGCAGCGCAGCCATGCCTGACGAGGCCATGACGCCAGCGCCGATCAAACCGAAGAATAGGATGAGTAATTGTTTAACGTGCATGGAGGAATCATACCGGAAAGGAACAGCCGGGCAGACTTGCGCCCGCCCGGCCTCCCGCTCGCGGACCGGCCCAGTGGTCCGCTTTTTTAAGCACAGCGAGTTGTTAACTCGCTGTGCTTAAAAAAGCTTTCCCTACATTACCGACCCCCACCTGTTTCCGCCCGGGGCGCACGAGAATCATGTGCGCCCGCTCGGCGGGGAAAACTTCATCGCTGCGCTGTCCTGCTCCGCTCGAAGCCCAGCCCGTCCATCCCTGGCCGGGCGTTCGCGGCTCGCTTCCTCGCCGCTCACCCGCCGGACCTTTTCCTGTTTCCACCTCGCCCCCCACACCAGGGGGAGGAACCCACGAGTACCGCGTTAGGCCAGTCCCCAGACCTGGGACAGATATTTCCAGTTGACGAAGTAGTACAGGATGAACGTCGTCAGGAACACCAGCGCCAGCACCAGCGTGCCGGGCACGGAGATGCCGCCGATGCCGATGCCGTGGACACCCGCCGCCACCGGTTCGGCGATGATCGGGATCGCGCTCTTGACCTCGCCCCGGCGCCGGCCGACCAGGACCGAGGCGACGATCTGCAGAACGAAAAGCCCGCCACCCACGATCGCCAGAATTCCGCTGATGGCCATCAGACCGAGCATCAGATACGCGACTTCCGGGTACTGGTACTGGAACAGGGCGTTGGCGAACGAGATGTCCCAGTGGCGCCGCGGAACGCCCAGCGTACCGGCGCCCATCATGAACAGCGTGAAGCCGATCATGCCGAAGCCGAACAGGTACGGCTGCCACTTGGCGAGCCCCGGCAGAACGACGTCGCGCTGAAACAATACCGGCACCAGCCAGTAGGTCAGCGCCATGAAGGCCAAGGTCGTACCACCGACGACGGTGGCATGGAAATGACCCGGCACATACAGCGTGTTATGCATGATCAGATTCAGCTGCTCCGTGCCCATCACCACCCCGGTGATGCCGCCGAGGAATCCGAAGATGATCAGCGACAGGAACATGCCGGAGAAGGTCGGATTGCCCCAGGGCGCCTTGCGCAGCCATTCAAACAGGCCCTTGTTGAAGCCGCGCTTGCGTTGCGCCGCCTCAATCGAGCCCGGGACCGTGAGCCCGTGGATCATGCTGGCGAGCACGGCGAGATACATCGCATAACTGGTGTTGAATATCTTCCACTCGGAGCTGAGTCCCGGATCGCCCAGGAGGTGGTGGGCGCTTGCCAGCTGCAGGAACAGGATGTACAGCAGGAACGCCATGCGCGAAACCTTCTCGGACAGCGGCTTGGCGCCGAACACCACGCCGGCAATGAGGTACCACACGGCGATGTGCGCCGAAACATTGATCTGCTGCGAGGAATGCCCCATGCCCCACCAGATGATGCGGTACATCAGGGGATCGATGTAGTTGATGATCCCGATCTTCCACAGGAAGGTCGGGATCAGGATGATCGCACCCGAGGCGATGGTGAAGATGGCGATGATGCAGGCGGTCAATGCGCCGAACGTCACCAGCGGAATCGAGCCCTCGCCGTAGGTGCGCTCGGCGCGCGCGATCACCAGCGTGCCCAGAAATACGAAACAGCCGATCAGCGCGCCCACCGCGAAGAGAATCAGCCCCAGATAAAAATGCGGCTCGGCCGACATCGGGACATAGGAGGTCATCATCACGCTCGAACGGCCCTGGAAAATGGCGACCATGGTGGTAATGGAACCGATCACCATCAGCGCGAAACCGAGCCATGCCCAGCGCGGAGTCGCCAGGCGCGACCGCAGCAGCGTGCTGGAAGCGAAATACAACACCGCGATCTCGAAGAAGATGATCCAGAAAATCAGCACCCCAACGCCGTGGGCGGTCAGCAGCATGTAGAACATGTCCGCCTGCAGCAGGTGGACCGTCGGCCAGCGCGTCAAGATCATCAACAAGCCGATAACGCCGCCGACCAGCAGGAACACGATTCCCGCGACGGCGTTCAGTTTCATGAGTGTCTCGGCCGGCTTGTGGAACAGCAGGCCGGTGTCGGGACAGGTACGGAATTCAGCAGTATTCGCCATGGGCCGCTCCTCCTACTTCACGTAGATTCTGCCGGTCATCGCGTGGTGCCCGATGCCGCAGTATTCGTTGCACACGATGGTGTACTCGCCGGATTTGTTCGGCGTGATCTTGATCACCATCTCGTAACCCGGGATCACCTGCACGTTGATGTTTTCCGGCTGCAGCGAGAACCCATGCTGCCAGTCCATCGACGACAGGTGCAGGCGGTAGGTCTTGTCCTTCTCCAGCTCCAGGATCGGATACCATTCCCACAACCGCCCCAGCAGGTAAACATCGGCGCCCGCCGGCGGATGCACCACCGGCATGTCGCGCGCGGTTTCCTTGCGCACGGTGTATTGATCCACCATCGCCTGAACTTTTTTCCCGTAGAGCTCCGTCGAGGTGCGGTAGGCCTCGTTCGAGAGGTTCTGCTTACCGTAGACATGCCAGTACGGCATCATGATGAACATCACGATGGCCCACACCAGTGCGATGGCGACCCAGAAAAGCTCGACGCTCTCGATCGGTTCTTTCCACCAGATGCGTTCGGCAGGAGGTAACAGGCTGCTCATATCGGCGTCTCCCCGAAGTTATTTGGCCAGAGGAATGGTGACGACTTCCATGATGCCCCACAGGATGTAGAACACCGTGGGAACCACGACACCGATGAATAACAGCAGGAAGGGATTGTCGAGCACCCGTTGCATGGCAGGGATGGCTTGATCCCGGCTTCCCGTACCCGTGTTTTTGGCTGCGGCCATGTTCACACCTCCTTTGCTGATCAAAAAACTGTTTGGCAACTTTCGCCGGCCTGCTGTGCTGCAGCCGGCGCCATTATTCTTTCGCTGCGGCATTATGCCGCTGCCAATTAAAGACCTATTTGGGCGGTCGGAAACTTGACCTAGATCAATTCATCCAAAAATGTTTTACACTTTGACGCCGGTCAAACCAGCAACGACATGACGCTGGCTACAAACGTAGCAGGCATTTGATCAATCGCCATGACTAATATCAATTGTGCCCATCAGGGTTTCCTGATACACACGTCGCCGAACCATCGAAAACTTGCTCCCGATGCAAAACGTGTCGACCGTCTCGCCTGACCCCCACTCCCCTTCGCCGCGCACGGACAGCCTCTACACGCTGCTGGTTTTTCTCTCCCTCGTTCTGGTGCTGGTGGTCGTCATTCTCAGCGCCTATCTGCGTCTCGCGGGCAGCGGCCTCGGCTGCGCCGAATGGCCGGCCTGTTACGCACTGATAAAATCGCCGCCGGGTGGAACCGAATCGCTCGCCGCCGCGCACCTGGTGCCGGCGTGGGCCACCGTCATTCATCGTCTGGCGGCATCCACGCTCGGCGCCATGGTGGTGGGCATCACGCTGATGGCGCTGCGCCGCAGACGGCAACCGGGACACAACACGGGGCTGTCGCTGGCGGTGCTGGGGCTGACGGTGTTTCTGTCGGTGCTCGGATATAAAACACCCTCGCCGCTGCTCCCGTGGGTGACGCTCAGCAATCTGCTGGGCGGCATGGCGATGCTGGCCATGCTGTGGTGGCTCGGTCAGCGGTCCCTACTTATGAACCGCGTCAGCGAACCAACTCCCCCTCTCCCCTCGCGGGAGAGGGATGGGGTGAGGGGGCGCGAGAGACCGGGAGGAGCAGATTCAAAGAACGTACCCGCGTGCGCGCTGCGGCCGTGGGCGCGCATCGGCGTATTCATGGTTTTCTTCCAGATCGCTCTCGGCGGGTGGGTCAGCGCCAATTTCGCCGCGCTCGCCTGCGCCGGTCTTCCCGGCTGCGGTAATTTCCCCTGGCTCGACGGTCCCTGGCGCGAGAGTCTCAATTTGTTCCGCGTGCTGCCCATCACCGATGGCGGCGTCATCATCACCGGCGATGTCGCCAAGCTCATCCACATGATCCACCGGCTCGGCGCCGTGGTCACATTCCTATATATAGGATGGCTGGGGTGGCGTGGATTCAGGCTCGGAGACCGTTATCGCGGCACCGGCACGGCGATACTGGCCTTGCTGCTGCTGCAAATATTGCTGGGCGCCGCCGCGGTGGTTTTCGGCCTGCCCCTGGCGATGGTGACGGCGCATAATGCGGTGGCGGCGTTATTATTGCTGAGCACCGTGAACCTCATGCATCTTCTGACGCCATCAACCTGAATCTTATGACAAGACGAACGAGCGCAGCAAAGTAGGGCTACATAACAGGGCTACATAAAATGATATCTCTCTCCACACCGTCTTCCGACAAACCCGTAGCGCTCTGGCTGCTCATCTGCTGTGCGCTGATCTTCGCGATGGTGGTGCTGGGCGGTGTCACGCGGCTGACGCGGTCGGGGCTTTCCATCGTCGAATGGGACCCGATCATGGGCGCGGTCCCGCCGCTCACCCAGACCCGGTGGGAGGAGACCTTCAACATGTACAAGCTGACGCCGGAATACCAGAAGATCAACATTGGTATGTCTCTCGAGGCCTTCAAGGACATCTTCTATGTGGAGTGGGCGCACCGCCTGCTCGGGCGCGCCACCGGATTCGTTTTTCTGCTGCCGTTCCTTTACTTTCTGTGGAAACGCCGGCTCGAAAAAACCATGGCAATAAAGCTTGCCGTGGCCTTTATCCTCGGCGGACTGCAGGGTGCGGTGTGCTGGCTGATGGTACAGAGCGGATTGGTGGACAAGCCGCACGTAAGCTCGTACTGGCTCACGGCGCACCTGGCGTTTGCCGTCGCGATTTATGCGTATATTTTCTGGACCGCGCTTGGACTGCTGTATCCGCCGGGGGCCCGGCCCACGCCCCCGGGACTCGGCCGTTTTGGCGCAGCGGTGAACGCGCTGGTATTTCTCATGATCCTCTCGGGTGGATTCGTCGCCGGGAACAAGGCCGGATTAGCCTTCAATACCTTTCCCTGGATGAACGGCCGATTCATTCCCGAGGGCATGTATGCGATGCAGCCGCTGTGGTCCAACCTGTTCGAGAACATCGCGACGGTGCAGTTCAACCACCGTCTCCTCGCCTACCTGCTGTGTCTCGTGATCCCGGTTTTCTGGTGGCAGGCGATGCGCGTGGCGTTGCCGGCGCGCGCGCGGCTCGCCGTGCATTTTCTGCTCGGCTGGCTGGCGGTGCAGATGCTGCTCGGCATCACCACGCTGGTGTATGTCGTGCCGATTCCGCTGGCGGCCGCGCATCAGGCCGGCGCGCTCGTCCTGTTCAGTCTCGCCCTGACCGTCCAGCACTCGTTGCCATCGCCGCGCTAGCGGCGACATCCGTAACGGGTCGTTACAGTTTTTTTCCGGATTGCAGCAGGCGGGTGATCTCCGCCTCGGGCTGCGGGCGGCTGAAGAGATAACCCTGCATGCCGTCGCAAGCGTGTTTGCGCAGATACACGAGCTGGCCCGGCGTTTCCACGCCTTCGGCGATCACTTTCAGTTGCAGGCTGTGCCCCATGGCGATGATGGCCGTGACGATGGAGGCATCATCCGCGTCGGTCGTGATGTCGTTCACGAACGACTGATCGATTTTCAGGATATCGATGGGGAAACGCTTGAGGTAACTGAGCGAAGAATAACCGGTGCCGAAATCGTCGACCGCCAGCCTGATCCCCGTGCGATGCAGCGCCTGGAGCATCTCGACCGTGGTTGACGCGTTTTGCATGATCACGCTCTCGGTGATCTCCAGCTCCAGGATCTCCGGCGCCAGACCGGCCCGGCGCAGGGTCCGCGCAATCATGTCGGCCAGATTCGGCTCGCTGAACGAGGTGCCGGAAAGATTCACCGTCATGGACAGCGGCGGCAGGCCGGCGGATATCCAGCGCTGCGCCTGGTCACAGGCGGTTTGCAGCACCCATTCGTCAATCGATTTCATGAGTCCGGTTTCTTCGGCCACGGGAATGAACTGGTTGGGCGAGACCAGCCCCAGATCGGGATGTTGCCAGCGCAACAGCGCTTCCACTCCGGTGACGAGCCCCGATGCCAGGTTGACCTGCGGCTGGTAGTACAGCAGAAATTCATCGCGCTCCAGCGCATGGCGCAGGCTGGTTTCGAGCATGAATTTTTCCAGGGCCTTGACGCTCATTTCGGAGGAGTAGAACTGATACTTGTTGCGACCCTGATCCTTGGCGCGGTACATGGCGGTATCGGCGTTACGCAACAGTTTCAGGGAATCGTCTCCATCGCTCGGGTACAGACTGATGCCGATGCTCGTGGTCACGACAAACTCGCGCTTGTTCACCGCGAAGGGGCGGGACAGGGCCTCGACAATTTTCTGCGCGATGGCCGGGACATCGTCTGTTTCCGCGATGTCCTCCAGCAGCACCGTGAACTCATCTCCACCCAGGCGCGCCACGGTATCCCCTTCACGCACGCAGTCTTTCAGGCGCTCGGCGGTCACCCGCAGCGCGCTGTCGCCGATGTCGTGCCCGAGCGTGTCGTTGATGTTCTTGAACCGGTCCAGGTCGAGAAACAGCACCGCCAGCGGTCTTTGGGTCCAGCGTGCGCGCGTCAGCGCATGTTCCAGCCGCTCGAGAAACAGCGCGCGGTTCGGGAGGTCGGTCAGGGCATCGTGATGCGCCAGGTACTGCAACCGTTGCTGGGCCTGTACCCGCTCGGTGATATCGCGCACGATGGCCTGAATATAGTGCTCGCCCCCCAGCGCAATCGCATTCAGGCTGACCTCGGCATCGAAAGGCGTTCCGTCCAGCCGGATATGCTGCCACTCGAAAAACTGGGACTCCCCCTCCAGGGCCGTCTTGATCTTTTCCAGCGCCTTTTCCTTTGACTTGCGTCCGTCCGGCTGATACTCCGCTGAGAACTCCATCGGGGTATGACCGATGATATCGTGACGCTGGCAACCGAACATTCTCAGGGTTTGCGGATTGCAGTCCACGAAGCGCTCGCCCTGCATCAGAAAAATCGCATCGTTGGCGGACTCGAACAGCGTGCGGAATTTCTTCTCATTCTCCCGCAACGCCTCGTCTGCCTGCATGCGTTCGGTGACGTCGGTGATGAATCCCTCGAGCGCCTGCAGTTCTCCGGCGGGACCGTAGATGCCCTGACCCTGTTCCCACACCCATTTGGTCTGGTCATCCCTGGTAACGAGACGGTAGAGCATCTGGAATGGACGGTTTTCAGATAGCGCCGCTTGCACGTCGCGCGGTCGTCGGGATGAATCAGGTCGGCAAATTTAATCCGGCCGGGATGCGCGAATTCATCCGGCGCATAGCCGGTCAATGCGCGTGCCCCGTCGCTGATCAGTTCAATGGTCCAGTCGGGATCGTTGCGGCAGCGGTAGACCACCCCGGGCAGGTTGCTGAGGAGCGTGGCAAAGCTGCGCTGGCTTTCGAGCAGGTCCGCGGTGCGCTCGTTCACGGCGAGGGCCAGCACGCGCGATTGGGACTGGATTCGGTGCAAGATGTACAGCAGGCTCACGAGCAGCAGACCGCCGCCGAGCCAGATCAGCATCAGCACCAGCCCGGGGGCGCCGGGTTGCGCCTCTTTCCACGCCACGCTCAGTTTCCAGCTGCCATCGCCCACCACGATGGGCATCGGCTGAGTCCAGGCGAGGTCCGACGTTTCGCCGAAGAACATATGGCCCTGATTGTCCTCCAGTCGCAAGGCAACGCTCGGATCCAGAATGTCGCGCGCGTGCTTGATCAGTGGGCCGATCTCAAATACCCCCTGTACATGGCCAACCGGCCGGTCATCGCGATACAGCGGGGAACGGATCACCACCGACAGATCCCCTTGCACCACCTTTACCGGATCGCTCACGGTGGTGCGCCGCTCCTGGACCGACTTGCGCAGAAACGCCGCGCCGGGCCGACTATATATATTCAGCCCGATAGCCTCCTCGTTGCCCGTGAGCGGGTAAAAGTGCCGCAGCACGCCGTTCGCGTCGCCATAGGCATAACCCTTGGCAGCGGGGGTGAGCTGCATCAGGGTTTCGGCAAAGCGGTCGAAAGCGGAAAAATCCGGGAGTTTGCGCGTGGCCAGCACGAAGGCCTGCAGGGACTCGACCGCCACGATCCGCTGACGCACGCTCAGCTCCAGGTGCAGCGAGGCATCCGCCTGCTCCCGGATCAACCGCCAGTGATTGCGCTCCTGGGCCTCGCGCCCGGCAAAGACGTGCAACAGGATCAGCGTGACGAGACCGAATATCCCCACGGTCACCAGAATGCCCGGCACACGAGCCGCTTTGGCGATGGGTTCTGCCTCAGCCGGTCGTGCCAGCCTGATATTCGACAGCCTGTTCAGTTAGCCCCCTTGCCCTTGGGTGAGCCGGTGTATCACACATTATGAATAGACCTTTATCAATCAAGATAGACCACTGTCCTTTCCTTTTTATAGTTGCTATTTTGAGGTTTCCAGGGGCATCTCTGGCCGTGATCTGCATCAAGTACTTCCCCCGGGACCTCCTGCTAAAAAGGGGTTTGTTTCATAAACCACTAAATCGCTGCTGAAATCGACGATGAATACCCCGGCACCCCGGCCCACGTTGGCGCCTTCACACTGGCAGGTCTTTGCTGCCGCGCCCCATCGCATGATGTTTTTTGCCGGCGCGCTTCAGGTCATCCTGGTGATGGGGCTGTGGCTCGTGGAGCTGGCGGGACGCGCGGGATGGTGGCCGACCCTGCCCCTGGCGGTGGCGTCCGCCTGGGCACACATGTACCTCATGCTGTTCGGGGTGTTCCCGTTTTTCATTTTCGGATTTCTGCTCACGGTCTATCCGCGCTGGATGGGCGGAACGGTGGTGCCGGCGTCGCGGTATGTCGCCGCCTTCGCTTTTCTCGCCGCGGGCATGATTCTGTTTTATGCGGGCCTGTTCACTTCGCGCCTCGTCCTGGCGGCGGCGCTGGCGCTGCAACTGGCTGGCTGGGGAGTAACGCTCTATTCGTTACTGGCGGTTTTCCTCCAGGCACCCAAACGCGGGCCGCACGAGCGTCTGCTCAACCTGGCGCTCGCCGCCGGCATGCTCGGCATCGCCTGCTTTCTCGTCGGTGTTTTCTCCGGCGCGCCGATGGCTTTCCTGCTGGCACGCGAGCTCGGGCTGTTCGAAGGCGCGCGCGGGGTGGTCGAGCGCTC
>ERZ1292633.3069-Hain-H41-02um-R1-3069-length-16553-cov-5_pt1 | contig 16201 bp, 10 predicted proteins | sample MGYA00564406_ERZ1292633 | MGnify/ENA primary metagenome ERZ1292633 (study PRJEB36523, sample SAMEA6512639) | groundwater metagenome | collected 2019-01-08 | study: AquaDiva: Metagenomics assemblies of 32 groundwater samples | reverse complement strand
TGCCATATCAATAAAATTAACCCGGTCCAATTCTTCTCCCGCAAATACAAGAATCCGCCTCCTTACGTCGGCGGCTACAATATTTTGCAAGTTCCCGGATTGAGTTCGTCTGCTCCCTTGAAAGGCCGCTATGCCAAACCACTTTGAGATACTAGCTGGATTCCTCGCGCGCTACGGCGATGAGGTCGAAGGTCGAGAGACCGCGCCGCTACCGCCGGAAGTCGCGGATCAACTGCGGCGCTTCGCCCGGGGCCAACTCGGCGGCCCGGCGCAGGGCGAAATCATCCAGCAACTGGGCCAGCACCCAGACTGGGTCGCGTTTCTCGCGACGGAAGTGAAAGCGTTGCGCAATACCGGGCCGCAACCAGGTTGAAGGAATTATGTCGGCACGAATGAATCTTTGCACTGATCCGGCGTTCGCCACATTGCAACCGCTCTTGATGGAGCGGATGGCGCGCTTGGGCGCGGAAATCCACGCGGCGCAGTTTGCGACTTTTTTGGATCCGCTGCTCCGCGAAATCATCAAACAGGGTTTTACGGAAGCCGGGGCGCATGAGGGAACGGTCTGGCTCGTGGATGCGGCGGGGGAATCGCTCGAACCCGCGCACACGGTCGGGCCGCACGCCGAGAAAATTGTCGGACAATTCAAACAACCCCTCGGCTCGGGCCTGATCTCGATGGTGTTCGCCACGGAGCAGCCGTTCCTCGAAAACGAAGTCCCACGCAACGCACAACAAAGCAAGCTGCTCGACTCGCAGCTCGACGTGCAGACACATTCGTTGATCGCGGTGCCGTTTCATTTTCTCAATGCCTGTCGCGGCGTCGTGTCATGCGTGCGCTTCAAGTCGCCCAACGGCGGCGCGGGCGGACCGCCGGGGTTTCACGCGATTCATCTCGGCCATGTTCAACGCGCCACGGCGTTGTTATCGCAACTCCTCGAATACCGGCTGCTGAGTCGCACCGTGGGTTGGACCTGTGAGTGACGCTCTCCAAGCATGGCCCTCGCTCGACGAAGCCCGCGCCGCGCTCCGTGACGGCACGGGTCGCGGCATCAAGATTGCCGTGCTCGATTCCGGGGTTGAGTTCGGTCATCCCGCGCTCGCTGGGTTAAAAGTGACGGATGATCTCGCTGTGATGGACGACGGACTGCAACTGCGCGTCGTGCCGGGCGAAGGCAGCGATGCTTACGGCCACGGCACGGCGGTTGCCGGAATCATCCAGCAACTCGCGCCCGAAGCCACGATTGGAAGCTTCCGCGTACTCGGCTCGCACCTGCGTTCGCGCACGATGATCATCCGCGAAGCGGCGCGACTCGCGCTGGAACGCGGTTATCACATCCTTAATTGCAGCTTCGGCTGCGGGCGTGAAGATCATGTGTTGCTTTACAAAGATTGGATTGATGAAGCTTACCTCCAAGGACGGCACATCGTCGCGGCGTGCAACAACCAGGATTTCACCAAACGCGAGTGGCCCGGTCATTTTCCCAGCGTCATCACGGTGAACTTCACGCGTTGTGATGCCTCGGAGGAGTTTCACTATCGCCAAGGTCAACTCGTGGAGTTCGCCGCGCACGGTCAGGACGTGGATGTGCCGTGGCTGGGCGGTGAGCGGAAACAAGTCACCGGCAGCAGCTTTGCCGCGCCACACGTCACCGGCCTGTTGGCCCGCCTGATTTCAGGGATTCCGACGCTTTCTTCGCTCGAAGCCAAGGCTCTGCTGGCCCGCCTGGCGACGGTGCGTGAGTAAAATTGCTTCCGGTCAGGAAAACTTTGCAAGGTCGCCACGCCGAAACGTCTTCCCATTGTTGGGAAACCATGAGATTTACATTCCTGATTCAGTGTATGAACCAGCCCATTAACCCGCTCCCTCGATTTATCCGGTCGGGATGGCTGGTCGGCTTGTTTCTCGTGGGCGCGCACATCACCCTTCCGGTGCAGGCCGGGCCGGCGCGTGTTTATGCGTGGGGCGACAACTTCGACGGGCAAACCAATCTTCCGGTCACGCTGACCAATGTGGTCAAGATTGCGGCGGGTTATTATCACGGGCTGGCGTTGCGAAGTAACGGGACGGTCGTTTCGTGGGGCAACAACTTCAACGGCCAGACCAACAATCAACCGACCCTCACAAACGTCATGGCGATTGCCGGCGGCGGCTATCACAGTCTGGCGCTGCGCAGCAATGGGTTGGTTTACGGTTGGGGGCTGAACACATCGGGGCAACGCACGATTCCCGCCAGTTTGAATGGCGTAACCGCCATCTCCGCCGGCAACTCCCACAGCATGGCGCTGCGCACCAATGGAATTGTGGTTGCGTGGGGTAATAATGGTTCGGGTCAGACGAATGTTCCGCCAGGTTTGACGAACGTGGTGGCGATCTCCGCAGGCCACAATCATTGCCTCGCGCTGCGAAACAACGGAACCGTCGTGGGTTGGGGTGAGGATTTTTCCGATCAGGCGACCGTGCCGGCCAACATCACAAACATCATGGCCATCGCCGCCGGTTATCATCACAACGTCGTCCTGCGGAGCAACGGCACGGTCACCGCGTGGGGCGTGAATGTTTATGGCGAGACCACGATTCCATCCGGGTTGTCGAATGTCGTCGCAGTGACGGCGGGCTATTTTCATAGCTCAGCGTTGCGCGCGGATGGAACAGTCGTGGCATGGGGACAAGACTTCAGCGGCGTGACGAACGTCCCAGTCGGTTTGAACAGCGTGACGGCTATCGCGTCGGGATGGGAGTTCGGCCTGGCGTTGTCCACGTCGTCGCTCTGTCCGCCTGGATTTCCAGACAACTTCGAGTGTCGGCAGATTCTCTCAGGTAGCAGCGTATCGAACATCATTTCAAATCTGGCCGCCACCCGCGAACCCGGCGAGCCGCTGCATGGCGGCGTTTCCGGCACCAACTCCCTCTGGTATTCGTGGACCGCACCGGCGTCCGGCGGGGTGGTCGTTCAAGCAATCGGTGGCTCGCAATTCGCCAGCCCGATTCTGGCCGTCTATACCGGCACTGATCTCACGACACTCACCAACGTGGCGTTCAACTTTTCCCCGTTTGCTAATAATCAGTTCCCGCTCAACAAAGCCCGCGTTGCGTTCACCGCTGTGGCAGGGCAAACGTATCAAGTCGCCGTGGATGGACTGCCGACAGCCAGCTACGAGAGTCAGGGGAATTTGACCTTCACGTTGACGCTGACGCCGCCACCGGCCAACGACCTGTTACAAAACGCCACGCCGATCAGCGGCATTTACTACGACATAACCAACGGCACCTTCCTCGGCGCGAGCCGCGAAGCAAGTGAGCCCACCCACGGCAGCACCGCGCCGCAAACGCTTTGGTGGAATTGGACCGCACCCACGAACCTCAATGTGAGCAGCATTCCCATGCGCCTGACCGCCGACGCCGTCGGCATTCCGCCGCGCTTTGGAATCTATGTGGGCAGCACTGTCGGAACCTTGAGCCCGGTGACTGTTACCCAATTGGCCGATGGCATGACGCAAACGGCGACCTTCACCGCCGTTCCTGGCACGAACTATCAAATTGCCATCGCTGGATTTCAGAATGACACCAACTCGGTTCTGTCCATCGTTGGCAACTTTCGCTTCCGCCTCAACACCCGCGCCCTCGCTCTCAACATCTTGAATCTCGTGACCAATTCGACTCCGACCCAAGCCGTGGCTTTCACGGCGACCGCGCGCGTCGAACATTTTGGTTCGGCGGCCAGCAATCCAATACGTGTCCGCACTCTGGTGATCCCCGGCATCCTGATGCGCAGCGGATCGGTCAGCGCCAACGTTGCGACCAACAGCGTGCAGAACACCTGGCTGTTGCCCGCTTTGACGCCCGGACAAAGCACGAATCTGCCGGTCACAGGAATTGTTCCCGCGCCGCCGAGTATGGAGTTCACCCCCGCTTCAGCGGAAGGATATGGCGTTTACGCAGAGTTGCAGGAACAGACCGGCATCACCAATTGGGCCACGATTGATCAAGCATTGGTCACGTACGGCATCTGGCACAACTTGCAGGCAGAGCCCGGCCCGGGCGGCGGCGTCATCCGGCTCGATCCGGGATTCATTGGTCTGTCGGCGTTCAATCCCTTGCTCTCTGTCCGCGTGATCGGTCCGGCCAACACGATCGAAGGTCAATCAACCGTTTATTTCGGTCGCGCCACCTACGCCGACAGCACGCAGATCAACTTCACCAACACCACCTGGCTGGCGACCCAGCCGACGATCACCAATGGCCTGTTCCGCCCCGGCGTCATCAGCAGTAACACCGTGGCGACGCTCACGGCACAATTCGCGAACAGCGGCTTCCTTTATTCAGCCACCACTAATGTCACCGTGTTGAACCTGCCCTCCGCCATTTTGAAAGATCCCAAAAAGATCGGAGGCAACTTCACCCTCCGCATCGAAGGTGTGAGCAATCGTGTGCATGTGGTGGAAGCCACGACCAATCTCGCGCCGCCACAAGTGTGGTTGCCGATGGCCACGAACACCATTGGTGCGAGCGGGCTGTGGAATTTCACCAACGCCGTCGGAACAATCCCGCAAAGATTTTTCCGCGCCCGTGAGGTGGAATAGTCACCAAGTTGTCGGTTGATTTTTGAAGATCATGTTGAACGATGTGTGGTCGCGTTGGCGTGGCCCAGTCTCAGAAGGAAATCAGATGAACCGATGTCTTGCATATTTATCCGGGCCGGTTTTGATGCTGGTGGCGTTGTCATTGACCGCCCCGCACGCCGCTGCGCAGCCGGCGAACAACAACTTCACGAATCGCATCGCCCTGAGCAGCACCATCAACGTCAGCACCAGCGGCAACAACAACCTCGCCACCAAGGAATCGGGCGAACCGAATCATGCCGGCAATGTGGGCGGACGCTCCGTTTGGTGGATTTGGACGGCCCCGACCAACGGAATGGTGGTGGTGACGACCGTCGGCAGTTCGTTCGACACGACGCTGGGAGTTTATCTCGGCAATACCGTTTCCACCCTGACCCTGGTGGCCGGGAATGATGACGGGGGCGGCTCGGCCAGTCGCGTGGTGTTTCCGGCACGGCAGGGATTCGATTACAAGATCGCCGTGGATGGTTACAACGGCGCGCAGGGCGTCATCCAAATACACCTCCATCAGTACAGCAGCACCGTGGCGGTGTTCGATGACCCGGCGTTCGTGGACACCGTGCCGGACTCCGGCGACCCGTGGCCGGAATCGGATATGGTGCAAGCGTCGTTGACGAACTACGGCATTCCGAAAATCACCTTCACGGATTTCGACGAAGTCTTGCAAACCGCGCCGGTCATCGTGATTCCCGAGCAGGAATTCGGCGACCTGGCCACCGCGTTGCCGGGGGCGACCATCACCGCGATTCTGAGTTTCGTGAACTGGGGCGGCACGCTCGTGGTGCATGGCAGCGACATAAATGCGAACGCATCCTCGCTCATCAACACGATCCTCAGTCCGGTGGGCGTGAACGTCAGCGAATACTTCAGCAACAATCAAGGCACGAAGACCTACACCCACACCGGTGCGTTGCTGGCCTCATCCTTTGGCGATGATCCCGTGACTATCGGCCATCGCAACGGCACCTCGGCCCTGTTGCTCGCGTCGCTGCCACCCGGCGCGTCGAGCATTTATTCCGACTCCACCAATTCCGCCGTCACCGTTTTTCCCTACGGCACGGGCCAGGTCATTTTCCTCGGACGCGACTGGTTCTTTTTCAATTTGAACAATGCCAACGACATCCCTTGGCTGCCGGTGTTGGAAAGCACCGTGAACTTTTCCGGTATGTTCACGCCGAAAATTCCGTATGACAATTTTGCCAACAGCGAAACTTTGCCCAGCACTTTTGTCGCGCGCATCCGGGCAAATTTCGCCGGCACCAAGGAAGCGGGCGAACCCAATCATGCGGGCAACTCCGGCGGTCGCTCGGTCTGGTGGAACGTCACGCCCACCACGAACGGCATGGTGCGTGTGCATACTGAAGGCAGTTCGATTGACACCGTGCTCGCGGTTTATGTCGGCACCTCCCTGACCAATCTGACCTTGATCGCCAGCGACGATGACAGCGGCGAAGGAAACACCAGCCGGTTGGTTTTTCCCGCGCGGGCGGGGGTGAATTACAAGATCGCCGTGGACGGTTACAACGGCGCGCAGGGCAGCGTCCGATTGGACCTGACCCAGGTGGCAGGCAGCACGCTTGCGGTGTTTGACGATCCTGCGTTCGTGGATACGTCGAATACTTCGGAGGCAGAGTCGGACACGGTGCAAACGGCGTTGACCTCGCTCCGCTTCCCTGTGCTGACGTTTACCAACTTCCCGCAGGTTCTGGAAAGTTCGCCCGTCATCCTCATCCCGGAACTGGAGAACGGTAATCTCGCCACCGCGCTGTTCACGACCAACCTGATCGCGATGCAAAACTTCGTGCGCTGGGGCGGCACGCTGATCGTTCATGGCACTTACTCCAGCGACAACACGGCGACGTTGATCAACTACCTCCTCGGCAGTGCCGTCACGGAAAATTATATCACGAACAACACAGTCTTCTCCCGAACAGTTGCGGCCAATGGAACGGTGTTCGCCGACAATCCGTTTTCCCTCGCGTGGAAGGATGGCACACGTTCGCTCGGCACCACCTCGTTGCCGGTCGGCGTGACAAATTATTTCGTCAACGGCACCGACTCCGCCGTCACTGTTTTCTCGTCCGGCTCGGGCCAGATCATTTATCTCGGCTGGGATTGGTTCAATTACGACCCGGCGGTGGATGCGGACGTTGGTTGGCTGCAAGTGCTGGCGAGCGCGGCGAGCTTTTCCAGTCAGATGTCACCCGCCATTCCGAACAACAACTTCGCGAATCGGAAGTTGATCAGCCTCACCAACCTCATCGAGTTCAACTTCGGCACGAGCAAAGAAGCGGGCGAACCCAATCACGCGGGCAATTTCGGCGGTCGCTCGCTCTGGTGGACGTGGGCGGCGGAAGCCGACGGGATGGCGGTCGTCACCACTAGCGGCAGTTCGATTGACACGGTGCTCGGAGTTTATGTCGGCACCGTCGTGTCAAACCTCACAGCCATCGCCAGCAATGACGACAGCGGCGGCACATTGCAAAGCAAAGTCACGTTTCTCGCGCGGCGCGGTGTCACGTATCAGATCGCCGTGGACGGCTACAACGGCGCGCAAGGCCGGATCAATCTCAGCCTGCAACAAAGTCCGGTGAGCGTGGCGGTGTTCGACGATCCCACATTCGTGAACACAGGTGGCGGCGCGGGTGCAGAGTCGGACAGTCTGCAAGCCTCGCTGAATTTTCTGACGTTTCCTGTGGTCACGTTCACCAACTTCCCGACCGCGCTCGAAAGCTGTCCGGTCGTTTCCATTCCCGCGCTGAACAACGGAAATCTGGCGACCGCGCTCGACTCGCCAACTTTGACTGCCATTCGCGACCACATGAACCTGGGCGGCACCTTGATCGTGCATGGCTCCTACTTCAACACCAACGCGGCGGCATTCATCAATGCGATCCTCTCCCCGCTCGGCGCGGCGGTGAGCGAGTCGGCAACATCATCAGGTTCAACCTTCACTCGCACTGCGGCGGCTGATGGAACTACGTTCACCAACGCCCCGGTCAGCATCGGCTGGAACGACGCCACGAAATCGCTCGCCATCGCGTCGCTCCCACCCGGCAGCGTCAGCCTTTATACCAACGGGAGCGAGGCGGTGATCGCCGTGATGCCGTATGGAACTGGCCGGCTGATCTTTCTCGGCTGGGACTGGTACAACGCGCAACCACTCGGCGCCAACAACAACGGCTGGCTGCCCGTGCTCGCCAGTGCGGTCACGTATTACGGCTTGTTCCCCGCCACGCAACCGAACGACGATTTCCGCCGCCGCCTAGTGCTGACGAGCACGAGCACCAATCTAGTCGTGTCAAATGTCGGGGCGACGCGCGATCCCTATGAGCCGCTGCACGGCGGATTGCTCACGAGCAACTCCCTCTGGTTCTCGTGGACTGCGCCCGCTGATGGCGGCGTGGTCGTCGTGGCTGAAACTGATTTTCCCTTTCCCGTGCCGATGCTCGCAGTTTATACCGGCACGAACATCGCCTCACTCACCAACGTGACATTCAACTTTGGTCCGTTCGAGGGCGATGGTGAACCCGCCTACAAGGCCCGCGCGGCGTTCACCGCCAGCGGCGGGCAGACTTATCAAATCGCCGTTAGCGGCGTGCCGACGAACCTTTTTAATCCCGCCGTCCAGGAATACCTGCTCGAAGGCAGCATCAATTTCTCGCTCACGTTTACGCCGCCGCCGGCCAATGACCACTTCGCCAACGCCATCGTGATCAGCACGCTGGTTTACGAGGTAACGAATGGTTCGTTCATCGGTGCGAGTCGCGAATTGAGCGAACCTACGCACGACTCCACCCACGCACAGACGTTGTGGTGGAACTGGACTGCGCCGACCAATCTGAACGTCAGCAGTGTGCCGGTGAGATTGACTGTGGATGGCGCGAGTCACGCTCCGGCGCTCGTGGTTTATACCGGAAACAGTTTGGGCGCATTGACGCCCGTGCCCGTCACCGCGTTGGCTGATGGCATGTATCGCACGGTGACGTTCGATGCGACTGCAGGAGCGACTTACCGGATCGCGCTCGCGGGATTACAGACGGACACCAACGCCGTGATGAGCGTGCTGGGGAATTTCCGTTTTCGCCTGAACACTCGCGCACTCGCGTTGAATGTGTTGAGCCGCACCCTCGAAGAATTCCTAGAGTTTGATGGCACGCGGCTTTTTAACGTGTCGCTTCAGGTCACGAACGCGGGCTCTGCCGCCAGCGGCAATCTGCGCGTCCACGTTACGGCGTTGCCGGGCATAAGCATGCGCGGGCCGGAGGTGGCGATCACCGCTCCGCCGGTGTTTATCGCCGACCTGCCGTTATCGCCGCTGACTCCGGGGCAGGCCGCCGACACGCAGTTGGAAGATTACGCGCCCGCACACAGCAACTGGGATCCGGAAAACTTCGACGAAGAAAGCGCCATCGGCTACGGCGTTCACGCGGAGCTGCAGGAGCAAAACAGTTCCGGCCAGTGGATCACCGTTGATCAGGAATTGCTGGTCTATGGCGACTGGCCGAACTTCACTGGAGTTCCCGGTCCGGGCGGCGGCGTGATCCGGCTGGATCCGGGATTCATCGGGCTGTCGGCGTTCAATCCGTTGCTGTCGGTGCGCATCGTCGGTCCAACGAACGTGATTGAAGGTCAACTGACGAGCTACTACGGGCGGGCCGGCTACGCCGATGGTTCACAGGTGAATTTCACCAACACCACCTGGCTGGCCAGCGTGCCCGCCATCACCAACGGACTGCTCGTGCCCAAGAGCGTCACGGCCAACACGGCAGCGACGTTGACCGCACAGTTTTACAACAGCGGCTTTCTCTACAACGCCATGACGAACATCCTGGTGTTGAATCTTCCGCCGCCAGTGCTGAACAACTATGTCGCGTCTGGTGGAAATTTCGTTTTGCAAATCCAGGGCGTGAGCAACCGTGTGCATGTGGTGGAGGCCGCGACGAATCTCGCGCCGCCGGTGGTTTGGGTGGCGGTGAAGACGAACGCGGTGGGCGCGACCGGAGTGCTTTCCGTAACTAACGCCATCGGAATTTTTCCGCAGCGCTTTTTCCGTGCGCGCGAATTGGAATGAGTGGATGCGTGGCCTACAGGTGCCACGCGTCCTTGAGCGAGCGGGCTTCGGAGAGCCGGTTGGTGATGTCGGCCAATCGCAGCGCCAGCGAGCGGCTGAGGCTGTAAAGCAACGGCGTCGCCAGCACAGGCTGCTTGAGAATTGCCCGGAACGAATCCTTTTTCAAACAAAAGACCCGGCATTCACTCTCGGCGCGGACTGAAGCCGTGCGAACCCCTTCTTCCAACAAACCGATCTCGCCAAAATGACCGCCCGCCTCGGTGTTGCGCAGGTGGCTTTCGTTCCCATCTTTGCCTTTGGCAAACGCGGCCACCCTCCCGCTGATCAGCATGAACATGGCATCGGCACGCTCGCCCTGACTGATGATTTTTTGGCCGGCGGCCACGGCAACAATCTCGCCAAAAGTCGCCAGCGCGGCCAGTTGTTCGTCCGTCAGGTTGGCGAGGATGTGAATCTTGCGGAGTTCGGAGGTAGCCATGGGATTATTCTTCCCAGACTCAAAATGATTAGTCTAGGAGGAAAGACTAATAAGTTTGGTTTCACGGCGCTTGATGGGCATCGGCTGCCTGCTGCCGGGCGTCACCAATTCGTAACTTGCCGACATGCGGGCGTAACCTAAGCTGGCCGCCTGATGAATCCGGCAGAATTATTCTCGCACGAAACAAATCCGGTGCGGCTCGCGCCCGGCGACGTCCTGTTCAAAGCTGGCGAAACCGGCGACGCCATGTTCGTCGTGCTGGAGGGAGCGCTCGAAGTGTTGGTGGGCGAAACCGTCGTCGAACGCGCGACCCGTGGTGCCATTCTGGGCGAGATGGCGCTAATTGATCAATCCCCCCGCAGCGCCACGGTCGTGGCTCGCGAAAACGCGACGCTCGTAAAACTGGACTCGATCCGTTTTCAGCGCCTGATCCAGCAACATCCCTTCTTCGCGACGCATGTGATGAAAGTTCTCGCCGACCGAATTCGTGCCAAGGACCGCCCGCTCGATCAGGGCTGAGGCTACTTTTGTTCACCTTGTTCAAGACGCCGCTTTCGACATGATTTCGTTTCACGCTGTCGGTTTGGCAAATTCATAAAGTCATTCGGAATTCCCACCCGTTTCCGCCGGGTAACAAAATAATTCAGGCCACCGAAGGGCGTGGTACAACTATGGCTTTGTCACGGCATTGCCAACTCAGTTGATTGCCATTGAACACGAACGCCCAACCTGCCTACTCCTCCCCTGTGCTGGATTTTCTGGAGCAAATCCACCGTGAACTCGCCAGCGTCACCGACGGCAACGTCGCCACTTACATTCCCGAGCTCGCCAAGGCGAATCCCAACTGGTTCGGCATCTGTCTCGTCACCGCCAACGGTCACATTTATGAAGTCGGCGATTCCCGGCAGGAGTTCACCATCCAATCCATTTCCAAACCGTTCGTCTATGGCTTGGCGTTGGAGGACAACGGGCGCGAGCATGTGTTGAGCAAAGTCGGGATGGAGCCAACCGGCGACGCCTTCAACTCGATCAGTCTCGAACCCGGCACGGGACGACCGCGCAATCCGATGATCAACGCCGGGGCCATTGCCACGGCCGGATTGATCGCCGGGAAGTCGGGCGCGACCAAACTTCGGCGGCTCCTGGAGATGTTTGCCTTGTACACGGGCCGCGACGTAACGCTGGATGAAACCGTTTATCGCTCAGAGAGCGAAACCGGCCATCGCAATCGCGCCATCGGACACATGCTGCGTAATTTCGACATCCTCACGGAAGATCCGATGCCGGTGGTGGAATTGTATTTCCAGCAATGCTCCGTGTCTGTCACCGCGCGCGATCTTGGCATCATGGCGGCCACGCTTGCCAATCAAGGCGTCAATCCCGTCACCGGCAAACAGGCCTTGCGCGGCGAATATGTCGAGAGTGTTCTGAGCGTGATGGGTTCCTGCGGCATGTACGATTACGCCGGCGAATGGATCTACAAGATCGGGATGCCCGCCAAAAGCGGCGTCGCGGGCGGCATCATCGCCGTGTTGCCCGGACAATTGGGCATCGGAGTTTTTTCGCCGCCACTCGACGCGCACGGAAACAGCATCCGGGGCATCCGGGTGTGCGATGCGCTGTCGCGCCGTTGCGATTTGCATCTGCTGAACCGCCCGAGCATCGGGAATGCGGCGCTCCGGTTGAAATTTACCGGCGCGGATGTGAGTTCAAATCGCTTCCGGACTCCGGGGGAAAGTGAAGTTCTCAAGCAGTCCGGTGCCGGCATCACGGTCTATCAACTGCAAGGCAACCTGACCTTCACCAGCACGGAATCGGTGGTGTGCGATGTTGTCGCAAGCGCTGCCACGATCAAGCAGCTCATCCTCGATTTCAAACGCGTGCTGACGATCAATGAGAGCGCGTGCCGGTTGTTTTATGAACTGCTGAGAAAATTATCCGACCTCGGCAAGCCGGTGGTCTTCACGCAGGTGGAGCGGCTGCCGTTGCTGCGGCGGGTGATGAAGTTGAAACTGGCGGAACGCTACGAGGAGCTGTTTCGTTCGCTCGAAGACAACGACCTCGCCCTCGAATGGTGTGAGAACCAGGTCATTGAAACCGCGCTCCCCAACCGCCCCGCCGATCAGATCATAAAACCGGAACAGTACGAACTGTTCGAGAACTTCACCGCAACGGAGATTACCCAAGTCGTTGCGCTGCTCCAACGGCGGACGTTTCAGCCGAACGAAGTCATCATCGCAGCCGGCGACGCGGGCGACGAGATGTTCTTTCTGGCCAAAGGCCGCGCCAGCGTGTTTGCCCAGGCGGAATCAGGAGCTCGTAAACGGCTGGCCACATTTTCTCCCAGCATGATCTTCGGTGAAATCGCCATGCTGGATCGCGCGCCGCGCACGGCCACAATCATCGCCGATTCCGAAATCACCTGCGACATCTTGAGCCGGAAGAATTTTGAACAACTCGGCACGACGCATCCGGGAATCAAAATCAAACTGCTCGAAAATCTAAGCCTCTGTCTCTGCCGCCGCCTCCGCGAACGCAAAATGAGCGTGCTGGAGTAATAGAACGGTTCTCACAAAGGATGTCATAAAGTGGTTTTGAGGGCGCACAGGCGCGCGGTGGTTGGGGTGTTGCAAATGGGACCGGATTTCGTTCTGGTGGACGCGCCAGCCAAGGTGGTGTTGCAGATTGATGAATGGCCTGCCCAGCCTGGGTAAAAGCGCCTTGGTTGCCGATCTGCAACACCTGATCGGCTGGAACAAGTGGAACACGATCAAGTTCAACGGCACGGAATGTAAAGTGGAGATGATCCATGAGATCGTCCAACAACTCGCCTGCACCTCGTTATTCGGCGATTGGCAGATGTTGTGGATGATCAGGCCGACGCCATCCCGCCCGTGGCACAGGTATGCTTTCTCACACTGCTGGATGATCTTCCTCGCGGGGTTGCCGTCGCCTGCACGAGCAACTGCAAGCTCAGTGATTTCGAGGAACGTTTTCAAACGCGCTTTGAAGCCTTTGAAATCGCGCCACCCACCACCGAGGAAATCATCTCACTCCTACGCCGTTACCTGCCCGATGAACCGGAGGTCATCAATGCCGCCAACCTTCGTCGATGGGAATGTCCGGCAAGCGTTACTTGATGCCAAAGGATTGGTTCAGCGAAGTTAGTTGCGGGCAACGTGATTCTACCAACCTCTTCACCAAAGACTGTGAATATTGAAACCCCGCCAGACGGAACAGTCGTAAAAAGCTATTTGAATTCGTCTCATACCTTGTTGAGTGGGCTGGTCTAAATTTGACGCGGACGTCTTGGCGGCGGGCTAAATCATGAACGCCTCAAGCATGCCATACGTTCGGTAATTGCCCGTGTTGGCATCGGCTCCTGAGCGCCCGGTTTCAATGTAGTTAATGCGCCGGCACAATTGGCTTGGACAATAGCTTCTTCCAAGGGACACCGCTCGGCAAGGCGTGTCGTAAATGGTCCGGCAAAGGCATCGCCTGCACCGACTGTGTCCACCGGCTTAATCGTTAATGTTGGAACGGTGAAATACTGTTCGCGCGTCAAGCAAAGCGTGGATTGCGCCCCGCGCGTGATAAGCAGTTGAGTAATGCGGTGCTGGTCAAGTTGCTGTCGCCATTTGCTGAGGATTTTTGCCATATCCACAACGGGCCATCCAAAAATTTGCCGAGCTTCCAGTTCGTTGACGATGACGGTGTGAAGTGCGGCGCGGCCCCATGGAAAATCCGGACGCAGCGGTGATGGATTGAACACGATGGGGACATTGGCTGTATTGGCAATTCGCATCGCGTCCAATACAGCGGGCAGAGGAATTTCCAGTTGTATCAATAAAACCTGCGCGCGGCGAATGACGCCTGCGTTGGCCCGCACGATTGCTGCCGTGAGCTTTGCGTTTGCTCCGGCGGCAACGACGATGCTGTTCTGCCCCTGATCATCAACCGCAATCTGTGCGGTGCCGGTCGGCTCGCCAAAGATGCGCTTGATGGTTTGAACATGAATTTTTTCCTGAACCATGAGATGCTTGCGATAGGCCGCGCCGTCCGCATCGGCTCCCACGCAACCTATCATCGTCACTGCCGCACCTTGCCGGGCGGCAGCCACCGCTTGGTTCGCGCCTTTGCCACCGAACCGGCGCAACAAGGTGTGTGCAGCAACAGTTTCGCCCGGCCCCGGAAGCCGTTGCACACGGGCGATCCGATCAATGTTCAACGAACCCACCACCACGACGCGTGGTGGAAAATTTTTGGGAGTTTGAACTGGGCGAGTTCGTTTCAAGCTTTGTAAGTCGTTGCGTTGTTTCTTCCGAATAATCGCGCGAGCAACGAGAAAGATTTGCCCGCCCCCCGCTGTCGCCAGACATCCGCCACCACGGCGATGACAATCACCGCTCCGGTGACAAGCCGCTTCACGGGTTCGGACGCGCCGATCTGGGCGAGGCCCGCTTCTAATGTCGCGATGATGAGCACACCAAAGAATGTGCAGATGATCGAGCCGCGTCCGCCCAGCAGACTCGTACCACCGATGACCGCTGCCGCAATTGCAGAAAGTTCCAAGCCCGTGCCCGCGTTTGGATCGGAAGCGCCGAGTCGCGAAGCACTGCATACCGCACCCAACCCGGCGGCAGCACCCGCCAACGCGTACGCTGACAACTTAACGGGGCGCGGATCAATTCCGGCAAAACGTGTGGCGGTTTCATTCGCACCGGTGGCAAACATCCAGCGTCCCAACACGGAACGACTCAACATGATTTGCGCGATCACGATGACCAACAGCGCCAGCAGAAATGCGCCCGACAATCCGGTGCCACCCAGTGGTCGCGCGAGACCTTCGACTGCCGCGCCGAGATATTTGGTTTGCGAGCCGGTGGCGAGATAGGCGAGGCCGCGCGCCATTTCCATCATGCCCAGCGTGATGATGAACGGCGGCACGGATAAGGCGGTGATCAAAGTGCCGTTGACTAATCCAGCGCATAATCCAACCAACACCGCTAACAGCGCGCACGCGGCAAACGGCCAATGCCAGTCCACCAACGCCACACCCAACATCGCACCCGAGAGCGCCAGCACCGAACCCACGGACAGATCAATCCCCCCGACGATCAAAACCAAAGTCATGCCCGCCGCCGCGAGGGTCAGTGTGGGAATGCGATTTGCGATCGCGCTCAACGTCGCCGAAGTCAAAAACCGTTCGCTCAACAGGGCAAATAAAAAGACGATGCCGGCCAGAATCAGCGCCAGCGCCAGATATTCGCGAAGTGAGGACGGAAGCTTCTTCATCATTTAGTGATCAAATCCACTGCGGTCGTCTGGTCGGCGGGAGTCGCTTCACCTTTGAGAATTTTGAGCGCGGCTTCGATACCAAACACGGCGAGCTGATCGCCATGTTGATCAGCAGTCGCAACCACACGCCCGTCGGCGAGCATCGGTTTGATGGCAGCGATATTGTCGAAGCCCGCGACAAGCACCTTTCCGCCCCGACCCGCCGCCTGCACTGCCGCGACTGCGCCAAGCGCCATGCTGTCGTTGCCGCAAAGAATCGCTTTCAAATCCTGATGCTCGCTCAACAGCGCGGTGGCGACAGTGTTGGCCTTTTCCATCTCCCACTGGCCGCTCTGCACGCCAACGAGGTTCATGCCCGCAGCCTTCATCGCGTCTTCAAAACCCGCGCGCCGTTGCTGACCGTTGAACGCCGTCAGAACGCCCTCGATGATGGCGACCTTGTCACCAGCCGTTAGTTTCTTCGCAACCGCCTCGCCGACTTGCTTTGCGCCGAGTCGGTTGTCCGGGCCGACGAACGGCACCGTCAAACCCGCTTCTTGCAGTGCAGCGGCGTCCAATTTGTTATCAATGTTGATCACGAGCACGCCGGCCGCCTTCGCACGTTTGAGAACGGGCACGAGCGCTTTTGAGTCAGCAGGCGCGATGATGATGGCGCTGACCTGTTGCGCGACAATCTGTTCCGCGAGGCCCACCTGCTCGGCGAGCTCGGGTTCGTTGTTGATACCGTTG
>ERZ1292633.3185-Hain-H41-02um-R1-3185-length-16202-cov-6_pt1 | contig 16202 bp, 6 predicted proteins | sample MGYA00564406_ERZ1292633 | MGnify/ENA primary metagenome ERZ1292633 (study PRJEB36523, sample SAMEA6512639) | groundwater metagenome | collected 2019-01-08 | study: AquaDiva: Metagenomics assemblies of 32 groundwater samples | reverse complement strand
CCCCGCGATCTGAGTCAAGCGCCACGCATCAACCCGATGGCGGGTAGTCAACAACTTCCTTCCTTCCTTCTCTCCCCCGAAACCTCTCTTAGCAGATCTTTCGGTCGTGTCACGACTTTGGCTAGTGCATCAATGAGCGCAGCAGCCCACTACTTTTGGCGAACGTCAAAGCCGCGCCGCTTCCTCGACAGCGGCTTTGGCAGCGCGGCATCCTATCGCACCAAGCGGTTTAAGGAGTTCACGACGCCTCTGAACATCACGGTGGTGGCGCTGCTACCGTTTCTGAATAAGTTCAACGGCCGCTTGGACGCCCGGATCGCCGACGAGCGCAAAGGCCAGTCGCCGCCTGAAGGGGCCATGTTGGAGGATCTCGTAGCGGCCACCACCGGAACTGCTCAGCAAGTGAGCGTCGTCGTCACCCGCGAATGCTTGCAATCGCTCGTCGTCTCGGCTTTGATTGACAAGGGCCTCGCGGGCAGCAAGCTCGCCGCATCGATCGCGCAGACGTTCGACGTGTACAACCGGTTACTGAGCCACTACGCGGGAAAGGCGTTGGCGGCCATCTACCTTCCCGCGTCGTGGGCGAATGCCGTTATCGGCGTGCCGCCTACAAAGGACGAGCTGGATCAGTTCCAAAATCCCGATGTGGACGCCTCGGCGGTGCTCCAGGACTCGTTGAAGCGGCAGGGCGTGATCCACACCGCGGCGACACTGACCGCTTCCATCCGCGTCGTCGGTTCGCGCGTCGGGCTCCCGTGGTTGGGCGCCGGTGGCAAACCAGCGGCGCTTCGGTGCCTTTCCGCCCTGTGGATCGCGTTGCCCGTGAAGCTGGCCGGAGGTGCCGTGTTCGCCGTGGTGGGGCGGCGACTATTCGGCCCGGGGTGGGAGCTGCTCTTCGAGCTCATCGGCGAAGGCGTTGCCTACCGACTCGCTGCCAACCAATTCCCCATGTTGAGTTTAGCCAGCGGTTACTGACGGGGGGGCCGCCGTTGACGCTGCCTTGCAGTGCCAAAGAGCGCCGCGTCTTTCGGGGGGAGGAGGAAAAGCAAAAATTAGACTGCCGACGAGAGAACGGTGGGGGGCCCCATGCCGCGAACGTATGGAGGGGGTGTGCTCTCTGATTGCGTTGCCACCCAATTCGGTTGTCGCTGATGCACTCCGTCGCATGGTTCGAATTGGTTTCGGTTTTTTTCTAATTGAAACAATGCCCTGAGAAGAACGGAAAGGGGTATCCTCTGCTCCCTCCCTCTCGATATTGATTGCGCGCCGTGCGTCATGTCGGGCTGGTCGCCAAGCATCACCGCGAATGCAACGTCGCAGGAGTCCCGGGCTGCCGTCGGGAAGCGCCACATGCTATACGACCTGGACCGTCACCCTTTCGAAGCCGCGCCGCTGACTCAGCTGTTCCACGTGCTTACGAAGCGCAAGCCGTCATGGTGGTCCGAGAGCGCCGCCTCTGCAGGGGACGTACCCCGTGCAGCCGCTGCTCCGGAGGACCTCACGCTCGTGGGGGGTTCGTCACAGGACGCCTCTCGGCGCAGCCCGTCTCCTCCTGGCGCCGCCGTCGCAACAGCCAACACTAGCTGTACGACGTCGGTGGATCCGTCGGCGCGGTCGTCGTCTGTCGCGGCCATCAGCATTCCGGACACCGTCGTGTGGGAAAACAACATCCCAAAAGGCTGGTTCTACTTCGACGCGAAGGAGGGTCGTGTGGTGCGTCGCAAGGTCGAAACGCAGGCTCTCGAAGGGATCTTTCTCAAAGGCGTGCTCGACCCCGAGACCGTCGTGGCGACCGTTTACACCATCGACGGGACGCGCGAGGACGGAACCCCTGGCATCGGGTTTGACTTTCTCAACACGAAGGCCTTCCGCGACTATGTCTTCGTGGTGAATCGCAGCCGCGCAAAAGGAACGTCCATCCTGCAGCGCTTCGTGACCCCGCTCAATTCGGCCCAAAACGACATGATCCATGTGGTGTGGTCACAGTCGGTCGTCCAAGTCAGCCGCCGACAGAACATCCACCAACTCAGCGACGTGCGCATTCCAGCCGCGCTCCGCTGCCCGACGTTCGAAGGGGTCACCCATTTGTCGCGGTTGATGCACTCCACTGCACGACTGAAACAGCAGGTGCAACGGGCCGCGCAGAAGCTCGCCGACTTTTTCTCCGAAACCGACGCCAAGTTCCGTCTGGTGCGCCTGAGCGCCTACTACAAGATGGACCACCAGTCGCGGTTGCAGCTATTGTACGCGCCATCGGTGCGTATCGTGCGTCTCGCGGATCCGATCGCTGGCGTGATCGGCTCTTCCGCGGCTAGCGGTGGAGGAAACTCCTTGATTTCGGCCGCAGGATTTCACCGCCGCCATCGGGTGTGTCTCGACCTCGCCTTGGACTACGCGATGCCGTCGACCAGCGGCGCACCGGTGGAGGCATCCAAAGCCCTCACACGTGCCCGACGCTCACCTCCCTCTCCGGCGGTGGTGCCGGAAGCCGCGTCGGGGGGCCACAAGAGCGGCGTCGTGAGCATTCAGAACGATGACGTCAAGTTTGCCGAGCGTTGGATGAACCAGCGCGACCCTCGTCGACGCCAGCGGCCGCCGCCAGCGAGCGATGCAGGTCGCCCGATCGTTGCCCAGGGAGGGTCGAATGTGGGCAGCAACTCCCCCGACAGTGTTTCGCCATCGTTCGGCACGATTCGCCGAGCGATGTCTCTGCGGTCGACAACGTCGCTGGGCGACGGCGCAGAGGAAGCGGCGGACACGTCTCCGCGAGCTGCCGCGTTGTCGCGCAGCGCGCAGCGATTCTCATCGATGCGCTCGTCGTCGTCCTTTGTGAGCCGTCGGCCCGGCTCCGGGGGAGGCTTGAACGTGAAGCGAGGAACGTCGTTTGCCGCGGCCCCACCGCTGCTTGGCGTCACCCCCGCGGTGTTCAGCGCCATTCGCCACGTCCTCGACGCGACGACGACACCCGACCCGAGGATGCTCGATACACTCCAAAAGGTGGAGGAGCGCTACGGCCACGACACTCTGCGGGCGGCCGCTCTGCAGCTACATGGGTCGGCTATCGACGATGGAAGCGCCATGGAGCTGTGCTTCTTGCGCCTACGCCTGGATGGGGATGCCGCCGGTGGGGGCCGCGGTTCCCCCGTCCGAAGGCCGAGCAGCGCCGCCGCCGCGCTGACGTTGCCACCCTCCGTCAGCGGTGCCACCACCGCAACGGCCGGCATGCCTCGACCCAAGTCGCGGCTCTCGCTCGCGGATCAGGTCGCCGCCGTGATCGCCGACTGGGTGTATCAGCTGCCGACCACGACCACTGATCCAACCGTGTCATATCCGTCGATCGTGTCTCGCCAAGACGTCGAGGTTAGCATCCAGCGCGGGCAGTCGCAGCGCATCAGCGACGCGCCTCTGACATGCGACAAGTACTTCGTCATCGAGTTTCCTCTCGTCACGGGCCCAAGGCCACCGCAGTCCGCGCTTGACTGGTTCAGGGCACTCGCCCCAACGCGCTGCGAGCATGGCGATGGCGCGTCGTATGTCGGCGGTGGCTCCCGCCTCGTCGGCCGCAATCCGGTAGGCACGGATGATAGCGGTGTTCCAACCACCGTCGACGACGCCGCAGGTGCTCTTTTGGAGTGCCGAGGGATCGGTTTTGGTTGCGTGGAGGAGCTCGCGGCGTTCATCGTAGGGGCGGCGTTGGCGGCACACAACGAAAGCACCGAAGCCACAACGGAGGACCGGCTCGATCGCCACGGTGACGTCATCGGCGTGGCCGAAGGGTGCGTACCTTTCACCTTCGTCGCGCGGCCGGCGGCGTCGCAGATCTGGCTCCTCGTGGGCGTTTCGACGCGGCGCCGAGAGATGGTAGCCGGTGCTGCCCCGCCGAGCTCGTCATCCAGGCTGCGTTCGCCCCCTCCCCCTCCCGCGGAGCCACCAGCCTTGTCCCTGCACCTCAGCGCCCAGCTCAGTCACCTGGTCTTGGCCCGTTTCTTCCCAACCATGCGCCCTTTTCTCGACGACGTGAATGCCAGGGTGGCGTTGATTCGGCCGCCGCCAACCACGGTGGCAGCCGCCGAGCAGCCCATTCCGCATCGGCACCTCCTGACCGCAGACGCCGCCAGGCCACGGAGGCGATCCAGCTCGGTGACCATGCTGGAAGCCGATGCACCCTCAGGGAACAGCCCGCCGGGGCCCACCGCTGTGGACGTGACGGCGGCGCACCGTGCGACTCCAGCCATTGATCAGCGGCCGACGGCTGTTGCCGCCCCACCTCAACCGACTCCAGCTCAGGCCTCCCACGGGGGCGACGACGACTACGAAGACGGCTTCGAAGAAGAACTGGCGGAAGACTGAGCCCCACGTGTATTATGTTCGTCTCTCCCCTCCACTCCTCCTCCCTCTCATCCCCCCTCTCTCACCAAGGGGTGCGGCGGCGCTCGATCGATGTGTTGCTGCTGCTGTTGTCGCCAGGACAGTTTCTCCCATAGAAATGATTGAAGACGATATGGAGTCCGCGTTCAGCGGAACCCTAGCGTCGTCCGCGTCGTCGTCGCCGTCACGTTCGGCATCCGCCGCGTGCAGCGGACCTTCGTCGCAAGGGGGGAACGTTGCGGATTGGGTCGCTGGTGTCATTCACCGCCGACGCGGGCGACCGACCGACCGACGAGGCTGCCACTTGAGCCGGTTGGCCATCGTCCCACCCCCCGCGGCTGCACCCTTGGGGCGTGAGGAGGAGATGCACGCCCCGCAAGCGGTGCGGCGGGGCCATGACCCTTCAGCCTCTGAGGCCGTTATTGCAGTCACCTGCGAAGGGCGTTGGGCGCTGCCAGGCGGCGTCGATGCGAAGGAATGGGTTCTTGCGGCGACGAACTTCCACGTCACGTCACCGATGGACGGGCCGTCGCGCATCGCGCGAGTCTCGCTTCAAGGCACTGTGACACTCTGCGCTGGTGCCTCACCCGGTGGCGCGGAGGAAAAACTGGGTCTAGAAAGCGACAACGCCGCTTCCGCGTCCTCGCTAGTCGAACTCCGTCACGTTTGCTCTCCCCGGGACGCCTCCGCCGCAAACAGGTGGGAATATCGATTGGGTGAGGCGGCGGCCGGCGATCTGGAAAACCCTCTCGTCGTTTTCCGGCTTAACGGCACCGAGCGACGGTGGCGCGCCGGCGATGGCACACCAGCGCTCCGGGGTTGGGTGCCTCTGAATCGGACGGGCTGCCCTGTGCCCCACCTGAGCATCGCGTGGCATGGCGCGGTGCATGCGGCGGGCGTTATCCCACCGTCTGGAACGGTGGCTGTGTGCATCCGGCAACCCTGTCGATCGCTGCCACCGCGGTTAGCGGGGGTAGCTTGCATCGGGGTGAGCAGGGCGACTCAGGCGCAGCCGTTTCGCGTGTTTGCCAACGTTGGGACCACGACCCAGCCGCCGACGCCGTCGACGACCATCGGGGACCTTCCGGTGAGCGCTGCGGGGATCCGGTCTCAGCGCGGTGCTCGAAAACGGGTTCGCAGTGGCGCGGAGCGGCCTGCTGCGTCTCGGCCGCCGGCGCCGAGTTGCGCTTCGGCCGCTGAGGGGGATCTTGGCGCGCCCAGGTATCTGGCTGCGGCACGCGACATGGAGGCGGCTGCTGGGATACCGCTGCACAGCTATCTCGTCGTTTTAACGTGTGGTGTCCGATTGCCGGTCACCGCGCAGGCGAAGTTTCAGAGGCTGCCGGTGCGGGTGGCCGATGCTCGTGGAAGCCGCCGGCTCCCGGCTTTTAGTCCTCCCCGCCCACCGCCGAGCCAAACCCCCCCCAAGTCCAACGAGTGGCACGTGCTGTTGAACCCGCCACTGTCAGAACTGCATCTTCCTGAACGGCACTGTCACATTCTCGTGGTGCAGCCACCGATGGTCCGAAGCGCGAAGCTGCTGTGTGCGTTGAGCACCGCGGAATTCATGGTGCACCGCAGCTGGCTCGATGAGTGCCTTCTCGCGCGCAGCATTGCCTGGCCGCCGACGATCGACGTGCTTGCGCGGCACCGCTACACCGAGCCGCGCACGCGGACGTCCTTTGAAGTCACTCACTGCTGGTCGCTCGAACGATGGATGTCCCGTGGCACATCCGAACGGTCCACTCTGTTTTCACACTTTGATTGGGTTTGGGTTGAACCTGAGGTGCAACCGCAAACGGCCGAGTCCGACATCAAGGCGGTTCTTCGATGCGCTGGGGCCCCGCAAGTAATGTCCGGTGTCTTCGGTTCGACCGCCGTGCCAACGACCGGAGGAAGGGGCCTCGTCGTCGTCGCCACCCAAAAAGGGGCCACCCAAAAAGGGGCACAAGGAACAGCAACTGATGCCGTCCGATCCGGACACGTCGCACCACCGCGAGTCGTCACCGCTGAGGACATTTTTGCCTCCGTCGTGCGATGCGAGCCACTGGTCTAGTCGGTCACACTGCACTCACCACACACGATTCTCTCGTGAACCGGCAAAGATAGTTGGCAAGAGGAGTTGTGTGGCAGGACACCCGGCCCCCGGTCTCAAGGCGCACTCTCAGTAAAATTCCCGGGCCGCGTGTCACGGGAGCATTGCCCACCCACATATGAACACGACGCAGATCACGACAAGCGGCGGCTTGGCCGCGTCGCCCTCAAGGACGCGAAGCCGCGCAGCCCTCGCCGACGTTCTCTTGTCACGGCGAGGAAGCCCACCAGGGGCGACCTCGCCGCGCGTCGCGTTCAGCGCGACTCCGGCCGCGCCGTCCCTCCGCGCCGTGCGCAACGTCATCTATGAGGCGGAAGCCTCGAAGCGCGCGTCGTCATGTCGTACGGATGGCGGTGAGCAGGATGCGGTACGCCGAGCCGCTGCGGGCACGCCAGAACGCCAACCGTCCGCGGCGGTCGCGCCGGCGGCCACCTCTGACGGGCACGTGCCCCTTGGCACGCTGACCTCTGTCGCCGCCGCCAGAGAGGTGTTACGCCGCATCGCCGCGCTGGTTGCGCGACCCGCCGCTTCCGCCACGACGTCCATGGCGCCCGTCGTCAGCCCCAGCGAGCAGCTTCTTGGAGGCAGCAGCGCCGTCGTTGTGCCGCCTTCTTTTGTCGCTACCGCCAGCGATTTCGCTCTCGACTGCCGTGGGCTCGATGTCCAAGTCTCGGATTTCGTCCCCGTCACATTTGCTCTCGAAAGGGCAGTTCCAGTGCATTCTGTGGATGTGCGCGGTGCCGTCCTCACACCCGCTCACATTCGACTGCTGCTGGACGTGGTGCGCCACAACCGCAGCCCCATCCGCAGCATCCTATTCGACTCGGCGACGCAATCGAGATTGCCTGATTGGTGCAACCGGATCGGCGCCGTGTGTCGCAGCAACCTGAGACTTGTCGAAAAGCGCTCGCCTTCCCCGGCACCAGAACCCACGCAGGCGCCTGCAGGTGCCGGCAGCGCAAGCGAACCCCACCAGGCTCGGGAGGCTGCAAGTGTCGCAGCATCGCAACGGCGCAGCTTTTTTACGTCGGAAAAAGATGCTCGCGCGAAAGTGCAGGGCCGGGAGCGAGCCGAGTGGCGAGAACTCCGCGCGACGTTTCGATCGGCGCTCATGTCCGCCGTGGACGCTACCAAGCAGCAGTCGCGGCGCCGGCAACAGCAGGGCGCGCGGCGCAGCATCGACGAGGAGGAATCCCGGCAGCGCGGCCGCGTCGAGGACGCCGCCGCAACCCATCTCTCCGGCCTCCTGTTGCAGCTGGAGTCACACCGCTCCGCGGTCATCGTCACGGAAGAGGACCTCGACCGGCGCACGATTTGGAGGCGACTCTGCGCCAGCTGGACCAGCGCCACGCTAGGTCATCGGACCAACGTGGCACGAGACTACAACGAGCGGCTGCAGCTGGGCATCGCGGAGCGCTCTGAGCGCTGTGACTTGGAGCGAGAGTTTCATCGCGAGCGAATCGACCTCAATGGTCAGCATCTGGACCAAGCCGAAACGATTCGTCGTCAAGTCGCCGTCAAGGTTCAGCAAGACGAGGAGCGAAAGCGTCGAATCGCCGCCCAGAGCAGCGGGACCGCCGCCAGCGGCCACGAGGACGATCGAAAAAAGCGCCTCGAACAGCAGCGTCACGCGCAGAAGATGGAGCATCTCCGTCAACGGCTGGTCGTGCTCGAACAAGAGGAGAGCCGACGCCGTCTCTCCGTGACTCATCCCAGCGACGGCGAGTACGCGCTCCTGATGCGGCTGCTGCGGTCGGCACACGCGGCCATCAAGGCGGCGGACACGGCATGCCGCGACCGGGCCCTCGTTGCCGAGCGACTCGAACGGATATTGTCCGAAAAACCGCAGGTGCGAGTGTTCGTGCCGCAAGACGCTCCCCTTCCCGCCTTAGAACCCGTGGGAGCGGATACCGACGCCCGCACCAAGAAGCGCATCATCGATGCTTTTTCCCCGGTGCAAGCGTTCGTGGGATACACCCCCTTGTGGCCAAGTGCGGCCAGGGCCCATTGCGATGCCTGGCGCTCATTTTGCGGTGCGCAGGACACGGGCCTGACAACGCTGTTCGCGGATGTCGAAGCTGCGATTGAACGTCACGCTACGTGGACTGGCCCAGCAGCGGGGCGGTCACCTCCGGGCCAGGGTGGCACGGCATTTGATGCCCCTCCCGCATCGACCAACGATCTCGAGGCGTCGACGTCGAATTCGGAAGCCACCCCACAGCGGGCCGCGCCGCCGGCGCCGCTCGTCGACGACGTGCGGTCGACGTTGGACGCCTTACGCAGCCGATTGGCGCACCTCCAACCTATCAACAACGCCGTTTCAGAGGGCTGGATCCCTCGCTGCGCGGGCGACGACGGGGAGTCAAGTAGCACGGCATCGGCGTTGCTGCGGTTGGACAAGTGGGTGCTCGAACACCGCATGGTCCCGGCCACGTGGCGGATCTCGGTGCTTTGCGACGTTCACGATGCCGTCAGGGTGGAAAGCAGTGAGGTTCCCCCGGCAGACGCCGCGAAGGATCAATGGGTGTTCGACGCACCCGTCACGGACGATGTTTGGCAACTGTTGGACCCTCTCGCGCGCCATCCCGTTGCGTCCATCGAGCCGGGCACGCGATCTCATTGGCGACAGGCATCGTGTCACGGAACGTTCGCCGCATTTTCCCCCGATTCACCTGGCGCGACCATCCAGAATGCCCTCAGCGCGATAATATTGGTGGCCACCACGCCGTACAGCGCAAGCAGCCGCCCCGCGGATGGGCGACCTCCTCTGCGTCACGCCGTCGTTGTTCTATCCGCCACCTTCAAACAGCCTCCGGGGGAGGGTCACCACACGACGTCGGCGGTGGCCGATGTGCCGTTCCTTCTGTGGCCTGAAATGGTGGGTGCGGAATCGGTGGCAACCCTCACCAATGGAGGGGGCGAAGAAGCCGCGATGTACAACACGGCCGTGCAAACGAAAAAACGAGAGTGGCTTCCGCTGTTCGGCGCGGCGGTGGCGTCGGTCGCCGTGGAGGTGCCACCCGTGGTGCGGCGCCGGCCCTCGCCATGGTGCGCCGAATCCATCGACTGCCTTCGCCTGGAGGAGGCCGCCTTCGTCCGGTCCGGGGCACCAACGGGCCCCAGCGCCGTCCTCCGGGAAGTGCTGGACAGGCGCCACTTCGGCTGCGAGCTGCATTACTCGCATGTGATGACATTGTCCAACGTCGTCGTGTCGGTGACGGGGGTGCCCTGCGACGCGGCCGATGAGGTCGCGCTCGTGCCTGGACAGTACGGCGGTGACCTGTTCGTTCCAACGGCCGCCACTCACGTGACCAGCCCTGGGGGCGTCGTCGTCGCACGCGTAATCGTCGGTTCCGTGAGCGGGACCAACAACGCGGCGGTTTCTGCGTCCGAACGACGACTTCCGAGGGCAGTGAAACACCGACTCGAGTTTCAGGTCGCCGTGACACCCGCGGTGTTATCACGAGTGATGGCCATGTACGCGTTTCGCAACGCATCTGCTTGCCCCCTTCTCGGCCCGCGCCGCTTCGTATTCGCCGTGACCATGAACGACGGGGACCCCCGGCGGCCCCCCGTGACGGTGTACGGAACCCGCCGCGTCGTGGTCAACGCCCCAGAGGCGCCCACGTCGTGGTACTTTGGCCCCGCCGCGGTCACGTATCGATCCGTCCTGCCAACAACGGGCGCCCCGGGTGCCTCCGAGGCGAACGATCTCAACGCGTCGGGAGAGGCACCGACATCACCGACGTCCGCCTCCGAGCCGACCCAGCTCACGCGAGCGCCCCTAGTGACCACCCCAGATGACGCCGAGCTGTGCCGGATGTTGCGGCTGGCGCGGCTCGACCCGTTTCGCTTGAAACTGGCGCCTGTGTGCGCGCTCGACGACCCCGACACAGAGTATTTCGCTGGTGGCATTCTGAAAGTTATTCTGGACCCGATCCACAGCGTTGAATCCGATGAGGTGTACTTCGACCTGCCGCTTCACGAGGACCTCGTCCGTCGGTTGGAAGGGCGTGACTTCACTTCCGCGGCCGTCGCCACCGGCATGCACCTCCGTCGGTTGGCGGCGGGTCCCGACGATCAGTACACCTTCCACGACAACGGCGTTGATGTGCCGCTGGCGGCGGTGGTTTATGAACGTCGACCGATCCGCGCGGCGGTGGCGGCGGGACTGGGCGGCGGCGACCCGCCCCTCGACCGCGTCGTCGGGCTGACTGTCACGTTCGCGACATCGGGCGACATGAGCGTCGACCGTCTGCAGCGCCTCTTGCGCACGGTGTGCTACCGCAACTGGGACTACCGGCTGCCGCTCGGCGCATCGATGGTGGACGTGACGTTGACCATTGGCCAGACGGTGAAGCGCTTCGACGTGAGCGGCAAGGAAATAACCGACGCAAGTGACGCCAACGTACCGCCGTCGGCGCCACTCCGGCAACGCATCGTCGTGCAGCGACGGCCCTGTCTGTTCACGGCCGCGGCCGCCACTCCGGCGACCACTCGTCCACCGCCTCACTCGTCGACTTCCGTCTCCGCGGCGGGCGCCGACGGCGGTGCGCCGCCATCCATCGTCCACAACATCATGTACGAGGAGGCCACCGCGCCCAAGCCGCTGCTGCCGTGGGCGGTGACGTCGATCGGCGATCTGGTCGTCGAAGGGGACTATGAGGGCGCGGTCATCCAGGCGTCGATCGTTGACGGCGTCGAAATTCCGGACGCACTGGTCGTTGACTTGCCCGACCGGCCGTACCACGTCATCCCCGTGGCGGCGGAGGATGCCCTTCGCAACGGCTCCGTTCCACGTCTGCCGTCCGCGGGTGGCGGCAGCGGCGACGATTGTTGGGCGCCATGTTGTACCCTGGCAAATCGACTGGATCACTGGAAAGACGCGTTCCATCGCCGGGGGCTGGAACCCACCGCGGCCCGGGACGGGCTGCTCGCGACTGGGGACTTGAAGGTTTTTTCCGTCGTGCTGGACGCCGTTGTCGCCGCCGCGGCGTCTCCTCTCTCAGCAGCAGGCGGCCCCTCTTCGCTGGCCGTGCCCCGGGGCGCGGGCCGCCGGGCATCGTCGATCGTGTCGACCCACATCGCCACGTGCGTGCTGCAGCGCGAAGGGCCGCTCAGCATCGTCCTCCATGCCGGTGGATCGTCGCAAGCCACGGCCGCCACGTCGACGACCGTCAGCCGCTTTCTGCGCTGCCTCAAGTTCAGCAACGTCGACCGCGATCCTCGTGTGCTCTCAGGGAAGCGGGCCGTGGTCACCCTGAGGTGCGCGGAAGGCGTCTCCGCGGTATTTTGTCGTGTCACGATCGCGCCTTTTGATGACCCCACCGAAATCGTTACGCAACGTCCGAATTTAATCTACCGCAGTCGAGCGACGGAGCGAGAGCCGTACAGCAAGGCGATTGCGCGGATGCTAATGCGCAACCGAGAGCGCATGGTGTCCCGCGACTCCACAGGGGCTCAGATCATCGGGATTCAACAGGACCGATCGCTGTTGTGCCCCGAGGTATCGCGCACCGTCATTAACGCGCTGTCCAACGCTTCGAATCCGGGAGACCCGGCCAGCCCCACCGCGATGCCTCCCCAAGCTGCGGGGGGACCCGCCATCGCAGCTTGGGGAGGGGGGTGTCCTCCACGTCTGAATGGCAGCTTGCTGCTGCTGAACCCGGCGGTGACGACCGTCAGCGATCCCGACACGTACTCGTGGGACGGTGGAACGGTGACCGTGACCGCGACGGGTGTGGTATCACGATTCGTGCAGCAGTGGCGCCTCAGATTTCTTCTTCACGAAGGGCAAGAAGTCGTGCGGAGCAGTTGTCCGGGATTGGTCCCGTCAGAAAATGTCACACTGGCTTGCGACATGACTACGCACGTCTTGTCGGCGCAAGTCGGCGATCGCGCGCTCGTGAAGATCGCCGACATCGATTTTTACGACGGAAGCGGTGCCATTTCCCCCATCGGGACGCTGCCCGCCGAAGGCTGCGGCGGGGCGGTCAATCAAAGCGACCCTGCGGCGCCCGCCAACGACGCCAGTCCACCTGAAGAGCCGGCTGCCGCGGCGACGGCTACGGGACCCTCTGTGACGTTCCCGGTTCTGCGGGTGCGCTTTGCCTCTCTACCTCACCCGCAGGACCCTGACGTGGACCCGCCACTCATCCCTCGGGCGGTGCTCACCGCTGTGTTAAATAGTCTGTGTTTCGAGGAGACAATGGCGGTGCCCCAAAGCGAAACCAAAATTTCTTTTCGGATCGAAGTCCGCGACGTGCGCAATCCGACGCCAGGGATTGTCGCGGTGTCCGTCGAACACTTGCCGCCCGCCCTCCGGCTCCACGGTGGATGGTCCGCGCCCCCCGACAACCCGCAGGCGCCGCACCCAGCACCCGATGTCGCTTGTGTGCTGCCAACGCGTGCCATCGCAAGTAGCAGCGGCTCCAACGTCAGTGGGGAACCTATCTTCCCGTTCATCACGGTGGTCTCCAACGACAAGGACAACAAGCTTCAACCCGGCGGCTTTTTGGAAGTCTTCATCGCCTCCGGCGCTTCGCCGCGTGATGTCTTGCATCTCAAGTTTCAAGGGTCGCCCTTTGTGTTGACAAGCGACAGTCAAATTCTCTCAGGACGCGACGGCCCCGTTGGAAAGCTGTTCGTCCTTCCGCATGCGTTGCGCATCGAAGTGCGCGAGGTCAGCAAAGCGGCGACGATGAAGCGCCTTCAAATGCTCCTCCGATGTGTCCACTTCAAGTGTGACACGGATGCGAGAGAGCCGCATGTGCCCATGGGCGACCGCACCGTCCACATTGCCGTGAGCGACGGAAGGATCGATGCGTTCGGCCGCCTTGAAGTCAGCCATATTGCCTGCTCGGTCTCCGTGCAAGAGCTACCCTTCAAACGGGACTAGACGGAGACGTATTCGAGGAGGAGGAGGCACATTGTGTGCAGTGCGTTCCGTATCGCCTATGTGACGCAAAAAAAAATGTAGATCAATCATGTTGTCGCGACACGAGTGGGTGTATTACTCTGCATGCCGCCGGGCGAGGAGAATCTCCACGACACGGAGGTATGGTTTTTGGTTGTTCTTGGTCGCGGTACACCGTGGCAGCCACCCTTCCCACTCCTCCCTTGCCCTCTTCCGCGGCTCTCACTCGACTCCATCGGCGAGAGCGACAGAGGGACATATGGAGTACAACCAGAGGTTGATCACAGCTCCGTTAGGCAATTGTCGGGCCATCTGCGGTGGGTCCGGCGTCGTTTCCCCGGATGTGTCTCGGCTGTCGGTTGCGGTAGGGACGATTCTGGTCGCGGTGACCGCCGTGGCGTTCATCACGGCGACAGGAGCGATCGACCGTGGGTACGGCGCTCGAATTGGAGGTCTGTGTCTTGTGGCGGCCGTGACGCTGATCGCGATGTTCATTCAGACGTGCGCGAATCCAGGGATTATCCGGAAGGAGCGCGCTGCCGCCGCTGCTGGTGGCGCGTCTCCGTTCTCGCCGGCGATCATTCAAGTTGTCAAGGGCTACAATGTCCCGATGCGATTCTGCAACGAATGTGGCATCTACCGACCGCCCCGCTCGAGTCACTGCCCGCTGTGCGGTAACTGCGTCGACCGGTTCAGTCACCACTGCTCGATGGTGGGAGGGTGCGTGGGGCAAAATAACTATCGCTGGTTTCTGCTCACGCTGCTGTGCGTCCTGGTGCTGGCTGGCACCGTGCTGGGGCTGCTGGGCCACTTCTTCTATTACTCCTTTGCGGGGACGACCGTTGTGCGCAGGCTGCTGGCAGTGCTGATTACGGTCTTGGCGGGTAGCATGGTCCTCTTTGCGGGTTCCACGTTGGTCATCCACGTGCAACTCATGTCACGTAACGTCACGGCCAAGGAATGGTCTGACTTTCGTCGACAACAGAACACGTCCAGCGGCGGCAGATGGGGCGACCGCGCCCGGGCGGACGAGGCCACGGAACTGTTGCAGCTGTATGATGAGGGCTGTGTGGTGAACGTCAAAGAGGCACTGCGGCCCTCGGCGCACACGCTCCCCAAGGCGCTCGCGTCTTTGGGCAGTGGCGACGAACTTATCGCCGTGCGGTGAGTCTTGGCAAGTTCTGTCCGCTCTCCGCACGCGCAGCTGAGCAATTTTTTTGCGGGGGGGGGCTTGACGGTCACGACTATTTCGGGGAACAATATCCTGCTTTGTCTTGTTCGCGTCCCAATATCACTCGCCAAACACAACGTTCAGTCTCATCGTCGGACGCGAGCCATGATATGATGTGGTGCCTGATTCCGCCGGGCAGCGTGAGCCTCCGGGCGGCGTGCCATCGTACAAGCAGTCCGCGCTACACGCTGTCCTGGCGGAGATACGGCAAGTGCCGCTGCCCGACGGAGGTCATTTTCAGAGCCCTGCGATAACCTCCCCGTCGCCCCGTGGACGGTCGAATCCACGGCGGCGGTACCGCCGAGTCCCGTCGAGAACCGAGGCGCCGTCCCACGGCGACGGCAGTATTGTGACGGAAGCGCAGCTCTCCGCACTCCCCGCAAAAACACCTCGGAGCCTCGGCACCTTCCTCACCTCCCCATTTTCGTTTCCCATTCGGTTTCCAAGGAAGAGCAATCGTCACCTCTTGCGAAGTCGATTGCCGGCGAGCGCGGCGACGATGCAGCACCAACGGGACCGCGCCGAAGACTTTCATCGATTCCGATGACGAAACGAATGACATGCCCCGCCGAACGACCGCGAGGGCGAGGGGGGCAAACCATCGGGCGACGAACGTTAAACCCCCGGCGGTGTCGCGATTTTTGACGGTACCCGATGGGCCACTCGACGATGGACCCTAGTGGACAAGCGGACTTTCCACAAGCAAAACGTTCGTCCAGTCCGACGACAGTGCGCCTGACAAGTTGAGCGCGCGTACCTGTCGAACATCCTCGGGGAAGCAGGCGTACACCACATGTCACGTCATTCGAGGGGTTGCCCCTCTCCATCGGGCCCCGCCTCGCGAGCGCCGCGAAGGCCCTCCTCATGGGCATTGACTGGCAGCTTGGAGTGGCTGAGGCGCTACGCGTCGATAACTGCGGCAACCGTCCGTCGCCGATGGTTTCGACGTGGTTCGACCCCGCTTTGGCCTCAGGCGATCCTCTCGGCCGTGCGGCGAGGACCGCAAATGATGTATCGCAATCAAGCGCACACGCCAATGCTGGACACCCACCAGCGGGCACGGCAGGCCGAGGCGGCTCGCGCCATCGTGGGCGCCGCGCCAGCTACGGCCACCAAGGCTGCGGCGTTCTTGGAGAATCTCACCGTGCCGTTGTGGGCCATGCGACGCCGCCGTGGCCCTCCTTCATCGTCCGCGGACCGTGTTGTCCACTGGACGGTCCAACGCGGTCTACGAGCCGGCGGCGACGATGGCAAGTGCGATCCACGACGAGGGGGTCATTGCCACGCCGAGGGGGTCACTGGGCGAGGCGGTGGCCACGCCGTCCGTCACGTATTCGCATGCCCTGCAGTTACTGACAGCATACCTGCGTGCGTACGACCGCGAAGCCGCGCTCGCCGAAGTTCGCGCCCTCGAGAAAGACCCGACGGATGATGCGACTCCCCGCGCGCCGGATCCAACGTCCAGGCCGCTTGCGACGAGTTCCGGTCGCGATACCACGCCGCATACGCACCGACGAGAAGCGGCACCTGGCCCGCTGGCGCGGTGCACACGACGCAGCTGTACTTTCCCGGGCCAGCCGCGTACGTCTTCC
>ERZ1292633.3183-Hain-H41-02um-R1-3183-length-16206-cov-6_pt1 | contig 16206 bp, 16 predicted proteins | sample MGYA00564406_ERZ1292633 | MGnify/ENA primary metagenome ERZ1292633 (study PRJEB36523, sample SAMEA6512639) | groundwater metagenome | collected 2019-01-08 | study: AquaDiva: Metagenomics assemblies of 32 groundwater samples | reverse complement strand
TTGTATGAGTGTTTAACTCTCAAGTGACCGGCGCAAAACCGTCACAAGTCCAATCCAGTCCAGTCTTGGTATCGCAACTGGATTGCCGCGCTTCGCTCACAATGATGAGATCGTGTAGATTTGATACGATCCGCACTAAACCGCCACCCCAAACAAATCATGCTCGTCGGCATCCTCGATCAGCACGGGCACGATATCGCCCTGCGCCAAACCACCGGCATCGCGCAAAAATACCGAACCATCAATCTCTGGTGCGTCGGCTTGTGAGCGGCCCGTCGCGCCGCCTTCGTCATCGACTTCATCGATGATCACGTCGAGCGTGCGGCCAACCTTTGCAGCCAACCGCGCCGCTGAAATTGCAGCGGTTTTTTCCATGATGCGGGCGTAGCGCTCTTCTTTTACATCTTCGGGCACCGGATTGGGCAGGGTGTTTGCAGCGGCACCCTCAACGGGTTCGAAGCGGAATGCGCCGACGCGGTCGAGCTGTGCCTCATCAAGCCAATCGAGCAGATATTGGAAATCGGCCTCTGTTTCGCCGGGAAAGCCAACGACAAAGGTTGAGCGGATCGCGAGATCGGGACAAATCTGCCGCCATGATTTGACGCGCTCAAGAACTTTGGCTTCGTTCGCGGGGCGTTTCATGGCTTTGAGAACGCTCGGTGATGCGTGCTGGAACGGAATGTCGAGATAGGGCGTGATCAGCCCCTCTGCCATCAACGGGATGACCTGATCAACATGGGGGTAGGGGTAGACATAGTGGAGACGCACCCACGCCCCGAGCTTACCCAGTTCGCGCGCCAGATCGGTCATATGTGCGCGAACGGGCTGGCCCTTCCAATCGCGCGGTTGGTGCTTGATATCAACGCCATATGCCGATGTGTCCTGCGATATCACCAGCAGTTCCTTTGTTCCTGCGGCGACCAGCTTTTCAGCCTCACGCAGGATCGCGTCGGGACGGCGGCTGACCAGATCGCCGCGAATGCTTGGGATGATGCAGAAAGCGCAGCGGTGGTTGCAACCTTCGCTGATCTTCAAATAGCTATAGTGGCGCGGGGTGAGCTTCAATCCGCCGTCGGGTACGAGATTGAGGAACGCGTTGGGCGGGATCGGGGCGGCGTCATGCACCGCGCTGACGACTTCTTCGTACTGATGTGCGCCGCTGATCGCGAGCACCTTGGGGAAGCGCGCGCGGATCATCTCGGCCTCTTGCCCCAAACATCCCGTGACAATTACGCGGCCATTTTCGGCGAGTGCTTCGCCAATCGCTTCAAGTGACTCTTCTTTCGCCGAATCGAGGAAGCCGCAGGTGTTGACCAGTACCACGTCAGCCCCGGCATAATCGGGCGAGAGGCCGTACCCATCGCTGCGTAGCTTGGTGAGGATGCGTTCGCTATCGACCAACGCTTTTGGGCAGCCGAGCGAAACCATGCCCACTTTGGGCGGCGAGGGGAGGGTGGTGATTGTCATTTGCGGCTGCGCATAGGCGAAATATGCGGCAATTGCTACCGCACTGGCAATTGCTTGACCGGATCAACCGGCTTGCCGCCCTTGCGCATTTGGAAAAACAGTAGAGGTGCGGTGCCGCTGCCGGCCTTCCCGATGATTTGGCCGCGCTTGACTGACTGCCCGCGCGTGACACTTGCCGCTGTTGCGCGACCGTAAGCGGTGATCCAGCCCTCGCCGTGACGGATGAGGATCAGCCCACCATAGTTCGCCACATCATTGCCAACGAACGCGATAACGCCGTCTGCGGCGGCAGTGATCGGCGCGCCTTGCGCCACCGCAATGTCGATCCCCTGATTGACTTGGCCTTCACCAAGCGGGCCAAAGCGATTGGCGACGCTACCAGCGGCGGGCCAAGCGAAGCTTCCGGCAAAGCGCGCAGGCTCAGTCACTGCAACACCGGGCGGAAGCGGGCGGGTTGGTGCTGGTTGCGGTGCTGCGGTTGGCGCTTCAGCAATTGCGGCGGGCTCTCCGCCTGTGAGTATGTCTTCAATGTCGAGTTTGAATGCCGATGCGCGGGTTTCAAGCGCGTCACCGGGGAGCAAAAGCCGCCGCCCAATTCGGAGCGCATAGGGCGGCTCAAGTGCGTTCGCGGCGATAATTTCCTGCCAACTAATCCCGTAAGCGCGCGCGATGGCGATGCCCGTCTCACCCTCTCCCACATTGTGATAGCGTCCAGCGGGTACGGTGAGCGTCTGGCCGGGGCGGATGATAAACGGCGGTTCAAGGCCGTTGGCGCGGGCGAGCGTTTCGGAGCCTGCGCTGGTGCGATTGCCGATGCTGCGCAGCGTATCGCCCGCGACGACGGTGTAGCTGCCGCCCGCAACCGTAACCGCATTGGCGACAACGGGGCGCATTTCCCACACAGGGGCTTCGTCAAACACCGTATCCATTTGCGGATCAATACGCGGTGCGTCCGCTTCGGGTGCTGCGTCTGTGGTGCGGATTGGAGTAGTTGCCGAACGCGGAATGCAGCCCGAAACGAGCGCCGCCAGCATGATCCCCAAAACTACCCCGTTACGCGTCATGACGTCATATTATGCAGATGAACCCAGTTCGTCAAAAACGTGCGGCAAGTGCGGCCATCGTTGCCCGGTCGGTCAGGTCAAGCGTGAGCGGCGTCACCGAGACATAGCCTTCAACCACCGCCTCAAGATCACTTGAGTGGGCGGGGGTTTCCTTCGCGCCGCCAAGCGCAAACCAATGATATTCAAATCCGCGTGGATCGCGGTTGGTAACGATGCCAAGGCGGCTGTAATCGCGAAAACCCTGCGCTGTCACACGCACGCCCTTCACGGCATCGGGCGCGGTCGCAGGAAAATTGACGTTGAGGAGCGTGTTTGTGGGCAGGGGCACATCAAGCAGCGGGCGCAGCACTTTCGCGCCCCATTCTTCCGCCGCTGCAAACGAGACATCGTCGCCAGCGCCTTCGCGGCTGTAGGCTTGGCTAAGCGCAATCGAACGAATACCTGCGAGCGTGCCCTCCATCGCGGCGGCCACTGTGCCAGAATACGTGACATCCTCGGCGAGGTTCGCACCGCGATTGACGCCCGATAGGATCAGGTCGGGTTTAGCATCCATTACCTTGCCGAGCGCGAGCATCACTGAATCGGTTGGTGTGCCTGTCACGCTAAAACGCCGTTCTTCATGCTGTCTAATGCGCAAGGGCCGGGTGAGGGTGAGCGAATGGCCAGCGCCCGATTGCTCTTCGGAAGGCGCGACGATCCAAATATCGTCGGATAACTGACGCGCAATGGCTTCAAGCGTGACCAGACCGGGGGCGTTGATGCCGTCATCATTGGTGAGGAGAATACGCATTAGGCTGGTGTAATCTTGGTCATGCCACCCATATAGGGCAGGAGTGCGGACGGAACGGTGACACTGCCGTCTTCCTCCTGATAATTTTCAATCACCGCTACCAAAGCGCGGCCAACCGCGAGGCCCGAGCCGTTGAGCGTGTGGACAAAGCGCGTGCCTTTCTCGCCGTCTGGACGGTAGCGGGTGTTCATCCGCCGCGCCTGAAAATCGCCGCAATTTGAGCAGCTTGAGATTTCGCGGTAACGCCCTTGGCCGGGCAGCCAGACCTCAAGGTCATAGGTTTTCTGCGCTGAAAAGCCCATGTCTCCCGTACAAAGCAGCATCCGGCGGTAGGGCAGTTCGAGCCGATCAAGCACGGCCTCGGCGCAAGACGTCATCCGTTCATGCTCGGCATCTGAATCTTCGGGGCGGGTGATCGAAACCAGTTCAACCTTATCAAATTGATGCTGACGGATGAGGCCGCGTGTGTCCTTGCCCGCCGCGCCTGCTTCGCTGCGGAAACAAGGGGTGAGTGCCGTGAAACGGATGGGAAGGGTGGTGTCGGCTAAAATGTCACCATTTACGATATTGGTAAGCGAGACTTCGGCGGTGGGGATCAGCCAGCGTCTGTCAGGTAGCTTAGGCAAGTCTTGGTATAGCGCTTCTATATTTTCAATCGATCCACTCGTCAGACGATTTCTAATTTCTTCTGACCTAAACTTCATTTGCTCAAAGGGAGTAAATGAAATCTGAGTTTGAAAGAGATCGGCTTCGAACTTTGGAAGCTGGCTTGTTCCAAACATCGCAGCATCGCGGACAAGCAAAGGTGGCGCGACCTCCTGATAGCCAAACTCGGTCGTGTGCAGGTCAAGCATGAACTGCCCAAGCGCTCTCGCTAGGCGTGCAACGCCGCCGCGCAGATAGGCGAAACGCGCGCCGGAGACCTTCTGCGCGGTTTCAAAATCGAGGCCGAGGGCCGCACCAATGTCAAAATGCTCACGCGGCGTGAAGGCGAAATTGCGAAGGGTGCCTTGGGTTTTTTCAACCCTGTTAAATTCCTCATTATCTCCCAATGGAACTGCTTCAACTGGAAGGTTCGGTATGGCTGCAAGTGCTTTATTCAACATTTCCAAGCCAGTGCGCTCTAGGCTCTCAAGCTTTGGTATAAGCATTTTTAGTCTCGTAGCATTCTCAATAAGTATTTTTTGCTGTTTTTCAAATTCTGCTACCTTTTTAGGCTCAGTTACATTTTCAGAAAAACTACCAAGGAAGTCACCCAATAAAGCGAAAAACTTATTTACGTCTTTTGTTCCAATTAACGCCGAGTTCTTATTGCGTTCAGCCAAAGAAGTCTGAAGCTCGCTAGCCGCGTTTCTCCATTTCTGATCCAATGTCAGCAGTGATTGTGCCTGCGCCTCCAGCCCGCGCCGGGCGAGCGCCGCGTCAAAGGCTTCGGGATTTTCGCGGATAAATTTAATGTCATGCATGGGCGCAGGCTATGCCGTGTGATGGCGCAGCTCGCAAGGGGGCGGGGCACAACAAAAAACACCCCTGGCCCGTCGGCCAGAGATGTTTCTTGGGTCGCACCAATGAAGGAATTAGGCGGCTTTGCGTGATAGCCGCTTGCGTGCAACCAATGCTGCTGCCCCTGCGCCGAACAGCAATACTACCGGCGGCGCGGGCACGGGCGTGCCGCCGCTTGATGTGCCGCCGCCGCTTGATCCCGATGATGTTGATGAGGATGTGGACGACGATGTTGAAGACGACGTCGAGCTTGATCCCGACGATGCGCCTGAACTGGTCGATGACCCGCCGCTTGAACCTGACGAGCCCGATGACGCCGAAGAGCCGGTCGATCCGCCAAAGCTTGATGAACCCGAAGTGCTCATCCCGCCCGAAGACGAGGATGAAGACGACGACGAGGATGATGATGACGAACTGCTTGAGGAGCTTGACGAGCTACTGCTGACATTGCCCGATGAGCTTGAGGTGCTGCTGATCCCGCCTGTCGATGTACTGGTTGATGAGCTAACGCCGCCCGTTGATGAGCTCACGTTGCCGCTTGAGGAACTAACACCGCCCGTTGAAGAGCTAACGCCACCAGTCGACGAACTGACGCCGCCCGTTGACGAACTGACATTGCCGCTCGATGTGCTTGAACTAACGCCACCCGTTGACGAACTGACATTGCCCGAACTGGTGTTGTTGTTATTGTTGATAATCGTAATGCCGCCCGTCGTTGAACCGCTACTCGTTCCACCGCTGGTCGTTCCGCCACTGCTTGATGTGCTGGATACGCCGCCCGTCGAGGTGCTTGAGCCGCCAGATCCACCCGAAGATGTCGAGGTCGAACCGCCGCTTGATGTTGATGATACTACAATGCTGCCGCCGCTGCTACCGCCACCGCTGAAGCCGCCAAAGAATCCGCCGCCAAAGCCACCGCCGAAACCGCCCGAGCCGCCAACGACAACGGGAATTACGCCGCCACCGCCACGGAAACCTTCATCGCGGAATGGCGCTGGCAACGGGCGCTGTGAAACCGATACGCTCTGCTGCGCGCACTGGATCTGATATGGCGCGCCTGCGTGGTTGCCCACTTGCACCGAACCCGGAGGGCAGGATAGCGTAGTTGTCGTCGTCGTGACCGTCCGGCGGATGCGCTTTACCACCCGCTTTTTGGGGGCGGCGTAAGCGATGCGCTTACGAACAACCTTCTTCACAGGCTTGGCTTTTGAATATTGCGCCTTTGAATATTGATATCCGGAGGTGCCAGCTTTGCTTTGCGTTGCATGCATCGCACCACCACCAATCATTGCGCCGCCACATGCGCAAGCGCAGAGTTTTGCAAGAGCCATCCGAACAGACATACGCGTTTTCCCATTGTTGCGAACCGAGGCGGATCGTGTTTGATCCATTTAACCCCTGCCCGATTCTTCTTAGAGTCATCCGTGCAAAAAAGTAGGAAGTCCTGCAACCGGATTAACCTTCATTCGATGTGTATATAACAAATTTACCACAAGGGCGTGCCAATCAATATGGTTAACGTCTCATTTAGGGGCTGTTTTGAGCCGATGTGTTGCGCGCGGTTTCCTGTTGAACCTAGATCACTCTTATCAAAAGCTTCTGATTTATGCGAATCGTCATAGTGATAAGATTCACGGCTTTGAAACAAATGTCGGCTTAGAGAATGGCATGATTGAGACGGCTTGTGCGTTTAAATGCCCCGCTCTATAGGCCCGCGTGAAACGCTGGTAGGGGATGTTTGGCTTATGGGTCACATGTCGATTGCACAGTGTATAAGAGGAAATGTTTATGGCGACCTCACTCGAAGATCGAAATGCGGAGCGATCAATCGAATCAGAGCCTGCGGCAGATAGTTACCGTCCGAGCGATGTGGAGCCATTTATGAATCCGAAACAGCTAGAATATTTCCGCATAAAACTGATCAATTGGAAAGAGGCGATCCTTCGCGAGGCGCAAGGTACGCTGGTATCACTGCAAAGCGAATCACTGCGCGAACCTGATGTAACTGATCGTGCGTCAAGCGAGACCGATTGGTCGCTTGAGCTACGTACGCGGGATCGCCAGCGTAAATTGATTGCCAAGATTGATGCGGCATTGCGGCGCATTGAAGACGGGGAATATGGCTATTGTGAAGTGACCGGGGAGCCAATTTCGCTCGGTCGTCTCGAAGCTCGCCCGATCGCAACGATGACGATAGAGGCCCAGGAGCGCCACGAGCGGCAGGAAAAAATCTCACGCGACGAATAAATTTGCTAACCCCCTTTGGTTGTTTACCTTTTTCCAACCAATTGCGCGTAGATCGCTAAAAATGGAAACTGAAAGCAACATGTTCGATGACGACCAAGCTGTGCTGCAACCGCGCGATAAGTCGCGTGAGAGCATCTTCCTTGGCGCGGTTGTCCACATCGGTGATGAAAGCCAAAGCCGGAATGTGCGCGTACGCAACATTTCGTCGGGCGGGATGATGATTGATTTACCCGGGCCTCAGCCACGCGGACTATTAGTTATTGCGGAGATGAAGGGCATCGGCGAAGTGCGCGGCCAGATCGTATGGTCAACCGAAAACCGTGCTGGCATTGCGTTCGAGGAAATCATTGATCCAAAGTTGGCAAGGCATACACCTGTATCGGCACCGGCTATTCCATTTTATGCAAAGCCCGTGTTGAGCCACGTCGACACTTCACGTCGGCCGGGGCTGGGCATTCGCTAACAGCTTGACGTCGGACTGCCCAAGTCAGTATGGGGCAACGCCTGCAAGTCAGGATTGTGGCGGTCGTAGCTCAGTTGGTTAGAGCGCCGGTTTGTGGTACCGGAGGTCGGGGGTTCGGATCCCCTCGGTCGCCCCATTTTTTTCCTGACAAATATGCTGACAAAGTCACATTGGAATATTATTACGCGTAATTGTAATTTTCTAATGTGCGAGGTTGAGCTATGACAGCGGTATGGAATCTCCCTGATTTTGATGATCATGAGGGCATCCACATATTTCGTGATCGCGAATCGGGTCTGACAGCAATTATCGCGGTGCACTCGACAGCGCTTGGCCCTGCGGCCGGTGGTACGCGGTTCTGGCATTACTCTGATCCCGCTGCTGCCATCATTGATGCACTGCGCCTCTCGCGCGGGATGAGTTACAAGAACGCGATGGCTGGCCTCCCGATGGGCGGTGGCAAGGCCGTCATCCTGTCCGACTCGCAGGGCAACAAAAGCGATGCGATGGTTGAGGCGTTTGCGAAGAGCGTTGATAGCCTTGGTGGACGTTATGTCACTGCGCAGGACGTTGGAATGAGCGCCGACGATATGATCGCGATTTCCAAGGTAACGCGCCACGTTTGCGGGCTTCCGGCTGCGGCGGATCAAGCGGGTGGCGATCCTGGCCCATCAACGGCGCTTGGTGTTTTTTTGGGGGTTAAAGCGGCGATAAAGCGTGCACTTGGCAAAGACTCTGCCAAGGGTGTTCATGTTGCTATTCAGGGCATCGGTAGCGTGGGAGGAGGCCTTGCACGCTTGTTGGCCGCCGATGGTGCCCGTCTGACCCTTGCCGATCGCAATGGCGCACATGCGACGTCGCTTGCTTTAGAACTTGGCGCTCATGTGGTTGCGACTGATGAAATTATGAGCGTTGCCGCTGAAATATTCAGCCCTTGCGCGCTTGGCGCCATCCTTGATGAGACCAGCATATCTGCGCTCAAAGTGGCAGCGGTAGCGGGCGGTGCGAATAATCAACTCGCCGTGCCTGCTGATGGAGACAGGCTCAATGCGCGTGGCATTCTCTACGCGCCTGATTATGTCATCAATGCTGGCGGTATCATCAATGTAGGCGTGGAATATCTGAAGCTTGGCGACCGCAAGTCCGTCGAGGCCCGTGTCGCTGGCATCCCTGACCGGCTTCATCAAATTTGGGATGAAAGTGCAGCAAGCGGCGACAACCCTGCCAAGGTGGCTGACCGAATGGCGCAAGCGATGATTGGACGGAGAAATTAAGCTTTTCGCTTTGCTAATCTATGGTTAGAGACTGTGCCGATGCACCGCTTAGCGAATCCAACGCGATTTCTTAAATTTGCCCGGCCTCTGACCATATTGTTCGGGATCATCGGTACATTTCTCGTCAGCGTCGGGATTTACGGTGGTCTCTTCGTTACGCCGCCAGACTATCTTCAGGGTGAAAGCGTCCGCATTCTCTATATCCATGTGCCTGCAGCAATGCTGAGCACGATTGGATGGGCTGGGATTGCCGTTGCGAGCATTGTACAACTGGTTTGGCGGCACCCGCTCGCCGGTGTCGCCGCGCGTGCCTGCGCGGTTCCGGGTGCGATGTTTACCGTAATTTGCCTGGCAACCGGATCAATTTGGGGGCGACCAACCTGGGGCACATGGTGGGAATGGGACGGACGGATGACATCAGTGCTGGTTCTTCTATTCCTCTATATCGGCTATATGGCGCTTGCGTCTTCGAATGAAGATCGCGCCAGTGTCAGCCGCGCTACAGCAATCTTTGGTATTGTTGGCGCGGTGAATATCCCGATTATCAAGGGTTCAGTCGAATGGTGGAATACGCTGCATCAAGGGCGCTCGATTACAATGACAAGTTCGAAAATTGCGCCTGAATTGCTGTGGCCGCTTGGGTTTACGATGATTGGATTTTCGCTTTTGTTCGGCGCGATTGTGCTTATGCGGATGCGGGCCACGCTGGCCGAGGCAAAGGTTGAAGCGCGGATGCGGAGGCTCGTCACCGAATGAACCATTGGCCCTTTGTTACTGCGGCATATGTGCTGGCGATCATTGCCACGCTCGGCGTTACCGGCTGGAGCCTGATCACAATGCGCCGCGCCGAAAAAGCGGTTGACGATATGAAGGGTGATCGATGAAAGCGAAACATCAACGATTGACGCTTGCCGTGGTTGCGGTGGTTGCGGTGATGGGCTCGGCGGTGCTCGCCATGTCTGCGGCAAAAGATAAGGCCGCCTATTTTCGTTCGCCGGCTGACCTCGCGAAGGCGAAACCACCTGCGGGCGAAGCTTTCAGGCTTGGTGGCATGGTTGCCAACAAGTCGATCACACGCGCGGCTGACGGCGTATCGATAAAATTCATTGTTGAAGACGGCGGTCATGCCACACCTGTCACGTATCGCGGGATTACCCCAGACCTGTTCAAAGAGAATAGCGGCGTCGTTGCCGAGGGCAGCCTCGATAGCGGTGGCATGTTCGTCGCGACAAATATTTTGGCCAAGCATGATGAAAATTATAAGCCGCCTGAAATGGCGGGCGTGCAGCACAAAACCAACAGTTTGCAGCCATGATCGCTGAAATTGGTCTTGCGTTCCTCTGGCTTGCCGGGGTGCTGGCAGGTTTGCAGTTGATCATCGGAGCCATCGGGCTGCGCACCGACCGCGCGGAGATGATGGCCGGTGTGCGCCCGATTGCAATGGTGCAAGGCATTTTGGTTGGCTTGTCATTTTGGTGTTTGGTCGCTGTATTCATGCAGTCCGACATGTCGGTCAAGCTGGTTGCGCTTAACAGCCATTCAGCCAAGCCAATGCTGTTCAAATTTGCTGGGACATGGGGAAATCACGAAGGTTCGATGCTGCTTTGGGTTGCGGTGCTTGGTGTTTCGAGCGGCCTGATTGCTGCATTTGAGCGCGCACTTAAATACCGCACGCATATTGCGACGCTGGCCGCGCAAGCCGCGATTGCGCTTGGTTTTTATGGCTTTCTGATTTTTTCCTCCAACCCGTTTGAACGGCTCAATCCTGTGCCGCTTGACGGGCAGGGGCTTAACCCGCTGCTCCAAGATCCCGGCCTCGCGTTTCATCCGCCGACGCTTTATTTCGGCTATGTCGGCATTTCTGTAGCGTTCAGCTTCGCAGTGGGAGCGCTCATCGAGCGTGATGTTGGCCCGGCGTTTGCGCGCGCGATGCGGCCTTGGGTTCTTGGCGCATGGATTTTCCTTACCCTTGGTATCACGGCTGGCAGCTATTGGGCATATTATGAGCTTGGCTGGGGCGGGTGGTGGTTCTGGGATCCAGTCGAGAATGCTTCGCTTATGCCGTGGCTTGCAGCGACTGCACTACTTCATTCGGTTGCGGTGCTTGCCACGCGTGACGGGCTACGGGCGTGGACGGTGATGCTGGCGGTCGTTGCGTTCTCAATGTCAATGGTCGGCACTTTCCTCGTTCGTTCGGGCATCCTCACGAGCGTTCATAGTTTTGCGGTTGATCCGACGCGGGGCGGCTTCTTGCTCGCGCTACTGGTGCTTTACATTGGCGGCGCAATGGCGCTGTTTGCGCTGCGTGTTGGCACGGTGAGAGAGGGCAACCAGTTCGACCTGATGAGCCGTGAAGGGGCACTCGTTATTAATAATCTCTTGCTTTCAGTGATTCTTTCGATTGTGCTGGTGGGCACGCTATACCCGCTTGTTACCGAGGCAATGGGGCAGAAAATATCGATTGGCGCGCCCTATTTTAACAGCGCGGCAGGCTATCCGGCTCTTCTGCTGGTAGTGATTATGATCATGGGGCCAGTTATGCGCTGGCGGCGCGATGAATTTAAGGCAGTAATGCAGCGCATTGCGCTTCCACTGCTGGCCACAGCACTTATGTTGCTCGGGCTTGTGCTGGCGCGGCCAGATGTCGGGATATTGCCGTTTCTAGGGCTTTTGCTAGCAGTTGGCGTCGGTGTTGGTAGCTTTGCTCCGCTGTGGAAGCGCAACCTGCGGCGAACGCCGCTTTTTACTTATGGGATGGTGATTGCCCATTTTGGCATTGCGCTTTCACTTGGAGGGATGGCGAGCGAAAGCGGTTTCATCAAGGAAAAACTGGTTGCTGTAAATATTGGTGAAAGCAACACGGTTGGCCCATACACTGTGAAATTTCTCAAAATTGAGCCGGTGGCCGGGCCGAATTGGACTGCAATGGAGGCGACGCTAGAGGCGAGGCGCGGTGACGGTGAGCCTATGATTCTTCGCCCACAAGCGCGCATGTTTTCAAATCCGGTAACGCCAACCAACGAAGCTGCGATCGGCACTGTTCTTGATGGTCAACTCTATTTAAACATTGGCGAACCCACGCCCGACGGGCGCTGGCAGCTGCGCATGTGGTGGAAGCCATATGTGACGTTTATTTGGCTTGGCGGGATATTGGTGGCCTTGGGCGGTTTTCTCTCACTGATTGGCCGGGCAGTCCGCGAAAAAAGCGCGCGGGCCCGCAAAGCATCTCCAGAACCGTTTGCCTCAGGTGACATTCTCGTATGAAACATATCTGGCTATGGCTTCCGCTTGGTTTGTTTGTCCTCTTCTTTGCGGTCGTTGCAAACGGGCTGATCAACCCGGCGGATCGGGTGATCATGTCGACGATGATCGGGAAACCGGCACCGCAATTTTCGCTTCCGTCGGCGGTTGACGGGCTGCCCGGCGTCGGGGTCGCCAATCTCCGCGATGGTAAACCAAAGCTGGTGAATATTTTTGCAAGTTGGTGCATTCCTTGCGCGTCCGAAGCGCCAATGCTTGAACAACTTGCAAAACAGGGAATCGAAATCCACGGCATTGCAATCCGTGATCGCCGACAAGATCTGGATAGATTTCTGGCACGTTATGGAAACCCTTATGCCCGGATCGGTGCCGATAATGACGCCAAGGCGCAGATTTCTTTTGGTTCGGCAGGTGTGCCGGAAACCTTCGTTGTCGATGGCAAAGGGATCATCCGCTATCAGATCGCGGGCGACATTAATCCGAGCAATGTTGGCGACTTACTTACAGCACTAAAGGCTGCCAAATGATCTGGCGAACGCTTCTTGCGGTATTGCTGGTAATTGCATCGCCCGCAGCGGCTGATTCGCTGTTACCTGATGCGGAAATGGCCAATGTCCAACTGAGCGATCCGGCAAAAGAGCGGCAGGCCAAGGCGCTGATGGAAACGATTCGCTGCCTCGTATGCCAAGGCCAATCAATTGCGGATTCAGATGCTGACATGGCAGCGGATATGCGCGCGTTGATCCGTCAGCGGATTGACAAGGGCGAAGCCCCCGAATCAATTCGTGCTTGGCTGGTCGAGCGTTATGGCAGTTGGGTATCCTATGCACCGCCTGCATCAACGATAACGAGCCCTTTGTGGGTGTTGCCGATCGGATTTTTCCTAATTGGTCTGGTGCTTGTTGGTGGGCGATTGAAAGTAAAGCGCAAAAAATGATTTGGGTGTTTTTATTGGTTACCACTCTACTGATCGGGTTGGCTCTCTGGCGCTTTGCAAAAATGCCGCGCGTGATGCTTGAAATTGCGGCTGCGGCGCTTCTGCTCGGTATCGCAGGTTATGCATGGCAGGGCAGCCCGTCGCAGCCCGGCAATCCGGTGGAGTCCGCTGCTTCAACGCCGCCGCCTACGGATATTTCGGCCGCGCTGCGCAAGGCAACATTATCTAAATTTGGCGCGGAGGGTGAAATCCTTGCCTATGCCGACGCATATATTAAATCGGGACACAGTCAGGCAGCCGTAAGTGCCGTGCGTGCTGGTCTCCTCAAAAGCCCGAACAATGCCGATCTTTGGGTTGGCCTTGGCAATGCGCTTGTCGTTCACAGCGACGGGCAAATGTCTCCAGCTGCACAATTCGCGTTTGAAAAGGCTGCGATGTTGGCACCTAACCACCCTGGCCCTCCATTCTTCTTGGGGCTTGGCTTAGCGCAAGCGGGCAAATTTGACGATGCCGGGCAGGTTTGGCGGGGTCTCTTGGCACGAGCGCCCGATGATGCGCCTTGGAGGGCCGACTTGGAGTCGCGTTTGGCGGAAATTGGGCAGACCCAGGTTGCAAAATCGTCCGAAGTCAAAAAGCCCTGAGAGCGCTCTTATCTGGGCCAGACGTAGTCGTTATGTCCTGTTCTCAGACAGTCATTGATGTCTTCGCTAATCAGATTGCGGGGGGCATACGGCTATGCTAGGCCAGCGGCTTCTGAGGGGTGAGTAAGGCTAACGTCAATGACGAATGCTGTTGTATCTGAATTGAAATTTGCATGAGTGCCGCTCCAGCGGCGCCGTTCGATGAGAATGAAGAAGGTCATCACGGCCATTCCGGGCCAGCCTATAAATTGATCATTGGTGCCATTGGCATTGTGTTCGGCGATATCGGAACAAGTCCGATTTATGCGTTTCGCGAAACATTTGCGGGGCATCATCCGATCACGCCCGATCCGCTGCATATTTATGGCGTGCTGAGCCTCGTTTTCTGGTCGATGATGATGGTTGTGACGTTCAAATACGCGCTCACCATTATGCGCGCAGACAATAAGGGTGAAGGCGGCAGTCTCGCTTTGCTCGCGCTGATTAATTCAAAGGCGCAAGGGGCAAGCTGGTCAGTACCGATTGTCATGCTTGGTATATTTGCCACTGCACTCTTCTACGGTGATTCGATGATTACGCCTGCAATGTCAGTGCTGTCGGCAACTGAAGGGCTGCAATATGTTCATCCAGGCTTTAAGGCGTGGATATTGCCAATTGCTGTTGGCATCCTCTTCGCGCTGTTTGCAATTCAATCACGCGGTACCGAGAAAGTCGGTACATTTTTTGGCCCGATCATGCTGCTCTATTTTGCGATGCTGGCGGCGCTTGGCATCATGCATCTGACCAAAATGCCAGAAATTATTTGGCATGCGATCAACCCTTGGAATGCAATCAACTTTTTCATCACCGATGGATTTCGGGCGTTTATCTCAATGGGCTCGGTTGTTCTGGCGGTGACGGGTGCTGAGGCGCTTTATGCCGATATGGGGCATTTCGGCCGCAAGCCGATTGTCAGGAGCTGGCTATGGTTTGTCCTTCCTGCATTGATGCTCAATTATATGGGGCAAGGTGCAATGATCCTATCGATGACGCCGGGTGAGGCTGCCCGGGCGATCCGCGATCCTTTCTTCATCATGCTGCCGGATATGATCCGTATTCCCGCAGTTTTCCTCGTAATCCTTGCGACGATCATTGCCAGTCAGGCGGTAATTTCGGGTGCATTCTCGCTGACGCAGGCTGCAATCCAGCTTGGTTTCATGCCACGTATGCAGATCCGCCACACCAGCGAGAGCGCGGCCGGGCAAATCTATATCCCGGTCATCAATTGGGCGCTGATGGTTATGGTGCTGACGCTGGTGATCTTTTTCAAATCGTCAAGCAATCTGGCTGCCGCCTATGGCATTGCGGTTACGGGCGCGATGTTCATCGATACGATCCTGCTTGCGGTGGTGCTGGTTTCGCTTTGGAAATGGCCAGTGTGGAAAGCTGCCCCGCTCGTGGCGGTGTTTATCATTGTCGACATGGCCTATTTGGGGGCAAATCTGCTCAAGGTTCCAGATGGCGGTTATTTCCCGCTGGTGATGGGATTGATAATTTTCACCATGCTCACAACTTGGGCGAGAGGCCGAACCTTGATGCGGGAGCGGATGCGTGAGGCCGCGATGCCGATCAAGGTGTTCGTCGGTTCTGCTGCAGGTTCTGCTGCCCGGGTTCCCGGCACTGCGGTATTTATGACGTCAACCCCCGAAGGTGTTCCACATGCGTTGCTTCACAACCTTAAGCACAACAAGATTTTGCATGAACGGGTGATCCTGCTGACGATCAAAATTGCGAACATCCCCTTTGTCGATCCGCTCAAGCGGTGCAGCATGGAGGATTTGGGGCAGGGTTTCCACCGGATGGTTCTCAAATACGGCTTTATGGAAGAGCCCAATGTTCCGGCGGCGCTTTCCGAAGTGACGAGTTGTGGCCCGGCATTCAAGATGATGGAAACCAGCTTCTTTCTTGCGCGGCAAACCTTGTTGCCTTCGTCAAGGCCAGGCATGGCAATCTGGCGAGAGAAATTATTCGCCTGGATGCTCAACAATTCGGAAAGTGCGATGGAGTTTTTCCGCCTGCCCACCAACCGCGTGGTTGAGCTTGGCAGTCAGGTTGAAATCTGACGACCGCACCAGTTATTGTTTCAGTGCTTCTGGGTGATGCCGATTTTGCGTGGGCCGATGGTCTGCGGCGCACCCATTTTCCGCCTGAACGCAATGTGCTGCGCGCGCATCTGACGCTGTTTCACCACTTGCCGCCGAGCAGCGAGGGCGAATTGCTCGGGCGGCTGCGTGCTGCGGCGCATGAAGCGCCACCGCCAGCTATGATCGACGGGCTGATGTCGCTCGGCTACGGCGTCGCCTACCGCGTGCGTAGCGATGCGCTTTGCCAAATCCGCGCTGATATTGCCGAAGCGTTTGCCGCTATGCTGATCCCGCAAGATCAAGCCGTGTGGCGACCGCATATCACGATCCAGAATAAGGCAAAGCCTGCGATTGCGAGAGCTTTGCTTGCCGCGCTTTCGGCTGAATTCAAACCTCGCCCGTTAGTAATTGCAGGACTTGCGGCGTGGCATTACCG
>ERZ1292633.719-Hain-H41-02um-R1-719-length-37210-cov-7_pt1 | contig 16211 bp, 8 predicted proteins | sample MGYA00564406_ERZ1292633 | MGnify/ENA primary metagenome ERZ1292633 (study PRJEB36523, sample SAMEA6512639) | groundwater metagenome | collected 2019-01-08 | study: AquaDiva: Metagenomics assemblies of 32 groundwater samples | reverse complement strand
GGTGGGCCATGTTTTCTCATCTGTCAAGGGGCGAGGCGCACGAAGGCCGCCGTGGTTCGTTGCCGTCCTCGTGTTCGTTGGGCTTCTGGCGTGGCTAAATCCTCCGCCTGTATCGGCCGCGCCGACGGTCGTTTCGGGGACCACCGTTTCCAGTGACGTGACGGTGGCTGCCTTCGACAGCCTCCCGCTCATGATTTCCAACACCGTCGTGCAAGGGGACGTCATCATTCAGGCCAGCGCGCTGACGTCAGCCGGGGGGGGCAGCGATACCCTTATGTCTCTGCCACAGCCGTTCATCGTAATTCGAAATTCGCAGGTGCTGGGCGAGATCCGCATCGAGGGACCCGTTGACTGCCGAACGAGCGCGCCAGACATCGTCTTCACGACGGCCGGATGCAGCATCGTGATCGACTCAACGAGCGCGACGCGCGTCAGCGTCCTTGGACTGCGTGGTGTGGTCACGTTCGTGATTTCGAACGCGCCCCTCATTCCTGTTGTCATCATCGGAGAGATTCTTGGGATCAGTGGAGGGGGTCTCTGGAAAGACGGAGCCATGCCGTTCCCGGTGGTGGCGTCACCGCCGCGCTTTCCAGACGTTCTTCTTTCTGGTTTCGCCGCGTTCACTCAGCTGAGGCTGCCAGCCATCCGTGATGGTGCCAACGTCACCATTGCGTCGTCAACGGTAACGGGTCAAGCGATTCTCGGCGACATCACCGGCGCATCGTGGATCTCCTTCGTCTCGTCCACCATTTCGTCTCTGTACTTTGGCGGTTTCGTTTCATCTGCCGTTGTCGTCATTCGTCGGTGCCTTATTCACAGCGCGATTCGATTCGAGTCGCAAGGAGCGCTCCCTATTCTTCGTCTTTCGCTCACGCTGCAGGACGTGACCACGTTAGACGGCAATGGACCGGTGTCGTGCAAGGCGGCCAACAGCACCGCACTGCTGCTGTTTTCGCAAGCCGTTGTCGGCGGGGATATTTTCGTCCTGCGTAGTGGCCGGTTCTCAACGGTCACGCAGTGCCCCTTTTCCTTCCTGCCGCCGGTGCTGCCGTCATATAGTCTCGTTCGTCTGCGCAAAGGCATGTATAGCAGTCGAGTGTGGATGCGCGAAACGGCGGTGACGTCTATCGCGGCTCTGGCGCACGCGGTTCGTCTTCTGCAAGTTGACGGTCCTATGTTTAGATCGGTCGCCGACATCAGCCGCTCGGGCATTGCGACGCTTGTCGACATGCCGTCGGATTCATCAGGATTTGTGGCGCCGGTCGCTAATTTCGTTGGCGCCGTGCGACAATCTTACATTTTTTTAACTCACATGTCCATCGTTTTCGTGGAGTCTCCCCTCGGACCATTTAAGGCCCAAATCAACATTTGCTATCTTCGCGGAAGCTTCGGGGAGGCGCCACTGATATCAGATTTGGTCCGCAGTGCCAAAACGGGAGCAGCTTCTGCATTAGACCCCCAGCTACCAGCTCAACTTCAGCTGACGGAAGAGGAGACCAATTACTTTCTCGCTCGCGCATTGCTTCTCAATGTGACCAATGCGTACACGTCGTCGCCGTATTTCACCACTGCCAACTCGCTCGCCATACCCGCAACGGTGAAGAATCTCATTCCTCCAATTCCGGACGGATACGCAACCCTCGTCGCCCCACCAGCCGTTTTCCTTGACGGCAGTCTTCGACGACGGCTCCAAAGGTTTCCGGTGCAATCGAGCGGCGCCGTGATCTTGTTGCACAACCTGAGTATCCCAACTCCCAAAGACACGAAGTCTGGGCCCTACTTGGTTTCGGTGCTGAGAACCGACAACATCCCTGCGTCACCGACTGACATCACCGTGTCGGGGGATCCGCCCGCTTCGCTGTACGCCATCGTTACTCAAGTCGCCGTGTCGGGGAAGCAACGAGCGCTACCGTACGTGGCAACGAAGCAGGATTTCCCGCAGGCGGCGGCGGATGACCCGTCCCCGATCACCGTGCAGGGGTTCGCGTCGTGCAACGTGGCGTCGTTGACAACGTCCACGGCGACCATTGACGACGTCTGGACGCAATTCACCGCGGGTGCCATTCGGTACCTTGACTCGTGCGCGAACCCTGCAGGTGCGCCTCTGGTGACTCGCACGCTGACGCAGCCCCAACGGAAACCACGCACCGCAACGGTTCCCGTGGTGTTGACGCCGACGAGCACGGACACCGTGACATCAACAACGGGCACAAGCGCCACGACGACGACCACCGCCGCCTCCACCATCACCACGACGGGCACCTCGACCGCTGTGTCGTCTATCACCGGTGGCCCCAGTACGACGGCCGCACCTCCGTCGACGTTTCGTCCCCGGCGCCGAACGACGACTACCGAACTCGTTTCGTTGTCTGAGACTCATCTGTCCAGTACCATGAGCACGTCCATCCGACCGCGGATTCGAAGACGCAGCAAAAGTCGAAGCCGACCTTCTCTCTCAGCCGTGTCAGTGACATCGACGCTCAGCAGCTCACTAACCCTCGGAACGTTTTATGTCCCCATTTTTGATGCCGCTGGAGGGGTGACCCGTTCCGTCCTTTCCATTGGCAGCTCGGGCCTGGTAAACCCGAACCCGGTTCCCTTGTACGTGCAAGTCGCCGTCACCGGCAGCAGCGAACGAGCGTCGTCCACGACGGTTCCAGCGAACACGACGACGACGCACCTTTTGGCGCTTCCGGATGTCACAACGACGCAGTCGCCTCCTATGGCGACCACCTTAACGTCGTTGTTCTTGCGAGTACGCTTCGAGAGCCTCCCAGTGAAGGACCTGAGCGTCGCGACGCAACAGGAGATGGACAACTCCGACGCTCCCACCGAGAAAAACCTCATTCAGCTGCCGAACTGTTCTGCCTTCCTCGTCGTCAGGGCAGAAACGGCTAACCCCAACGGCAACGGCGCCGCCTCCACCCCAGCAACGACCGCCAGGCCGCAGGGCTTGAACGACTTATTGACGACCACGGCCGCTCCGACGAGTGCACCGGCGGTCCCTGTGGTCCGTATCGAGCTGCCTGTGTACGTGTTGCGCTCAGCCGCCCGACGCTGGTTGCAGGCCAATCCGTTCACGCCTCAAGTGCCGGCTCCCACTGCCCCAGTGGCACCCCCCGTTTCGTCAACGACTGGGCTATTGTCCCCTCCGCCTAACGCGAGCTCGAGCGTCGCGCAGAGTCCCTCGACGACCGTCATGAGCCAAGTTCCGTCGCCCACCAGCGGGGGTACAGGGTCGTTCGTCACCGCGGATACCCGGGAAGCCGCTGTCTTCGTTACGATTCCTGACAGCACCTTTTACTTCGACTTTCGCGAATATTCTCGTTTTTCGGTGAAAACCGTCGACACGGCCAAAGGTGCGGAAGAAGCTGATAAGTTCGGTGCTATCGCTGTGACACTGGCTTCGCTCATCGACATGACGTTGGCCCCAACCGGGGCCTGCTTCTCCTCCATTCAGGAACCTGGTTTGGTGTCACGGCTCCCCACCGCGGCGCGGCCCGCCGCCATCGCGTCACTTCAGCGCCGCCTGCAGACCGCGCCCGTTACATTCAACGTGTCGGGGACGCCCGTCGTTCACGATCCCCTCACGATCAGTGGTAGTCTCGCGACGTTGTTGTCTTTCGGATCCGCCATCGGCGGCTGTGGCACCGCGGTTCTCGATGTTCATCGCGCGGAAACTGTTTATCGGCTTGCATTCTGTCGACGGCTTGATATCTCCTTCCCTGAACCACCTTGGTACGAAAATGTCCTTCAGCTCTGGTCACCGGAGACCAATAAGCGGGTTCTCAATGAGAAGAACGGGTTGGAGCTGGATTCTGGCATTTACGTTCGCCCCATGATTGGCAACCTCATCGTCGGAGCGGTGTTTACCCTGTGCGTCTTCATCGAAGCCGCGATTCGAATCAAACGACAAAACCGTTTTCTTACGCTCTTTTCGCTCGTTGAAGCCGCACGGGCCCCGTCCGTTCCGTTAATTTGCTTCCTGTGGCTGATGCAGCCGACTCTGTCTTTCGGAGTCATGTGCATGACGTCGAAGCAGGACGCCTCCGTCCGCGGCGCCGGCCTCACCGTCATGATCATCGTGAGCCTTTTCGCGATTTTCGCCGTGTTTCAGGCAACGCGCACGCCGTATCGAGCCAAATTATTACGAAAGGGGAACGAGGGGTCAACGGAGGCGAATTCTGGCAAGCTTCCAAAAACGCTGCGATTGTGGCGGCACATCATGGATCCCGAGTTTGTGTGGTGCGAGCAAGGTAGCGTCACAGTACTGGAATCCATCGACGAGTTCAACTTCGTGAGCGCCACACAGGGCTCATTCGTCAAGCGGCACTTCAGCATTATCGGTCAGTATCTTGTGCCACAGTATTTCGTCGTCGACTGCGTCGCATCTGTGTGCTTCGCCCTGGTGGACGCAGCCAACATCCGCGGATGGGCTGGATGCCGAGCGTTGATTGGATCGCTGCTCGGCGTCGCCGTGCTCTCATTCGCGGCGCTTGCGTGGCGTCGCCCTTTCACCACTCGGATCGACACGTATGCTGCGCTGGCGACCATGCTGTTTCTAATGCTAGCGCTCATTATCGCGCTCGTCACGACAACGAAGTACACGCCAATCTGGCTCCTGTGTGTTTTGGCTAACGTGGTGGTCTGCATACGCGGTGCGTGTCACTGGGCCTGGTTGGTTGTCAGTCTCACGCTTGGCGGTGTGGATGGTATGCGCAAGCAGAAGGTGGAAGCCGTCAACGACGACGACGTTGACGGCGAGCCTGCTCCGGACCTACCCTTACTGCAGGGAGAGAAGGATGATGAAAAAGACAAGACGGTGAACGTGGCAGATACTGCTGTCGTCCCACCGGGCGGTTCTGATGCGGACGGGGCGGCCGCGCTACCACCTCCCAAGGTAAGCAGCAGCAGGAAGGCCCTTCCTGCCGCGGAATACGCGCGTCGAGCAAGCGACGCCTTGGGGTCACTGCAGGGAAGCCTCGCGAAACTAGATGCCGCTCACCGTGCGTTGGAAAAAGCTCGGAGGGCAGCCGATCATCCCACCGCCCTCAAACCAGCAGCCCAACCACCTGCCGCCGGAACATCCCCTCCGCGAAAAAGTCGCCGCAACGCGGCTGCACGCGGACGGGATGACGACAGTGACGTGGAGATGCAGCGAGCGACCATTGCACCACCACCGCCGCGTCCAAGTCAAAGCGCCGGCGTACCCAAACAAGCGGCTTCCATGGTGGATAACAGCGTTGTTCCTGTGTCCCAAGCCGCTCTGCAACCTCGATTCGTACGTGACGGCCCTGTACCTGTGGGACCAGCGGCGCGGCACGGTACGCAACCGAAGCACTTGCGGGCGTTAGAAGCGATGGTGCAGTTGATTTGCCAGTTGAGACGGGAAGCTCTCCTCGAGTCACATCAATCGGGTATTCCCCCGAACGTGCAACGGCAGGGAATCGCTAAGGCGCCGCCTGGCAGCCGCAAACCCCCGCGAGCGGTCCCTGACGGCAATTTGTAAGCGAAGAGAGAGAGAGAGAATCAGCGGAAGCCCACCGCACCTCAGTTCATGACAAAAAAGGGACCACAGGTTGAATGGATGTTTTCCCTTTCTGCATGAGGCCGATGACGCAGGTTTGAAGTCAAAACATTTGGTCACGCTTGTCAGCGTGAAAGTTTGACGGTTCGATTTGTAGCACGAGTAGAGCATCGTCTTGCCCTCGCTATTCCCGTCGCCTAGACAAACCTTGGCGGGGTTCATTTTTTCCCCCCCCTCTCCTCCTCCCATTTTGTCCTCCTCGGTATCCTTAAAGAAAATATGGATTCGGTGGATCAACGGGTGGCGGAAGCCATCGCGACCGCCCTGCACGGCCGATATGTCAAGCGACAGGCCGTCGGGAGAGGAGCCTATGGTGAAGTATGGCTCATCGAGCGAGTCGCGGACGGGAAAAGATTCGTGGCGAAAGTGATGCAAACCGAAAAACAGCACCGCTACGATTCGGAAGTGAAGTGTCTGATTTCGTGTGAACATTTTGGCATCATCGGTTTCGTGGAAAGTGTCTTGTCGTCAGCCGGGCCCGTGATTGTGCTCGAGTTTGCGGACGGCGGTGATCTTAGCTCGCTGCTCAAGGCGAATCCGGCCCAAAAGGGATTCTTTGAGGAATCTTGGATCGGCGTGCGCTTCGTTCAGCTTGCGCTCGCACTCAATCACATTCATGCGAAGCGCATGATGCATCGCGATATCAAAACGGCCAACATTCTCTTAACGACGAGCGGCTTCTGCAAGTTGAGCGACTTCGGCTTCTCGAAGGCGTTCGACTCGACCGTCAGCCAAGACGTTGCCGAAACGTTTTTGGGGACGCCTTACTATCTCGCACCCGAGTTGTGGCGCCGACAAAAGTATAGCAAGAAGGCCGACATGTGGTCGCTGGGCGTGGTCTTGTATGAAATGATGCTCCGCAAGCGGCCATTTGTTTCTTCTAGTATGAAAGGCCTGATGTCGGCCATCTGTAACGGAGAGTACGCCGTGCTTGGATCGCACCCGTACAGCCAAGAAATGACGGACGTGCTGCTTAGCATGCTGCAGGTCGATCCCCGGCAGCGCGCGAGCACGTCCGAGGTGCTGTGCAAGCCTGTGGTCCGTGAGTACGCCCGGCAGTTTCTAGACATGGTGGCGCATGCTCCCAATATTCCCGCCGACGAGAAGAGTCGCGTCGCGAACACGGTGGAAAGCCAACTGGCCGCGGTGCAGGTCGAGGTTGCGCAGGGCTCGGGGCACCACAACGACGGGGATGGTGACGAGGAGGCAGCATCGCGCATGGAGCCATCCGCAGTGCTCGAGGGCGCCATTTTAATCGGGTCCTTGAAGGAGTGGAAGCAACGTTACGTCGTTTTGGAGGACGGTGCGCTCAAAGTCACGCGCGTGAAGGAGGACAAGAAGTCGCAGCGGTTGGATCTTCCATCGATCACGAAAATTGGGCTTCCTCAGCTACCCGATGGTGTGCACGATGATACCATTTTCGTGGTGTATCTATCCACTGGCTTCTCCGTTTGGATGAAAGCCAGCAGCGCGGAAGAGCGGGACCTATGGATCCAGACGGTGAGGCAAACAATGGCGTCGATGGGGCTTCAAGTTCAAACGTGACTGTGCAGCTTGAGGTAACGCTTCGCTCTTTCTTTTCAGTACGTACTTTGTGGAAAAGGGGGAGCCATCTGCTACGGCACCTCCATTTTCAGTTGCTCTTTGGGGTTCTTCTGGGGAGTCGATCGCTCACAGCGTCGCGTTTTTCCTCTTCCCCGATGGGACCCATGCCGAGGGAAATGCGGCTTGCTCTTTTTCTTGAGAGAGACGGAACCCTTTTATTAATGGCACACGAATCGATACTCATTTTCGACCGAAACGATCGACGACCACGGTGAACGGTTGGTGATGTGCGTGGAAAGGCACCCTCATATTCATTGGTTGTGGTTGTGACTCTTCCACAAAGTGAGGCTCATTGGCCTTTGTTTCTTTCTCACAGCGACAGGATGCTGACGGGGCTGCGCCAGCGAAAAGTCGGAGACGCCACATCCAATGCCGATCATCACGCTTCGGAATCCGACCTTCGGACCTCCGTGAAGCGCACCATCGCCAAAGTCGATCTATTTCCAAAGGCCCGCGAAGACTACCGACCCTCGCAACAAACACAAAGTGGCGCAGTCGTCAGCGCTGTGAGCGCGATCGGCATTTTTCTGATCACGGCGTCCTTTGCGGCGGAGTACGCGACCGGAGGCAGCCAAGCGTATCGATCCGAGTTGACGGTGGACGTTGGGGTGGCCTCGCTCGTCCCGATCAACTTGGACATCACCTTCCCGAGTATTCAATGTGGCGATTTGACACTTGACGTCATGGACGTGACGGGACAAGAGGAGTCGGATTCAACGCACGACCTAGTGAAAACACCGGTGGACTTCAGTGGCCATCATATGACGCATGTGCGAGCGGCATTTTCATCCAAGCGGCCGCGGATCTTGGCGCCGCGGGATGACCCGAAATCGTCGCTTTACTGTGGCCGCTGTAACTTCGACGAGCGTCGGCCGCCCATCATGGCAAACGGCGCGCTCGAACCCCCTACATGCTGCAACACGTGCGAGCGAGTCATGTCGTACCACGACGAACGCAGGCTGCCCCGGCCGTCGATGGGGGACGTCGAACAGTGCGCGACTGAAGTCGCTAGGCTCAATCCGGGATGCAACATCCGCGGGACCGTCATGATTCAAAAGGTTAAGGGGAACTTTCACTTCGGGCCGGGTCGTGGGATGAAGACTGCCATGGGGCAGCACACCCACGTGTTCGGCATCGCCGAATTCATTCGCTTCAACACGACTCACACGGTGCATCATCTTTCCGTCGGCGACCGGCAGCTGCCGCGCTTCTCCCGGCAACAGCCCCTCTCGTCGATTGGCGGTGCGGTGGAGTTCGCTCATCCATTGAACGGACACCAGTACGCTCCCCTTCCAGGTCACTTTGGCTTTGTGCGGTACATGCTTCAGATTGTGCCCACGTCGTACGGCTACCACTCTCTGCAAGATGCGGCAAGTGTCGGTGTCGCCCCCGACGTGGCGTATGAATACTCGGTTCAGCTGCACACGCATGACATTGATCCCAGTCCGTTTATGATTTCGGCGTATCCGTGTGTTCTCTTCGCGTTCGACTTCCATCCCATCGCCATCCATAACGTCTTTTCCCGGCCGCCAGTTGGCCGATTCGTTGTGCGCTGGTGCTCGGTGATTGGCGGTGTCTTTGTCATGGCCGGGCTGGTCGACCGAGTCGTGGCTTACGTCGCCGATCGACGAAGAAGGCTGCTGAACTTGTAACGAGAGAGATGCGGCGGGTTTACCATATGAACACTCACCAACAACGCCACCCTTTCCTTGAAACGTTGATCCACGGTCTCCGTCATGCGAAAAAGTAGGTTGAACGCCGTAACTCTCCCACTTCTTCCCCATAAGTAGCCAACCACGTGACACGTGACAATAATGTCCTTCGGGGCGCCAAAAGACGCCTCGTCAGGGGGCGGATCCCCGCCCTCCGTGGTGTTCGATCGTTACGCAGGCGCCCACGTGTTTCGGCAAGGTATCGCTCCGAATAACAACAAGAACTTGCCGACAGACTCAGCGTGCGTCGTAGCAGTGAGGTCCGCGAGGGGAGGCGACGCGATGGCGAAGCACGTCCAACGCGCGCGGTTGGCCCAGAGAAGAAAGCACCCAGGTCCGCTCGGCGGGGCCGCGTCGACCATCTCCGTGCTCTCGCCGGAGAGGCAGAGCAGTAGGGGACCGCCGCAGCCAACTGCACGTCGCGAATCCTCGCCGGACTCGTCCATTGCGGTGAATCGCTCCGTGAATGATGCGCTGGTCAAGATGCTCATCCAGCGCATCGACGACGCGGTGCAGCGAGGAAAAGTCCGGGTGCCGTTGATACTAGACCAGGGAGACTTTTGTAACGTCGATCTAACACCCGAGGCGGTTGAACGAGTGGGCGTCAAACCGACGAGCTCATGCGCGAGAGGTGGCATCGCGACGTCGCCGAGGCAAAAAGGCCCCACCAGCGTAAGAGATGAATGGTCTATGATCGACGTGGCGGCTGAGATGAATTCCCCCCGAGAAAAGTCCCCCCGCGAAATACCTTCACCGTCAGGGCCGGCGAAGGTGAATTCCGCCCGCTCTTTCGCCAAACGCTCGAGCGACGCGAATCCGCCGTTACTCAAGCCGGCAGGTCGGCGGGGTCCAGATGTGCCTCAGGATGGAAAGGCGTCCGCCGAGGGACCGTCGATGCAGAGGAAGCCGCCACTCTCGCCAGGGTCATCGACCCGACGGCCGGCCAGCCCGGTGGCTGGTGTCGTTCCCATCACTTCGGTGCTCGAGGGGACCATATTGTACAGACCGATGCCAAAAAGCACCACCAATGCAAACTCAGGGCACCGACGACATGCCGAGTCGGGCGCCGTGGCACCGCCGACGACGAACGTACATGCCGATGTCTCTGCGTTACACGGCCGTGATGATGACGACGATGCCGATGAGCTGCTGCAAGCCGCCATCGCAAGGAGGCGCGCAGCCGGTCTTCGACGATGACTCCGGTATTTGTATCCGGGGCAAGGATTTTTTTCAATTTCGCTTTGCCGCGTACAGTCACAAGTTCGTTTGCGCATATTTGACGTTCCGATCAATGGCGATCGTCGTTTGTTGATTGAAATTCCTATCATCAGTTTTGCTTTGTCAGAATGGCGTCGGGTAGTGCGAACGTCGACGCTGCGGTGCGGGTAGCGGTTCGAATTCGGCCTCGCTTGCCTCTCGACAACCCGTTGCCGTCGGAGATTTGCCCCTTTGCTTTCTCCTCGGCTTCACAAACGGTGACGCTGCCCGATCAGAGCTCGTACTCCTTCGACGACGTGTTCTGGGGCCTCCAGGACACCGCTGACGCAGATGGAAACGCTGCGGTTTCGCAGTTCGATGTGTACCGGCGTTTGGTACAGCCGCTGCTCGAGGCGTCGATGCAAGGCTACAACTGCTGTTTGTTCGCTTACGGTCAGACCGGAAGCGGGAAAACGCATACCATGATGGGCAACGTGGAAAGGGGCGAAATCGACGGGATGGTCCCGTTGCTGTGCAAAGAGCTACTCACCCGGATCGACGTCGCCGGCTCCACCCAGCAACAGGTGGATGCTGGCGATGACGACGGCCGAACGAGATCTGTCAACGTCACGATGGCCGGCGGCGAGATCTGGACGGTGGTCGTAGGCATGGTCGAGGTTTACAACGAACGCGTGTTCGACTTGCTGGCGGAAAGGGATGTGAAGACGAAAGAGCTGAAGCTTTTGAACTTAAGCTTCGTACCGTCGCGTGGCGCTGTGATTGAGGAGCAGTCGTTGATTCCTGTGAGCAACATCGTTGATCTGTTGGCGTTAGTGCAGCGTGGATTTCGCTCCCGCGCGACGTCGCAAACAGGCATGAACGAGCGCAGTAGCCGCAGCCATGCCATCATTCAGCTTCATCTGAGGAAGCATGGCTACTACGACGGCAGCGGAGGGAACGCCGCGGCGGCTCAAGGAGGGCCAGGGACACACCCGCCGGGGGCGGCGGGTGTGTCCCTGGTGAAACGGCCGGCCGCAGCGGAACGAATCGTCACTCAGCAGTGCGTGGCCAATTTGGTCGATCTGGCAGGGAGCGAGAAAATGGCCACGAGCGCCGGAAGTCACACCTCGGAGAAGCAGCTAACCGAAATGTCCAAGATCAACTTGTCGTTGACGGTGCTCGGCCGCGTCATCGACGCTCTGATTGAGCAAAGTGAAAAAAAGAAGGGGATGGCCACCGCCCCTCGTCACATTCCATACCGCGAGAGCAAGCTCACCATGTTGCTCTCGAGCAGTCTGGGAGGCAACAGCCGCACGGCGATGATTGGAACGATTAGCCCCGCCGCGGCCTCCTTCGAGACGTCGAAAAACACGCTGCAGTTCGCTTCTCGAGCTCGCGCGATCATCAACAAAGCGTCCGTGAACGAGGATCCTCGTGTCGCTGACCGGCGCCGTATGTTGGAACTTGAGAAAACTGTCTCCGATTTGCTCAGGCGCCTGCAGCAGACGGAAACGCTCGAAGCCCAAGTGCGTCATCTGGAACAGGACCGATCGCGGCTCGCGGGTACCATCGAGGAGCTGCGTACCCGCGCCACGGATGCCACGAACCGGAGCGATGCATCTCTCCTCCCGATAGATGAATCCAGCCATCAGCAGCCGCGACGACCTGTGGGAGGAGGGGACGACATGATGATTGGGAGCGAGCAACCCTCGGCGAGCATTACCTGTCGAGTCGATAACGACGCGACGGATAGCTTCGCCTCTCTGGGCGTTAACGCCATCGACGATGAACGCGGCGAGTCACCCACGCCTCCGCTTCTTAGCGCCCGCGGGGGGCCGAACCGCCGCCGACGTCGGGCACCGACCTATGTGAGTGCAAGCGCGGCCAGCAGCGGCGTCATCGACTCGACCAGCCAGTCCCCAAGAACCTGCCTCAGTCGCGCGAACAGTAGCGCGCGCGCCACGTCCGGCGACCGCGCGGCGGAGGCCGACTCGCTGATGTCTCGCCGCATCGCCGCCTTGGAAGACGTTCGCATGGATGCGGAGGTGCTCGTCGTCGAAACCACCGTTTCTCGGGTTGCTTTCCAGCAGCGCCAGTCGGCCGTATCGGATTTCGACGTGCAGCATCAAGCCCTTCAGCTAGCCATTGATCAGGCCGCGCAAGCGGTCGAGGACGACATGGCCCTCAACGTTCCTCAACGCCAGCGAATCATGGAGTTCATCCAGCCGATTCAAGTTAAAGCCGACGACTTGGCAGATCATTTTGATATCACGATCATGCTGCGGCTGGCAGTCGCGCACTTGGCATACGAAGAAAGCGCGACGCGGAACATGCTCATCACGAGTGCCTACGAGGGAGCCATTACGTTGTGGCAGCGATTCACGTCGATGTGCCACACGCTGTGGATAGATGTTTCCGCCGCTGAGCGGAACGCGTTTGATGAAGGGCTGCAAGCTCGCGATCAGCTGCTCGCCGATGCCGCCGCTCGGGCTGAATCCATGGATGCCGAGTGCAAGTACTTGCAGGAGGTGCTCGTGGTGTCCGCGAAGGGTCACGGTGCGGTCGAAGTGGATGCCGATGGAAGTCTGTTCTTTGTGCCAAACGCGACGGCAACGAGTCGCCTTGGTGTTTCTGGAGGCGCGGACGCCGAGGACGACGACGGCAGTGGCGGTGGCGTGTTGAATCAGAATTCTTCCTTTATCACCGCGCCGCCCTCGCTGCAAACACAGGTCAGCACAGCTCAAATCACGGTGCTGCATGACCACGTCAGGGAGCTGCGCGCCGCCTTATTTCAACTCGCGACCACGTCGCAGCTGCTCCATGGCCATGATCTTCTTCTGCATCAACCCATCCCGTACGTTGGCCAGCACGCCAGCAGTTCGCTTCGCGATGACGACTCACCTGTGCCTCACTTTGCCTTCGATGGGTCACGCGACGAGTCGAGTTGGTCGAAAGGGTCCCACGCATCGCTTGCGGCCCTGAGACACCGCGTGCGGGCGGCCCTCTTCCCATCGTATCGCGTGGCCAAGTCCGTGATCTCCACGGTCGATGCTTGGCCGTCTCCGCCGCTATCGACGCAAATATTCCCCCCAACCGTTGGGGGGACTCCCAGTAGCGAGACGACACCGCCCCCGTGGACCGCCGCTGCTACCAACGTTCCGTCGCTCCGAAGTTCACTTGGGGCCAGGGCCCCGCCCAAGTAGGGTGGTGGGAGGCGGAGAACTGGGGTTTTTTCCTCTGGGTCTCGTGTACCTACCCTTTCAGTGCCCCTCCATGAACATGCTGCAGTCTTACCGATCATTCTCCCCGTAGCGAACTCGCGTTGTGTCCTCCCATGGCAGCCGCGGCGGTCGCCTCCCCGCCTCCACCGAAGGAGCTCCTCGAGTGCCGTCGTCGCGCATCGTACATGCTGCCCGGCGACGTGGTTTGGGTCAAGCCCCCGGCGATTCCATATTGGCCTGCCATCGTTGAGCGCGTGGTGGACCCCCACAATGGAACGCAAGTTGTGTGCCGCTGCCTGCAGTTGTCGCATCGCGACGTCGCCTCGATCCGAGACTCCCGCGTTGCCCTCGCCGCCTCCAAAAGTGTTCCGAAGCCGCTGAAGTGTGGAGCCGCCAGGGCGCCAACGGCAAGATCCACCTCGGTCGCATGCGACCATGACGAAGCTCTGGTGGCGGATTCGTCTGCGACCGTGGAGGCGAGTGGCAGTGGCACGACGACGACGACCGCGAGTCGCGTGCACGCTCCGTCCTCGGCCTGCACGCCGTTGCGCCCTGACGATCCCAATGAACCGTTTACCGCCATTTTTCTCGCCAGTAAGCTCTACTACTTTGACCGGTTGGCCTCGCCGGAAGACGTATCGCGCTGCGTGGAGTCGCGTCTGCAACGAGGGGAGCACGACGTGTCGCTCTATGAGGACGCGTTCCTCAAGGCGGTTGCCGAGGCGAATCGCATCGTGCGCATCGTGTTGGACCCGAACGAACTGTTTCGCACGACGAAGCTCACCATGCAACCCATCGGCGTGGTGTGGTCGACGTTTCGGTCGCACACCGATGCCCCGCGGCAGCCAAGTGTGCCTGGCGGGGAGCGGCATTCTGCGGTGATTCGCGTGGCCCACGGTTTCGAAAATGGGCTGCGCGATGTCAAAGGATTCGAACGCGTGTGGATCTTGTTCAACTTTAATTATGCGGCAATGTCGGCCGAAATGGATCCGCGAGAGACGCCTGTTGAAGCCTCGTCGTCATCCGCGGCCTCCGGAAACGTCGAATTGGATGCGACCACGGAACGGGGATTGGACGCCGTGGCGACGTCCAGACGAAGGCCGCGATCTGACCAAGACCGACGGCATTTCAAGTGCATGATTATCCCACCCCGAGATACTGTCGCCCATGGCGTATTTGCCACCCGCACGCCTCACCGGCCGAACTCCATCGGTCTTAGCTGCGTCCGTGTGCTCGACGTGCAAGGGCTAAATCTCTACATTGCGGACCACGATCTGCTGCATGGCACTTTAGTGCTCGACATCAAACCCTACCTTCCGTTTTGCGACGCTCACCCCACCGCGCGGGCCGGATGGGTCGAGGACCTCGACCGTGATGGCCGTGGGGGCAGCGACCACAAGTCGTCCGTCAAAATACCAGTACACGTCAACACGGTCATCCTTCCAGGTGCGATTGACAGGCCTTCGCGCATCGACGGGGAGTCCGGAGGGGGGGCTCCGCAGGTCGGCACGACGCTCCGCACACGACATTCGTGAGAGTGTTTTGGCACGTCAGCTCCAGTGGGGACCGACCCCTACCGTTGGACAAGAACGAACATTCTCGATCGATTTCATGCTGCTTGTGAGTGAATTTTTATTGTTGTTGTTGTTGTGTTGTTTGCTCTCTTCTTTCCAGACGTGACCCCTTACTTTGCTGCCCTCAATGCTATCCTCGTGCCGCAGGCGACTAGCTTCCGGGGCGTCGCCGTTTCCCTACTCCACGCAACCTCCCGTGACCCTCAACCTTGCGGGTAAGCAGGTTCAAACGAGCCCCTCGTGCCCCTTCGTCGATGTTCAGCCCGTGAACCCCAAACTGCCTATGGGCATGACCAGTTACGTGTCGGCGCCCAGGCGTTCGCTCGCCGGCGGCACGTTCGCGATTCCGACGAAAATGTTCGACAACGACTGGGTGCCCCCCCTCACGCCCGTCTGGGACTGGTGCGTCTGGGCCGCACGCACTGCGGGTATTGCCTGTGTGAAGTTCGGTGACAAGTTTATGGGATCTCGACCGCCGGAAGCACTGTACCGGTTGCGCCGCATCGTGGCCATGGACGGTGTCCGCCCAACCGTCCTGGATAACTGCTTTATCGCCCCTTCCGCGGTCGTCGTCGGCGACGTTCACGTCGGTCGCAAAGTGACCATTGGATACAACTCGATCGTTCGCGGTGACTTGGGCAAGGTGCATCTCGGCGAATCGTGCACGGTGCACGACAAGACGGTGGTCATCGGGCCTGCCAATATTGGCAAGTGGAGCACCGTGGACCCGATGTGCGTGATCGACGGCGCGAGCGTGGCCGCTTGTAGCATGGTCGGTGCCGGGAGTATCGTGATGAGAGGGGCGAAGGTCGAGTCAAATTCGATGCTCTGCGCAGCGTCCGTTTTGCTTGCCGGCACTATCATTCCTTCTGGTGAAATTTGGTCGGGAAACCCGGCCGAAAAGTTAGGCGAGCTCACACCAGAGGAAAAAGAATTCATCGTCAAGGCCGCCAAGCATATGGTGCTGATCAACTTAGAACACTCGGACTCCTGGAATCTTTGCTGGGAAGAAATTGACAACTTCCGCATCGCTCGTGAGAGGTGGGCCGTGTGGGCGGAAGGCATGTACGAACGACGGGTGAAGGCCTTTTACGTCCGCCATGGCCCTCGGCAGCAGGCTCGGTCCAATCCCAATCCGCTGTCGTCCCTCGGAGACCGCGTCAACGGCGCGATTCAGTTCGAGAGCGGCATTCCTGGCCATTGAGGACCCGACCGGAACAACCACGCATGTATGCGGGGGGGGGGGGTGTGTTGTGGTTCGTTTTGTGTGTCTGTGTGCGTATTCTTGGTTGAGAACGACGTTTCGACGGCGAAC
>ERZ1292633.3182-Hain-H41-02um-R1-3182-length-16212-cov-6_pt1 | contig 16212 bp, 6 predicted proteins | sample MGYA00564406_ERZ1292633 | MGnify/ENA primary metagenome ERZ1292633 (study PRJEB36523, sample SAMEA6512639) | groundwater metagenome | collected 2019-01-08 | study: AquaDiva: Metagenomics assemblies of 32 groundwater samples | reverse complement strand
TACCTGCTGTCCAGCATCATGCAGTGCCTGCAGGCGGGGGCACACCTCGGCACCGCGACCACCGAGAACGTTGACGACGCCGCGGATGCACCCGCGGTACCTTCGAGCATGGAGGAAACGAAGCACGAATGGATGGACGTTCGAGCCTGCCCCGTGAACGTGTCGAGGGCGCTGCTCCGGCGCGTCGGCCACTTGTCCTGGCCCACACAGCTGAGTGAGTGGTGCCGTGAGGCGGCCGCCCCAGTGGGAGGAGGCCTGATGCCCCCCGCCGCGTCGCCCATGCTTCAACGCGCCGTGTCGACCACGTCTTTTGGCAGCTTCGCCCAGCTCAACAGTCCCGTGACCCTGTACCGCTTCGCCGCTGGCGGGTGCAGTCGCATCATGCAGGCGTGCGGCTTCTCCGAGGATCACCTGCGAGTCGCATTAGCAAGCGATAATTTGCTCGCGCACTTCATCCTCGGCACGACCTTTCTCATGAAGTCCTTGCATGAGGTGGACCGGCGGCGTCCCGACCTGCTCGTCACGCCCTCCGATGTGGGCCTTGAAAACGACAACGGCGATGATGACGACCGAACGACTCTTTCCGCGGCCGAGGAAGCGAGCGAGTTCGACGCCAAAGCCGCCGCGTTTTGCTTTGTCTCCTCCGACGACAATGTGGTTGTCCGCGCGGTGGACCCAGTTGAGTTCTGCAACATCATTCGCTGCCTTCCCGCGATCGGTTCGCACGTCATCAGCCACCCTTCCTCGTTACTGCCCCGATTTCTCGGCCTCTACGTCATGGAGGGTTTCGGAAGAATGGTGACCTTCGTCGTCGAGGCCAACTTTGCTCGCTGTTCCCTGCCATGCCGGCACCTCGTCGTGCTGGACGGTCACCCTCCATGGTCGCGCGACGCCGAGCGCGAGAAGAACGTCCGCGCGCTGTGCCACCCGAAGGTGAACATCCTCACGGAACTTTCATTACTAAAGCCGATCGACTTTCCCGAGGAATGGGCGCTGTCGGCCATTCGCGAGATTCACGCCGACACGAAGCTTTTAGCTTCACTCGGTATTTCCGGGTATAAGCTTGGCATCGCGTTCTCGAGACCACCCAGCCATCTCGAGGCGATCGGGGCCGAGCCGCTTCCTTCCCTTTCCTGGCGACAGTGGTGGAACGGGCTGTGGTCGAACCGCCTCGGCGCCGTGTGCAGCAGCGAGGAGTCGAAGGCCGCGACGAAACGTGCAGCGGACTTCCTTCATCGCACGGCGGACTTAGTGCTGTGGACGCGGAGCGCAGCCGTGGCGGGAGGCCACGCTGGCGATGGGCACGGGGCGAAGTCACAGTCGGTCGCGCGCCTCCAGCCGACGGTCAGCCTCGGGCCGACGGGCTCCAACCCACCGGACGGGGCAGCAGGCGGCGAAGCGGCTGCCAACAATAAAGACGAATCCGCGGCCAACCACCGGCACGCCTCCGCAGGCAGCGCAGGCAACAAGCTGACGGCCAACGGAAACGCACGAGTTGGCCGTCTGAACACTCGCGGCATGAGCCCGACCTTCGGAACGCCAACGTGGTGGGAAATGCGTCGCGTCGACCTGGGTTGCCTCCGTTCGCACATGGGCGGCTTGCCAAGCTCCGACGACGGCTCACAAGTCTCCGTCCTCGCTCTGATCGACCTGTGGCGCCACTCGCCCGTGTTTGACCCTGCCCCCCTCGCCATGGGTGGGCCCAGGTCCGCCGTCACCACCATCGGCAGTGCACAGTACGCGTCGCGCCCTGGCGAGAGTCTGGAAGCGGTCCAGCCCATCCTCGCCCACGCCGCCGCGTACCAAGAATTGTTCGTGGACTATCTCAAAATGATGATGCTGTCCCTCGAAGGGGACGGCAACGACACGGTGCGCCGCCGCCGCAAAGTGCCCGCCCTCGCCACCGCTTCCGCGACGACTTCTTCGTCCTTGCCGACGCCTTCTCCGACGGCCTCGCCTTCTCCGAGTGGCCTTGTACCCCCACGGTCGTCCTCGTCGCATTCCGCAGTCCCTCTAGCTCCTCAGGCAGCTCCTGTCGCCACGCCTCGAAAGGCCTCGCTAACGATCGGCGCTCCCGAGCTGTTCGGCGCGTTCGACGCCAATTCGCGCGCGTCACTACTTGGCAGTCACCGCAAGTGCTTCGAAGTGCTACGCGACAGCGGTGGTGCGTGCTTTCTTGTCGTCGAGGAGCTCAATCGACGCGCCATCATTGTCACGGACTTGGACCCTGCGGCCCCACACGTGGACGACTTTGAGACCGTCAGCGGCAGCTTCAGCGCGACGCGCCCCGCTCACCTGTCCGTGTTGCACGCCGCCGTGGCGACAGCGATGACGGCGTATGCCGCGGAAGACAAGTCGTCCTCCGTGACTGCCGTTGGCGCCCGTCGTGAGCCGTCCTCCACGGCGGCTGTCGTTGGGGCGACCCACAACAGCAACACGAGTGACGATGACCCGACTCATTCCGCAGACGCCGCCATTGTGGGCAGCCACCCACCGGGGTTCGATACGCGGGTGATGCTGCGCGACGTGTTTCGCCTCGACCCCGCACAGCCGCGCTACCTCGAGTACGAAAAGGTCCGGGTCGTGACGGTGCGAGGCAAGCCCGGAGACGGCGTGCTGACGATCCTTCGACTCCTCTGGGCACTGCGGCAGGTGGAAAACGGCCTGAGCTGGCACGTGCCTCGGCCCCTCGGACGAGGCACCAACGGGGGAATGGCCGCCGGTGACGGGTGCCTTTGGTACCAGGACCCCATCGCCTTGGCCTTCTCTGGCTACGGATACCGGGGCGGTCCGCTCGGGGCGCTCAACGCCCACCGTCCAGGCGTCGCCCATTTCTGGAAGCAAAATCTAGCTGCCATGCACATGTCGGATACCACCGGTGGGCACAAACAAGTCACGTTTCAACAGCTATTCGACCGATGCGTCCCGCGAGATACGGCGCCGGTCGTCCTCTGCGTCGCGCACGTCAATGCAGCCGCGGGGCCACCGGGACCGGACCTTTGGCCGTGGCTGGTGGCGACGTTTGACCCGTCCACGGCCGATGTCGTCGTCGTCGCCGTCGTCGGCCTTTCTGGCCGCATCGGCTCGTTTCAGCACTGGCGAGACGCCGTCAGTTCTCAACTCCATTCGTACCATTTGTTGGAGTACGCCAGCGTGGTGGGCGCCGGGGTGATGTTGTTTGCGACGAGCGCGGCGGCCAACCGACTCTCCGGCATTGAAGTCGCGGGCTTGCCGCCGAACGACGGCTGTTCGGCGGCCGCGGTTAGTTTTCGAGTGAACGGCACAGGCGTGCTCGCCGTGGCCGCCAATTATCCCGACGTTACCAAGGCGGCGGACACCCAGCATGAAAGTGCCGCGGGGCGCAGCGGGTGGCGACACGCGGTGCCTCCCATCTCCATTTTCCACACGTCGCCGCAGCATCCCGAGGCGTGGTGGGCGCACGACATCCATTGCCGCATCCTACAAGGGCTCGCCGCGACGATGGGCTCCTCGAACCGCATGGACCTGCTCGAGCAGCATCACCAGACCATATGGTGCATGTCGTGCCCGGTGTCGCCGATGCCCATGAGCAGCCGCGAGTTTCCGTCGGACGTGAAAGCGGTGTTGGCGGAGTTTCCGGAGGCGTCCATCGAACTTGAAGAGGCGACGATCGCGACGGAGTCGTTGCTGAGCTGCTCGTTTGCACAAACATCCGAAGGGCGACAAAAGCTGATGGATCTCGACGCAGTGTCCGCGGAGATGCGTCGGAGAGCGATATTTCACGGCTTCGAAGAGGCGCACCGCGACTTTGCACCGACGTACCCTCGGCTGCGGACGGCGGCGAGTCACACCTCCTCGCAGGACAGTGCGGCATCGGTCGCGGGTCATCGCCGACCGGGCCAACTCAAGAAGTCGGCCGGCCTCCTGAACTTGTTGAGCCTCGTCGCGTCCAAGGGACCGGCCACCACGCCAGACAAGGGAGGCGCCACCCCTTCCGGGAGCCGAACGGGTCCCACCACCGCGAACGGAGGGAAGTCAGCATTGCTGACGAAGCGGGCCGAGCAACTCTATGACTCGTCCTCGACGGCCTTTCCGCTCCCGTGCTACGCCGACCGCATCCTGGTGCGGAGCACGGCCCATCCGCTCGACGCCGTTACGTTCCAACGCTACGGCGCGGACATGAGCTCGGCACCTTGTACCCCATTCACCCCGCTGACTCTCAGACTGTCCGTGCCGGCTCGGCTCGCCGACTCCTTGCCGCCACCTGGCTACATCGTCCTGTGCGCGACCGCGCTTCACGTCCACCGAGTAACGGCGTACGATGTGCAGTGGCCGAGCTTCGCCACCATGTGCCGACCCGAGATCGCGTTGAGCCTTCCGGACCACATGCTGCAAGGCGGGGCCTTGGTGCTGTCGTCTCACGTTGCCGGCGGGGACCGGCCTGCCGGCCCGGCGGCTTCGAGCGAACCTTCCGCGGAGCCAGAGGCGATCGTCGTGTCGCAGGCGGTCAACTTCGTCGATGAACGGACGGCCGGCGGGAGTGTCGTGGGGGGGTACACGGCTCCCTTGGCATGCCGCATCCCACTCACGATCCTGCAGCGCCGCTTCCTGCGAGTTGAGGTGCGCGACGCCAGCCGCCGCCACCGCCCAGTCGCGGCCGCAAGAGTGCTGCCGCTCCACCGCCTGCGGCCACCATGGCAGACGACCGTGCTCGCTGGGCTACGCAACGTTGGCGACACCACGACAACTCCGCTGCAATTCTTCCACGAGCCGCTGCTGCGCCACGGCCGATGGTGCGGCACGGTTGACATCGACGCGACCGTCACCCTGACGCTGTGCGAGTGGACGGATGGTTCCTCGTAAGTGGTCGAGTGTGGTGAACGTCGATCTCCGTCTAGTTCCTAAAAGTTGCTGCTCTGAATGTATTGGACGACAAGATTCCCCAAATCACCTTTTTAACGGGCTATACACACGCGAACATGCGCGAAAAATTGGACATCGTTGCGGTATCTTTAATTTTCCGAGCATTTGTTTGTCTCCCCCGCTCCACCATCACGCGAAAGCAGTTTAATTGTGGAGGAAGTCAGTGAGTGCCTCTCTCTCTTTCGTGGAACACTGACCCACTTTCCCCTTCATATTTGTTTTCCCCCTCTTTCTCCAGCGACCACGCAAACCACGAAAAGTAAGGCGAGCGACCGAGCCGCACGACGATCACGACCGCATTGAAGGGCCGCCCCAGATGTCGAATCACGGCGATGAAAAACCAACGCGGACGACGCAGCTTGCTGATCGCGCCACTGGGTCGTCCAGTCTTGGCAGCGACTCGAAAGTTGCCACGGGAGACCATCATGGGCCGGCCGCACCTGGCGGCTTATACTCCACGGTCGCGACGAGCAACTCGGTGCTGTCCAACATGGCAGCCTCCACGGCGTCGTCCACGAACCGCCACGACGACGGCCGCGATGGTTCGTCGTCGTCGTCGTCCTCGACGTCGCCGTCAACGTCCACCGACTCGTCGGAGCGGGAAGAGGAGGATCCGCAGGAGGCGGTGGTCGACGAGCACGTCGGCCCATGCGATGGCGCAGAGGAATCCGACATGGCGCAAGTGGAAGCAGACGGCGATTCCGCGACGCCGATGGCCCACATCACGAGCCATTGGATCGACGTTCCAAACGTCGTCGTCCTCCCCGAGGCTGAAGGCAGAAGCCACCGCCGGTCGTCGTCGGCGTTGTGCACCGAAGGTGCCGTTCCGGTGGCACGCGAGTCCGCTTGCTTCGTCCACAACCGGGGTCGGGTGCTCTTGTACGGAGGGATGTATCAAGAACAAGCGCTCGGCGACTCGTGGATCGGGGAGCCCATCGTCGCCGGGGAGCGATGGCTCGACCGCCTTGGTACCGACCCGTGCGATGGGGATCCCTACAAGGACGCCTGGCTAACGGCCTCCGCCGGCGCCGACCGACCGTTGAATGACAGTACCATTAACTCGCTCGCGTCGTCGAGCGCGTCCGCTCCCCACGCCTCCTCCTCGCCATTCTGCCCGCCGTCGAAGGGGTCAGACCCGTCACACACCACAGGAGGGGGGCGGAACGGCTGCTGCTGGCGGCCTCCGCACCCGAAGCACGACGCGTATCCGCCTTTGAACACGATTGAGCCCCAGCCGAATTGGGGCCACACGGGCAATGCCGTATCGGTCGTCGTCGGCAACGCACCGGACACCGGCCCGGTGACACTGCCGTTTGCGATTGTCGCGGGCGGGGCGATTGGCGAACAGCTATCGCTCATGGCCTTTTGCCTGACGTCCGAAAGATGGGCCCCAGTGGAAGTGCAACTCGACAAAGGCCCTGCGGGAATCGTGCGAGCGGTGGTGGCGCCCTCGCTGTCAGAGAAGGGCTCCGAATTCGTTCGTGAAGAATCGAGCGGTGGCATGTTTGAAGGCAGCTCGAGCAGCGCTGGAGGGAGCGCTTTGTTTGGAACGGAAATGAACTTCGCCGCAACGATGCCGACGGTCGAGGCGCCCATCTTACCCGTGGCCACGCCGCCGTTTCATCGCCGGGGAACCGCGGCGTCAGCGGAAGAGGAGGACGACGGGTCTGCCCCACCGGTTGGCATGACGGCGTGCTCGGATAAGACCGCGCCCGAGGAGGACGCGGGGTCGGCCGCAAGTGCAGCGGCGGCCCTCGGGAAGCGCTACCTCCACAGTGCCTCGGTATGGACGGACGAGGAAGACGGCCTCGATTACCTCGTCCTCTTCGGCGGGCTGCGCGACGAGACGCGGGCTTTGAATGACGTCGTGGTGCTTGGACCGTTCACGGTGTCCGCCAACGGCACCGTCACATGCCGCCTCCGCCGTTCGACTCAGGCGGACATCGATCGCCTCGGTGTTGTGGAGGGAGGAGGATCCACCCCCAACCCTCCTCCCGAGGCGCGGTTTTGCCACGTCGCCGCGATTTACGACTCGCACCTATTCATCTTCGGCGGCACCGCGGTCGAAAACGGTGACAACTTTCTCAACGTCCACCTGTTCGACCTGCGCACCGGGCGGTGGTCTCTCGACACGACGAGGGAGGAAGCGCATCCATCTCAACCGACTGAGGCCATCACCATGACGGCGCCGCCCAACCCCAACGCAGCCCTCCACTCCCCCCGTGGCCCCCCACCCCCCGTGGCGCCTCCGCATGTCTGCCGACAGTGCTCGAAGGCGTCCTCCTGCGGCGCGAAGGGAGAGGGGGAGGCACTCGCGGCACCACGGTCGTGGCCAACCGCCGCGGCGCGGTACTTTGCCACCGGGGCGGTCGACGCGCTTCACGGCACGTGGTACATCTTCGGAGGGCGCTTCTCCAAGGACCACAACGACTGCCAGCTCACGCTGACCTACGATCTCGCCCGACGCCACTTTCGCCACGTTGCTCGCTTCGTGGGACGCTATCCGCAGTCCGCGGCTGGCATGTCGTGCCACACGGTCACGGCTTGGCCCGGTCCACTGCACCGGAGTTCCCTTCGACGATCATCCGACAAAGGGAGGGAGCACCATGGAGCCGGCGGAGGAGGAGGCGCCTCGGCAGGTAGTGAGGACGACGCGAGGCACCACCACCACCTGGCCTCCCCCCTCGGCGGCACGACGCACCGGGAGGCGTTGACGTGCTTCATGGTGGCCGGGGTGGTGCCGCCGCCGCCGGACGATGGGGACCCCACCCTTCTCGTCGATGGTCCCTCAGGTCCCAGCCAGCCGCCGCCGCCGCAGCTGCCTTGCCGGATGTTGCTCATGTGCGTCGGGGCGCAGGACCGCGCGTGGCCCAGTACTTGCGTCACGTGCGGAGGTTGCCCTTCCCCAACGGACCCCACCCGCGCCGAAGCCGCACCGCACGACGATGAACCATCTGCCGCGACCCCTCGAGTGGCCACGCCTCGGAGAACGCCCACGCCGCAAGGAGGCGGCTGCGCGATGCATGACGAACTGCCGAAAAGCCCCGAGCGGGCGACACTAGGCACCTCCGCGGTGCTGTGCGTGAACCCCGTTGGCCCACACTCAGCTCCCCCGGCGCGGCAAGGCGGTCCACCACGTGGTTGCCCAGCGAGCCCGCTACGAACACCGGCCGCCGACGCTGCCGTGGCACCAGCATTGGCACCCCCCCCGGTCTTTCCCCCGTCCCCGACGGTGGGCCCAGGGGGAGGGCCGTCCACGCCGGGGGGCCCCCCGACGGTGCCTATGCCGTATGTCGTCGAGTCGCCACCCGCTTCATCGGCGTCATCCGTGTGGCAGGCGCTGGCGGCGGCTCTGGTGGTACCCTCCGCCGCCGTTGGCGACCACCCACCCTCAACAGCGGCGTTGCAGGACGAGTCATTGTCCCAGCGTGTGCTCGAGCTCGAAGAGCAAGTCGACCGGCTGAAGAGAGAGGCGCGGCATTACCGCACGTTGCGCCCCTCTCCCGTCGCGCCCCCGACCTTGGCGCTTGGCAACGTGTCGGTCGCCATGCTGGCCGCGCTCGCCACGGCCATGGCAGGGCTCGAGCAGCGCTTTGAGTCGCAGCGGCGCCAGAACAACCAAATATTGGCCGAGCTGAGCGAATGGCGGCGAGCACTGGGGAGGGCGGCGCCTCCAACTCCCGCACGTCCCGAGCCCCCCACCGCGACGACCGAGTCCCCGGCAGTCGCGACGCCTCGAACTACTGGTCATTGATGGTTGACGCCTCGTTTGCCTTTTGACGTTCGCATAGAGAAACGGAAGAAACCATACGGCCTGGGGATATTGACCTCTCTCCCTCCCTCTTCAACCCTCGCAACTCCTCTTATGCCTCTCTCTCTCTCTCTCTCTCTCTCTTCAACCCTCGCTCCTCTTCAACCCTCGCTCCTCTTGGCACCCCACAACAAAACCAGTCTTCTATTTCAGTGAAGTTTCCATCTTTGTGAAACACAGTTGGAACGCTGTGCCACAGCCTGTGGACCCGGTGTGAACAGTGTTATGGGTTCACACTTTCCACACGCTTTTTTTCTGGTTTTTGCCGTCGCACACCGCCACAAGACATCCCCCCAGCACACACGTCTCACTAACCAGAGATCCCAATGGCTGACGCTAAGGCCGCTACGGCCCCCGTCGCCGCCGCCGCTCCCGCGAAGGAGAAGAAGGAGAAGGGCGAGGGAAAGACCGAGAAGAAGGAGCGCAAGGAGGAGGTCAAGTACTACGGCCCCAACGTGCAGCCAGACACCCACGTGTACGGCGTCGCCCACGTCTTCGCGTCCGACAACGACACCTTTGTGCACGTCACGGATCTGTCCGGCCGTGAGACGATCGTCAAGGTCACTGGTGGTATGAAGGTCAAGGCCGATCGCGATGAGTCTAGCCCCTACGCGGCCATGCTCGCCGCCCAGGACGTCGTCGCGCGCTGCAAGGAGTGCGGCATCACCTGCCTGCACATCAAGCTACGTGCCACCGGAGGCGTCCGCAGCAAGAACCCCGGCCCGGGCGCGCAGTCCGCGCTCCGCGCCCTTGCCCGCGCGGGGATCAAGATTGGCCGCATCGAGGACGTCACCCCGGTGCCTCACGACTCGACGCGCCGAAAGGGCAGCCGTCGTGGTCGCCGTCTATAGGCACCGGCAACGTTGGCAACGAATTGCGATGCATCGGTGTCCGGTTTTTTACTTCTCCATTTTTTCTTCCTTCTTCTCCTTTCGCCGCGCGAAGGGGGGTTGTTCACGCAGAGCAGCCAGTGTGCGGGGAAACCGGGGGGATTACCACAATACGAATGGTCCTCGCTGTTCCCCCCAACCCGCGTAAGTTGTTTGTGGTGCACCATTACAATGCGGCTTTTTTGTTTGTTTGTTTTGTATCCCTTTTGTGGTTTCGCGACCAAACACAGTTCGATTTCGCTTTGTCCCTACACCACACGACAGGACAAGCCCGCCGCCGAGAAGAATGTCCATTCGTCTCGCTCAAATTTTCGTTTGGCTCGTGGCCTTGGCGCTGTGCGTCAGTGGCGTGAGTGCAAAGTACAAGGCCAAGGAAAAAGTCGTGTACATCCCTGGCAGCGGCCCGGGAAATGTGCAGCTCGTCGCCGATGTGCTATTTCCCGACCCCAGCGAACGCGGAAATCAAACGTTCCCGGTGATCATCTTTGTCAACTCATGGGGCGTGCCAGAATTCGAATACCTCTTGCGCGCCGGGAAGTTTGCGGAAGAGGGTTACGTTTGCGTGGAGTATGCCACGCGTGGGTGGTGGTTCAGCGGCGGGGAGATTGACGTCGCCGGCCAGTGGGACCGCCTGGACGGGACGGCCGTCGTCGACTGGATCGTCGACAACAGGCAGGAGTTTGGCGCCAACACATCTGCTATCGCCTTCGCGGGCATCTCCTATGGTGCGGGCATTTCTCTGGAGATGGCCGGCTTCGATCCGCGCGTCACGACCGCGGTCGCAATGAGCGGATGGGCGAATCTGTCGCGCAACCTTTACTACCAACACTCGACGAGTCTGCACACGGTCGACACGCTGGTCGGGATCGCGAATTCCAGTGGCCACCCGTCTCCCGGTTTGCTCAAAATGTACCAGGACCTCGTCACCCACACCGACATCACCGCGGCGATGGCGTATGGCAACCAGCGTGGCGCCGCGCTCGTGCTCAAAAACCTCAACTGGCGAAAGACTCCGATTTTCATGTCGAACAACTACCTCGATCGCATCTTCTATCCGCAGGAAATGCTGACGTTTTTTGAGGAGTTGCAAGGGCCGAAATACTTCCTGAACAACTGCGGAGGCCACGCTATGGCGGAAGGGATTGGCCTCACCGACATTCATAACTACATCTGGAGCAAGGCGTCCATGTGGCTGAACTACTGGCTGAAGGGCGAGCAAAATGGCATCACGTCGGAAAACCCGATCCGGTTTCAAAACGAGGGATACCTGTTTGATCCTGTGTACCAAGAGTTTTCTTCGTGGCCAGCGCCGACGTCCGAGTTGCAGTGGACTCAGTACACGCTGTTGGCAAGGGGATCATCCGCGACAGGGTCGCTCATAGCCACCAATGAGAGCGACACGATGATGAAGGCCGGCGCACGACGGTCGTCGTCGCTGCAGGGACCCGACGAGACAATCTTCTTCACGAGTGAGCCCCCCTTCTTCGACGGCGAGGGCAAGCAAGACAACCACGCCGCGTTCGAAGGTGTATTTCCTTCCTTCCCGCTGAATGCGTCTCGCCGATTCAGCATTTCGTACGTTGCTCAGCCCTTCACGCAGGACACACGAATTTGCGGCAGCCCCACGCTGACGGTCGGCCTTACCGCGAGCAACGCATCCTTTCAGCTGTATGCGTTCCTTTTCGACGTGCCAGCCGACGCCTCGCTTACCGGAGCCATCGTGAGCGACGCGACGCTGACGCGGTGGGGAAACACCGATGCGCCGACCGAAACGTATGGGCCGATGCGGTTCCGAACCATGTGCCACAACTTCGTGCAGGGACACTCTCTCGCGATCGGCTTTGTGCTCTTTGCCCGTCGTTACGCTCCGGCGAACACCGAGGACAGTCTGTCCGTGACGCTCCGCTATGGCGGGGCATCCGTCGTCAACATTCCGACCGTCGTCCTTTGATCCCCTACCCCCACCGCCGCGTGTGTTCACTTCCCCCTCTTTCTCTCTCTCGACGCCAAGGAGGCCCAAAGGACCTCTCCCTCCTCGACGCCAAAGAGGCGCGAAGGACCTCTCTCTCAGCGATTCGACCCTCCCACATTTGATCGCTCTTTTTTCGCGACACGCCGTTGTTTTTTCCACTTTCGTTCGCGCTCAAAAGGTCTCGATAGCGGTCGCATCGGTGGGTCTTTTCTCGGTCGATGATAGGTCGCCAAGGAGAGGCCGCAGGGTTCAGTGCGACGGCCGAGAAGGCCGCCGGGTGGCGGGAAGCCTGCGTGTCGTCCTTGACGGCGGCTTCCGCTACGACGACGTCGTTTGTGTGTCGAACGGCGGCGTCGATGCACGTAGAATGGCGTACGATCGCGGCGTGGTTTGCGTCCACGACGGCCGACGAGAAGCGCCGGGCCCTCTCCCGCGTGGCGTGGCCTCCACACAAATGGCCGCCGCAGCTCGTGTGGTGCCTCGCGTGTGGGGCCGTCATGGGGGGTGCGATCACGGCGTTGCTCTCGTCGAGACGACAAAGGCGGGCCGTTTCCCATTCGACAGCCGCCGCACACAATGTGATGTGCCGTGGCACCTCCTCACTTCCGTCCGTCGGTCACGCCGCGGAGAGCCCGCAATTGCAGGTTTGCTTGCATACGCCGCCCACGTCGTCGAATTCGTCGGCGTCGTCGACGCATGCCGGCATAGGATCTCACGACCGCGGCGGCCCAACCGGTGGCCTCCTTGTCGGCAGCAGCCCGGCGACGTCGGCGGGTGGTAGTGTGGGACGGTCCACGGCGGCGGCGGCGGTTTCTCCCCCAATCGGTAGCACCGACAGCCTTATCAGGACGACGACGACGAGCAACGCGGGGAGCCCCCCCAGTTCGATTTGTTCTCGACTCAGCGCGCTGCACAACATCGCCGTGACGCTCATTTCACACCCGCGGGATTGGGAGGCGCCACTCGCCAAAGCGTTGTTGGCTCGATTTCACGAAGACGTGGCCACCTACCCCGTGGTGGGCTTGGACGCCGAGTGGTCAAGAGGCAGGCGCGTCGGGTTGGTGCAGCTCGCGTCGCGGCGCACGTGCTGGCTCATTCGCGTGCACGAGCACGGCAGCGAGGCCATCCATCCTTCGCTGAAGGCCGTCATGGCGCGCGAGGACGTGCTGCACTGTGGCGTCGGTGTGCACGGGGACGTGGTGAAGCTCCGCGAAATCGGTGTCGTCGTCGCCCAAGCGTGCGACATCGCCAAGATCGCGGCCCATGCACGCATCGTAACGTCGGTGCGAAGGGGCCTCGAGTCGGTGTACCGCGACGCCATTGGCGAGCCGTTGAACAAGGACGCCAAGGTGACCACGTCGAACTGGGAGCGGCCTCAGCTGTGGCCCGAGCAGCTCGCCTACGCGGCGGACGACGCCATCGCCGGGGTGCTCATCTTTCACGCGATTCACGCGAGGAGCGACGCGGCGGATCGACCGTACCCCTCGCCACCTCCTCGTAGTGGTCCGCCCATCGTCGAAGACGCTTCGACGGCCGCCGCCACGGCAGCAGTGGCGGCGGCCTCTCCCGCCGCATCGCGCACCGGTGTGGTGTGGGACGAGCACCCATGGGACACGGTACCTCAGTCGCCTGCGCACCAGTTCGTCGCGGCGACTCTGGCAAAAGCGCCTTTGCCAGACAGCCACTTCACCGCGGCGGCGGCTTCCACAAATCGACCACCCATCAGCGACGTGGGGGTTGCTTCCCCCGCCGAGAGCCCTCCCCCCCCTTCTTGGTGGGAGCGGCCATCCGCGACGCTGCCATCTTCCCCGCCGCCCGCCGCCGTCAACTTCCCCACAACCGACCATCCAAGCGGCGTCGTGGTCCTCAGCGCGGAGGGGCAGCACATTTTCACATGCGACCAGAATAAGGCAAAATGGTACACCGACAAGAAGCAGCTGGCGGTCGTCACGGCACGCGACGGGGAAACGGGCCGGCCCACCGAAATTCGCTTGCGTTTTGTTCCGAAGACGAAGACGAAGTTATGCATGAATTGGCAGCTGGGGTCGTGCCAGTTCGACGTCAATTGCCCGTTCGCCCACGGCATCGAACAGCTCGCTGATAGAAGCAGCGAGTTGCCCACTGCGTCAAGCCCCCCGCCCCAAATGCCGCCGCCATCGGATACGTCGTCGTCGTTCGATGGGGGTGCCCATCAGCTGTTCTCGGCGATGGAAGCGGACGACGCGGCGGCCGCCATCAGCGGCCCGCCGCTGTATGGGGTGCGTCCGGTGCTACCGACCGACCGTTGCTACATCTGCTTGGCGCAGGGCGCGAGCTGCACGAGGCACCCCGTGGTGCCCGCCGCCCACCGCCGGCTACTACCCGCCCCCTTCAACAAGCCCTCGTCGGAGGACTACGTCACGGTGTGCAGCCAGTGCCTTCCGAGGTTCTCAGCGATGGCTGCCGGGGAGGCGAAGCGGCTCTCGGCAGAGTGGAAAAAGTTGCTTCTCGCATCGCTTTCGTCGTCGTCGTCGATGACCACTCCGCCACCGACTGCCATTCCGACCGGAGATGCATCGACTCGTTGGTCCGCTCTCCCCCCTCCTCTTACGTCCACCGCCGCCGCTTGCGGCGACGAGGCCGCTGCGACACCACCACCGGTGGCCCACTTCCCTACCAACAGCGCCTTCGTCGAGCACTGCATTCGCGAAGCGTTGGCCGTCGAGGCACCGCATGTGATGTCCGGAAGCTCCTCGAGGCAGCCGTCGGCAGCCAGGAGAGAGGCGTCCCCTCCGGCCGGCGGCGGCGGTCATGGCGACCGTCACCCCTCCACTCCAGGCGGCGGCGAGCCGCTCCTCCTGACCCCCATCGCCTCTCCTGCGGGGAGGGCGGACGGCTCTCCAGGGACAAGTAGCACTTCAAATTCGCAGCACCCTCACGCCCCGGTGCCAGGGAGCGGGTTGGACCTCCCGCAGGCCACCCGGATGGTGCGGTACGCGCAGCTGCTGTCGCAGTTCCATCGGACTGTGCTCCACGACTCAGCGGCCGCCCCGACGACGGCGCAGGAGGAGGGGGGTGATGCACACGCACAGCCGAATGCAGGCGCCTCGCCACCAGGTCACGTCGGCGGCAGCAACAGCTCCGCTAACCTCTCTGTGCGCAACTTGCCCTACCAACGGCGCCGCGAGATGCTACAGTACGTGATCGAAGCGGCCAGCGAACTCAGCGCGCGGGACCGGCCGCTGCGGGAAGCGGTTCGCCGAGCGTTGGAGTCGGATGGGCACACAGCCTTACCCCTGTTGCACATTGTGGCCGAGTTGCAGCCTGCCGACGTTGCGCAAAGCACGGAGGCCACGCACGCCGTGTCGCTCTTCACGTTCATGCGGAACCATCGGAGGGAGGCGGCAGCAGTGGCCGGGGACGATCGATCCGGCCGAGTGGGTGACGGCGTGGCCCCACCGCCGTCCACCCGCCGAGTCGGCGGTGACGGAAAGGAAGCGATCTCCGCGTCCGCGACCGTGGAGAGACTCACCGACAGCGAGGACGTAGGGCGCGATGATGCCGCCGCAGCGGAGTACATTCGTCACTGGCGCAGGATGTTTGCGACCCACATGCGCCCAGGCATCATACCGTGGGGCAGCGTCAATCTGCACCCCACCGCCGAACACTGAAAGAGGGCCCATTTAGAGAGCGATTGATATGGGGGAAGTCGATAGACAAAGGTGAATAAAAGAGAGGGACTCCATTTTTACTTTTCTTGACGCCCAGTGAGCTACGAGCCAACCACGGCCCGAATAAAAAAAGAGCGCGGCCTGTTTTCTTTGATCGATTGGGGACAAGTACAACAGGACCCCTTTCTCCGAGGAGCTCCCCCTGAGTTTTTTCTCTTAAACGCCATGTTTCGTCGCTTGACCTCGTCGCTGTTCATGCGCGCGACCCCCTTAGTGTACGCCCGGACGCTGCCGCAGGGCTTCGACTACGTCGATAACAAGGTCAAGGACCTCGACCCCTCTGCGCCCTACGAGAACCTCGCCTCCATGTGCCTCACGCTGACGCGGCAAGATGAGGTCATCATTCGGGGCGAGCAGGTCAAAAGCGTTCAGATTTGCACGGCGTCCGGCGAGCTGGGCATCAACCCGTGCCATGAGTACAAAATCTCGAAGTTGATTCCCGGCGTGCTGACCGTGGAGGTCGCCGATGGTAAGACGTTGAAGTACTTCACCTCGGGCGGATTCGCTCACCTGAACAACATCGGTGCCGTGGACATCAATACTGTAGAGTGCATCCTGCTCGAGGATCTGGACGTGCAACTCGCGGAGAAGGAACTCACGGCCGTCACAGAGCAGCAGAAGAACGGCAAGACGGAGTCGGAAAAGGCTGTCGGCGAGGCGATGGTCCAGACGCTCGAGGCGGTGGTCGCCGCGCTCAAGGCTGGCGGCAGCGGAGGCGGCCACTAAACGTTGAGGCGGCGACCCGGGAAATGGGTCAAAAATCTCCCTTCCGACTCTCATCAGTATTCTGAGGATTTCGCGGGGGGGTGGATTCCCGTGGTGACTGGGCGGGGGCTCTCCTCTATCCTGGAGGGTGCAATAATCGAGAGAGAGCAATAGGGGGCCAACGGGCGTCCCGTCAGAGAGAGAGAGGCCGCGAGGAGGGGA
>ERZ1292633.3180-Hain-H41-02um-R1-3180-length-16218-cov-5_pt1 | contig 16218 bp, 15 predicted proteins | sample MGYA00564406_ERZ1292633 | MGnify/ENA primary metagenome ERZ1292633 (study PRJEB36523, sample SAMEA6512639) | groundwater metagenome | collected 2019-01-08 | study: AquaDiva: Metagenomics assemblies of 32 groundwater samples | reverse complement strand
CATGCAACCCATCGAGCACGAGGTGGAAGAAGATGACGATTACGTCACTTACGCCGGCGGAAGTTACGAAGAAATGCAGGAAGATCAAGGCGAAATTGAAGCGGCCGAAGGGGAGGCCGATCATGAAGTCGGTGCCGCTTTCACGGTCAAACAATTTGAAAATGGCGAAAGTGGTCTTTTGCGTTCCCTTGACTGGACCGGTTATGGCGATGAGCTGTGGTTTCATGGTAAGATGTTGGAAGAAGACGATGTCCAGGTAGCCTAGAAATGTCAAAAGTGGCGAGCTGCTCGTCAAGTATGCAAATCAATCCCACAAAATTAGTCGGATTATTTGCGGTCGCGGCGGTGCTGATCGGCGCCGCTGTTTTTGTAACTTGGTTTTTATTTGGCCGCAGTCTGAATGATGACGTCCGGCGGATGCTTGTCACTATGAGCAATCTGCAAACGGTGCGCGTCAAAACAGAGTTGAAGGACAGCCAAGCAAATTATTTTGACGGAGCCAAATTGCGGATGGGCGCCGAGGGGGTGGTTGATTTGACCGACAAAGCTGATCTGGCGTTTGATCAACAATTCGCCGTCGACGCGTCGATTGATGGCGCCCAAGCCAGCGGACAGTATCGTCGTCTTTCAGCCGGAGACTATCTGTATTTTGATGACGCCCCAGAAACTGACGAATTGGATTTGTCCGCTTTTGCCGATCAGTGGATTTTTATTCCCAAAGGTTTATCTTTGGCGCCGTTGTTTGGCGGGGATACCATGCGCCAGTTGACCGAGGAAGACTGGCAAGCGCTGGTGAAATTGGTCAACAAAGTTGATCTGGTAGAAACGCAAAAAACAGGGATCATCGAAATCATCGATGGCGATCCGTCGTTGCCATATAGCTTTGTCGTCAATAGTGAGGGGATGAAAATATTCTTGGTGACGTGGTGGGAGTTGCGTCATGGGCAGTTGATCGACGCGGTGTCGTTTCAGAAGATTGTGGCTGATGTCGACGGGATGGATGACGTAAAAGGCACCTTATACATCGGCCGCAAAACGTTTTTACTGCATCGGTTGACGATCAAGAGCCCGACGCTGGACGTCAAAATAACCTTGAGTGATTTTAATCAGCCGGTTGAACTGACCGCGCCGGAGGAAAAAACAAAAGACGTGCGACGCATCTTGTCCGAACTTGGTTTCAACGTCGCTGCCTTGCCGAGCGCGATGACGGGTACGGCCAGCGGATCATCGGCTCCCTCGAGCTTTGGCTCCATTCCCGGCAACTCCGCCAACGCCGCCGCCAATGATGATCCTGACGAAGATGGCTTAGACAACACTATGGAATTTTTTTACGGCACTAACGCCCGTGACGCCGACACTGACGGTGACGGCGTTAGCGACGGCGAAGAAGTTTCCAGCGGCAAGAATCCCAAAGGCAGTGGCGGGTTGTTCAGCTTCGGCCTACCATTTTGACTTATGTCATTTAAAAATCAGCGCCGCGGCGACACCTCCGGCGACAGCAATCGTCGCCTCCATGTTTTGCGTTTCGGTTTTTTGATCTTCGCCGCTCTGATCGTTTGGCGGCTTTTCACTTTGCAGGTCGTCAACTCCGCTTATTACGCCGCTCTGGCCGAAGGGCAGTATTCTTTTTATAAGGATTTGTACCCGGAACGTGGCACAGTTTACGCCTCGGACTTGAAAGACGGTCAACGTCATCCCGTTGCCACCAACATCAGTTTAGGATTCGTGGTGGCTGATCCGCGCAACGCCAAAGACGTCTATGAGACCGCCAACATTTTGGCGACGATTTTTGGTTTGACTGATGAAGAGTTGTTAACGCTGGAAGATCGTCTGGCCAAAGCCGATGATCAATGGGAGCCGGTGCGGCGAGAAGTACCGGAGGAACAGTTAGCCCAAATTGACGCCGCCCAAAAAGACGGCAAGCTGAAAGGCATTTCCTACACCCGCTGGCCGTCGCGGACTTATCCTGAAACCGGATTTGGCGGGCAAATTCTCGGCTTTGTCGGCACCAATGACGATGGGAGTGCTTCTGGCAAGTACGGGATTGAAAGTTATTTTGACGAGGAACTTGCAGGCACCGCGGGCTATTTGCAAAGTGAGCGCGATGACAGCGGCCGGTTGGTGCCGGTCGGTGATCAGTCTTTTCAAGCGGCCGTCGATGGAGCCGATATCGTCCTGACCATCGACCGCAACATTCAATACACGGCTTGCAAAATGCTTCGTCAGGCCGTACTGCGCCACGGGGCCGACAGCGGTTCGCTGGTTATTTTAGAGCCGTCGACCGGCGCGGTTTTGGCAATGTGCGGGGCGCCGGATTTTGATCCCAATATTTATGGCGAGGTGGTTGACGCCAATGTCTTTAACAACCCGGCTATTTTTAATGCCTATGAGCCGGGGTCTGTCTTCAAACCGATCACCATGGCCGCGGCGATTGATGCCGGAGCCGTCACCCCGTCCACCACTTTTGAAGACTTTGGTTTCGTCGATGACGTCGGTTGTGAAACTCCCATTCGCAATTCGGAAGACAAAGTTTATGGGACGCAAACCATGACCCAGGTTCTGGAACAATCGATCAACACCGGAGTCATTTTTGTCATGGAGGCAATGGGTCGGGAGGTGTTTGCAAATTACGTCAACAATTTTGGTTTTGGCGCTTACAGCGGTATTGAATTAGATAAAGAAGTGCCCGGCAATGTCAGTTCTCTTAAGCAGACATCCGATTGCTACGCGGCCACCGCCTCTTTTGGCCAAGGAATTACCGTCACTCCGCTTCAGCTAGCCGCCGCCTATGTGCCTTTGGCCAACGGCGGACGACTGATGCAGCCGTTTGTAGTTCAGGAGATTGATTATGCTGATGGGCGGGTGGAAAAAACCGAGCCGATTGAAGTTCGTCAAGTTGTCAGTGACAAGACGGCTAATTTGTTGAGCGCCATTCTGATTTCGGTGGTGGAAAATGGTCACGGCAAAAAAGCTCAAGTGCCTGGCTACTACATTGCCGGCAAAACCGGAACTGCCCAGGTGGCCGGACCTGGCGGCAGTTACAGTCCAGACGACACCATTGGCTCGTTTGCCGGTTACGGCCCGGTAGGGGATCCGCGCTTTGTCATGGTTACCCGTATTGACCATCCGCGCGACGTGCAATACGCTGAATCTACCGCCGCCCCGCTGTTCGGCGAGATTGCTGAGTTTTTACTGCGGTACTTCGAAGTGCCGCCACAGAGATAAAAATTAAAGACTATGAAAAACCTTGTTACCAAAATTTTGACCTGGGCTTCCAAGCGTGTCTTGGCCAAGCACAAACCGATAATTATTGCCGTGACCGGTTCGGTTGGTAAAACGTCGACGCGCGACGCCATTGCTTTGGTGCTGGGCACAAAGTTTCGCGTGCGTGTCCCAAAGAAGAATTTGAATACCGAGATCGGCGTACCGTTGGTTATTTTGGATTTGGACAAGCCAACGTCGGCCTGGGGTTGGTTGGCGCTTATGTTTAAAGCGATTGGGCAAGCTACCGCGTCCGATCAGTCCTATCCGACCCATTTAGTTCTTGAGTTCGGCGCTGATCGACCTGGTGATATCAAACATTTGTGCGAGCTCGCTCCGCCGAGCGTCGGCGTCGTCACGGCTATCACTTATGTCCATGTGGCCAACTATCCTTCGCTTGAAGCCATGATCGCGGAGAAGGCTGAGCTGATTAAATGTTTACCAGCCGACGGATTGGCCATCTTGAACGCTGATGACGAACGGACGCTGGCGATGCGTCAACTTTCCCAAGCGCTGGTGGTGACTTACGGGAGCAACGATCAAGCGGAAGTGGCCGTGGTGGATTACGTTCTTAACGCGCCGCGCGGCATCCGTTTTGCTGTGGCTGATCGCAGAACGGAAGAAATGCCGACGCAGGTGGAACTGGCGGGGACGCTGGGAGCGCATCAGGCGCTGGTTTGCGCCGCGGCCATAGCTGTGGGCAAACATTTTGGCGTTTCAGCCGCTCAAGCGGCTAAGGTTCTTTCGGCGCAATATTCTCCTCCGGCCGGGCGCCTGAAACCGCTTGCAGGCATCAAACAAACTCTGCTCCTCGACGACTCCTACAACGCCGCCCCGGCTTCAATGAACGCGGCGCTGGAAGTCCTCAAGGCTTGCCAACCGACTGATGTTGGTCGGCGCGTTGCCGCTTTGGGAGAGATGGCCGAGTTGGGGCCGCATACCGAGGAGCAACATCGTCAGCTTGGTTGGCGCGCGGCCGAGGCGGGAGTTGATTTGTTGGTTTTGGTCGGGGAGAAATCTCGCGACACAGCCCGCGGCGCCCTTGAGGCTGGAATGAAGGATGATCAAATTGTCTTAGTCAAGAATGCTGAAGAAGCCGGTCGCTATCTTGATAAAGAGATCAAGTCAGGCGATGTCGTTTTGATTAAGGGGTCGCAAAGCTCGCGGATGGAAAAGACGGTCAGAGATTTATTGGCCGATCCGACCAAGGCGTCCGAATTACTCGTTCGCCAAGAGCCGGAATGGCAATAGATTTTTATGAGGGGGTTTTATTATTTTTCGGTAGCGGTTTCGATGTTGATGGCTTTGGCCGTGGTCATTTTTGGTATGGGGTCAGGTAGGGAATAAGGTATTAAACCAGCTGACAAATTACTGATTACCGACCTGACCCCATCACGCCTTCTCTTTTTCGGCGACATTATGCTTGGTCGCAATGTTGAGGTGATGACGGAGAAAAATGGTCAAGACTGGCTATTTGAAAAACTGGACAGTCTCCTGTTGCCGGAAACATTTATTGTCGCCAATCTCGAAGGCCCAATTGTTACGGATCACACGCCAACGCCGACCGGATCGTTTAGTTTTTCCTTTTTAGACACCTCCGCCGAATTGTTGGCTCGGCATAACTTTGACGCTGTTTCGTTGGCCAACAATCATACGTTGAATCAAGGCGATGACGGCTTTGTAGAGACGCAAAAACATCTTGCCAATGCTGGAGTTGAGTACGTCGGCCATCCGATCGAAATGGGCGAAGAGTATGTTTTGTCCACCGTCGTTAATGAACAACCGTTGACGATTGCCGGGTTCAACATGACTTTTGCCTACAACGATCCCAACGCGGCTGTGGCGACAATCGCCAGCTTGACGGAAAAGTCAGAGGCTCCAATTATTGTCGTTATGCATTGGGGAGAGGAGTATCAGCCGCATTCAAACAAGACCCAACAAGACTTGGCTCATCGTCTCATCGACGCCGGAGCCAACCTCATTATTGGCGCGCATCCGCACGTGGTGCAGGAGGTAGAAAGTTACAACGACAAACTTATTTTTTACTCTCTAGGCAACTTTATTTTTGATCAGTATTTTTCCGTGGAGACACAACAAGGTTTGGCGGTAGGGATAGATTTGACCGCCGACGGATTGATGACCGCCACTTTGTATCCGCTTGAAAGCGTCAAGAGCCAACCGGCTTTGATGACCGAGCCTGACCGTTCAGCATTTTTGTCCGCCATCGCCAGTCGTTCGTCAGCAGACTTGGCCGAAGCGTTGCGACAAGGGGAAATTTCATTTTGATATAAAATCGAAGACCGCATCCCATGAAGCGGCTTCGAGATGAAGCATTGGGGTGCGGTCGTTGAGAGTTAGAGGTTGTCGTTGGCAGGCAGGCCGCCGAGAACCTGAACCGTTTCCGCGGCCACTTTGCAACCGTAGTCGGCGCAAGCACGCAGAGGCGACCCACGCGTCAGAGACAGCAGAAAACCGGCGGCCATGGCGTCTCCGGCTCCGGTGGTGTCGCGAACGACGACCTGCCTGGCCGGAGCAGTGAAATGCTCCCCGGCGCTGTGTACCAGAACGCCGCGTTCCCCTTGGGTCACAACCACGACGGCTCCGCGCTCGCTCGTGGTCCAGTCCAGAAGTTGCCTGGCGGCTTGTTCTGGAGCGCCGAGTCCCAGCATCTCCGCCTCTTTGTGGTTGAGGAACAGGACTGTGGCATTGTAGCGTTCGATCACTTGGCGCATGATCTCGCGACCAAGATAGGCCCCGGAGCCGAGGTCGATGGAAATCGGCACGTGAAGGTCGGTGGCCGTCTCCATGGCGGCGAAAGCCACCCGATGGATAGGAAACGCTTGATTGAGCAGATAGCCGGTCAGATGAAGCCAGGTGTTGGGTTGGATTCCAGCTTTCACGGTGGCCTCGTCGTCGAAGTACATGCCTCCGCCGATGTCAGAACGCATGACGCGTCCACCATTCGGCCGCACCAGGACGAGCGATCGGCCGGTCGGCTGGGCCACTTGGCGCACGCGAACATCACAGAGGTCGCGAGAGAGCTGGGCCAGGTGCGTCCGTCCGTTTTCATCTTGTCCGACTTGTCCGTAGACTTGGACTTGCCCGCCGAGGCGGCCGAACCAGCGAGCGGTGTTGGCCCCAGCGCCCCCGACCATCATCGTCGGGAGCAGGCCTCGATGCCGACAAAGATCAGCCAGCCTTTCCCACTCCACCGCGTCCACCATGAGGTACTCGCTTGAAGGGTCGATGTTGAGTGACTGAAGAAGCAGGTCGTCTGCCCCTTCCACCATGTAGTCCATCATGTGGCCGTCGAGAACGATGAGGGTCGTGGTCATGGTTTCATCTCCGCGTTGATGATGGCATACTTAAGATCAAAAAGCCAATTGACGCCCGTCTTTTGTCATGTTATCGTTGGGCTCGCAAAATAAACACGGCCTCATCGTCTAACGGTTAGGACGCAGGGTTCTCATCCCTGTAATCCGGGTTCGATTCCCGGTGAGGTCACCAAAAAATACCAGCTCCGGCTGGTATTTTTTGTGACCGAAAGGACATGCCCTGCGGCATGTCCGTCGGGGAATCGAAACGTCGGAGCGATATGCCGATACCAATCGGCATCGCGAGACGGTGCCCAGCCCGAGTCGAGCGGCGGCGAGACGAGAGGTGCGGGCGATTCCCGGTGAGGTCACCAAAAATCGCCATCCATTTGGATAGCGATTTTTGCACGACGATTGCGACTGGCGACAGCCCCATTGATTAAAGGAGAAGCCGCTCGCAAGCGTGGGCTTGAGCGAGCGGCGAGTTGCTTCGCGGTCGGAGTTGGACGATCAAAGGCGCGAGGCGTAGGTCAGATTGTAGACCGGGTTCTGGCGCCCGAGGAAGTCGAACAAATCCGTGGCCGGATAGCCCTCAAGCAGCAGCACAGCCTCGATGACCTCTCCGGAGGGCGCTTCGAGATCCGTGACGATCTGACCGATCGTCTGCCGTATGTCGCTGTTGATTCGCGTCTGACGCCAGATGTTGACTCGACGGACGAAGAGCTGGCGGAAGCGAAGACCGTCGCCATCCGGCCGCTCATCCGCCATGGTACAGGGAACGAGGAGCTGTCCCAATATCTCCGTCCAGCCGCGCCGGAAGAGCTGAACGCGATCGCTTTCGCACGGCCGAGACAGCAGCGGCCGCATCTCCTCGACTTTGATTTGCTTGAGAATCGTCCGCAGTCCATCTTCTCCGATGTATTCTTTGTCCGACATGATTGACCTCCGACTCAACCTTGGTTTATTTTTTCGTTTTTGTCAAGGAGTTGTGTTATAATTCTCGAAGTATGATTTTGGGGGAATTATTTGTGCAGATCGGCGTGGTGATTGTGGTCGCCGCAGTATTATCTTTTTTGATCAACCGTTTGCGCCAGCCGCTCATCATCGCTTACATTTTGACCGGCGTTTTGATTGGGCCGTCACTGTTAGGCCTGTCTTCCCAAGCGGATTTTTTTTCCACTCTTTCCGACGTTGGAGTGGCCTTTTTGCTTTTTACAGTTGGCCTCAATCTTGATTGGAAGCACATCAAAGAAGTTGGCTGGACCGCTCTTGGCGTTGGTCTTGGCCAAGTTGTTTTCACTTCGGCCATTGGTTATTTCCTCGCCCGAGCCTTGCATTTTGATCTTGCTACTTCGCTTTACCTCGGCCTGGCCTTCACCTTTTCCTCAACCATCATTATTGGCAAATTGCTTTCGGACAAAGACGACCTTGATCGGCTATACGGCCGCATCAGTGTCGGACTTTTGATCGTTCAGGATTTAATCGCCATGTTTATTTTATTGTTTTTGGGAACTGTCGGCAGCGGACAAAGTTTTGAGTCCATCGCCGCCTTGGTTCTTGGCAAATGGCTTTTGACCATCGTCGGCGTCTTCCTGCTTTCAACATTTGTCCTGCCGCGACTGACTGCTTACGCCGCTCGTTCTCAAGAATTGCTTTTCCTCTTTGGTCTGGCTTGGTGTTTTGGTTTGGCCGGATTGCTTTCGGTGCTGGGATTTGGCATCGAGTTCGGCGCTCTCTTGGCTGGACTGTCTTTGGCCGGCACTGGCTGGAGCAAGGAATTGGCCGCGCGCTTTCGGCCTCTACGTGATTTTTTCCTGATTATTTTCTTTGTTTTCTTGGGCGCGCAATTGACCCTGCCCAGCCTGGAGGCGTTGGCTGTGCCAGTGGCGGTTTTCTCCGTCTTTATTTTGATCGGCAATCCGTTTATCGTGCTCGTTCTTTTGCGGACCCTTGGTTATCATCCGCGAGTTGGTTTTATGGCTGGAACCACCGTGGCCCAAGTCAGTGAGTTTTCGTTTATTCTTCTGGCCGCCGGAATCAAGCTCGGCCAGATTGAACCGTCGATTTTAACTCTGGCCACTTTGGTCGGTTTGATCACCATCACCGTCAGCTCCTATTTGATCACTTTCAACGACGTGATTTATGATTTTTTCTCGCCGCTCTTTCGCTGGTTTGAGCCAAAAGGAAAGGCCAGTTTAGGAAAACGTCGAGGGATTAAAACGCCAGAGGTGGTGCTTTTTGGATGGCACCGCATGGGCGAAGTTGTTTTGCCAAAAGTTCGAGCGCTCGGTAAGCCGTATGTGGTGGTTGACTTTGATCCCGCGGCCGCCACAGAACTGACGGCTCGGCACGTTCCCTTTATATACGGCGATGCCGGCGATCACGATTTTCTTTCTGATTTGAAATTGGAAAAAGCCAAGTTGGTGATCTCAACGATTCCCGACGAAGACGTCAGCTTGCAGATCGTCCATTATTTGAAACACAAAAAATTTACCGGGGTGACGATTGTCACTGCCAAGACGTCTGAGCACGCCGCCCACTTGTATCGCGATGGGGCGCACTTTGTGATCATTCCTTCGGTGCTGGGAGGAGAGCGCTTCGCGGAGATGCTCAAAAAAAATCAGTTGAATCAAAAGACGTGGGTGAAGACTGGCAGGCGATGAGTTGGGATCGGCAGTCTGACTTCGTACTTGACGAAGTCCCCTTTTTGATCTAGGGTAAATTCTTGGCATGGAGGTCAAATGCCCAGAGCGCACGTCTCTCCGATGAGCGCCGATTCCGCTTCGCGACTGGCAACGGTTCGTGGAGCAGACTCGCAATCCATCCGCTGTCTGCCTCAAGATCGGCACAGCACTGAAGTCCAACTGATCATCTTTTGCGAGTGGCCGGGATTCCACTGGGCTCGCGACAACGTCAAGATGGTCTTGAGGATGCGCAACAGTCGCCGCCTCGATCACGCAGGCCTCTACTCCGTCACTCCAGTGGATGCCGACGACCTGGAGAAGGGCTGGGTCACTTCCGCCATCTTCAGGGAACCATTCCTGGTGAGCGACATCGACGACATCCAGCTGTTTGTCCAGCGCTCCGATGGCTCCGCCGCCATCGCCTACCTCTTTGCCGCCTGAACGACTTTCAGGACCGCCTTGCGCTCCAGCCTCTCTCAGCTGGGGCGCTTGACTTTTGATCAAAAATTTGTTAAAGTAGCCTCTGTTTACGCAGTAAATTCTGCTTATGTCTCGAGGCGATGCCGCGCGTGAATTTCTCTATAAAATGATGCCGGGGTTTTTAGGTAAAGCGCCGGAGGTTCGTCTGGAATCTGAACCGCTGGCCGTCGACGCGGGCGAAGCGGTGATCGCCAAATCCGTGGAAAATCGAGACAGCGAAGACACCACCTGCGCTGAAGATGGTTTTTTTGCCGTGGCTGATGGTACGTCGTCCAAAGGCGGCGGTGGCGAGGCTAGCCGCATGGCGATCAAGGTTGTCAAAGAACAAGTTGCTCGCGGGCGTCGTGAGGGGATGACTGATGCTGAACGCGAGAAGTTGCTCAAGAACGCCATCACCATGGCTGGAGTGATGGTCAAACAAGCTGGCCGAGATATCCCGGGCATCTTCAACACCACTTTTTCCAGTTTTTTGACCGACCGCACGAGCGAAGGCAAGAACGTCGTCACTGTCGGCCATGTTGGCGACAGCGGCGTTTATCATTATCAAGCCAAAGATCGGCGTTTAATCAAATTGACTCGCGGCTCGGGATTGCTTGACGCGTTAGCCGAGACCGGAATTGTTTCTGATACATTTAGCGACGCGGTCGATCAATCTGTTGATGAAGGGAAAGACGTTGCTTCACCGTCAAGAGAAAAGGTTTTGGCCGGAATCAAAATGGCATTAGGAAAAAAATCTTTGTCAGCCAATCAGCGGACGCGTTTGGAGTACTTGCGAAGAAAATTTTCGGGAACGTCAAAGCAATCTGTGGCCGAGTTTTTGTATCAAAATCGCCATCAATCATTTGATAATTTGGCTCCAGGAAAAGAAGAAGATGAGCATAATGTACAAGTAAGAACGGTTGGTGTTGAAGATGGCGACATGGTCTTCGCGACTAGCGACGGGCTTGATGACGTACTGACTAAGGCTCGTATTCAGGAGTTGATTGAACAAGGATTGACTGCCGGGAAAACGATGCGGGAGATTTCTGCCGGTTTGGCGCAAGAGGCGTCGCAAGATACGTCGAAGCGACAAAAGGGAAGTTTCATCAAGCGGCCTGGAACATCCGAGCTGGTTCAAGAAGGTGATGATGTGGGGATTGCTGGCGCGATTTTTGCGCGAGCCGAACGTCCATTGGCGGCTGTGCCAAGGGAAACGCCAGCGCGGGTGGAAAGTCCAGCGCGCGTGCAGGAATGGGAATTGACCTTGGAAGACGCCGAGGCACCGGATCAATACGCCAAAGCCAAGTCTGCCATTGGATTGAGAGCAAGTTGGCATGAAGGCGCTTTGCGCCGCGGCAATGACAAGCGCAAGCAAATGGAAAATCAAGGAATGCGTTTTTTGAATGACGCCGTTTTCGTGTCAGCCTGGAGAGCGGAATTGGATCCGACCGTAGCCGAGGCCCGGGCACGGTTGAAAGAGGTTTATACTGCTCGTGGGGAGGCAGACAAGCTGGCCCAATTGGAACGGGACGCCCTTGCTGACGCTCAAGATGAGGCTTTGCGCTTGGCCCGCTAGGAGATATTGACAGTAAAAAGCTAGCACTCTATAATAGGGAGTGCTAATTTGATTTTATGGATCCGCGTCAAGAGCAAATCCTCAAAGCCATTGTCGAAGAGTACGTCAAAACGGCTGAGCCGGTGCCGTCAAAAGTGCTGGTCCAGTCTTATGATTTGGGTGTCTCGCCGGCTACGGTCAGAAATGAGATGGCTGCCTTAGAAGTCGGTGGGTTCATCCGCCAGCCGCACACTTCGGCCGGCCGCGTGCCAACCGAGAAGGGCTATTCCTATTACATCAATAAGTTTGCCAAGTCCGAAGTCAAACATAGAACGTCGAAAGGGTTGCGACAAGCGGCCGATGAAGGCGGGAGTGATGAAGAAACGATGCGCGCGCTTTCCAAAGAGCTGGTGCGTTTGTCCGGCGACATGGCCATTGCCGCGTTCGGCGGCGGTCAGGCGTTTTATACCGGCCTTGGGAATCTTTTTCAAAAACCTGATTTTCAAGACTTGGATTTAGTGCGCTCCGTTTCGACATTGTTGGATCGGTTCGATGAGGTAGTTGGCACAGTTTTCGATGAGCTGAATCGCGAACCGCAAGTTATGATTGGCAGAGACAACCCTTTTGGCAAAGACACGGCCGCGGTGATGGTCAAATGCAAATTGCCGAATGGCCGCATTGGTCTGATCGGCCTGATCGGACCTATGCGGATGGACTATCCAAAAAATTTAGGCCTGATGGGAGAAGTGATAGAAATTTTAGAAGAATAGTATGAACGAAAATGAACAAAAACAACGCGAGGAGTACTTGGCCGGATGGAAGCGCGCTTTGGCCGACTACGATAATCTCAAAAAAGATTTAGCGCGGGAAAAAGAGGAGTCGCGCAATTACTTGAAAGAGCAGATGGCTCATGAGCTCATTCCGATCCTTGATAGTTTCGACCAAGTCAATCGTCACACTCCGGCGCTCAACGTCACCGAAGAAGACGCTCTCAAGTTTCAAAATTGGCTGAACGGCGTGCGGCAAACGCAGGCGCAACTGGAACGGGTTTTACAACAAATGGGATTGCAACTGGTGCCAACGAACGGAGTCTTTGATCCCACCATGCACGAAGCGATTGGCCAGCGAAGCGAAGATGGAAAAGAGGATGGAGCGATTTTGGAAGTTGTCACTTCTGGATGGAAGTTAGGAGAAAAAGTCATTAGACCGGCAAAAGTAATTATCAATCAACAATAATATGAGTAAAATTTTAGGCATTGATTTAGGAACTACTAACTCCTGCATGGCCATCATCGAAGGTGGTCAGCCAAAGGTTTTAGAAAATAAAGAAGGGGCGCGGACTACGCCGTCGATTATTGCCAGCGCAAAAAATGGCGAGCGCCTGGTTGGGGCGCCGGCCAAACGTCAGGCTGTCACCAACGCTGACAATACGTTGTACTCCATCAAACGTCTGATTGGCCGACGCTGGGATGATAAAGAGGTGGCGCGCGACCGCGAAGCGTTTCCGTTCAAACTCGTTCAGAAGGGCAACGGAGTTGGCGTGATTATGGGCGGTAAGGAGTACACGCCGGAAGAAATCTCGGCCATGGTGCTTGGCAAATTGAAGGCCGACGCCGAAGCAAAGCTTGGGGAGAGCATTACCGAGGCGGTCATTACTGTGCCGGCCTACTTCGACGACGCGCAACGCCAAGCGACGAAGGTTGCTGGAGAAATTGCCGGCTTGAAAGTTTTGCGCATCATCAACGAACCGACCGCCGCCGCACTGGCGTATGGATTTGACAAGAAAGCCGGTGAGCAGGTGCTGGTCTACGATTTGGGCGGAGGAACATTCGACGTTTCCGTGCTCGATGTTTCCGCGGACACTGTCGAGGTCAAAGCAACCAACGGCGACACGCACTTGGGCGGCGACGACTTCGATCACAAAGTGATTGATTGGATTATCGCGGAGTTTAAAAAACTGGAAGGGATTGATTTGGGTAAAGACCAGCTGGCTTTGCAACGCATTAAGGACGCGGCCGAGCGCGCCAAAATCGAACTCTCCAGCGCCGAGCAAACCGAAATCAATCAGCCGTTTATCACCAGTGACGTCAACGGTCCGAAGCACTTAGTGCTGACTCTTACTCGCGCTAAGTTGGAAGAATTGGTTTACGACTTGGTGGAGAAAACGATGGGTCCGGTCAAGCGTGCCATGGAAGACGCCAAGATAGATAAATCCAAAATCGACGAAATCGTCATGGTCGGTGGTATGACCCGCATGCCGCTGGTTATTCGCAAAGTGGAAGAATTTTTTGGCAAGAAAGTGAATGCCACGGTCAACCCTGACGAAGTGGTGGCAGTCGGCGCGGCCGTGCAAGGCGGCGTGCTTGGCGGGGAAGTCAAAGACGTTTTGCTTCTCGACGTGACTCCGTTGTCGCTTGGTATTGAAACGATGGGTGGCGTGATGACTAAACTGATCGATCGCAACACCACTATTCCAACAAGCAAATCGCAAACCTTTTCCACTGCCGCGGACAATCAACCGCAAGTGGAAATTCATGTTCTGCAAGGCGAACGTGAAATGTCGACTGACAATAAAACGCTTGGTAAGTTTTCCCTGGCTGGTATTCCTCCGGCTTCTCGCGGCGTGCCGCAGATCGAAGTCAAATTTGACATCGACGCCAACGGCATTTTGCACGTCTCGGCCACGGACAAAGCCACCAACACTTCGCAAAAGATTACGATCACTTCCTCGACGGGTTTGTCAAAGGAGGAAGTCGAGCGCATGAAAAAAGACGCGGAAACGCATGCCGAGGAAGACAAGAAAAAGCGCGAACAAATTGAACACAAAAATTTGGCTGACACCATGATCTACACTACGGAAAAAATGTTGAAGGAAGCGGGTGACAAAGTCACGGCCGAAGAAAAAGCCGAGGTTGAAGAAAAACTGACCGCTCTTAAGGCGGTCAAAGATGGCGACGATCACCAAGCCATCAAAAAAGCGGCTGATGAACTTACTAACGTCGCGCAAAAAATCGGTGCGAAGATGTATCAAGCACAGCCTGACGCCGCAACTCCGCCCGGCACCACCTCCGACGAACCAAAAAAAGACGAACCCGTCGACGCGGAGTTTAAGGAAAAGAAGTCGGAATAACAAGCTCTCCACTTATGCTCCAAGGCGTTATTTTTGATCTTGATGGGACGTTGGTGGACACCATGCCGATTTGGGAGGCGACAATAGCCGAGGTTTTTACCGCTGGCGGTTTTCCGTACAACCGCGAGATTTACAATCGCATCATGCGCGCGCCGATTGATCAAGTGGCCGAAGAGCTGAAGCAAGAGTTTGGTTTGTCGGCTAACGTCGAGAAAATGCTCGCGCCGCTCGAGCAGACCTTTTTGCGTTTGGTAGATTCAACCAAGATTGAAAAGACGCGAGGGGCAGAGACCATTATTGATGCGCTTATTGCCGCCAATATTCCTTTTGCCATCGCTAGCAGTTCCTGGCACGGCGTGGTTGATCGATTGCTTGCTGCGGTTGGTTGGCAAGATCGTTTCCCGCTGGTTGTTAGCGGCGATGATATTGGAGACGATAAACCCGCGCCAGATATTTTCTCCGAAGCGGCCAAGCGTCTTGGTTGCGATACGCAAACCTGCGTTGTTTTTGAGGACGCGCCCAAAGGGGTGGCGAGCGCTAAGGCCGCGGGGATGAAAGTGATTGGCATCGATGATCCAAGATTTGCGTTGGATTTGTCAGCCACCAACCGCATTATCACTTCCTTCGATCAAATCACCGTCGACGATCTTAAAGCAATGATCAACTAATCTATGTCCAAACAACTCACTTTGCAGATCGGTTCGCTCGTGGTGCTCGTTATCGTCGGCGGACTTCTTTTATGGAAATTGCCGCCAGTACCCGAGCCAGCTGCTGAAGTTTGGACAGAATTCAACGAATTAGGCACGGTGGATTTTACTAATGCCGGAATTGAAGAAGATCAGAATTCTTTTGACGACGACCCTCTCATTAATAGATATGTTGCTGAAGGCTATCCAACCGCCACAGAACTTTCACCAGACTTGCGTACGTTGATGATTAGTTTGTTCACCCAAACTGACGTCTTTGCGGTGATCGATGAAATGCCGTTTGGAGATTCTGGTGAGCGAGCAGTGATTGCCACGACCATTCCAAATCTTGTAGCTGACCCGCGCGTCTGTGGAGTTGATGGTCAGCCGTTATGTATCTTGTTCTATCAATACAGCGACGGCAGTGTAGAGATTTACGACGTCTATCAAGCCTTTGATCCGGCGTTTGATTCCTACTACGAATACGCCCCGGAAATTCTCGATATTTTGTCCATGCCATACTCCGGCGACGTGCTGGTTGGCGGTTTTATTCCATTTGCCATGGGTAAAGACACGATGCGTTATGACATTGCTAACGCGAGTGGCCGCACCAACGTCATCAACATAACCACAACCGACGGACAGAAATTTCATTACGCGAGTGCGTCGGCTGACTTGGCGCTCGACGCGCGCGTGGAGGTTATCGCGAGCGATGATGACGACGAGTTTACGGTGCGTGTCACCGTTTCGGATGCGCAGCAAACATTGCTGACGGTCGATAGCCCCTCCAAGCCTTGGGCGCTTGGGGTTCTCACAAGTTCAAATGGTCCTCTTGGTGTTGATCCAAAAGCTACGTACACGCAACAATCCATTTATTTCACGCTCTTCAAGAAGAACTACGTATATGGACGAAGTTTGAACGAAAAGGGCGAGACCATTTACACCCTCGATGAGATCGAATAGCTATGAACAAGGATTACTATCAAACACTTGGTGTCAACAAGTCCGCATCGCAGGACGGTCAGGGCCCCGTTGATGCGGGGTTTAAGGAGAAGGAATATTGCTCGATGTTTCGCGCTGGTACAATTTTGGCACGCAGTGCTACACCAGCGCAAATATGGGCGGAGCG
>ERZ1292633.3179-Hain-H41-02um-R1-3179-length-16225-cov-7_pt1 | contig 16225 bp, 18 predicted proteins | sample MGYA00564406_ERZ1292633 | MGnify/ENA primary metagenome ERZ1292633 (study PRJEB36523, sample SAMEA6512639) | groundwater metagenome | collected 2019-01-08 | study: AquaDiva: Metagenomics assemblies of 32 groundwater samples | reverse complement strand
ATGCTACAATAGATTTTAATATGTTAGTGTCCTAAATGTCCGATGCCTCGACCAAGCATGATAAGATTTATGTCTGAAAGTCCATTTTAGTTAATTACTTTTTTCCAAGGACTTTCGAGTCCTTTTATATACAAAGTTACCAAGGAAGGGAGTGGGGATGAACCTAGTACCAACATTTATTAGTTTCATCAAGGCATGTCTCGGCATACCAATTTACCTTTCGGCCTCAGTTGGAGATTGGGGCTCCACAGTTATCTGGGCGGAGACAGCAATCGCTCTGGACTATGGAGATGGTTTTGCAGCTGGCCACTGGGGCTCTATCCGTGGTGGCGATATCATGGATGCTATCACTGACATGTGGCAGTTCCCGTTTTTCTTGGGGCTGTGGCAGGGTGGACTGCTTCCATGGTGGTATGTCTTAATCGTTATTCCGGTGTTTGGAGGACTGTCCTTCTTCGTGATGACAGTCTTTAACTATTCATGGGCGCGAGTCACACTGTGGCTCAACTCCATGGTTGCGATGATTCTATCTTTTAGTCTCATCGGCAACGAGCTACTGGGAGGCACTGGTGTGATAGTGGTGCTTTTGACATCCGTTATTATGGGGATAGCCTCATGGGATATCCTACAGGCTAACAAGAATGGCGAACCTGTACGCCACTGACCTGCCGAATGAGATTCTTGAGAAAGATCCGTTCGCGGGTCTTTTTCTTTTGTCTGAATTACTTTTAAACATGCCCTAATTGTGCTAGAATTTCTTTATTAAAAGTAGTTCTATCGGAATAGATTCCCGATCGGAGTCGGGAATGACAAGGAGATTATGAACAATAGCTACAATCACAAAGTAATCGAAAAAAAGTGGCAGGATGTTTGGGAGAAAACGGGGATTAATAATACCGATTTAACTTCTAATAAGCCGAAATTTTATAATCTCATTATGTTTCCGTATCCTAGTGCGGACTATCTTCATCTTGGCCATATTTACCCTTACTCCGGGGCAGATGTGTATGGCAGATACAAGGGCTTAAATGGGTTCAATGTTTTTATGCCCATCGGCTATGATTCTTTTGGTCTTCCGGCCGAAAACTATGCGATAAAGAAAAACACGCATCCCAAGAAAGTTATAGACAATGCCATAGAACACTCACGAAGGCAGCTGAAAGAATCTGGATTTATTTTTGATTGGTCTAGGGAAGTGACAACGTCTAGTCCTGATTATTACAAATGGACACAGTGGCTTTTCTTGCAACTTTATAAACAAGGATTAGCTTATCAAAAAGAATCTCCCGTGAACTGGTGTCCAAAGTGTTTGACAGTTCTCGCAAACGAGCAGGTTATAGACGGGAAGTGTGATAGGTGTGACGCAGAAGTTGTTCAGAAGGAAATGAAACAATGGTTTTTCAAAATTACTGATTATGCGGATCGTTTAATTAAAGATCTTGATAAAGTCGACTGGCCGAAGTCATCAGTGGTGAAGCAAAGAAACTGGATAGGGCGAAAAAACTGGATTGATATTACGTACAAAATTGATGATACAAAGGAGAAGATAGTTGTTTCTACGACTAGACCAGATACGAACTTTGGTGCTACCTTTGTGGTCCTTGCACCGGAACATCCGGTTGTAAATAAGATTATAGAGGGCAAGTTTAAAACAGATAAAGAGAAAATATCAGAAATTGAAAAATATGTTACTCAGACAAAGAAAAAAAGTGAACTTGAAAGGGTTTCAGAAGGTAGGAAAAAAACAGGGGTATTTACTGGATTATATGCGGTTAATAATTTAAATAGACACAAAATGCCTATTTGGATTACTGATTTCGTTCTAACTACAGTTGGCACAGGCGCTGTTGTAGGAGTTCCGGGACATGATATGCGTGACTTTGAGTTTGCGACACAGTTTAAGTTGCCAATAATCCGGGTAGTTGTTGGTTTAGATGGCGATACATCAGAGATAACTAAACCAAGTCAGGTGCAGGAAGAAGCAGGGAAGATGATAAACTCCGATTTTCTAAATGGCATGGATATCCATAAGGCCATAGAGAAGATTATGGATTATCTAGAGGAAAAAGGTTGGGGGAAGAAAACTATCAGATATCGTCTCCACGACTGGTCTATTGGCAGGCAAAGGTATTGGGGCGCGCCGATTCCTATTATCTACTGTGATAAGTGTGGCGTTGTACCCGTACCCGAGAAAGATTTGCCGGTAGAGTTACCTGAGAAGCTTAAAGATTTTAAGCCGAAAGGGACGGGAAAGGGACCACTCGCTTCGGTTAAAGAATTCGTAAACACGGCTTGCCCAAAGTGCGGAGGTAAGGCCGAGCGCGAAACGGACACTATGGATACTTTTGTTTGCTCCAGTTTCTACTATCTTCGTTATCCTAGCGTTGGAAATGACAAAGAAATGATGGAGAAAGGCGTGACTAAAAAGTGGTTACCCGTAGATACATATATCGGGGGGGCGGAACATGTGACGATGCATCTACTTTACGCCAGATTCATCGCAAAAGCTCTCTATGATGCTAAGTTAGTCAACTTTGACGAGCCATTTTTGAAGATGAGACATCAAGGGATGATTCTTGGACCCGATGGCAAAAAAATGTCAAAATCTAAGGGGAACGTAATAAATCCAGATCAAGTTGTAAGGGACCATGGCGCAGACGCTCTAAGAATCTCCATCTTGTTTATGAGTAGATTTGAAGACGGAGGACCATGGGATCCAAAGGGGATAACCGGTATAAAGAGATTTCTAGAGAAAGTGTGGGCCCTTTATGATAAAGAAAATGTTAGTGGTGAGCAGGATATAGAAGAAACGCGGATTCTAAACAAAACTATCAAAAAAGTCGGGGAGGACATAGATACTTTTCATTTCAATACGGCGATATCCCAGTTGATGGTACTTGTGAACTTTCTTTCAGCCCAAAAAGTGCAAAACAAAAAGACTTTGGAGATACTTTCCATTATTTTATCTCCTTTTGCGCCTCATATGTCGGAAGAACTTTGGGAGAAGTTGGGCGGAAAAGATAGCATTCAGTTAGAAGTTTGGCCTAAATACGATAAAAATCTCATCAAAGATGAGACTGTGACAGTTGCAGTGCAGATAAATGGTAAGGTTAGAGAACAACTGCTAATCAATGCTGAGGCAGAAGAAAAAGATGTTTTAGAGTTGGCAAAAGCAAGCGTAAAAGTGCGCAAATATATAGAAGGAAAAGAAATCAAAAAGGTGATTTATATAAAAGGTAAGCTTCTTAGCCTTGTAGTTAACTAAGATTTCTGCTATAATTTCTTGGTATTAATCGCCTTGTCATCCTCGGGCTTGACCCGGGGATCTATAAGACAAGAAACGAGGGATAACAACAAAGGAGATGGATTCCCGCCGGAGTTTATGCTGAACTAGATTCAGTGCGGGAATGACGCAAGGATGATGAAAACAGAACCTTACAAGTTAGACGTCAAAGACCTGCTCATAAAAGGAAATGTTGGCAGTAGGGAAGTTTTTGGGGTCAAAGCTAGTCCAAAACTTAAGCTAGATGAAGAAAATACCTTAAAAACCTATGAAGGTGAAGTCAAGGTAACGCTTCTGGAGAGTGAAATACTGGCAGAGTTTAGTATAAACTACATTGCTGAGACTATTTGTGCCAGATGTCTGAAGAAGTTCAAAAGAGAAGGACGTCTATCGTTTGACCGAGAATACATTATCGGCAGAAGAGCAGCAGAGGGAGACGAACTGCTGGTTGATAAAGAGTTTCAAATAGAGATCGGTGAGCCCGTGCATGAGGAAATAGCATTTGACGTACCGATGAAATCGCTATGCAAAGAAACTTGCAAAGGAATAAAATAAAGAAGGAGAGAAATGGCTGTACCAAAGAGAAAAAAATCAAAGAGAAGAACTAGACAAGGGAGAGCGCACCATGCACTTAGCGCACCAGCTCTATCCACTTGCTCAAAATGCGGGGAGCAGATTATGCCGCATAATGCATGCCAGACTTGCGGATACTACGGCGACAGAAAAGCTGTAGATGTAGAAACAAAGCTGGACAAGAAACTTAAAAAGAAAGAAAATAAGGAAGAGTCTGAAGACAAGTAACAAGACACAAGAAACAATGACCAAACAATTACCAAATTTAAAATTCAAAAAAGTTTGTAACTTGCATCTTGGTAGTTGTATCTTATTTTTAAAGGGAGTTTAAAAATTGGCTTCGAACCGTCACTTATCTAGGATTATTGCACTACAGTCTCTTTTTGAGTCAGCTTTTTGTGATTTCAACTTGGAAGCGAAAAGAACAAAAGCCGACAAAGTAAAAAAAATCAAAGAGACGGTAGAGAGAAATGTCAGCGAGTTTGCATCGGGCGAACAAAACAAAGAGTTTGCACTTTCCATAGCTAAGGGCGTCATAGAAAGCGAAGATAAGATTGATGAGATTATAAAACCGGCTGCCCCTGAGTGGCCCATAGAGCAAATAGCACTCGTAGATCTGACAATACTCAGGATGAGTGTATATGAGCTTCTTTTTTCAGGAGAAGAAGTGCCTCCTAAGGTTGCTATCAATGAAGCAGTTGAACTAGCTAAGGCATTCGGAGGACCTAGATCTAGTAAGTTCGTAAATGGAGTTTTGGGAACGATATATAGGGCAAGTGATAAGTATAATCCGGCAGATGATAAAAAACCGGAGAAGAAAGTTAAGAAACAAGATACAAGAAAACAATGACCAAACAAATCTCAAATTTCAATATTCAAGAAGCGATTAGGTTTGATGTTTGTAGCTTATAATTTGTTTGTAACTTGTTACTTGGTGATTGTATCTTTTTAACTGAAAGTTAAACTATGAAAGATTTTGATAAACTACAGAAGAAAATCGGAACAGACTTTAAAGATGAACAACTGCTTATAACTGCCTTCATACACCGTTCATACTTAAACGAACACTCTGATTATAAAGAACATAACGAGCGTATCGAATTTCTTGGAGATGCTATTTTGGAGTTGGTGACAACTGATTTTTTATATAGAAACTATCCAAATCCCGAGGGTGACTTAACTAACTGGCGAAGCGCTCTAGTGAAGACTGAGACTATTTCTGATGTTTCAAAGAGTCTTGGTTTTGAAGATTATCTTTTTCTTTCACGTGGTGAGTCAAAGAGCCAAGGCAGAGCTAGACAACTCATCTTGGCGAACTGTTTTGAGGCGGTTATTGGCGCAATATATATAGATAAAGGATACGATGAAGCAAAGAAGTTCATTACTAAACATCTTTTGACACTACTTCCTGAAATTATTGAAAAGAAACTATATGTAGATCCAAAAAGTCAGCTTCAAGAGGTTGCACAAAGAAAAGAAAGCATAACACCAAGGTATGATGTTTTAAGTGAAAATGGACCGGACCACAAAAGAGTCTTTAAAATAGGTGTTTTCCTTGATGATAAAAAGATAGGCGAAGGCGAAGGAGCATCAAAACAACTTGCTCAGCAAGCAGCAGCGGAAGACGCACTAAAAAGTTATAAATAAGTTTCTCTTTTGTCATTCCCGCGGAGGCGGGAATCCAGTCTTTAAATAATTTCTACTTTTTTAGAAAAAGTAGAAGCAAAAATCGCGACTTAGACGGTCTCTCAAAGTGTCGGATTGTAACTCATTCACCTTTAAAAAACCACAACTTCCGTTGGTCGGCCTTCGGCAAGTGGTCTTTTCAAAGAGTTCACTCGTCTAATCCTTGCTTTTCGATCCGATAGTCGCATCAGACTATACATTTGTAGTGATGTCGGTAGGAAATTTTCAATTTTAGATTCGCTTTTCTTGTGCTACAATAGTTTAGATTTATTTAGGATTTTTGGAGGCGTATTTGTATTTAAAAAATATCAATGTAGCGGGGTTTAAATCTTTCGGAGGGAAGAATGTTTTAGATTTTCCGAGAGAAGGTAAGACAGAAGCCAGAAGCTTTACCGCTGTTGTTGGTCCAAATGGAAGCGGAAAGAGTAATATTGCCGACGCTATCCGCTGGGCTTTGGGCGAACAGTCGACTAAGCTTCTTCGGGTCAAGAAAAATGAAGATGTAATATTTTTTGGTAGCGCCAAAAAGGGTAAGGGGTCATTTACTGAAATCTCTATGACGCTTGATAACTCTGAAGATTCCCGCCTGCGCGAGAATGACAAGGGGGTTGACCTCACAGAAATAGAAATAACTCGTCGTTTGTACAGAAATGGTGATAATGAATACCTACTAAATCGTAAGAAGGTACGTCTTTTAGATATTCAGGAATTGCTTGCAAAATGCGGATTTGGGCGCTCTACTTATACCGTTATCGGTCAGGGAATGGTTGATTCGCTTCTTTTCTATGGTCCGGCCGAGAGAAAAGTTCTCTTTGAGGAGGCATCCGGAGTTAAGCAGTACGAGATTAAGCGGGCAGAGTCTCTCAGGAAGCTTGATGGGACTGATAAAAACATCATCCGCATCAAAGATTTACTATATGAACTTAAGCCGCGGCTCAAAACGGCCGAGAGACAAAACAAAAAGTTTCAAAAGAAGCAGGAGATAGAGACAGAACTGGAATCCTTAAGCAGAAAATATTACTCAAATGTTTTGTCTGATATTACGGGCAAAAAGTCCATTTTAGATACAAAATTAGATAAACTAAAAGGGCAAGAGAGTGTATTAAAGTCAGAAATCACCACGATTGAGGCTAAAATAGCCAAAGGATTAAAGGCTTCAGGTAGCGACAAAGAAGAGAAAGAGTTAAAGGCAAAGATTGATGAGTTGTATTCTAAAAAGAATTTATTGTCTCAGCAGATTTATAAGCTTCAAGCAGAGAGCGAAGCGGTTGTATCCGTTTATGCGAGAGAAAAGGATAGCCTGGTTCGTGAAAAGGAAACATGCGAGAGGGAAATCGCCAATCTAAAAGAAAGATCAGCGAGGATTAATGCCGAAAGTACTTCTTCGGCCGGAGGGCTAAAAACAGCCAAGCAAGAACTTCAAAGTATCGATACGAAAATCGTTACAGCAAATGAGAAGTTATCAAAAGCGCAGAGAGAAAGTGTGGTGATGGGTAAGGATGACATTGCCAGAGAACTTGAGGCGGTATCAGGTGACTATAAAAAGATTGTGGCTCAAATTAGCTCTATCAAAGACTTGAAATCGTTAGCGAATCTCCGAGGCGAAGCTGAGTCTGTGAGTCAAAAGATGGATGAGTTGATAACAAAGATTAAAAAGAGCCAAAATGCCGATACTCGGGATATAGAAAAAAAACAGGCAGAGATAAGAAGGCTAGCCGGAAATAAAGAAATAATCTTAAAAGAAATCCAGGACTTAAGAGTTCGAGAGATATCACAAGCAGAAACACTAAAGAGTATCGACGTACAGCTCAAAGATTACAGTTCAAGACTGGAAACTGTGAGCCAAAAGATTTCAAAACTGGGAAAACCAGCTGAAAAAGATTCATCTGAAGTAAATAAGCTGATTTCAGAGAAAGAAAAGATAGACTCAGAAATAGCTACGCTTAGGGAAAATTTAGAAAAAGCAGAAGCAACTAGCGTCAGTGGTGACTACTCAAAAATTCTAGAAGATGAGAAGGTGAAAAGAGCAGAAATAGAAGGGGTTTCAGGTGAAATCAACTCGGCGATGGTAGAACAGGCAAGGATTGAAACAAAGAGTGATGATCTGAAAAGCGAAATCCATGAGTTTTTGGGCGAGAGCTTTTATAAAGAAATCTGCATAGGGTGCGACCCTATGACAGAGGGTGCGACCCTATGCAGGGAAAATGTAGAACACTTAATGCCGAAGATTCAGCGCTTGAGAAAAGATATGTATGCGCTTGGCGAGATAGATCACTTCATCAAAGAAGAGTTTGAAGAGTTAGAAACGAGGGTTGGCGAACTAAACGAACAACTAGGCGATCTGGAAAAGGCAAAAACAGATATCTTAAAAATCATCGGTGAACTAGATGTAAGGATAAAGACTCAGTTCAAAACTACATTTGTTAAAATATCAGATGAGTTTACCAAATATTTCAAAATTTTGTTTAATGGTGGTAATGCAACGCTAAATCTGGAAACAGATGAAGAAGGAAACTTTGGGGTAGAAATAGGAGCGACACCTCCGGGGAAGAAAAACCAATCATTAAATAGTTTATCGGGAGGGGAAAGAGCACTGACCTCCATTGCATTACTTTTTGCAATACTTGCCGTAAATCCAAGCCCATTCTGTGTACTTGATGAGGTAGATGCTTCGCTTGATGAGACAAATACAGAGCGATTCCTCGAGATATTAAAGACACTTGCTCGTTATACCCAGTTCGTAGTTGTCACACACAACCGCGAAACCATGAAAAAGGCGGACATTATCTACGGCGTCTCCATGGATGACAATCACGTCTCGCAAGTGTACTCACTGAAGTTAACAGAAGTGTAATAGAAAAGGACGAGTAAACTCGTCCTTTTCATGCCTAAATTTTACTGCTCCGCGCTGATGAGACCGTACTGGATGCTCACTCGCTGGATGATGCCGAGGTGTGAGAGCCCATTCATTATAGCGTCTCCCAGCACCTTCCGCGTCTCCTTGACGACCCCATCCAGTTCGTGGCGCAATCCAGCGGTGATGATTATGAAGTCATCTTCGTCCTCACAGATGGTTACTGCATAACCGTCATTGAAGACGCCGGAAGCGTTGGGACGCCTTGCAGCAATCTGTTTCTCCAGCTCGGCACCCTTTGTCGTCAGTTCATCCAGTTTGCCGAGGATATTCAGCTGGTCTTCGTTCAGCTCGGCGATCAGCTCATTGCTAATCGCAACTGGCTCTTCGGGGAAACCATTGTTCTGAATTTCCTTGAGAGCATCCTCAAGACTGGGCCATTTTGTAGGCATGATTTATATTCACCCCCCTGTACATCCGATGAATAGGAATAAGACGTATTATATTATTTTTTACTAAAAATGTCAATGTTATTATTTCGTTGACTTTTGAGTATATATTAGCTATAATATTTTGGTAAATCATTAAATCAGTTAATTAGCAGAAGGAGCAGGATTGGTAGTAATCAGACTAACCCGTGTCGGTAAGAAAAAGCAGGCACACTATAGGATAGTAGTAGCAGAATCAAAACGAGCAGTACAAGGCAAGTTTATTTCAATATTGGGTTGGTATAACCCCCATACTAAAGAGCTAGAAGTAAAAAAAGACGAGTTACAAGCTTGGTTCGATAAAGGAGCCATGCCTTCTAATACTTTGGCAAAATTACTGAAAAAAGAAGGCGTTAAGCTTCCTAAATGGGTAAAGATAACCGAGAAGAAAAAAGCGCCAAAGAAGAAAGAAGAGCCAAAGGAAAAACCGGCTGCAGCACCAAAGGAAGAAGAGGCACCGGCTGAGGAAGTGAAAGAGGAAAAATCCGAAGAAAAAGTAACAGAGACAGAAGCGCCAGTAGAAGAAGAAAAGTCAGAAGAACCCACTAAAGAAGAGAAACCAGCAGAAGAACCAAAAGAAGATAAATAATATTAAATAAAAAATATTAAAACCCTGTAAAAAGGGACGAAGGAGGCCAAGATGGCAAAAGAAAAAGATCAGGAATTCGTTGAGTACGTTGTAAAGGAAATCGTATCAAACAAAGACGCAGTGAAAGTAGAAAGAAGCATTGATGAAAAGGGTGTACTACTAGAGCTTACAGTTGACGCGGAAGACATGGGCGTAATCATTGGTAAAGAAGGAAAAACTGCAAAATCTATCCGAACTCTACTTCGAGTTTTAGGCGCAAAGAACGACTCAAGAGTTAATCTAAAAATAGTTGAGCCCGAAGGTTCAGAGAGACCACAGAGAGCAGAAAGACAAGAAGAGCCAAAAGCAGAAGAAACGAAAGTTGAAGAAAAAGAAGAAGTGGTAGAGGAGATTCCTGCGGAGGAAGAAACAGAAGAATCCGCCTCTGAAGATTCGGACGAGGAGCCAATGGCAGACCTTGATCTCTAAACAAATCAAAAATTAAGAAAAAAAGCCACACTCGTGGCTTTTTTTCTTTCTCTGATGCGACTATCGGTTCGAAAAGCGAGGATAAGGCGAGTGAACACCTTGAAAAGACCACTTGGTTTTAACCCGACTGAAAGGAGTTGTGGTTTTTCAAGGGCGAATGAGCCGTAAGCCGACACTTTGAGAATCCGTCTAAGTCGCGATTTTTGCTCTACTTTTTCTAAAAAAGTAGAATAACGGATTAAACGAAAATCGAAACACATTCAAATTATGATAAAATAGATAAATGGAACCAAAAATAAAATTCAACATCATTACACTTTTTCCAGAAGTAGTAGAAAGCTTAACTGACTATAGCATCCTCGGGAGGGCAAAAAAAAATAAAATTATAGAGATTAAAACTTATAACCTCCGTGACTTTGGTATTGGCAGACATAAACAGGTTGATGATACACCGTATGGCGGTGGTGCGGGTATGCTACTTAAGGTGGATATTTTAGACAAAGCGATAGAAAAGGTGAGAGCCGAAAACACAAGTACATATATGATATTGCTGACTCCAAAAGGGGATAAATACTCTCAAAAGGCGGCGAAATCTCTATCAAAAAAGAAAAATATCACTCTTGTTTGCGGACATTATGAGGGATTTGACGAGAGGGTACGAGAGTTGGTAGATGCAGAGATATCTATTGGTGACTTTGTCGTAAGTGGTGGAGAGATAGCAGCAGTAGCTGTCATAGACTCTGTCAGCCGTTTAGTTCCCGGCGTTTTGGGTGGAGAGGATTCTGCGAGTGAAGAGTCATTCGAGAAAGGACTCCTAGAGTACCCGCACTATACAAATCCAAGGGAGTATAAAGAAATGAAAGTGCCGGAAGTACTTCTGTCTGGGAATCATGCTGAAATAGAAAAGTGGAGGAAGGGCCAAGCTGAAAAGATTACCAAAAAGAAAAGACCAGACCTTTGAAAGTAACAATATACAAGAAACAATAACCAAACAAATTTCAATATTCAAGTAAATACTAGGTTTGATATTTGTAGCTTGTTATTTGCTTGTAACTTGTCTCTTGGTGATTGTATCTTATTTTCCTCTTTACACAGAATGAATTTATATCTATTATTTATTCATAAACTAATAACGACGAGGGAGTATATTTTAAAATGCCAAAATTAGAAATTGACGAAAATCTTTGCTCGGGTTGCGGAACATGTGCCAGTGAGTGTCCGGAATGTTTTGAACTTGGAGATGATTTCAAGGCTCATATAAAAAAAGATACATGTGGAGATTGCAATCTTGATGATGTTGTTGCCGACTGTCCTATGGGGGCTATAAGCTATGAATGATCCGGTAAATCCTATGAATCCTGTTGATCCAGTTAATCCGATTAATCCACCAAATCAGAATCCGGTAAGTCCCGGACCGGTATTTGAGGAAACTACAAATACCTCTCGTATTTATCAGATTGCACTAGGAGTTGTGGGTTTTTTACTGCTGGTCGCCCTTATCTTCGTAACCGTTTATTATATTAAAGCAAACAGAACCACCACCTATATCAACCAAAAGGTAGATGAGAGCAAAGGAATAAAAGAGAAAGAGGTTAGGGAAGCTTGTGAGATTGAAAAAACGGACATGCGTGAAAATCCATGGACGAACTTTACGGCAAGAAGTGACTTTGGAGCATTCAGCTTCACAGTGCCTAGAAACTGGTCTCAATATGAACATTTTGATATAAACGCAAACGAACCATATAGTATTTACTTTAGTTCGGATATGGTCAAGTACGACGCTGGAACAAAAAAGAATCATGCAGCCCTTGAGGTTACTATCAGTAAAAAGCTTTATAATGCAGAAATAAAGGCTATACAAGATGAGATTAAACGGAACAAAGATGCAAATAAAACTGAAGAAAGCGTAAATATCTCGAACTTTACAGGGACTAAGTTCACCTACAAAGATGAAGGTCTTGGTAAAAAAGTAGGGGTTATAGTTTTACCCTACAGAGATAGAGTTCTCTTTATTAAAACAGACGATTATGACCAGTGGAATGAGAAATACTACGATAAGTTCTACAAATCATTTGCTATAACGCCTTAAATCAAAAATTGATTTAGATTTTTGGGAGACTTAAGCTAGAGTTTGAGTCTCTTTTGGTTTATAATGGTGAGTCACAACCTGTCATCCTCGGGCTTGACCCGGGGATCCAGGAGAGACAAATTAAAAGAAATAGATTCCCGTCTGCGCGGGAATGACAAGAGAAAATGGACAAATTTACACTAAAAAGTAAATATAAGCTTACTGGGGATCAGCCGGAAGCTACGGCCAAGTTGATTCGTGGTTTGGAAAAAGGTCTGGATAAGCAGATTCTTTTAGGTGTGACCGGTTCAGGAAAAACTTTCACGGCAGCAAATGTGATAGAGAAGATAAACAAACCGACCTTGGTTATTTCTCATAATAAAACCCTCGCTGCTCAGCTATACTCAGAGTTCAAAGAGTTTTTCCCTGATAATGCTGTCCGATATTTCGTTTCATATTATGACTACTACCAGCCCGAGGCGTATATACCGAGAACTGATACCTATATAGAAAAGGATGCCAGTATTAATGAAGAGATAGACCGCCTTCGTAATGCCGCAACGGCTGCACTTCTTTCACGTCCCGATACCCTCATAGTCGCCAGTGTCTCTTGTATCTATGGTCTTGGATCTCCTGAGGACTACGTAAACATGAAACTGGATTTTGAAGTTGGCAAAGAGCTCAATCAGGAGAAGACTATGAAACGTCTTCTAGCAGTCCAATATGAGAGGAATGACCAGGCATTTGAGAGGGGAAAGTTCAGGGTTCGCGGAGATGTCCTGGACATATTCCCTGTATATGAAGAAAAGGCGATTCGGATTGTTTTTGACGGGAATATGGTAGAGTCTATTCGTGACTTAAATCCTTTGACTGGGGAGCTAGGTAAGAAACAGGACAAAATTTCCGTGTTTCCGGCCAAGCACTTTGTGACACCGAGAGAAAAACTTCTTGGCGCTATCCCTGAAATAATGAAAGAGTTGGGTATCCGGCTTAAAGATTTAAAAAAACAGGGCAAACTTCTGGAAGCCCAACGCCTTGAACAAAGAACCAAGTTTGATATGGAAATGATTAAAGAAACGGGATATTGCTCTGGAATAGAGAACTATTCACGTTATCTGGCAGGAAGAAATCCGGGTGAACCGCCGGCAACTCTTCTAGACTTTTTCCCTGATGACTTCTTGATGCTTATAGATGAGTCGCACATGACCGTTCCACAAGTTCGCGGTATGTATAACGGCGATAGGTCCAGGAAAGAAACGCTGGTGGAGCACGGATTTCGTCTTCCTTCAGCATTAGACAATCGTCCTCTTCATTTCAGTGAATTCAAAAAATTTATGGATAAAAGTATATTTATCTCAGCAACACCGGGGGACTATGAGTTTCGGACGGCAAGTAACCACAAAATAGGTTCTTCTGATGAATATTACGAGGCTGTTCGCCTCGCAAGCACGAAGCACGAAGCACTAAATACTAAACAAATTCAAAGTAATAAATCTTCAAACAAAAAGAATGTCATTCCCACCTCTTCTCCTGTCATTCCCGCGGAGGCGGGAATCCAGAAAAATGTTTCTAATTTGGAAAATTCTAATTTAGATATTGTTTCGGATTTAGAGATTAGAAATTCGGATTTGAAATTCAAAGGTTTTGACTGGATAGCCGAGCAAGTCATCCGCCCGACAGGTTTACTGGACCCAGAAGTTGAGGTTAGAGGCACGAAACATCAGATAGATGACCTGCTCAATGAAATCCAGATGCGGGTGAAGAAAAAGCAACGTGTGATAGTCACAACATTGACCAAAAGGATGGCAGAAGACTTAAGTGAGTACCTACAGGAGCTAAATATCAAAGTTACCTACATTCACTCAGAGATTAACACGCTAGAGCGTCCTGAGATACTCAGGGACCTTCGTAAGGGCATATATGATGTCGTTATAGGCGTGAACCTGCTTCGTGAGGGACTGGATTTGCCTGAAGTGTCTCTTGTGGCTATCTTAGACGCTGATAAGGAAGGTTTCCTTCGCGGTGAAAATGCACTTATTCAAACAATTGGAAGAGCAGCACGACATTCGGAAGGAAAAGTTATAATGTATGGCGATAAGATGACAGAATCTATGAAAAAGGCAATATCCGAGACCGAAAGAAGGCGCAAGATTCAGGAAGAATATAACAAGAAGCACGGTATCACCCCGACAACCATAAAGAAGTCCATACGGGAAGACATCGCCTCGTCAAAGAAAGGGAAAAAAGAGGAAGCGTTCGACATTACTGACATGCCACCGGATGAGCTGGAACGGATGATAAAAGAGATGCGAAAACAAATGGTTATCGCTTCAAATAATCTAGAGTTTGAGCAAGCAGCCAAACTCCGCGACCAGATACGTGATATTAGAGAAAAAATAGAGTCAAAAAGGATAAAATAGTTTCCTAAAGAGGGTCGGACCTTGCGTATCCGCCAGGTCCGACCCTCAAAGCAAGTTTTCCAAGGACTGTTCCTGTTAAGTAAAAAGAGTGGAAAATAACTATATTTCTGCTATAATAAGAGCTCAGTTAATTATAAAAGTTGGAGGTAGTCTCCAACTTTTTAAAAAACTCGACCTTTGAAAAGGGAGGTGAATAAGATGGCAGAAAACAAAAATGTAAGACATGTCCGGTTCAGGATGCGCATATCTTATCTGGACTATCTGATCATTAGAGATATACCAGGCCTTGATCTTCTGGGTTGTATTGGGTCTAAAGTTGGTCCCTCTACCTCCTACTGCACACTTGAAAGAGGACATTTCGAAGCCGGCCTGTCTGAGCTTAAGAAGTGGTTCACGGGGGTGAAGGTAGTCCCGGAAAGTGAGTGGACGAATCTGTCATGTTCAATACCTCTTCCTAACGATATCCAATCACGGAGATTGCAACGGAGGCGAAGCATGGCTGAGCCAACGCTGAAGTATGACCCGGAGGTGGCCAGAATAGTTCAGGGTATAAACGACTGGAAATCGGGACGCGGCTGGGCATTATTAAGACTGGAGGAAGTGTTTGGGGTCAACATAGACCTCAACATCGCCAAGAGCGTGAAAGAGAAATAGAAAAACCCAAAAAGCCGAAACGGAGATGACAAGATGCCGATAGTCTACGGGATATTAATCATATGGTCGGTAATATTCCTATACCTGCTCATCGGCCGGCTCCTTTGCCGGTCTTGGAGCACCACCAAGAAAGACTATGATTTCAAGTTATATCTTTCCATCTGGCCGATATTTTTTATGGCTGATGAGGTCGCCAGTGCGATATGGTGGGTTATTATCCGGCTAAACCGCTGGCTAACGCCGTGGGGACTGGCAAGCAGACTAGTCAAAACTGACGCGGGACGGAGGTGAATGAGATGGGTGCTACAATTGGAAGTTCTTGCCACCATAGGAAAGCTCCGGACTGGGGCTTTGTGCTTTTCATGCTTTCCTTGGTGCTAATGATCCTCGGAGGCGTGGTGGGCGTGATTGTGGGCCTTTTCTTTAGCGGCAGCATGATTTTCGGTCACAGCGCCATGTGGGCGGCTATATCGCTGCTTGCTGCTGGAGGTGTTATCTTCCTGGGACTTTTTGCAGTAGGAATATCCAGGGGTTAACACCCAAAGAGGTGCGGGGACAAGAGAAAAAGTCTTGTCCCCGCAAAAGAGGACTTTTTAGAAAAAGAGTCCTTTTTCTTTTGTAAAAAATAATCTTAAAAAGCGTGATGGCGGCCTTCAAATGTGAAAACCGCCCTTAAAAATGTTGCACCCTTGTTGCTGCCCGCTTCACTACTGGATCGTGCAGAACACCATTCTCCCATTGCTGGTCTCGGTAGTGGTGGTGAAATCTGCACTCCCATCTAGTAGCCCAGCAACGAGACGCTCAAAAGGCACTCTGTACGGCCTTCCGTACTGATTTGCTGGAGCATGACGTTCTCCAGCAAAGGAGCAGGGTGTTATCGTGACAGTTCGTCTGTCAGATAGCTTGACGGTTATCTTTTTGCTGCCGTCACTTTTGAAAATCTGACTCATCACTTTTTCCGCGTCGCTTATATTGTCTCCCACGACAACAAATTGCGAGGCCACTTCCTGCAGAATTTTGCCATTCAGCATTTTACGCCTCCTTTCTGGCTACGGGTATATATGTACAATTTACCCCAAGTTTATGGGTTCCTTATTGTACAGCTTTTTTCATATTTTTTCAATAATTTTTCAAGAAACCCT